>Ga0210049_1005915_pt1 | contig 10336 bp, 13 predicted proteins | sample CryGeyCG2014_300_2_FD_183964 | JGI IMG/M metagenome (GOLD analysis project Ga0210049, IMG submission 183964) | Groundwater microbial communities from aquifer - Crystal Geyser CG06_land_8/20/14_3.00 (SPAdes) (version 2) | ecosystem: Environmental > Aquatic > Deep subsurface > Groundwater | place...
TACACTTTAATATTATCAGTAGTTTTATTTTTTGCCTTATAATTTTCCCTACCTCACCCTGTCAAGGGGAGGATTCGATTCTTATCGAATCGGAGGGGTTTTTAACATTCCGCACTCTGTCTTTTTACTTTTGATTTTACAAACATCCTCACCCCACATTACCACCTCTTCAAAAACTTGCGACACAATCATAATATCTGTATTTTTCTTTTTTATGAATGTAATTGTTTTGAATAAGTAACACCCAGCTTGCCCACTGCCTTTACGATTGCTTCTATTACTTCCATCGATTTAGTCCAAGATACATGTATCGCACTTGCCTCATGGTTGATAGTATTTACCAATGCAATTGTTGGAGCAGTTGGACTAGTTTGCCCCGTAGTTAGGGAATACAGTTGGTTATCGGCCACTAAAACTGTCAAATCAAGTCGTACCAATTTTATCCCTATCCCTGTGGGTCTGGTTATTTTTACTGTTATTCTCCGCACTCATCTATTTTACTAAATAAATAACAATTTAATTTAAATTTATCACCAACAATCTATATCAAATTAATTTGGGTCCTTGTTATGCGAAGAAAACACTAATATAATTAAAATATGAAAAGGAGATTTACTTTTGTTGATTTATTTTCTGGAATCGGTGGGTTTAGAATTGCTCTCCACAGATGTGGTGGAATATGTAAAGGCTTCTCTGAAGTAGATAAAAATGCAATTGAAACATATACAAATAATTTTTTACAAAAAGACGACAGTGAATGGAACTTGGGCGACATTCAGAAAGTAAATAAATTACCAGAATTTGTTGATATGTTAGTTGGTGGAGTGCCCTGTCAATCATGGTCTGTAGCTGGCAAAATGCGTGGATTTGATGATCCTCGTGGAAAATTATGGGAGGATACAATTCGTTTAGTTAAAATAAATCAACCGAAAGTTTTTATTTTTGAAAATGTTAAAGGTCTTGCCGACCCACGAAATAGAAATAATTTAAATTTAATAATCGAGAAATTAGAATTGGCAGGATACAACGTTATTCCACCACAATTATTAAACTCATTTGACTTTGGTTTACCCCAAAATAGGGCAAGAATTTTTATTGTCGGTTTTAGAAATGACATTACTATTCCCAATGAGTTTAAATATCCAAATAAACTCAATAAATCAAAATTTATATATGATTTTATTAAGGGAATAGAAAAAAATAATATTCCTAAATTAAAATTTAAAACCAGTGAACTTTTTGAAGGCAAAGTCCCCATGTCTCGAAACAGTTTTCAAAAGGACGATGAATTAAATGATTTTTTTGTATTTTGTGATACTCGAAACGGCCACACTTCTATCCATTCATGGGATATTGTCGATACTACAAATAGAGAAAAACAAATCGGAATGACTTTTTTGAAAAACAGACGAAAACAAAAATATGGCAACAGAGATGGTAATCCATTAAGTTTAGCTGACTTACAAAATTTAATATCTGATATAAAAAGTGATGAATTGTCAAATCTTATTAATAAAAAAATATTAAGAAGAACAATCGAGGGAAAATATGATTTAGTGAATACAAAAAATTCATCAGGAATCAATGGTATTTATCGTGTTTATCTACCAAATTCAAATATTTTTTCGACTTTAACCGCCACTGGTACTCGTGATTATATTGCAACACAAACAATTACAGGTACAACACCCGAAGAATATCGACACAATTTTATTAATGATATTTACAAAAAAGGAAACTATCGTCAATTAAACCCCCGTGAGGCAGGATTGCTACAGGGATTTCCTAAAAGTTTTAAATATCATCAAAAAACTACAGTTGCCCATAAACAATTTGGAAATGCAGTATCAGTAAATGTGGTTCAAAATCTAATGAAGTCAATAATCAAGACTGGTATTTTTGACAAAATAGGTGATAATACAAATAATGATTACCTTAGAAACCAAACAAATTATTCTGGAGAAACTAGATCATTGGGTCAAATTTACCTTAGCCAAGAATCACAAATCCAATACCCAAAAGTGCGGCCGACTCAAAACATTTAAAATTAACCCTTTACTGCTTCCATACTTAACATATTATTTAACCGGTAATTTAAAGCCGGAAAGTATTGCCAAGGCACTTATTTACCCTCGAGTTTTAAGTACTTCAATTACCACTACTTTTGGGACAGGTTTACAAAAATTTATAACTGATACTTTAGTTGAAATTTGCGGTGGTTCAGGAATACAAGGAATAGATATTGAATTTATCGATCAAACTGATGGAAAAAAGCGATATTGTCAAGTTAAATTAGGTCCAAACACGATTAATAAGGATGATGTAAAAACAATCAAAGATCATTTTCAATCTGCAAAGAATATCAGTAGAACCAATAATATTGGGATAATTCATGAAAATTTAGTGGTTGGAATAATTTATGGCGAAGAAAATGAAAAAAATGCTAATTTAAAAAAAGTAGAACAAGAATATGAGGTGTATATAGGTCAAGATTTTTGGTATCGGTTAACAGGTGATCCAAAGTTTTACAAAAAAATGATTTTGACAATTTCCGAGGCTTCAAAAAATATAAATATGAAAAGAACAGTCGAAAAGACAATAAAATCACTAGCTTTGGAAATAGATGAAAAGAAGTTGTTTGCTGTTTAGCACATCCCATTCCTTGCATTATCCCCGCACCAGTGCTACACTACAATCTGATTTTAGTTAAGGCTGTGAAATCTATTTTTGCCCTCTGTGTACTATATAAGTACAGATAATTTTATTAAGGGCACATAACCCGCCGAGGAGGCGGAATTGCCTAAAATTTAATTTATTTGTATGTACAACAACAATTCTTCTCGTGGTGGTTTTAAAAATTTCAGTCGTGCCGTTCGTCGACCAACTACTGGTGGAAGTTATCCTCGTAGATTTGCCTCACCTGTACGCAGTGGTGGTAGACCAAGATTTATGGCCACCAAAATGAATCCAGCCTTATTTGTCAAAAAAGCTGAAGCGGTAGTCAAAATTGAAGAGCAAAACACTATTCATATGTTTGAAGATTTTAATTTAAATCCCACTCTTTTTGCCAATGTCAAAGCCAAAGGATTTACCAAGCCCACCCAAATTCAAGACCAAGCTATCATTCCTATTATGGAAAAGAAAGACGTTTTGGGTCTTGCCGCTACTGGTACAGGCAAAACTGCCGCCTTTGCCATTCCTCTAATTAATTCAATCTTAAAAAATCCTCGTCAACAAGTTTTAATTATGGCTCCTACTCGTGAATTAGCCATGCAAATTAAACAAGATATTCGTTCATTTACCCCAGGTCTGCCAATTTATTTGGCTCTGGCCATTGGTGGAGCCTTTTTACGTGAACAAATTATCGATATTCGTCGTGGTCCCCATTTTATTGTTGGTACTCCCGGCCGTATTAAAGATTTGGTTAATCGCCGTGTTATTGATCTTTCCCGTATAAATGTATTAGTTTTAGATGAAGTCGACCGAATGTTCGATATGGGTTTCATCACCGATATCAAAGAAATTATCAATCAAATACCCCAAACTCGTCAGACTTTATTTTTTTCCGCCACTATTAACAATAAAATCCAAGCCCTAATCGGTTCATTTTTAAACAACCCTGTTACTATTTCTCTAAAATCAGTCAACAATTCGGCTCACGTCGATCAAGATGTGGTTCGTGTCCCTCGTCATTTAAAAGAACAAAAGCTATTGGAAATGATGGCTCTGCCAGAATTTAAAAAGGTTTTGGTTTTTGGTGCTACCCAGCGAATTGTCGAACAATTATCAGTCTCGCTTTCGGCTAAGGGTTTTAAAGCTGCTAGCTTACACGGTGGCAAACCTCAAAACAAACGCACTCGTATTATTCGTGATTACAGGGAAAATATGTTCAACATTCTAGTGGCGACTGATGTTGCTGCCAGAGGATTAGATATTGCTGATATTTCCCATGTTATCAACTACGATCAACCCAACAATTATGATGATTATACTCATCGTATCGGTCGTACTGGTCGTGGCAATGCCCTCGGCTTCGCCCTGACTTTTATTGAATAAACGGAAACACGTCATTGCGAGTCCCGATTTATTGGGACGTGGCAATCTCGTTGAGATTGCTTCGTCGTCTGATGAATCCTCTCAATGATGCTAAAACGTAAACACCTTTTTATCAAAATCAATTAGTTTATTATTTTCATCCAATTTTATTCCTTCTTTTTTATATAATTTTAATCTTTCTTTTTCATATCTTGGCTCAAGCCACACTTTACCGTTACTATAAACAATTCGATGAAAGGGGATTTTATCAACATCAGGTGATTTACCCAAAATGTGAGTAATCATTTGCACCATCATCGGATGTCCTCCCGCCACCTGTGCCAATATTCCGTATGTTGTTACCCGTCCCTCAGGTATTTTTAATGCTAATTCAATTACCTTTTTACTAAATTCCCCAGGTTTCAGTTTCAATCTGTTTATTGGTTTATCTGAATTAGCAATGTTCCGTTTTAGAACATTGCTTTTTTCAATTAATTCTTTTGATTCAAAAATATTGTTAATATGTTTTGTTATAGCAGGTCGTTTAGTGCCAAATAACTCAGCAATTTGTGTTTGCGTCATCCAAACTGTTTCTCTGTTAAATTTGACTCTTATGTTTATACCCCCTATTTTTGACTTATAAATTTTGATTTGACTATTTTTTATCATAATCAAATATACCCCAAATAAAAACCGAAATAAGTGGTAAAAAACAGCTCAAATTATATCAATTTTTCTTTTTCAAATCATGATGATAAATAACTTTATCAAGTCCCAAAATCTATCTAATTCTTTTTTTAATAACTCTGGTGCATTTATTTTTACATCCAAAAAACTTCCCCAAACTTCGTTGGGGTGATTCCACCTCGCAATTTGGGCCGCATAACAATACATACATCCCATTGACAGCCGTTATAAGGGTTAATCACCCAATCACTTCCTGGTAATTCCGACTTTGTCAAAATTGTTTTTGCTTGTATTTCATTAATTTTCGTGAGCATGCACTTTAAAATATATATCCTTCTTCCAACTCTTAATATTATTGATTATATAGTTTTTTACTGTCAATAATTGTTTTTCGTTTCTAATAATCACATCATAATATCTCGGTTGCCAACCGAAAAACACATCATGTCCAATTTTTCGTGATACTGATGATTTGTATTGGGATATAATTTTTGGAATTGTTTGGTTGGATTTCATGGCCAGTCGGTGGAAATGATAACTTTGATATTTTATTGGTAGAGACGCGCCATGGTGCGTCTCTACGGATTTTAATCGGGGCTCCGATACCTCGAATAAAATGTGCACGTGATTCGGCATTACCACCGATTCCAATATTTTTATATTTTCAAAATGTTTTTCAATTTTCGACAAACAATCAATGGCAATTTTGCCTTGAACTGTATATTGAGTTTTATTATCAATAATTTCGCCAAAACAATTATCATGATCGGTGGTACAAATGGTAACAAAATAATTGCCTGGTGTCGAATAATCCCAATTCTTAACTCTGTTAGATTTTATGATAAATCTGCCAGAGAATCTTTTCATATTTCATTTTTTATAATATTTTTTATTTTTTAACTTTTCCGGTAGTAAATCTTCTTTGGTATATCTTTCATAACCTTTACCATACCCCATTTCCTTCATCAACTTGGTCTCTGCGTTATGCAAATTTAGAGGAATAGGCAAATTACCATAAGTTTTAATATCTGCCTGAGCGGCACGAAGTCCATCATAAGCTGATCTATTTTTTACCGATAATGCCAAATATGTTACTCCATGTGCCAAATTAATAGCACACTCAGGATAGCCAATTTGGGTTACTGCTTGGAATACTTGATTGGCCAAAAGCAAGGCATTTGAATTGGCCATGCCAATATCCTCACTGGCAAATATCACCATTCTTCTGGCAATAAATTTAGGATCTTCCCCTGCCTCCACCATTCGTGCCAAATAATAAAGAGCTGCATCGGCATTGCTTGCTCTCATCGATTTTATAAATGCTGAAATTGTGTCGTAATGTTCACTTCCTTTTTTGTCAAATCGCAAAAAGCTATTTTGTAAAGTTGCTTTGAGAGTATCAATTGTCAATTTTTCGTACAAGGTAAAGGCGTTATCAATCATAGTTATTGCCTGTCTGGCATCGCCATTAGCCATTTGTATTAACCAATCACGTGGAGCTTTAGATATTTTGACCTTTAGAACTTTAGAGGCGCGATCTATTATTTCCCCTGTTTCTTGCTCACTTAATTCTTTTAGCACAAATACTCGACAGCGCGATAAAAGAGGTGATATAACTTCAAAACTTGGGTTTTCGGTAGTTGCCCCAATTAAGGTCAGTAATCCTGATTCAACATAAGGTAACAAAAAATCTTGCTGGGCTTTATTAAACCGATGAATTTCATCCAAAAATAAAATTTTCTTAACCAATCCATGTTCACCCAATCCAATTATTTTTTTTATATCATCTTTGCTGGCCGACACTGCCGACATTTCAAATAAGTCAGCATTAGCCTCTTTGGCAATAATCTTGGCTAGTGTTGTTTTACCCACTCCCGGTGGCCCCCAAAAAATCATCGAAAATATTTGGTGATTTTCAATGGCTATCCGTAATGGCTTATTTTTACCCACCAAGTGTGTCTGCCCCACAAAATCTTTTAAACTTTTAGGCCTAAGCATCATCGCCAATGGTTGTCCTGTTTGTGTGTTCAATTGTACTATTTTATATCGCCAGCTTCTTTTTAGCAAAACGTATCACAAATATTGCCGGTATCCACAAAGGTGAAAATACTACCACCCAAATCAATATATTACCTAAACCACGGATATTATTTATTAATGATCTAACAGCCTCTTTAAACACCACCGCTGGTCTCCATTCATTAGTTGGGGCATACGGTAAGGCCAAATCATCGGTTGATAAATATATTGTAATTTTACTTAGTTTTGCAGACTGTTCAAAATACTTTTGCTGTCCCTTAACACTATTAATTTGTTGCTGTAGTGAAATCAATTGTTGTTGCACATTCATCAAATCGTTAACAGTGTAAGCCTTGTCAAGTATTTCTTCAAATTTGACCTTAGTTTTTTGTAATACCTCAAGTTGTGCTTGTAAATCAGTATATTGATCAGTTACATCCGTACCTGAAACATTTTCCGAGACTACTTTTACCGCCATAACTTTAAACAATTCCATTGCTTCATCACGTTTACCTTCAGGAATGCGTACCGAAATCGTTCCACTCCCCACCCCATTTGGTTTTGATAAATTTGAATTAATCAAAAATCCCCCCATCTCTGTTGTTTTACTTTCGATTTCCTTTATTTTACTTTCAACATTATCAACTTGCAGTGACAACGATGTGTCTTGGATTACCAATCGATTGGTACTTTCTGACGGTGCCACCTCGCGTCTTATCAGCATTTTGTCCGATACTACACTGTCGGCCACAATCCCACCCCCCGTCATCGGCAATATTGTGTTTTGTTCTGTATTTTTTCTATTTACGTAACCTATGGCAAATATTATTACCAATATAATCAGCCAGTTTTTTTTTATCAAGTTTGTCATAACAAATTTTATCACACTAAATAATATCTTTGATCTGTATTCGTTTAAATTGTCCCGGCTCCAAATCTCCTAGTGTCAACTTTCCAATTCGAACTCTGGCTAGTCGCCTTACTCTATATCCCGCCTCCCAGCAAATTTCCCGTATTTGTCGTTTTTTTCCTTCGTACATTACAATCCAAAACATATTATTGTGCGACTTTATAATTCTATTAATTCCCACATTTAATCGGGCGGGGATAATATTTTTATCCACCGTAATCTCATATTCCTTTTCCAAATGATATTTGGGGTGGGTGAGTTTCAACGCCAAATCTCCATCATTGGTTAATATCATTAATCCTTCCGAATCTTTATCCAACCGTCCAATTGGGTACAGTCTTTTGTCAGTTTTAATCAATGTCATCACCGTCTCACGTCCAAACTCATCACTGGCCGTCGATACTAAACCAATTGGTTTATAAACTGCAAAATATTCTTTTGTTTCCATTTTCCCTACCGGTTTACCATCCACAATTACATTTTCGTCTCCGTTTAATTTCATCCCCACTGTTGCCACCTCTCCATTAACCAACACGTGCCCCTCAGATATTAAATAGTCTGAAGCCCTTCGTGATGCCACCCCCACCTGCGCCAGATATTTATTTAATCTAATCATTTTGAAATTTGTGAATTTGGAACTTGTTTGGAAATTGTAAATTTGTTTTTTGGAACTTAAATTATATTTTATATATTATATCCTTTATAATGTTTTTATGGACAAATACACCGCTACTTATGTTTCCCATTCTTCAATTTCCACCTTTTTAGCTTGTCCTCGAGCCTATTTTCTAAAAAATGTCTACAAAGATCCAAAGTCAAAACATAAAATCAAAATAATGTCACCTCCATTGGCCTTGGGCCAGGCGGTCCACGAAGTTATCGAAAGTCTCTCTGAAATCAAAACTGATTTACGTTTTAAAACCCCGCTTTTAGAAAAATTTGAGCAAATTTGGCAAAAATTATCTGGTAAAAATGGGGGATTTTTTGACAAAGACACCGAATTTAAATATTATTCTCGAGGACAGGTCATGTTGTCTCGTGTTCAAAATAACCCCGGACCTATTGGCGATTTGGCGATTAAAATTAATCAAGAGTTACCCCAATATTGGCTCTCGGAAAAAGACAATATCATTTTATGTGGCAAATTAGATTGGCTCCGCTATTACCCCGACTCGAACACAGTCGAAATTATTGATTTTAAAACTAGTAAGTACGAAGAACCCGATGATTCACTCCAACTCCCTATTTACCATTTATTAGCCACCCATTGCCAGTCGCGCCCCGTTACCGCTGTCTCGTATTGGTATTTAGAAAGTAGCGATACACTTACACCAAAAATTTTACCAAATTTAGCTGAAAGTGAAACCAAGATTTTAAAAATTGCTCAAAAAATAAAATTACAAAGGGCTTTGGGTAAGTTTGATTGTCCTTCTGGTGAGGCGGGCTGTCGTGATTGCCGCCCTTACGAAAAAGTTCTCAATGGTGAGGCTGAATATGTCGGTCTCGACGATTACAAAGCCGATGTTTATATTCTGAAAAAATCCGCCGAAACTACTGGTAGTAAGATATTGTAAATTACTCTCTATCACTCGCCACCGGCAAAACCACACCAGCTTCAACGCCATCATCGGCACTCGACCGCGAATCGCGTGATTTAGTAAAGGCAAATACGACCACAGCCAAGGCAATAACTAGCAATGCCATCAACCACATTGGCGCCCCACCTTTTACCTTTTTGCTTGATTTAGTTTTCTTCATATAATCTATATTGGCTCATTTTGATTATAAATGCAATACTTTATCTCAGATGATATAATTTAATATGGCAAATAATGAAATTAGATTTGGTCAAAAATTCGGACATAGTGACGTATTTCCTGGAGACGGGCAAACATTATCCTCTATGGATCAAGAAACTCGAGTTGAAGCCATGGCATGGTTTCATGCCTGTCCTGTTAGACGTGAAGTTGTTAATGAATTTGGTTCAAAATGGACATTAAAAAGGTATACTGAGTGTAATTGGGTTCAAAAATATGAAATAAATAGTCGTGCCGAAAAAACAAACCCTAGTTTATATAAACAATTAACAACTCCAGTCTCACGATTACCCGGAGAATTGCCGGATCCAAAAATTGACAGGACTCAAGTACCACCAAGTTTTGAAACTGAAATGTCACCAGCCAGCACTCCTGAAGGCTATAGTCTTTCTAGAATGATTTTAGTAGGAGCTAGAGATGAAAAAGGAAAATGGGTAAAAGAAAAAGGATTTAAAATTAAAGCTATATTGGATCAAGAAATACCAATAGCCAAAGACACTATCGGTTTAACTGTATCAATTGGTGAAAAATTAATTGAGATGGGAGCTGATGAAGAAAAAATATTAGGACATTTGATGTCGGCTGGTATTTTAAAAGAAGAGGGATGTAAAACGAGATATAAGCAAATATTGGAGAGAATGGAAAAAGAAGCACCAAAAATGCACGAAGCTTATGTCAATATGTGCCGTGATATGGAAAAGATAGCGGCCGAGCAAATGATTACACCTGATCAACTAAAATAGTCCCAATTGTGGTTCTGCTATTTTGACCGGATATGAAAAATTAACCGGAAACGTCCGGACTGTATTCCATTTGTCTTTAAATTTAAGAAATTTATTTTTCATTCCAAAGTCATATACCTCTTTCG
>Ga0210049_1005916_pt1 | contig 10334 bp, 10 predicted proteins | sample CryGeyCG2014_300_2_FD_183964 | JGI IMG/M metagenome (GOLD analysis project Ga0210049, IMG submission 183964) | Groundwater microbial communities from aquifer - Crystal Geyser CG06_land_8/20/14_3.00 (SPAdes) (version 2) | ecosystem: Environmental > Aquatic > Deep subsurface > Groundwater | place...
AGTTTTTTTGGCGTAGGAATTGCCATTTCTTTTTTGCCGGATGTAATTGGCGGATTGACAATCGGACTTTGGTCCTTATTGAAAAAAGGAGGAACAGCCGGAATACAAAAAGGAGTAATGAAAAAAGCTCTAAAGTATGGGATAGCCCAAATAACAGAATTGATTCCCTTTTTAGGAGACATTTCTCCTTCCTGGACAATCTTAGTTCTAACTTCTTAATATGCAAAAAATAAAAAAAATTATTTTCTTCTTCTCTCTATTTTTTCTTACTATTCCTTTAATTTGCCTTTCAGCGGTAGCGGATGGGGGGGGTGGTGGTACTGGGGGAGGTGCTGGCGGTACTACCCCTCTTGATACTACCGCTATAACTTGCCTTGGGAATATCAGTTCAGCAAACAGTATTCCAGATATAATTGGCTGTCTCTATAATAGCGTCGTTGCCCTTTCCGGAATTTGTGCCCTTTTAATGATTATTATCGGAGGATTCGAATGGTTAATTTCAGCGGGAGATGTCGGCCGAATTGGTTCAGCCAAAGAGAAAATCTCTTCCGCTATTATTGGTTTATTAATTGTCCTTGCTTCTTATTTGATATTAACGGTTATAGGAATTAATCCTTAAGGCTCAGGCTTTATCACCACTTTTCTTTCGGGTTCGGAGCCAATACTTTCGGTAGTCACGTCTGACCTCCCGGCCAATTCTAAATGAATAATCCTTCTCTCATAAGCTGACATTGAGGGAAGGATTTTTTCTTTTTTAGTCAGGGCTACTTCATCGGCTAAAGAGCGAGCCGTTTCTTTTAAATAGTCGAGTTTTTTCTTTTTATAATCATTGATATCTAAATCAATATAAAAATTTTCTTTAATTTTTCTTCTGAGAATTGCTTTTAAAAGGTGCTGAATCTCAAAGAGAGTTTGGCCACCTTGGCCAATTAAAATTTGGGGCTCTTCAGTTTTTAAATTAATAGGCAAGGTTAAGTCCCTTTGAGGTAAAAACTCAATTTCAACCTCAAGAGTAGTTTTTTCAAAAAACTCTTTTATTGTCTTTTTTATTTCTTCTAATTGCTCTTGGGGAATCATATTTTTTTGAAAATAAGGTATTGTTGGACCAAAGAAAATAAAGAAGTAGTTATCCAGTAAAGAGCGATGGCGGCTGGCAGTTTCCAAAGAATAAAAACGGTGAAAACTGGAAAAAAATAGAGCATTTCTTTTTGAAATATATTTGAGAACCGGGACATTTGGTCTGGTTTTTTATCCGGCCCCGCCTCGAATTTACCGGCCCCGTAGGAAGCTTGCTTTCCTTTGGGGTTCTGAGGTGCAGTCTGGGAAATGATTTTTTTTGATTGGAAAAATTGGGTAACACCAGCTAAGACGGCTAAAATTAACGAAGCTTCGCCAAGATTAATCAGTCCTAAAAAGCTCGGGTTGATGCCTCCGGGTTGAGAGACAAAACTATAGAGATTAGTTATGGATTCTGGCCGCAGCCCCTTCCAAAATACCTGGTAGAGAGCAATTAAAATTGGCAATTGAATCAAAAGGGGTAACAAGCCACCCAAAGGATTAATTTTCTCCTTTCGATAAAGTGAAATTAATTCTTTGGTCTGTCTTTCTTTATCGTCCTTATATTGAGCTTGAAGTTCTTGGATTTTAGGTTGGAGATTAGTCAAAACTTTTTGAGACCTAAAGGATTGAGCCCTAAAAGGATAAATAATCAAATTAGTCAAAATGGTTAACAAAATAACCGCTACTCCAAAATCATGACCGGGTATTAATTGGTAAAATATTACCAGGGCATTAAATAGCGGTCGATATAGTATTGTCTGAAAAACCTCAATAATGAAATTCATAAAATTTTTGCTCTTTTAAACAATTTTTCAATAGTTTCGTCAATCTTCCCAAAATCCTTTTTTTCTATCTCGGGCAAGGTGAGTAATATACAATCTGACCTTTTTTTTAATTTCCCAATTTTTAATCTCACTGATTCGGAGATTCTTCTTTTAACTTTATTCCGTAAAGTGGCTTTTTTTGAAATTTTTTTGGAGACGACAAAACCAAAACGAATTTGACCTAATTTATTCTCAATAATTTTAAATATTAAGAAATCTTCTTTAAAACTTCTTCCTCTTTTAAAAACATTTTCAAAATCTTTTTTTTTAGTTAACCTATTTTTTTTAGGAAGCATCTTTTTAAACTGTCGTAAGTTTCCAACGACCTTTTCTTCTCCTCTGAGCCAAAACCCTTCTTCCGGCTTTAGTTATTTTTCTTTTCAAAAATCCGTGGGTCTTTTTTCTCTTCTTTTTTTTAGGTTGGTAAGTGATTGACATATTTTATATCTTATAATTTTATTTAAAACTCGTCAATTCACAGGTTTTACCCAAATTATTAACAGAATTAAGGCTTTTCGCCTGATTTTACATTCTCTTGACTTCTATAGTATAATTAAATAAGTTATAATATCCAAATATCATGGTCAATGAAGAACTCTGGCAAGCAGTTTTAGCCCAAATTCAATTAAATATCTCATCAGCTAATTTCGCTACCTGGTTTAAAAATACCCAGATTACCAGTCAGAAAGATGGGGTAGTTTTTATCTCAGTACCAAATTCCTTTGTTAAGGAATGGCTGGAACAAAAATACAATAAAATCATCGTTAAAATTTTACGCAACCTAGATAAAGATATAAAAGACGTAAGATATGAGACTGGGAAATCCGGTCTAAAAGTTTTTAAAAAAATTCCTTCGGTTATTTCTGAAGAGGGTCAATTAGAGTTTCGGGAGTTTAAAATTGATAGCGAGACGAATCTCAATCCCCGGTATACTTTTGATACATTTGTGGTTGGTCCTTTCAATGAATTAGCTCAGGCAGCGGCTTCAGCGGTAGTAAAAAGCCCTGGCCAAGTTTATAATCCTTTTTTTGTCTACGGTGGGGTAGGATTAGGTAAAACTCATCTCTTGGAAGCAATTGGTAATGAAATAGTTAAAAATTTTCCTCAAAAGAAGGTCAAATATATTCCAACTGAGAAATTTGTTTCGGAAGTAATTTCTTCAATAAGAAACCACCAAATCGAAGAACTAAAATCAACCTATCAGACAATTGATGTTTTAATTATTGATGATGTCCAATTTTTGGCCGGGAAAGAAAAAACTCAAGAAGAATTTTTTTACCTGTTTAATAGTTTATATGAAAAAAACAAACAAATTATTCTTTCTTCCGACCGCCAACCGAAGGCTATTGCAACCTTGACTGAAAGACTAAAATCTCGTTTTGAAGGCGGAATGATAACTGATATATCTTTTCCGGATTTTGAAACCAGGCTCGCAATTCTGAAAGCAAAATGCCAAGAAAGAAAAACTAACTTTCCCGGAGAAATTTTAGATTATATCGCTTCTAATATCCAAAAAAATATTAGAGAGTTAGAAGGGGCTTTAAATATTTTGATTACTTATCAAAAACTAAATAGCTCCGTTCCCGAACTTAAAACAGTCAAATCTTTGCTTTCGAATTTAACTTCTTCTCCGGCTAAGATAGTAAATGCCAAAAAAATAATCAAAGCCGTAAGTGAGTTTTTCGATTTGAAAGAGAGGGATTTAATCTCTTCTTCTCGGAAAAAAGAAATAGTCAGACCAAGACAGATAACTATGTATTTATTAAGAGAAGAGTTAAAAGGTTCTTTCCCTTTTATTGGTAGGAAATTAGGAGGTAAGGACCATACCACGGCCATTCACGCCTATAAAAAAATTTCTAAAGAACTGGAACAAAACGAGGGTTTACTTGAGGAAATCAATTTGATTAAACAGAGAGTTTTAAGTGAATAAAAATTGAAATTTAGAAATTCAGTAAGAATTCAGTAATAACTCTCAATTAACCCCCATCTTATTTAAGAAAAAAAACGAGCTTATCCACCTAAACAACAACAATAATAAATATAATAATAACTATAATAACTATGAAAATAACTATTTTAAAAGAGAAATTAAAAGAAGGTATAAATTTTGTTGAAAAAATTTCTCAAAAAACTTTTACCTTACCAATTTTACAAAATACACTCTTTAAAACAGAGAAAAATTTTCTAAAATTATCCACTACTAATTTAGAATCAGGAACTACTTGGTGGAACCTGGTGAAAGTAGAAGAAGAAGGTCAGATTTGTATTCCGACTAGGTTTTTTTCCGGTTTTATTAATTCACTTCCAAATAAACCAATTAATTTAGAAGTAAAAGATTTAGTTTTATCTTTAGAATGCGAAAACTATAAAACAAAAATTAAAGGATTTAATCCAGAGGAATTTCCGATAATTCCGTCGATAAAAGAAGGAGAAGTATTAAGTGTTGATTGTTTTAGTTTTTGCCAAGCTCTTAATCAGGTTTTAGATATTCCTTCATCCTCTTTAGTTAGGCCGGAAATCTCTGGAATCTTTTTATCTTTCCAGTCAGATTTAGTAAAAATAGTGGCTACCGACAGTTTTCGCTTAGCTGAGAGAAAAATTTTTTTAAAGACTAATCTTTCTAAAGAATATTCTTTAATTTTACCTCAAACAGCTTGCCGAGAAATTGTTAGTATTTTTGGAGACAAAGAAGGAGAATTAAAAATCTATTTTTCCCCAAATCAGATTTGGTTAGAATATATGATGGTTGAAATTTCCCATCCCCAACTTCAATTTACTTCTCGATTAATTGAGGGTGAGTACCCTAATTATCAAGAAATAATCCCTAAGAAATTCGAAACCCATCTTACCTTGTCAAAAGAAGAATTTTTAAACCAGATTAAAACCGCCAGTCTTTTTAGTGGAAAAATTAGTGAGGTGAAATTAAAAATTGATCCCAAAAAAGGAGTGGTGGAAATTTTAAGTCAAAGTCCTGATTTAGGAGAGTATAATAGTTTTTTGAAAGGGAAAATTGAAGGTAGAGAGGTATCAATTTCTTTTAATCACCGTTTCTTGATTGATGGAATTTCAGAAATAAAGACAAAAGAATTAATTTTTGAAATAACAAACGAAGAAGGACCATCCGTTTTAAAACCCACCGATCTCGAGGATTATCTTTATATCATAATGCCAATTAAAAACCCTTAATTCTAATATTCGTAAATTCGTATCTATTCGTTATTCAAAGGTGGCAAAAAATTCTCTTTTGGATATTTTGGCAAAGTTTTCTCTAAAAACTCGTGGAAAATTGGGCCAGCTAAAACAACCCCTGGTTCTTTTGCCATAGGCGCATTATTGTTATTTCCCACCCATATCCCAACCGCGAGAGAAGGGGTATAACCGATTGTCCAGCCATCTCTATAATTTTGGGTTGTTCCGGTTTTAACAGCCACCGGCTCATTCTCAAAATATAAAGGTGACTTCCAACCAAATAGCGGAGCCCGAGCCTCATTATCTGATAAAATATCATTTATCATTCTCGCGACATTTTTTTCTAAAACCCTTTTCGGTGTTTTTTTATTTTCCTCAATAATATTTCCTGAATAATCTTCAATTTTTAAAATCGCAACCGGTGAAACTCTTAAACCATCATTGGCAAAAACTCCATAAGCCGAAGTGATTTCTAATAGATTTACCTCTTTACCACCCAAAACAATAGAAGGACCATAAGGAGGCTCTAAAGTTGTAATTCCACAATCTTGGGCAGTTTTAATACTATCTTCCAAACCGGCTAAATATAGAAGGACCTTTACTGACGGGATATTCAAAGATTGGGCTAAGGATTGCCTGAGATTTACCGGTCCTCGAAAAAGCCCATCATAGTTTTGGGGACTATATTCTTTACCGCCCCAAATTCCAAAATTGGTTGGCAAATCTTCAACAATTGTTTTATCATCGTAGCCTTTTTTAAAAGCTGTGGCATAAACAAATGGTTTAAGAGCTGAGCCTGGTTGCCGACCGGGATTTTCTTTTGTACCCGTTACCACATTAAATTGAGGATCGAATAAACAATTTACTCCCGACTGGCAACTTTCTGGCTCAGAAGTCGCATAATAATCTCCAGTCCCCACGGTCATTGCTAAAATTTCACCAGTTTTTGGCGAGATTGCCACTAAACCGGCATTATGGGCATTATATCTTTTATTTTTCTCAACCCCTTTTTTCATCACGTCTTGGGCAATTTCTTGCATTTCCCAATCCAAAGTTGTATAAATTTTTAACCCCCTTTCCCTTAAAAATTCTTCTCCATATTTTTCTTCCAATTGTTGTTTGACCCATAAAGTAAAATAGGGGGCTTTAATTTCAACTTTCTTTTCAATAAATTTTATTTCTTCTTTTTTTGTCTCTTCGGCCTTCTCTTTTTCCAGGTATCCTTCCACTGTCATTCGATCTAAAACATAATCCTTCCTGGCTAAAAGTTCTTTTTTATTCTCTCCATAAGGGGAAAGTCGAGAAGGAGCCATAATTAAAGCAGTCAAAGTTGCCGCTTCAGCTAATGAAATTTCCGAAACGGGTTTTCCAAAATAGGTTTGGCTAGCCGCCTCGGCTCCGTAGGTATTTTGGCCGAAGGGAATTTGATTTAAATACCATTCTAAAATCTGATCTTTTGAATATCTCCTATCTAATTCCAGAGCCAAAATTATTTCCCTAATTTTCCTTTGAGCAGTTTTTTCGGTTGAGAAAAAGGTTGACCTTATCAATTGCTGGGGGATAGTTGAACCACCATAAGTTGGTTTTCCAATTTTCAAATCTTCGAAAATTGCTCTCAAGACTCCCTTTAAATCAACTCCGAAATGGTGGTAAAAATTTGAATCCTCGGCTGAAATCACTGCCTGTTTTAAATATTCAGGTATATTTTTTAAAGGAACCCAGGTTCTTTTTTCTTCACCATAGATTTCATATAAAAGAATTTGACCCGTTCTATCATAAATTTTCGATGACTGAATAAGCCGTCTTTCAGTAAAAACTTCGGGTCTGGGAAGGTCCTTGGCATAATAGATAAATAGAAAAAAGGGGGAGAAAATAAAAAACAAAAAAAGAAAAGACAGAAATTTAAAAATTTTATTTAATTTTCCTTTGGGCATTTTTACAATTCCCCATTTTTATTATAAGATTAAAATAGATGAAAATAAACCCCCACACCAAAAATTCATATTTTAAAAATCGTACAAAACACGGTCTCTCTTTTGGTGTGGGGGTAAATAGTGATTCCAAAAAAATTAAAGAGATTTTAACTCGGGGAGTGGAAGAGGTTATAAACCTAGACCATTTAAGAAAAAGACTTCTTTCTGGCCGAGTTCTTAGAATTAAACATGGGATTGATCCAACTGGTCCCCAAATTCATATTGGAAGAGCAGTCCAACTTTGGAAATTAAAAGATTTTCAGGAATTGGGGCATAAAATCATTCTGATTATCGGGGATTTTACTGCCCAAATTGGAGATGCCTCGGACAAACAGGCAATGCGTCGACCGTTGACAACAAAGGAGGTCAAAGAAAATATGAAGGACTACATCAAACAGATAGGTAAAATTCTCGATATAACAAAAGTTGAGTTTCACTATAACAGCGAATGGCTCAACAAACTAACAGCTAAAGAATTGCTTAATTTAGCTATGAATTTTACTGCCCAACAAACAATTCAAAGAAGAAACTTTAAAGAAAGATGGGAGGCGGGTAAACCAATTGGTCTTCACGAGCTGGATTATCCTTTATTACAAGGATACGATTCGGTGCAGGTTAAAGCTGATGTCGAGTTGGGCGGTTTTGACCAATTATTTAATTTAAAGGTTGCTAGAGATATTCAGAAAATATTTAGTCAGGAACCCCAGGATATTATGACTTTAAAAATGCTTTTTGGGCCCGATGGTCGGAAAATGTCAACGAGTTGGGGAAATGTTATAAACATAACCGACAAACCAGAAGAACAATTTGGCAAAATAATGTCAATGAAAGATGAATTTATTTTGGATTATTTTGAGCTTTGCACAAGAAACCCTGCCGGAGAAATAAAAAATATGGGAAATAAGCTGAAATGTGGGCAGGTTAATCCTAATGATTTAAAAATAAAATTAGCGCGGGAGATTGTAAAAATGTATTACGGGGAGACAGCGGCTTTAAAAGCGGAAAGAGAATTCAAAATGGTTTTTAAAGAAAAAAAATTACCCTCAAAAATTCTTGGAGTTAGAATTAAAGAGGAGAAATTAAATATCCTTGAATTTTTAGTTAAAACAAAATTAGTCTCATCGAAATCTGAAGCCAAGAGATTGATTTTACAAAAAGGAGTGAAAATTGATGGAGAAATTCAGGGGAATTGGCAAAAAATTATCGGAATAAAAAAAGGAATAGTAATTCAGGTCGGCAAGAGGAGGTTTGTTAAGGTAATATAATTAAAACCCCCACCTTGAAGATGGGGGTTAAATTTTATTCTTCGACTTCTTCCTCTTCTTTCTCTTCTTCTTCTTTTGGTTCTTCCTCTTCTTCACCTGGTTCTTTTTCTTCTAAGAATTCATCTTCGTAAATCATAATTTCTAATATATGCGCTCGCTTCGCTCGCGCATAACGCGGATTTAAGCTGATTGATAATTTTACGCTGATTTACGCGGATAAATAAGGTATTCCTTTTTAATCAGCGTCTATCAGCGGTAGCTCGTTAATCAGCGTTTATCAGCGTTATCGGAATTTGGAAATTCCGATATAATAAATTAATTTTTAATTAATATTTTCACGACCTTTACCCTGTTAAATTCGCATACGCGACTATTTAACAGGGTGAACCCGCCAAAATTTTAGAAGACAAAATTTAAGCGGGTTTAGACGAAATATATTTCGCCTATAGAGGATTATAAATTTCCAAGAATAGTTGTCAAGTCCGTTAGAAATTTTCTCAATAGCTTATTTTATTTAGAAATTCACAAGTTTTCCACAACCTTATTGGATTTTGAACGTTTTTTCCTTAGTTTTATATTAATTTTTTCTTTTCGAAAACTTTTATCTTTTTTCGACCAGGCCCAAATTTCTACCGGCAGTTCTACCTTATATTTTTTAAGAAAACTAATTATCTTTTTTCTTCTTCCAGAAACATTAGGGAGGGTAGTCAATTGAATATTTTTTTTCTGTTTTCCTTTTAAAGCCAAAACATCTATAATTCCAAAAACATCGGTCTGTTTGTATTTTACTTTAGGAGCGTACCATACAATCCATTTGTCGCTCCTCAAAATTTCAATTGCCTTCTTTCTAATTTCAGCTTCCCTCATTCGATTTATGTTTTTAAGGCGAAGAGAACTTCGTTCTCTTCTTCATCTTCGCTTCCTTTTCACGGAAGCTTGATATTTGAATAAATTTCCTGCACCGATTCTGACTCATCTAAGGATTCAAAAAGTTTTTGACAAGATTCTTTTTCTTTTTCTTTTAAATCAATCATTTCTTTTGGTTTCAAATCAAAACTAGTTGAATCAATTTTCACTCCTTTTTCTTCTAAATTTTTTTTCACTTTTTCTAAGTCTTTAATATTGGTATAAACATCTAAATCGTCGTCATACCAATAAAGATCTTCAGCCCCGGCTTCAATTGCCAATAATTCTAATTCCTCTTTGGTTTTGACATTTGACATTTGAGATTTGACATTTATTGTTATGCAGCCCTTTCTTTCAAACATCCATTTAATTGCGCCCTCCTGCACTAATTTTCCACCGTGTTGGTTTAAAATTTGTTTTATTTCATTTAAAGACCTATTTTTGTTATCGGTGATTCCTTCAATAATAATAGCAATACCTCCCGGTCCGTAGGCTTCATAAAGAACCTCTTCGAGTTTTTTCTCCGGAATTTCGCCGGTTGCTCGCTTTATCGCTCGTTCAATGTTCTCGTTTGGCATTCTAAACGAGTGGGCTGTTTCAATAGCTAATCGTAATTTCGAATTAGTTTCCGTATTTGGTCCCCCTTCTTTTACCGCAACCCAAATTACCCTAGCCATCTTTGAGAAAATTTGTCCTCTTTTTTGGTCAGTAATATTTTTCTGATGTCTTATAGTGCGCGCGTGTGAATGCCCACTCATATTGTTTTATTATATAGTTTTTTCATCTGTTTTTTAAGAGTTAAAATTATTACTCCTGAGAAAATGGCGATGGTAAAAGCGACCGAGAAAATTGGGAAAAAATTAATTTTATCTTCTGGGACCTGCTTGCCAATTGCTGCTAATCCCTGTTCCGGTTTAATTTTCTCTTTTACCTCCTCTTTCGGAATGTTTTCCCCAATTTTTTCTTTCAAAACCTCAGTTTCTTTTTCTTCTTTCGGAATTATATTGGCTTTTCCGGGAGTTAAAACAGTGCTCCAAGTCCAATCTGAATCAATTCTGTTATATGATTGATCCAGAGGAGCTTTTTCATAGCTGACTGAATCAATTATTTTTCCATCA
>Ga0210049_1005918_pt1 | contig 10331 bp, 15 predicted proteins | sample CryGeyCG2014_300_2_FD_183964 | JGI IMG/M metagenome (GOLD analysis project Ga0210049, IMG submission 183964) | Groundwater microbial communities from aquifer - Crystal Geyser CG06_land_8/20/14_3.00 (SPAdes) (version 2) | ecosystem: Environmental > Aquatic > Deep subsurface > Groundwater | place...
CATCGCTGTCGAATCCCACCATCAGGGGGGAGTCGTTCGCGCGCGCGAACCGCTCCAACGCCTCGCGGACAGTACCGCGCGGCACTTCCGCCCGCGCTTGCTGCTGCAGTGTCGCCCGGGCAAGCAGCACTGCCAGGGCGAGCCCCAGTAGCAGCGGCGTTACAGTAGCCTTCATTGCAGGTTGCTCTCCTTCTCCGTTGTAGTGGGTGTGATGGCACCCAAAGCGGTCTGCTCCTTGGACCGCGGGTCAGGCTCCGCATCCTGGCACCGGCCACATGCGAGTCCTCGGCTCCCCTTCTCCGCTCCGTGGCTCGGGGCATGGAAGATGCCGTCGCCATGGCACGTGCCGCACTGGCCGCCCTCGGCGGGCCGGCTGGGCTGGGTCTGTGAGCAGCCTGTACGACAGAACGGCTCGCCATGGCAGGTCAGGTGCTCAGGGCGCCGGTCGCCTTGCAGGCAGTCCCACGCCCGGACATGGGCCGTCTGCTCCCACCTGGCCAGAGCTTCGGTGTGCCGCGGGCGTCTTCTCCACGCTTCACGTGCAGCACGCGTGCGCCTGTGACTGCAACTGCACGCCGCGAAGCTGGGCGGCTGCCGCTCCTGCCAAGCGTTGCGCCGCTTGCGTCTCGCCAACGCGGCGCAACACGTGCTCAACCACATCCTCTAATGCCGCACCAGCGAACAGACTGGTGGAGGGATTAACGAAGATCCTCTCTCCGACCTCCGTTCTGGTTTCGGTCTGCGGCCATGGTCGTGTGTCCTTTCGTTGAGCTACTCCAGACGACCGCTACGGGCTAACGGTAGCGGCGAACTCTTAGAGCAACACCGCAACGGCTGTGAGTTGACATAGACACCGCACTGCCATTGTCGCCTATTCACAATGGATCACAAACAACCGCCAGCACCAGCGGTATGAGGAGCACTCTCCTCCTCATGCCGCATTCCGCCGTGCGTCGGTTCTTCATGGGCACGGTATCGAGCCGCCGTCATCGCTGAGCAGGACCGGTACTTCTTCTCGCACGCCTTCGTAGCAGGACTTCTGCGCGCCGGTATCGCACGCATTGCACTGGGTCAGCGAGCAGACGGACACTTCGATGTTGAAGTTCCAGTCATAGTAGAGCCAAGTCCCGGGAGCGGCCTCTACTACCGCGCAACGTTCTTCCGTCGCGGTGCCACTATCGGACAAACACTGCACGGGGTTCAGGTCGTCGCGGCAGCACCTCACCTCTCTGGGTTGGTAGGAGAAGCTGTCGCATCGTTCGGTCGTGCAGTTCTGCTGGCCACTGCAGTTGTTGCACTCGACTGTGATGGTCTTCTGGAAGTCGAGACTTGCGTTCCGTTCCGGAGTGCAGGGATCCGTTGGGCAATTCTGTTGTGCCCACCCGGCAGAAGCCAATAGCACCGTGAGTAAAACCACGGGCGACGACATGGTCTGCAGTCTCATTTCTTTCACCTCCTTTCCGTTGTGTGAGGTCAATAATCAAGCGGCAGAGCTTGTGCGGTGCCTACGGCAGAACGTCAGCGTTGGATCCGGTCTCCACACAAGGCCGTGCAGGCTCTCAATAGGTTGAGACTGAGAACCCCCCGCGCCACCACCCTACGTCGCTGTCCCAGTGGTGGACCGACGCCCTGGTTCTGGGCCTGAACTCGCACTCAACTCCTGGTTCCGCGTTCTTCCTTTCGTGGCGCAGAAGCGCTTGCTGTTCAGGAGACAACTCGTTCAGGGGTCTGCGCCGTCGCTCTAAGAACGCGTCTAGCTCAAATGGAGCCATGTTGGCCGCAAGACCTGGCCGCACGAACTGCGGATGGAGCAATCGCAGCAATAAGTCTTCCAGGCCCTCAGCTAACCGAAGACGGTCCTGCGAGGTACGCCACTCTGGGTGCTGTTGCCAGTAGTCGTTGCGGCGCTTTTCATCAATCACTGCGTCATCGGTGAAGTGCGGCTTCCCATCCACTTCCCGCCACGCAAGCCTCGCGGCGTACTGAAGTGCAGCAAGCAGGTCGGCGGCGGGGTACTGACCGCGCGACAGGAACACTTGCTCATTCTCGAGTCGGCTGTCAACGGTCGCTGGCAATCCCGTCTTGGCGCTCAACTCCGTGAACAGGGCAATGGTTGTGCGTGGGCCCGCCTCTTCGAACGGGAGGATTGGAGAGTGGCGAGTCTCGGGTGTACCGGTCTGTCGCCAGGGCGGCCATTGGTCTGCCTGCTCCAATAGCTTCGACGCTTCGTCGGCAGCCCCAGGCGGAAACGGCTCCGATCCATTGACGAGACGACCCAGTTGTTGTACTGGGGCGGCGCCTCCCTCCGCAGTTGCCTCGGGTCTGCGTGCGGCAATGGCTTGCAGAATATCCACAGGTCCGAGCCGTTGGTCTCCGCGGAATAGCTCTATGGTCGGCCGAAAGCTGAGGCTGATGAACGTCTGGCCTTGCTGGGCCATGAGTGGGGTCCAGAGATGAGAGAACGTTGGGATGGCGAGTTCCAAGACTGAGTACAGACCGCGCTGGGACAGGGCCGGAAGTGCCACAACCCGTCCCCCCAGGAGTTCTGCGCCCAACTGCGGCGGCATGCTGAGCAGTAGCCTCAGCACCGAGGCGGGGCACGCTACCCGGGAATCCTGAAGCCCGCGGGGTGCCCAGGCTCGGTTGGCCGGCGAGCGGAATGCGACGACGGTGCCGGTCCGCCTCCATTCCCAGCCGAACGTATTGGCAACGGCACAGATGGCTTCCTCGCCCGCCGCCGGGTGGTGGGCCACCGTGGCGACAAACGCGCCCTCGGGTAGTGGACAGACCACCGGTCCGCCGATTACTGAGGAGAGGGAGTCAACGCAGCTCCGTAATGCTTGAGGTTCCGGGCTCGCCTGCGCCCCCACACTCTTGTCGGGATCCGCGCCCATCGCGAGCGGACACAGCCTGCTAAAAGCGGCTACGGCGCCTAGCAGCGTTGCGAGGAACTGCCGGATAGTCAAAACGGACTGCGGTCGATTGCCGAACAATTGCACCTCACTCCCAATAGCGTACAGGGTCAGAGCGCGCACCGATGGTGAACGCCCCAGCGTGTTCCTCGTCATTGTACCCCCACGCACGTAGCCTGCCGGTTGAGCGCCAAGACGCCACCAGTCGCGACGTGGACAATGTCATCGCCGTGGCAGGTGCTGCAACTGCACTCCAGCGTTCCCCGGCCTCTGCGCCGCATCAAACCGGCCTGCGCACCGGAACTGCGCGCCATGACAGATCAAGCACTCCGGCACGAGCCGCTGCTTGTTGCGAAGCGTCACGACAGCCCCCGCGTGGGCGCTCCTCCGCCACACCTCGTAGGCTTTGGTATGGCGCGGCTTGCACCGAGGTGCCGTCTGCTTCCACTTGGCCACAACCTCGGCGTGCCCGGGACGGCTTCCCCACACGCTTCAGTTGCAGCAAGCGGCCGCCTGCGGTTGCAGGCGCACGTCGCGAAGCTCAGCGGCCACATCTCCCGCCAGCCGCTGCATCGCCTGCGACTCGCCGACGCGGTGAAGCACGCGCTCCACTACGTCCTCCAATGCCGCGCCGGCGAACAGGCTCGCGGCGGCTACTTGGGCGGACTGGCGGAAGAACTGACGGCGGTTCTCCTGGCGGTCTGCGTTGCTGCTGCGTGTCGATTTGCGCTTCATCACTGATATTCACCTCTCCTACGTTCGGGGGTTACGAATACTGCGCGTTGACCATTCCACTTCCGCGGGTCCCCTGATCGCCTGCGGATAGTGTCCGACCGGATGGTCACTGCCGTACGACGCACCCACTTGGTTCCGGGGTGTGACTCGCCGTGGCTTGAGTGTCCGCGAGCAAGCAGATAGCACTTGTACGCGCTCCAACATGGCCGGCACTCCTCGCGCCAGCATAAACGGCCGATGTCTGCCTGTGTGCGCGCTTTCGAGGGTGCCTCCCGAGTGTGTGGGGGACAATCTTCGGGGCAGCGCGAGAAGAGCGACGAAGACGTGTGCACCGTAAACCAGATTCTGGTCGTTCTCCTCATGCTTGTGCACCTTCGCATCGCGAACTCCGTGGGCGGCGGGCGGCTGCACCTAACGTCGGAGTTCCGCGTCCGGGCCCAGTACCCCCAGAGTGGCTGTTGCTTCGAGGTCCTCAGCGTTGGAGGCCCCGAACACAGGCGTAAGTCCGTACCGTCCGAAACTGCCGTTGGGGCGCTTCGATTCCAGCCCGATGTGGTACTCAGGCGCTATTCGCACGGTGATGCTCGAGAGGAGGTCATCGTCGCCCCCTATGCGACCAAGGAATTGGGCGATGAACTCCCGTTGTGGCCCGCTAAGTTGCTCGCCACGGAGTCGCTGGAATCGGCACTCTGAGGGACTGAACGGCTCCGCACATTGTGCAAATCCGGGGCCCCGCAGAAGGAACGCGAACGTCTCCGCCATGAGGTGGCGCTGTTCGCTGTCCCAGATCACCCCGGCTTTCCGCGAGTTGGCCCTGTAGACTGCGTGCGCGACTGCCTGGTCGTAACCAGCGTAAAGGAGATCCCCCACAACCCGGAACTCGACCCCGCGGAGGCACCATGACAAGTGCCCGAGGAGGTCCGGCAGGTTGTACTCGCCTCGGGACAAGAAGAAGGCGCGCCCCGCGAGTGCCCGGTGGACAGCGCCGGTTAGGCCAGCAGAGCGAGCCAGCACTTCTACCAACCGCGATAGGGTCACACCCATGTTGTCTGCCGTAGAGAATGCCGTGTGGGCCGATGGGAGTTGTAGCGCCAGTGGGGCCGACCCGCCAACATCCGGTTCGGCAGGCTCAGTGTCCCCTCGGGTCACTACGTTGACCGGCAGAGGGATTGGGGAAGCCGGCGGGTTCGCCCGCACTCGCTGGACGGTCCGGCTTGGGGTGAATGACTTCCCCTTGTAGTAGAGGAACACCCTTGGGCCGGCGGAGCACTCGACAGCGGTGTCGGTGTCTGCCAGCACCACGTCAGCTTTCGCCACTTCGGTGGGCGCCGGGAATGACTTGAGTGCGCGAGCAACAATGTGACGTAGCGCCTCGATGGTCTTGGGAGGGAGGTCCCCGAGGCGCACCGTTTCGCCCTTCGCAAAGGATCCTCTCTCGTTCGCGCCGAGAGACGCTGCGAATTGGATCCAACCGGTTCCGTCGAAGTCCTTGCGGAACTCCTCCAATATTGCGGATACATCGCATACCCCGGGGATGGCGGCACCGACTGGACCGACCCTGAGCACTCCGCCTTGGAGGCTCCATTGACACGAGCGGCGCTCCTCGGCCATCTCAAGGAAGCGGCGGCAGGTTCCGGCGTAGGGCATCCCCTGTGGGGGATCTGCAGGCAAGCAGGCCAGGACCGGGAGCCCGATGGCTGAGTGCACATGCCGCAGTGCAGAGGTCCAGTCAGGGTCCCGAAGCTCAACGGGCACGGACAGCGGGTCCATCTGAGGGGCGGCGCCGCCAAGGGAAGAGGCGGCGGCTACCGCGAGCAAGAGAGCGGTCCGACAAAGCTCTGTCGCCACCGAACTCATGAGGCTTCTCCGGCTGGAATGAAGCGCAGGCTGCACGGTAACCACCACCCTTCAAACAGATCCGCCCTCAGCACGCGTTGCCGTCGTACTCTCCCGTTGTCAGGTCTCGATCAACACAACTCGTGCACTGCCCCGGAGGGACGGTGCAGTTCGTGTACCGCGTCTGCTGGTAGTAGCAGTTCGCCTGCTTCTGGGTGATCTCCACGCAGCACTTGCCCTCGCGGCTTTCTGTGTTCCCCGCAGTACATGTGCCCTTGTTGATGCCCCGGTTGGCACACGTGTCGTAGTTGAAGAGGGAGCAGCACTCCGGCGCTGCGTACGCCGCCGGTGCTCCGCCAACCGCCACGAAGGCAGTGGTAGCCGCAATCACGATTAGCCATCTCCGTGCCAGCATGATTCTCTGCTCCTTTGGGTCAGTAGTCGGTGTCGCCCCGGGATCTGTGGCGGCGGCTATTGTGAACCAAAGCCACCTCCTTGCTTACAAACCTCGCACATCTCGAACACTTCTGACGGGTCGCAAGCCTCGTCAGGAGCTTAGCAGGGGTCGTACACCCCCACATACCATTGCATGCATGATTCGCGCGGGTTGCACTGGCGCCTCGTCTCAACATTCACCACAATTCATCTTCACCCATTGGCGACTCCTTTCGCTGTGGGATGCGGCTAATGCTTGGGGTAGACAAGCCCTTCACCGCCAATGGCGAATCAGCTTCAGAGTGTGCTGAAGCGAGAAACCTGGGCTGTGCACGCCCCGATGGCATTCGCTGCGCGAGCGTGAGCGCTCTTTCGCCACACCTCGTACGCCTTGGCGTGACACGGTTTGCACCGCGGCGCGGGCGCATAGGACGCTTCGCTCAGCGGCTTCTCGGCAGTGGCTGCCGCCAACGTTGTCTGTCGCGAATGGTAGTACCGGGCGACAAGACCGGCGATGGTTGGGTCGGGAGCATACGCGGCGCCAATGGTCTCCAAACGACACGACAGCTTCCACGGCTCTCCAACAGCGCGTTCCGCCTCCAAGAGCGTCACTGCCTGCCCGCGGTCCTTCGTCGGGCAGAGCAGCACGCCGTCCGTGACGGCAGGCAAGTCCGGCGTGCTGTTCGCAGGCGCGACGAAAATCGCCTGGACCAAACCGGCCGGGCCGAGCCGACCGGCCAGGCGCCGGTTCTCGGCATCACTGAGCCGACTTGCCAACGCCACCACGTCGGTCCGCTTCTTGAGCGTCTCCAGGGCCGAGACGAGTGCCGTCTCCCAAGCGTCTCGGCCGGATGATCCGTGCGGCTCCAGCCGCAGCAGACCGACTCGCCCGCCGCCAAACTCGCCAGTCCAAGTCGTGGCCTTGGGGTCTGCCGGATCGAATGGCGGGATCACGGCAAGCTTTGCTTCTCCGGCATCCTTGCGCACGGAGTCGGCTTCCTCGCTTCCAGTCAGGCAAACCGCATAGCTCATCTTGCTCATGGATTCCAGGATCACCGGCCGCTTGGCCGGATCGCTTCCCAGGTTGCCGCCATCGACGGTGACCGACGGCACACCATCTGCCGTCAGCCGCTTCAGCAGCGTCGCTCGCCGGGCCAGACCGCCCAGCCCGCTGCCGTGTCAGCCGCAGGGCTCCAGGTACCCGAGGGTGTCGGTGGTGAAGAGGAGGCGGAATCCGCTGGATCGGCGCGGCGTGCCGCCTTCAGCCCGCAGGGCAATCATGACCGAGACGATTGTGCAGCAAAGGAGTGCTGGGGAGGTGCACAAGAAGCTCGCGAGCGGGCTCCCCTCACCGAGTTGAGGTCCATGCCGCAAAGGCTTCCGACGACAGCTCCCTGGTCGGCTACAGAAGTCCACTCGGAACCTCCTCGTGTTCTCCGAACGCTGCTTCTTCGATACCATGCCCCACACTACCGCACCTCGTACGCCAGTTGAAAGCGAGGCTCAGGTCTTGTTCCCGTTTCGCTCTCGACGCGATCCCACCTCGTCACTCTGAGGACAAAGGTCGGCACCAGTTCGATCTCTTCATCACCGGAGTACGGGAGCTCCTTAGCGACGTCCAGGCTTCCGTCTCGGACCTTCCCGAGGAGCGACTTAGACGCAGCCGGACCCAACTTGAGACCTCTCCGGTCGAAGTGCAGCCATCGATAGTGAACGGTCCAAATGGCCTGCTGCTGCCCCAACGGGAGGTCCTTCACGAGCAGGCGCTTCCCGCTCCGAGCTGCAAAGAAATCCGCATCGAAGCCCAGGTCCACCCCTACAAAGGGGAGGAGTTGCCGCACGAGATCGTTCCTCTTGGCCTCGAACTCGGGTCCCAGAGCCTTTCCGAGGCGGGTGTCTTCAGGCCCTGACACCGACGCGGGAATCGCCGCCTCCGTCAGGAAAGAAACGCCATCGACGGACCGCCTCTGAAGCCCCGCTGCGGCCGCCAGCAGGTCGAGAAGTTGCTCTGGAGCGTATGTGCCGCGCGAGAGGAACAGTTTCATACCAGCGAAGCGACGGTCGACGTGGAACTCAACGGCGGAGCCTGCCCGAACCAGGGAGACCGCCTCCTCCAAGGTCACAAGGCCTGACCGCGTCACCTCAACAGGAGCGCAGTGAGCTGGGCAGCAAACGACCAATATTGTGACCGCAAAGGTGCCACACAACGCTGAGAGAGCCAACCGGCGCCGAACTACCACAATGGGATACCGGTCCTTTCCCAGTCTATCGCGGGGTGCGTGTACAGGTAGAGCCGGGCCACGAACTCAAGGGAGATAGTAACGCTCACCCCCTGCTGCTCCATGGCTGTCAGAGTCGTCTCGTCCAGTGCGCGGACAGCAGAGAGCATGGCTTGGCGCTCTCGCGCGACGAGGGCGGCAGTCGGGATCGCCTCCCCACGAAGCAGGCGTTCCCGGTTTGGAGGGCGCAGGGCGCTGAGCAGTTGGAACAGCGCCTCGTGGTCCGCCGTTCGCTTCCCTTCCGCAGCGTCGGTCTCCCTCGACTTTCCACCGTGAATCACGATCACTCCCGCTTGCTCGGCCCAGGTCCACTCTTGGCCCGCTTGCCGGACGAGATTATCCAGCACTGCCGGGGCGGCGGCGTCTCTGGCAACAAGGCTGATTTTCGGATCTCCCGCGGGAATGGCGGCGACGACGGGTGCTTTGAGCGCGGTCGCGACTGCCTCCACGGCGGAGGAGAAGGGACTGTCGCGTATCTCCAGGTCGACGCGCCGCTCGGTAAGCGCCAGACCCCCTTGGGGTGGGGGGGCGGCTCTGCACACGCAGGACAGGACTGGCAAGCACAAAAGACACAATCCCGTCGCTCGCGACAGCGGGGGACTTCCGCTGGTCGGCATCTTAGCAGTGCGCGACAAGAACATGGCAGTTCCTTTGGGCGCCCGAAGAGCAGCGAGCAGTTCAAAGCACGTTATGGGCCCAAGGGTCAGCAGCCAGTGATCTGAGCGACTATATAGTGGCTGATCTCACAGGGATCCTCGATGCACCCAATAATGGCGTTGCCGCATCCCAGATCCCCGTGAACGGTGGGATCTGAAATGGAGCCGTAGTGTTGGTACTTCGTCTCCACCGACTTCTTGTTGCCAGGGATGCTGTACGCTGAGACAGATATCGACCCGGTTCTTGAGGAAATGGTCGGACACGGCCCGTTGTCGCAGTCTGCGTCGCCTATGTTGAGTAACTGAACGCCATGGGAGTGTGCAGAAACCGAATGGGCGGTGCCGCAGCCGCAGTTGCTGATTTCGTGCACGGTTCCTATGGACGCCCCTACGTGCTGACACTCGGCTGCTGCGCCAGGCAGAATCACGGCTCCAAACAGGAGCACTGCGCCGCCACACCACCGTGACAGTGAGGCACAAGATCGCATCCTAACCAGTCCTTTCTGCACGACTTTGGAAAGTGACTCGCTGCAAACCGCCCAGAGGCGGCCGGCGCAACTGGCTGACCACGGTCGTCTTGCTGTCGGCGCCGTCCGGCCGTACCCGCCGCGCACGCGTCTGGCCGCATCGCGGCGACGCCAAATAACCGGTCACCTCTGTTCTTCGGACATTGCCAAGCCTGCCTGACAGATTCCGTCATGCGATCAGTCGTCTCTCGATGGACCCTGCGCTTCCGCAGACTTGGCGCCTTCCCGGAACTCCCGCATTCCCTGGCCGAGCGACCTTGCCAACTGGGGCACTTTCGTCGCGCCGAAGAACAGCAGGACGAGCAGCAGGAGGACGATGAGTTCTGTGGGACCGAACATGAGGATTTCAGATTGGGGTCCGCGAAGGTCGCGAAGCGCCGCGAAGGGGATTTCAGTGGATTGGGGGGTCACCGCGCCTTGGCCTTCTTGGCGGGGACACGGACGGCGGGCTTGGGCTTTGCCTTCCCGGCCGGACGCTTGGTCCTCGCCGGGGCCTTGGCTGGTGGAGCGGCGGACTGTTGCTCTTGCATCCGGGCCAGCACCGCCTGGGCGATGGCGTCGATCTTGTCGCGCTCGTCGATCTTCCGCACGACGGCTTCTGCAATGCGGTCGATTAGCTTGTCCAGCACCTCGTCTGCCACTCTACGGAACCTCCGTGCACGTCAGTATAGCCCAGCAAGGCAGACAGTGAATGAGTAATATTACTCATTTTTCGCGGGGATCTTCCCCGCACCCGTCTCCGTCTCCCGCTCGCCCAGGGCCCGGAGCAGGAGGTCGCACCGGTAGCTCAGGGCAACGGCCTCGGTGCGGTTGGCGACTCCCAGCGCGGCGAAGAGGTGAGCGACGTGGTTCTGCACTGTGCGCACGCTGAGGCCCATCTCCTGCGCAATGGCCGCGTCGGACTTCCCCTGCCACAGCCATGCCAAGACCTGGGCCTGCGTCGCGGTCAGG
>Ga0210049_1005925_pt1 | contig 10325 bp, 13 predicted proteins | sample CryGeyCG2014_300_2_FD_183964 | JGI IMG/M metagenome (GOLD analysis project Ga0210049, IMG submission 183964) | Groundwater microbial communities from aquifer - Crystal Geyser CG06_land_8/20/14_3.00 (SPAdes) (version 2) | ecosystem: Environmental > Aquatic > Deep subsurface > Groundwater | place...
GGCTGGAAATATCCTTAAAAGGCCTTTTAGTTATTATTTTCTCAGCAGTTTTTAATCCAATCCCAGGAACCTTCAATAATTCTTTATTTGAAGCTTCATTAATATCAACCAACAAATCATTTTCTTTGGCCATACTAAATTTGGGGTCTTCCCGTAAGTTCAATCTATTGCTGTCGTCAAAAACAAAATCATTGCTTTTGAAGCCATAATCTCTCAATAAGAATGAACTCTGATATAAACGGATTTGCCTCAGGGGAGGATTTGGCTTATTTTTCTCGAGAGGCGTTTGGTGAATAGGGTCAAAACTGGAATAATATACCCTTTTGGCATTCAATTTTTGATAAATATATCCGCTAATTTTAATTATCTCTTTATCCGTTTCATCACTGGCTCCAACAATCATTTGTGAATCCATTCCTGCTTTACACTTGCCTTCTTTCTGTGCCTTTTCAACTTCTTCAGATATCCATCTCAATCTCTTGAGAATATCCTCCTTAAAGTCAAGAAATAATTTCATATCTTCATAATGCTCTTTCGTTGGAAATTCTATATTTATTCCAACCCTGTCTACAATCTGAATGCTTTGTTTGATTAAATCTCTGGAAGTTCCTGGCATTACTTTAAGATGAATATATTTTTTAAAACCTATCTTACGCATCTCTTGCACTGCTTCCAATTGTTTTTCAAAAGTAGAATCTGGGTCTTTTTGAACAGAAGAAGAGAGAAAAACCCCATGAATCTTCCCCATTCCCCAAAGTTTTATGGCAATATTGGCAAGTTCTTTTGGTTCCCAACTATCACGTTTAACATTCCTTTCTGCTCTAAATGGGCAAAATTTGCAATCATTCATGCAATGACTAGTCATGAGTGTTTTCAGTAGAGGGCAAGTTTTATTTCCCCCGCAGGATGCATGAAATATTGGGATAATATGTTGATCATAAGTTGATCCCAAATTAAGCCTTCGCATCTTTTCTCTTTTGAATGTCATCATGAAGCGGGTTCACCCCCGCTAACTAGAATTATTATTAGAATCCTATCTATCTTTTGAAAGGGTATAGTTGGAATGAATTATCGAACAGAGTGAAATTAACCAAGATTTAGAGTAAAATAAGGGGTAAGAAGGCTCAAAATTTATTTATTAGATACAACAACTCTGTAATACCTTGTTTCTCCAGCAGTTGAACTTTCTCTGGTTATTTCTATCACATCTTTAATTTTCCCCTCTATAGCCATAATGGCAGGGTCTTTTATACTTATTCTAGGAAGATCTTTTATTTTTATTTTATATTTTTCTAATAGTTCCTTTTTTTCCTCTTCGTTTAGTATCTTATGTTTTGGAACCATTTCGTGCTCAAGAATATTAACTTTTATTTCATCTTTTTTTGGCATTAAATCACATTACTTAATTAAGCAATGATACGTTTAAATGTTTTTGTTATCATTTAAAATTTCATGATTGTGATAGGTTTACGTAATTCATGGGATGGATTTTATCTTGCAGAGTTAGACGAAGTATTGGTAAAATTGGGAGGGTCATATGTAGATTGTGATTCTTTAAGAGATGGTGTAAGAAGTTTATTAGAAAGAAATGAATTTAGAGTTGAAAAACCTCAAGAATTTGCCACTTTTTTTGGATTAGATATATATGATCTTTATCTTACATTAGAACAAGGGAAGCCAATAATAAAAGATTCAAGTTCCCAAGTAACCAGTTACCTAAAAAATAGTCATTTAAGGCGTTATTTCTCCTCGGTTTTAATAAACCGGTGATTAGATATTGAATAATCTTTTACAGTTTCCTTCAATGACTTTGTCAATTTCCCCTTCAGGAATTTGGCGCAACTTGCTCATTTCCCCAAGGATAAACTTAACATTTTGGGGTATATTATCTTGGCCGGGATAAGGGGAAAGAAACGGGGAGTCAGTCTCAGTAAGCAATTGCTCCAATGGGTATTTTTTAGCGATTTTAACAGTGTTTTTACTTTTTAGTAAATTAGTTCCAAGAGAAATATAATAGCCTTGGTTTATGATTTCTTTTGCAAGCGTGAGGTTACCGGCATAGCAATGAAATACTACATCCTTTAACTCTTTCTTAACAGCAATATCAAAGCATCTTTGCTCAGCCTTTCTTGTATGCAGAATCACTGGCAATTTCAATTCTTTTGCAAGATCTATCATTTGCTGAAACACTTCTTCGATCTTAGGCTGCTTTTCTTCTTCGGGATACCAGTGATAATCCAACCCTATCTCACCTATTGCCAGTATCTCTTTTTTATGCAATCGAACGAATTTTATATAATCGTCTATTTCTTGGCCATTCATTTTTACTATATCTATTGGGTGCAGTCCCAAAGTGAGATAGACAAACCCTCTGTGCTTTTTTATCAATTCTATTGACTCATTTGCATCTCCAGGATATCCGCAATTAATTATTGCTGTCATTGCTTTCTTGGCTTGCTCTATTACTTGTTCGTGTTTTTCCAGAAGCCCTTTGTGCAAAAGATGGCAATGTGTATCAATCATAGATTAATGTATATTGGAATTGATTTAAATGTGTTAATGGTTTGTTTATATTATGGCAACTGTGATTGTACCTTATGGGCAAACAGTCAATACAACCTTAGGAAGAGTTCTTTATTTTGGTGAAGTATTTTTCCTGGGGAGAGGCCCTATTTCTTTTGAAAATTTATCCGGTTTATCTAGAAGATTTATGATGGGTAAAGGGCAAAAAGCCGAAGTCCATTATTTTCAAGAATATGAAGGTTATGAAGGGCCGGTTGCTGTTTTGTTTATTAGCGATATAATTGGCAGAGGTTAATTCAAGATTTTAAATCTTATTAGTAATTTATTATTATGCTTAATCACGAATCTTTGCGTAAATATTTCAATTATCAACATCCTACGCCCCATGGGATAAGAGAAAGATATGAACTCTCACAAGATTTAAGTTCCAAGCACGGCTTAACACATGCAGATATACTAGATGCCATAATGACATTAAACAAGAATCGATATCTAGTCCTTCCAGATAGTTATGAAAGACATCTTCTTGAAGCTGAACATCCTGATCATCCAGAGATTTCCCTGGACAACTATAGAGGAGCAACGAAACATTTCCATTTTTGGAGATATGCACCTGATGTTAAATTAAATACAACAGAAATGAGTCTTGAGGATGCTGAAAAACAAAGATTTTCATTAAAGGCAGCAATGAGAGTAGCTTCTTGGAATTGGACAAAGCCTCACAGAGGGTTTGGTGTAGTTGATGTGAGAAGTGGTGAATATACTTTGTGGCCATTTTTGTATATTTTAGAAGGAATCAAAATGCAGGACTTATCACCAGGATTGATTCACATGGATTCAACAGAAGGTTTTGATGTGGTTGGTCGTGTGCCTAGACTAAGAGGTGAAGGATATGAAGTTGTTGCTCTAAAGAACGTTCCTTATCTTTATTCTGGAGAACCCTATGTATTATCAACCCAACTTCATCCAGTTTGTCAATGTAAATGGATCCTTTATGGAGCAAGAAGAGCAGATACAAGAAGATATAGACCAGGAGAAAGAACTATGTGCAGGCATGGAGTAGCCTTTTATGAACATCTGATAGAAGACCCAAAAGAAAGAGTTCTTGATGGACTCCCACATTTAACAGGAATTATAAACCCTTGGTGGGTATTAAAACAAAAAACTATTCTTAATGGTAAAAAGTTAACGGTTACGAGAATGGATTCCCTGATAGGGATGTTGATTGGATTTATGGGTGTGAAAAAGGCGTTTGACTTGTCATAAATAAATATTTAAGTTCAGCATATAATTTGAAATTATGACATATGGGCAGACATATGGGAAAGTGTTAGTTCCATTAACATTAGGCGGAGCTTTGGGCTTGATACACGGATGGGAATATTCTAATGATGAAAATTATCCGACTTGTGATGTTGCCAATGCATTAAGGGCATATATTGGAGCAACATGGAATTATGAAGGTTATGAAGCATTTTTGCAGAGGCATCCTAAAAATGTAGGTTTTATAATGGCTTTAAGGTTGGTATTAGAAGAAGAAGTTAATAGTGTTCTAAAAAGAAAAGAAAGAGATAGGATGCAACCAAGATTATTCTAAGTTAACCTTTATTTTCTCCCAATCCATATAATATCTTATGACAATAGAACATGAAATTTCTGAAAGATATTTTCATTTACCATCTTCGAACTTTGCGAAAATCATGAAAACAGCCACTGAAGAGAAGGATGTCATCTCTTTAGGACCAGGAGAGCCTGATTTTATAACTCCAGAACACATCCGAGAAGCTGCTATAAAAGCAATAGACAAGGGTTATACACACTATTCCCCACCTGGGGGCAGAGCAGAAACTAAGCAAGCTATTGCCAAAAAATTAAAGAAAGATAATAAAATAAATGTCTCGCCAGATGAGATCATTGTAACTTGTGGTTCGCAGGAAGCTCTTTTCTTAGCTACTCTAAGCTTATTGGACCCAGGGGAGAAGATGATAGTGCCTGATCCTGGTTTTCTAGCTTACATACCAATGGTAGAAACTGTTACAGGAGTTCCGGTGTCTCTTCCTCTGAGAGAAGAAAATGGGTTTGAATTTGACCCAGACGAACTAGAAAGACTGGTAGATCATAGAACAAGAGTTATCCTAATTAACACCCCTGGCAACCCAACAGGAAGAATATTGAAGAAAAAAACGCTTGAAGAACTTGCAGATATTGCTGTCCAGCATGATTTAGTGATATTTTCTGATGAAGCGTATGAAAAACTAATTTATGACAACAAAAAACACATTAGCATTGCCAGCTTGAATGGAATGAAAGAGAGAGTTTTAACATTTCAGAGTTTATCAAAGACTTATGCAATGGCTGGATTCAGAATAGGGTATGTTGCTGGCCCAAAAGATTTAATTGAATCAATGACTAGGATGAAGATTTACACGACAGTATCAACGCCAACAATTTCTCAGATAGCTGCTGTTGAAGCATTAGAAGAAGACCAGAAATGTGTTCAAGAAATGAAAAAAGAGTATGACAGAAGAAGAAAGCTGATAACAAAGCGGTTGGAAGAAATGCCAAGAATAAGTTGCCTTAATTCCGAAGGTGCATTTTATGCATTTCCAAATATCACCAAGTTAAAGATGTCGTCAAATCAAGTAACCAATCTTTTTTTAAAGAAAGCCAAAGTTTTAGTTGTCCCAGGGAATGAATTTGGTAGGTATGGGGAAGGTTATGTCAGGATGAGTTATGCCACTTCTTATGAAAAAATTGAAGAAGCTATGAACAGGATTGAAAATGTTGTCAGGAAGAAAAGATGATTACTAGAAAATAGACAGAGTAATGATTAATCTTTAAAAAATATATTTTATTTGGACGTGGATTTATGGGTAATGATAAATTTCAACAGCTTCATATATACAGAGATTATCCAGGAGTCCGAGGAAAAAGTGTTCTTTGTCCAATGCCAGAAAGAGAATTTGCCCCAATCAAAACTTGTGAAGGTTGTGAATATCATATTAGCACAGAAGACCCCAGAAAAGTGCGTGGAGCTGGAGGTTTAGGTGTGGTTCTTTGTAGTTATCCCAATAAACCTTAATAAAATTACACTCAACACCCACTTCTATAAAATGATGAAAAATTGCATTGAAATTGATTCTGAAAGGAGAAGAAATTGAAGAAGCTATGGATAGGATTGAAAAGGTTGTTAAGAAAAAGAACTTTTAGCTAAATGTTTGTATATATTTTTCCTCTTCTGCTGTTAACAATTGCCAAATACCCTTCTGAGACCATTTCTCTTAATAATCTTGGTAATCTGGTGTCCCCAAATTTTAAATTATAAGTAGATCTTAAAATACGCCGAATTTGAGTTGTATTCAATCCATCTCCAGATAAAAGAGTATATATTCTTTTTGCAAGTTCAGAATTTTTTCCATAAATAACGGTAAAAGGAATTAAACCATCATGTCCATCTCCATTTTTAGGCAAGTAAGTTATTCTATCACTTACAAGATAAATAAGATTTTAACAAATTAATATCTATATTCAGCACAAAATATCTTTGAAATTCTCGTTTAATTTAATTACATTGGTCTTGCCATATTTCTCTTTAACAACAATTCCTCTTTTTCTTAAATTTTCCAAAACTCTGAAAGTTTTAACCTTTCCGAATATTGCTGACAGTTTACTTTGTGTAATTTCCCCTTTATTCTCAATTATTTTTGTAATTATTTCCCTTTCATCCCCACGCAGCATATTCAATAGATTTTTTGCATATTCTGTGGATTTTTTTTCACTTTCTTTGATTTTCGCAAACATCAAGTAATAAACAAGTGATCCAACAAATACACCAAGGGAAGAAAAAGTTGGAATCAGCAAAGGTATAGGCAAAGTGCATGAACAAACAGTTCCCTCGGCAATATTTGTTTGAACATACAATGTCCCAAAGGATACTGCAAAAACAAATCCGGTTATAACCATAATTGATATTGCTATTTTTTTGTTGATATTCATAGGTTTCACCTTCTGTAACCAAAGTATTTATACGGTTTCAACATATTAAATGTTTAAATTTAGTTAAAATAAAGTGGGTATATGGATGAAGAAGCAATCAACAAACAGGCTATAGAAGCGCATAAAAGATGCAAAGGAAAGATAGAAATTATACCAAAATGCCCTATAAGATCTTTGAATGATTTTAGCATATGGTATACTCCTGGTGTTGCTGCAGTCTGCAAGAAAATTAACGAGAATGAAGACTCGGTTTTTGATTACACCAACAAGTGGAATTCAGTTGCTATAATTAGTGATGGAACCAGGGTATTAGGTTTAGGAAATATAGGCCCAAAGGCTGGAATACCAGTAATGGAAGGTAAAGCTATGCTATTCAAATATCTTGGAGGTGTGGACGCAATACCTATCTGCCTAGGCACCACAGACAAAGACAAGATTATAGAAACAGTCAAAAATCTTCAGCCATCATTCGGTGGAATAAACCTTGAAGACATAGAAAAACCAAAGTGCTTCGAGATTCTAGAAACTCTTAAAAAGGAAATGCATATACCGGTATTTCATGATGACCAACAGGGAACTGCTACTGTTATTCTTGCTGGCCTGATAAATGCAATGAAAGTCGTTGGTAAAAGAACGGATGAAGTTTCCTTGACTATGGTTGGCGCTGGTGCTGCAGGTTTTAAGACTGTTGAAATGCTCATAAAAGCTGGATTTGACCCAAAAAAAATAATAATAGCCGACAGCAAGGGCATCTTGAACCAAAGTAGGGATGACATAAAAAATGGGAAAGGTGCTTATAAATGGGAAATGTGTATAAAAACCAATGGAGAAAACAGGGAAGGTGGAGTACAAGAAGCTTTGAAAGGGTCTGACATTTGCATAGCCTTGTCCAAACCAGGACCAGGCACAATAAAAAAAGAATGGATTTCAAAGATGTCTGATGACGCAATAGTCTTCCCATGCGCAAACCCTATACCAGAAATAATGCCTGACGAGGCAAAGGAAGCCGGTGCAAGAATTGTCGCTACCGGGAGGTCTGATTTCCCAAATCAGGTGAATAATTCAATAGGCTTCCCAGGAATATTCAGAGGAGTGTTAGATGTAAGGGCAAAGACTATAACAGATGGCATGTGCTTAGCAGTCGCGAATGAAATTGCAAGATTCGCTGAAGAAAAGGGTATCAACGAAGATTACATAATCCCAAACATGAATGAATGGGAACTCTACCCAAGAGAGGCCGTCTCGATTGGAATGGAAGCCATAAAAGAAGGCCTTGCAAGGAAAAAATTTGCCAAATCAGAATTATATAGCATCTCACTTTCAACTATAGAGAGATCCAGGAAGATAGTCCAAACTATGATGAAAAATAAACTTGTAAAATGATGGTTATGTCTCTAGAAAAAATATTAGAATCGGAAAGGGTTCAATCAGGGAAATATATAGTCCTAAAGAGTTATAACAATTACTTAAAAAACAGGGCAAAATCCCAAGAAGGGCTGGATATAGAAAAACTCAAAGAAGAACTGAAAAGAATAAAGAAACAATCCCTTTCTAATATAGATGAACTGAAGAAAAATGCTATCAAAAATTTAAAATTCCAAAACATTCAAGTATTCGAAGCAAAAGATGCAAAAGAAGCAAGATCAATAGCATTGAAATTGATTCCCAAAGGGGCAAGAATTGTTAAATCCAAATCAAATGTTGTAAATGAAATAGAATTGGAAAAATTATTATTAAAAAGGAATGAATTCACTGAAACAGACTGCGGGGATTTTATTGTCCAAATCACAGAAGAAAAGGAATCTCACCCAGTCACGCCAGCTATTCATATATCACTAGAAAAAATAACTGAAGCTATTAAGAAAAAATATAAAGAAGATGTTCCAAAAGACCCTGTTAAAATCACACACTGGGTCAGGGATCATCTTAGGAAGAAAATCCTCGAAGCAGACATCGGAATAACAGGTGCGAATGTTATTTCATCTGACGGCGGGGTATTCATTCTAGAAAATGAAGGCAATATATCTCTTGTCTGCAAACTCCCAAAAAAGCATATAATAATCACAAGCATTGACAAAGTTGTACCAACAGTTCAGGACGCTATGACAATCTGTAAAGCCTGCGCTATATGGGGAACTGGCGCTTTATTGCCTGGTTATATAAATGTTATTTCTTCAATATCAAAAACAGCGGATGTCCAGAAAGAAATTGTCTGGGGTATGCATGGGCCAAAAGAAGTTTGCCTTATAATAATTGATAACGGGAGAAGTGAGATGTTAAAAGAGGGGTTCAGCGAGATATTAGAATGCATTAATTGTGGTGCTTGCCTCTATCCTTGCCCTGTTTACAGGAATATATTAGACAACTATGGGTTTCATTATTTTGGTGGGCGTGGAGTTGGAATGACAGTCTTTCAGGAAGGATTAGAAAAGGGTTTTGAAAGAGGTATGTACTATTGCATGGGGTGTGAATTATGCAAACAAAATTGCCCACTTGATATTGATATCCCAAAAATCGTCAAAAGATTGAGGGAAAAAGCGGTTAAGAAAAACATCGAGACAGATGTTAATTCAGAGATGATGGATAATATTAGGACAAGTGGAAATCCATTTGGCGAAGAAGTTAAAGAAGGCAAGCTGCCAGATAAATTGTTTTGTTGCTGATGCGTATGATTAAAACTATAATATTTGATGTTGGGGGAGTTTTTGTTAATGGGTCATTTAAAAATTTTATAGATAAAATTTCAGAAATTACTGGCTGCGAAATAAAAGATGACGATGATTTTCAGAAAATTTTCGATAACTGGATGAGAGGAAAATTAACTTTCAAGCAATTTATAGAAAAAATTACCGGGTGCTCAATAGAAGAAAAAACCATAGAAAAATTATTCAAAATTTGGGTGGATAATTGGGAATTTGACTATGAAATGATTTCATTTGCTAAGAAGTTTAAAGGGAGATATAGGCTTATAATTTTGTCAAACGCAGATGCTGAAGCAATAAAATCAAGAAAAATTGATTTGCTTGATTTTTTTGAGAGAAAATTTCATTCATTTGATCTTGGGATGATAAAGCCAGAAAGGAATATATATGAGTACGTACTCAAAGAAATAAAATCCAAGCCAGAAGAATGTGTATTTATTGATGATAAGCCTGAAAATGTTCAGGCTGCAAAGGAATTGGGCATTCATGGAATAATATTTGAAAAAAAGGAAAAACTGGAGAGGGATTTGGAAAAACTGGGGGTGTTTGTAAGATGAAAAAAATAATTTTATTAGCATTAATGATAATCCCGCTATTTGCTAGTATAGTTAATGCTCAAGATAATTCAGTGTGCATAATTTATTTTTATGGGACAGGCTGCCCCCACTGCGCAAATGTTAAACCCATATTAGATGAATTAGAAACAAAATACCCGAATATACATATTCATAGGCTTGAAATATACTATAACAAAACAAACCAGGATTTATTCAATGGGTATTGCTCAGATTATGATATAGAAAAAAGAGGTATACCATTTGTTGCTATTGGCCAGAAATATTTTATGGGAGATAAACCGATAATTGATAACCTTGAAGCTGAAATAATCCGATTATCTTCAACTGGATCTGAATGTTCAATGCCTGGTTTTTGTGGAGAAGTTGTTGATGGAAATGAAACAAATGTTTCTCCCCCAAAGAAGAGGGTGACTATACCGCTCATACTTACAGCTGGCCTGACTGACGGCATTAACCCGTGCGCATTCTCTGTCCTAATTTTTCTTGTAACTTATCTTTTATCAATCGGCAGCAAAAGAAGGATATT
>Ga0210049_1005928_pt1 | contig 10322 bp, 13 predicted proteins | sample CryGeyCG2014_300_2_FD_183964 | JGI IMG/M metagenome (GOLD analysis project Ga0210049, IMG submission 183964) | Groundwater microbial communities from aquifer - Crystal Geyser CG06_land_8/20/14_3.00 (SPAdes) (version 2) | ecosystem: Environmental > Aquatic > Deep subsurface > Groundwater | place...
AGAAACATATATAGTGATGGATCACGATCAGAAAATAAAATCATCTCCTGCACCAGCAGACTGTTACAAATTAAACCTGAAAGGAATACGAGCCTATAATAAAATGATGAACAAGTATATTATGTCTTTAATTACAATATGCATTGTAGGAATATTAGTACCTATTGCAGTTGTTATAATTAAGTAATATTTATTTTTAGTGTTTTATTTGGCTTAAATAATTTTCGAAAACATTTATATCTAATCTTAGACATAAATTTTGTATGTCTCAAAAGACTTGTATTATTTGTGGTAGACTTATTAAGACAGGTAGAAAGTATTGTTATCTTCATAGGAACGCAGCTGATGCTGAAACTTTCCGCGGTGAGAAACTTATTCAAGAAGCAACAAAGCAATACCGACGTTATAAACTTGGACCCTTCTTAGTGTTTTGTGTTAAGTATGCTTATATAATTGTAATTTTATCATTTGTTGGTTTACCTGGTTTTATTTTAACTAGTATTGGGGTGGATATTAATCTTGTTTTTTATATTGTAATTGGGATTATTCTAATTTTCTCTTTATTTACTGTTTTTGCTGGAATTAAATTATTTAATTTAAATAACAAAATTAAGAATAATGATAAAGAATGGGCGGATTTTGTTAGAAAATATATCAGTGCGGTAAAAAAAGAATCGGAGTTTAGAAAATCTTTATTGAAATAAGATTCTACTCTTCTTTAGATTCGATTACTAATTTTTTTCCTTCTATTTTTGATTTTATTTCTTCCCCTTCTTTCCATTTGAGTTCTTTAATTGCTTCAGAAGGTATTATTATCACATATTTTGAGTATTCTTTGTTTCCTATTTTTCTTGAGGTTTGTTTCTGCAGTTTCATTAGTTTTTATTAATTATTGTGTATATTTAAGGATTAGGTACCAAAAAGTATTTATATTATTAGGTACCTAATAATAAACATGAACAATGTGGCCTACGCCCTCTACTTCAACTTCTGGTTCGTAATCAGCTGGATGCTGGAAATGAAAGAAGGACACTGGATCTATGGGTACGGAACAATGGCAGTAGGGATACTAATTTGTTATTTTCTGGATGAGATTGTGGAATTAGTTAAGAGATTGCCCTTTTAGTAATATTTATATCATTGTATTCATTCAATTTATTTTATGGGTTTAAATACTGTCCAAATGGAGAAAATAAAGAAATTATTAAGAGTAAAGATTGAAGATAAATTGAAGAGGTATACTCGTGAGACTAGTTATATGCCTTTTCTTGTCAGGCTGATGCAGGATCCCGAACAAGTTGCTGCTTACTCTTTCATTCATTCTTTATCTACTACACTAGGAATGTCTGTTTATGAAGATGTAGCCAAAATAGTATCCACTCCTAATTATGATATAGTTGAGACAGGTTATGACGTTGAAGGGGAACTATCTGATGAAGAAAACAAAATTATATCAAAGATTATGCAAGAAATTAAGAATAAAACCAGAATTTCAAATAAAAATAATGAAATAAAAGAAATATTAAGTTGTAAAGATAAAAGAGGCAGAAAAATTAAAATCAGAGCAGATTTATTCTTAAAAAAAGGAAAAAATGAATATTATATTGAGATAAAAACAGCCAAACCAAACATTGATGTTTTCAGTAAATCCAAACAAAAATTACTGGAATGGGTTGCTTTAAGGAAAAAAGAAGTAATTACTATTCTAGCAATACCTTACAATCCGTATCACCCAGAACCCTACATTAGATTTACAATACAAGGTGTTTTAGATGAAGAAAAAGAATTATATGTAGCTGAAAAATTCTGGAATTTATTAGGTGGAGAAGGAACTTATGAAGAAATTCTAAAAATATTTGATGAGATCGGAAAAGAATTTAAAATTAAGATACAAGACAAAATAAAAGAAGCAGCCACGAAAACAGATTAGTTATTTATTTTTCATATGAAATATTGTTTCTGCATAAGGTTGCTTGTCCCTTTCAGTCCTGTTAAGAACGGGCCTTCTGAATCTATTTACTATTTTGAGCCCGCTTTTTTCTGCAATTTTCTCGTATAAGTTGTGTTTATCATTTGCAACAATAAAAAAATCTCCATCTTCTTTCACAAATCTCTTTATATTTAGTAATACTTTACTAATACCCTCAACGTACTCGTCTTGCGCTTGCTGCCCTTTACCTTTAAACAAAGGACCAATTTCTTCATCATCAAACCTTTCAATATTAAACAATTCATAAGCGTAAGCATGCTGCTCATGATAATTAATCTGGCCGACATAGGGAGGAGAAGTAAAAATGCCATCAATTTTTTTACTCTTAAGAATTTTGGCAAATTCTGAATTTTTATCTTTAATTTCTTTAACTATGTCTATATTCCTTGAATCTCCTTGTATAACCTCTGAAAAAACATCTTTTTTTAACGAATCAAAATCTTCCAGTCTTCTGATAGTGTCCTTGGTATACCTATCCAAGTGTTTTATTATGTTGTTTATGGGTGTGCATATTTTTTTATGTTTAAAACAATAATAAGGTTTTTCCTGCACTTTCTTTAAAGTTGCAAGATCAAAATGGGTAGTAGCACGGCAGGAACGGGCAACCCTGCTTAAAATAACCCTTAATAAATTCTGAATTTTAGAATCTTTGATATTATTAATTAGAGTTAAGTAAAAGAAAAGTTCTTGTCTAATCTGTTTAGAAAACCAAGTTTTGAGGAAGGAAGGCATTTCACTTTCATTAGCTAATCCATTTTTTTTAATTTCATTAATAATTAATGATTCATTTTGTTTCAAAAACGTGTTTAATCTCAACTCGCTGTATTTTTCCTCATCCATTATTCCGTTTATAAATTTGAGTTTAATTTCAGGATTGGGAAAAAAATCTTTATTAAAATCTGACATTTTTTCTTTTAATAAATGATAATTAGACTCATCAAAGTGTTCTTCACTAAACTCTTTAGTTTTTTCTAAACAATCCAGCAAAATTTTAGTTATTTTTTCAATATTATAATTATTTAATTTAACCTCGGAAATTAAACAATTAAAATTTGATATGTCAACACCGATTGAATGGATTCCTATTTCTTTTGATTGAACTAAAGTGGTTCCACTGCCCATAAAAGGATCAAGAACTATATCCTCTTTCTTAAATAACACTTTGGTCTTAAAATTATCCGTTTTATCATTAAGAAAATACTCAACTAATTGAGGAATGAATTTCCCCTTATAAGGATGCAATCTATGAACATGTTTTGTAGTACTGGCTTCCCTTAAGTGTTCAAAAGACAATTTCCAGTTTAAATCCTCTCCTAATTTTCTTTTCCATACTCTTTCTTTCATTAATATATTCTCATAATACTCCTTTAATTCCTTAATATTAATAAGAATATTATTAAAATCATCAGAATACTTTGAAATCTTTGCATAGTTAACAAGATAACAAATATTAGAAGGTATTACTTCCCTTTCTAAGAAAGTCGAAGCCCATTCAGCAGCCTTTTTAGTATTAACCAGTTCAGCCATCTTAGTCATAATATAATTTCTTTGTTTATAAATAATATTATAAAAATTCCTTTATTAATCCTTTTTATTGCTTGCGTATAATATACTGTTTTTTCTTTTTAGAAACCTTTATTTTATGTTGTTTATTCCTTTTTAAGTATGGATACTGAGGGTTTGATTAGGCAGTTGAAGTCTTCTAACTTATTTGCTAAATGCTCTTGCGGTGAGGAGTTTAAACTGTCTGATGCTCTTCTTTTTGATGGCATGAAACCTTTCCCTAATGAGGCAAAAGAGGTTCAGGAAATGCTTTTAAGAGATTTGAAGGATAGGGAGGCAAATTTAAAGAAGAGGAAGAAGCTCGTTAATGAAAAAGCTCAGATTACTACTGCTGCGGTTAATATAGGCAAGGAGTTAGAGAAAGTTTTGCCTACTTTGAAGGATTTTAAATGGAGATTAAATGATTCAAGGTTCTTAAATGACCCGATTGATTTTGTTATCTTTAACGGCCTTTCAATAAACAAGATTGATTCTATAAGTTTTGTCGAGGTTAAAAGCGGAGGCGCAAGATTGAACAGTCACCAGAAGGCCGTAAAAGATGCAGTAGAAGATAAAAGAATAATTTATGAGGTTTACCAATGAAGGAATTATTTAAAGAATTCAGCGAATTCAGAAGAATACTCTGTTTGTGCCCTTGTTGCGGTGAAATAGTCAGAGTTTCAGATTTACACATTTATGCAAAGAAGCCAATAATCAATACTTGGTTGGATAATTTTGAAGATAAAAATTATAAATTTGGAACTAAGGAGAATAAATTTGAAGAACAAGAAGCAGACTTAAGAAGAAAAGCTCAAGAGAGAGGGAGAAAACAAAGCCAGGAAATATTAAACAAGTTCTTCAATGATCATATGACTCCTGCTTTTATAAAATTGAAATTAGATCCTGTGGATATAAAACCAGTATTTAATCCAATAGATTTCTTGGTCTTTAACGGGATGAACACAAAAGAAACTGTTGATAATATAATGTTACTCTCAAAGGAAACATCAAATGAACAATTAAACTGTCTTAGAAACCAAATTAAAACAATAATAGAAAAAAAACAATATGATTGGCAAGTAACAAGAATCTCACAAGAGGGAGCGGTTGAGTACGAATAAATTATTTAATACTTTGGTTATTTTATTGAAAATAAAGGAACTTTTACCCAAAGAGATTATAGTTTAAGCTGATGTAATATACTAAAAAGAGGTGAATAAAATGAATAGAAAAAATGTAACATCCAGTAACATAAGGTCTATAGGTTATGACGAACAAGCAAAAGTTTTAGAAGTTGAATTTATTAGCGGGGCAGTGTACCAGTATACAGGTGTTTCGCTTATAATTTTTAATGGACTTATGAATGCTGGTTCTCATGGAACTTATTTTCATAATTTTATACGTGACAAATTTCATAACATTAGAATAAAGTAATTATTTATATTTAATCCTCTTTTTTCATCTTGCTGGGGTACAGCCTGTTGGCTTCTTCTTTCTCGGCGTACTTCTTTATTAAATCAAGTTCTTCCTTGTTCCAGAGCTTGTCCTGCATTATCTTGTTCAGTCCGTAAATGTCAATGTCAGCAATCTCATCCCACTTCCTCAGCCTCTTCAATAAGGCAATCAATTCCTCACGCTCAGCACTGCCCTTGGCAGGGAACTTGAACGTGTCAAAAATGCTCACACGAATCTTATTATTGGAGCCGAACACGACGTTCACGCCTTCCCTCTTCGCAAACACTACGAGCGCGTCTTTGAGCTTGTCCAGTTCAGCATCCAACCCCTTAGTCAATTCCCGCTTCTTCTCCGACAACTCAACATACTTATTAACGAGTTTCACGCCAGAGTCTTTCAAATACTCATTCACGCCCTTACATTCCAGCTTCGCAAGATGGCTCCACTCCGGACAAATACTCCGGTACTGGCACCAGTCACACAAAGCACTCTTATTAGGCCTGAAATCAGTGGTGGATTCAATCCTCTTAATCAAAATAATAGTGTCTTTTCGCAGCTGTTCCAACTGCTTATTAGTCCTGGTAGAAGTCACGGCTTTGTTGAATGCGAGGAAGTGCCATTTTAGGACAATCTTCTTCGCATCCCTGTAATCATTCATCACTGCCAACTGGTACAGCGCTAACTGCCTGTCACCATCCAATTGGTCCTGAATCTTCAGATGACTATTAGTCTTATAATCAACAATGTGGTACTCAGTATCATTCACGCACACCAACCTGTCAATAAAACCCTGAAGCTTATACTCACCCTCTTTGTCCAAGTTAATAACAACCCTGCTCTCCAAACCAATAGTAACACCGTCATTGAAAGGGCAGTACTTCTCATAATAATCACTGATAAACTTCAAACCTATATTAAAATAATTCTCAGGACCATACTCCTTCCTGACAACAACAATGCCGGGATTCCAATTCTTATCCCACAAAACCCTGAAAAAATTATGCAACTCCTTCAAACTCGGCACTTTCTGAAACTTAACATCAGTATACAACTTCTGCAAAGTCTGATGAACCATGTCACCCATGAAAGCCTCAATACTAGTAGAAACGTCAGTCTTAACCCTGTCCACGTAATGAAACTTGAACTGCAAAGGACAATTCTCAAACGAAGACAAGCGCGAGTGGGAATAGATTGGCATAAAATAGTAAATAAGAAGAGGAAATAAAAGCTCTTCTATATCTTTTATAGTAGTTTTATCAGGCTTAAATAAGCTTCAAATCCATGATTTTTGTTATTACCTCCATCTCATAAAAATTTATATTCAGTCTTTCTTTTCTTAAATATTTGTAACCCCTTCACTAACTTCATTATATTCTCTAAAAAGTAACAGATTAGTATCCCAAAACTTATTATTCCCTATCTGTACAAGCGAAGGAAGAATAAGTTTTTAAATAAAGATTTTTAGAAAACATGTATATATGTTTAAGGAAAAAATTTACAATATCTTTGTCGGCCAATCTGGTGTTGGGAAGTCAACGTATTCTGAATTCATTGTTGATAATAATTATCGAATTGCTTCCAGCACTATTTTGAAAGAAGAGCTTGTTAAGAGATGTCTTGAAATTAATCATGATAATTTTCATAAAGTTGGAATGGAGAAAATAATGGAGGATCCTGCATGGCAAGCCAAACAAGTTGTTGAAAGAGCAAAAAATAAGAATTTTTTCATATTTGATGGACCAAGAAGCTCTTATGAAATAGATTATTTTCTTCAAAACTATTCGAAAGTTAATGTTGTTGGTTTTTTTGCTCCGAAAAAATTAAGATATCAAAGAATTATTCAAAGAGAAAAAAATGATATGAGTTACTTATCATTTATAGAAAGATGTGCAGATGAAGTGCTTGATGCGGGTTTACATAATTGTCTTAAAAAAGCCAATGTAATAGTTATTAATGGGGGTGACTCTCTTGAAAAAGCAAGAGTACATGCAAATGATCTTAAAAAAGTTTTAATAGGGGAACTTATTTCAGATTCAAATGATTTTATCAATTATGATAAAATATCAGAATCAGATATTATTCAAAATTTCCAAAATTTAGAAAATGAGTTAAGTAAATTTGAATATGCAATCTTTAATGATCGGCAAATAAAAGATTTTATTCAAGTATATTTGAAAGTAGAAGAAACTATTTTGAAAATGTTTAGAGAAGGAAGTTTAGAAGCAAATTTTTTTGATATAACTGGAGCGAAGTGAAAAAATGAAAGTAAGAGCAACATCATATGATTATGTTGAATGGAATGTCCAGCCTTTTTTACCAGGTAAATTATTTTGGCAACCAGACAATAATTTAAAACAAATAAAAAGTGATAAAAATTATATTAAACTACAAGTTCCTAGTAGATTAGATCCAGTAGTACTTGACTACGCTAAATTGCATCCTACTTCTGAAGAAAATGATTATAAAGCAGGAGCTGTTGGCTTTGGAGTAGGACTTTATACTCTTGCGGAAATAACGCTTACAGATAATCCTGATATTGAAGCAAAAGGGGATTCTCCTCTTGTAGCAAAACACATTGCTTCAATTATGAAACAAACTACTAAATATGAAGGAGGATTTTCAATATCCTGCAAAAGTCACAATTATAAACATATGGGTTTTTCTTCTACAGGATCACTTAGTAGTGCAGTTGCTAATGGAATAAATATTCTTTTAGGAAATCCATATACTGATGATTCATTAGTAAAACTTGTTGCACATAATTATGCAGAAGATAGTGAATTAAAAGAAGGATATCTTACTCCTGGCATTTCTACAGGTAGCTCAGGTCATATAGCTCAAAAAGGAGGAATTACAGTTGTTTCTTCTGATTGTGAATTAATAATGCGTCGTCCAATTCCTGAAGGAACAAAAATTGTTTATGGTGTTCCACCAATTGAAAGTGGAGGTAAAGGACCCGAAACATCAGATGTTGATGTTCATTCTTTGTCTTGGATTAGACACATTGACAGATTCAATGCTGCAAAGGTATGTTATTGGATTTTAATGGATTTTATGCCTGCAATGAATCAAGGTAACCTAAAAAATATGGGAAATGTATTGTATGACACAATGTTTTGCGGGTCAAAAGGAGCTCCTCTAGCTCCAATGCATGGTGGAGATTTATTAGGTGTTATTTTTGAACAAAGAGTTTTAGGAGTGGAAACATGTTTTATGTCTTCAGCAGGTCCCGCTCTAGTGGCATTAACGCAAGATAAAGAAGAAGTTGCAGAAAGAATAAAATTTATTTTTAAAATCCACCCTTAGGTTTATCTAAATCTAATGTTTTTTTATTATATTCTCTTTTCTCAGCGTAATCAATTTTTTCTTTAAGAACTTCACTTAAAGATTTTTGATTAAGGTAATCTTCCGCAATTTTTCCTATTTTGCAAGCAAAAATTATTACATCAGAAACCTCACTCTGCATCTCTTTGTACTGTTTGCGTAATATTGTTTCAGCAAGTTCTCCAACCTCCTCACTAAGTTTTAGAAAACTAACATTCAATGATTCACCAACATCACTTTTATCTTTTGGGGGAAGACCCTTTTTTTTAGCAAACTCCTTTTCCCATTCTTGGATATCTTTTATATTCATAATATACCTAATCATATACTCATTTTAAAATATTTTGTTCAATCCTCTTCACTAACTCTTTCCATTACCTTTAAACCTAATTTCTTATTAAAATCCTTGGCATAAACGCCAGGCAAACCACTCAAGGCTTTAATGAAAAATCCGAAATCCAATTTAACAATAGGTTTCCCAAACTTATTACTTAAATATTTAGAAGAAAACTCAACCACTTCCTCGCAAGTCTCAGCCTGCAACTCAGGACTGTCATCCTCAATCCACTCTAACTCCACCCCAAAATTATCCAACTCACGCTTCAAATCCCTGAACTTATACTTATTACGCGTAACAGTATAAACTTTCATAACAAAAATAAACAAGTAAGAAAATACTTAAATAATCTCCGAAAAAAAGTTAAAACACTAATTTATCAATTTTTTTTATGAAAACAATTTATTTAATAACTAATAACCCAGGGAAATTATTAGCAGCGAAATCAGCATTCCAAGATACAAATATTGAATTAAAACAATTAAAAAGTAATTTTCCTGAAATACAAACAGATACTAGTCTGGAAATAGCAAGATACACAGCAGTTAATGTAGCAAAAGAGAAAAATATTCCAGTGATAAGGGAAGACCACAGTTTATTCATAAATGAATTAAGCAAGTTTCCAGGACCATATACTAGCTACTATGATAAGAATATACCTGCAGAGAAACTCCTGAAATTAATAAGAAAAAATTACACCGGATACTTCGAAATCTCACTCGCGTATGCAGAACCAAAAGGACTAATAAAAACATTCACTTACCAAGTGCCTATTAAAATAAGCAAAGGATTAAAAGGAAACAGAGGGAACTGGAACAAAATACTAATGCTAAAAGACAGTAATAAAACAATTGCAGAAAGCACGGAAGAAGAAAACACGCACGTATGGAACAAAAACTTCAAAAAACTAGCAGAATACTTAAAAAAATAATAATTATTTTTTCTAGTGTTTCATTTAATAATCTCAGAAAAGCATTAATTTACTCTCTTTTTATGCTTATGATTACAAAAGAAATATAAAATACTTATTTTATAAGGATATTATGAAATTGGATGCTTGGGGTTCTGTTAACGTTGACGAGTATGATCACGTTTTTAAGGAGTTTGGGCTGTCAGAATTCAATGATTTTGGTTTAATTGACCATTATTTATTCAGAAGGAAGATAATAGTTGCCCATAGGGATTTTGAAAAAATAAAGAAAGCCATTTTGAATAAAAGTACATTCATTCAATTAACAGGAATAGCTTCCTCAGGAGACCTGCACTTCGGGCACAAATTAGACGTGGACTTCTTTAAAGTCTTTAATGAAGCAGGCGCAAAAAGCAAATTCTGCGTTTGCGACATTGACGCTTATGTTAGCAGGCCTGATGATAAAGTCCCAAGCATGAAAACAGCAAAAGAAACTGCAGTACGGAACGTTGCAGACATAATAGCGTTGGGAGTGAAGCCAGAAGACATATACGTTCAGTCACAAAAAGATAAAGAATATTTTCAATTCTGTTTTGAAGTGTCAAAGAAAATCACAAAAAATGCTTTCGAAGCCATATACGGCCATATTGATTTAGGCAAAATGGCAGCAGTATTCCTGCAAATAGGAGACATACTGCACATACAATTACCCTACATGTTCGGAAAAAATCCTTCAATAACAGGCATAGGCTTAGAGCAGGACC
>Ga0210049_1005933_pt1 | contig 10319 bp, 10 predicted proteins | sample CryGeyCG2014_300_2_FD_183964 | JGI IMG/M metagenome (GOLD analysis project Ga0210049, IMG submission 183964) | Groundwater microbial communities from aquifer - Crystal Geyser CG06_land_8/20/14_3.00 (SPAdes) (version 2) | ecosystem: Environmental > Aquatic > Deep subsurface > Groundwater | place...
GGTCTATCTTGTAATGCGTTGAGAGAAAGTCCCTTCCCCACATCTCCATCATGATGTTTCTCCTTTCTTCATCCATCATGTAAACCGGCAGGTCCGAGGTTGTGTTGAAGGGGAAAGAAATTGAGGTCTTTATAGTATTTATCCCCGAGTTTGTATTCACAGTTTTAAGGATGCAGGTTATCGTCCTCTTGTTGTTGCTTATGTCTGCGAATGGAATTGTTTTTGGGCTGACGCTTTTTGCGTCATTTCCGATTATTGAGCAGTTTGTGGTTGCCTTTATGCTGCTGTAAATTTTCAGGTTGACCCCGCTCACGTCAGCGGAAACCGTAACCTGCTCTCCCGGCTTGTATTCTTTGTCAGGAAGCATGAGCTGGGGGTCTGAAATTTGTATGCCGACATACTCGCCCTCTGCTTGCCCCCTGGGGCAGTTGCCCGATGCGCACTGTATCTGCGTATCCACATAGTTTGAGAGCTGCTTCCTCATGCTCTGCGTGAATTCAGTTATGCTGGCAACGCCGCCTTTTAGTGCGGGCGCGCCTTTGTTCTCCTGAGCATATGACTGCGCCAGCGGCCAGAATATAGGCACAAAATAGAATATCACAAAAAGTATTGCAAGGACTATTATGAACTGAAGCACGCGCCTGCCTGGAATGAAAAGTAATATCAGAATTATCCCGATAAGAACTCCAATATATATCACTGGGGACAGTCCCATAACATATAGCCCTATTGAGGCGCCTACTGCAGCTGCAAGCCCGGGAATCTTGGCAGGAAACGATTCCATGAAACTTTGTTTTCTCTGCGCCCACTCAGCCCTTCTTGCTGCCTGCTCAGCACTTATACTATTTCTATAGCCTTGCAATTCCGGCCTGTTTTTTTCAGCGTCTGCAATCTCACGCTTCAATTCTATGCCGCTTCCCAGTTTTTTGAATGCTGTCTGAATCTGGCTTCCAAGCTTTGAGAAGAAGCGTCTTTCCTCAGGAGGCGCCTTTGGGCTTATTGCAATACTAGAAGCGTCTGCCATCCTCTTTTTTTCCTCACTGGGCACCTAAATTTATGTTGTTTTTATTCTTTTCTAAAAAAAGAGAAAATAATAAAGAAATCTAAGGATTGAAATACTCAACCTTGAGCTCTGAAATTTCCAGGGTGTTTATCGGCTCTATCTTGAGCGCATTATTCCCCTGCAGCAGGTCCTCCTTGGGAAATTCATAGGTGTACTCAAAGTTGCTGATGTCAACCCTCTTGATTATGTTGTTTATCCTGAAGTTGAATTCTTTATGAGATGAGTCCGCGAACCTTATCTTCATTCTCGCCTTCAGCGTCTCGTTAATTATCTTGATGAATTCTTCATTCTTGATGTTAAAGTAGTATGTCGGGTATTGGATGTCCTTGAATGAGGGCACTATCTTTATCTGCTGGATTGAGTATCTGCCCGCATCTGCACTGAACGCTATGTCATTCTCCCCACTGACAAAGTATGATGGCGCAAGGTCAAATGCCAGTGGCGAGCCGCAATCAGGCACAAACTCAGCAACATTTCTGTCATTTATCTCAACGCTCATTTTTCCTGTTGTAGTGGAGGCGCAATCCACGTAAAAGGAAAGCATATATTTTTCCACATTATTCCTCTCAAAAGAAGCTATGTCAAATGAGCTCTTGCTGGACTGCATTGAAAGGTCTGTGACATAGCCGGTTATCTTGATGTCAAGGAGATCATAGCTGTTTTCTCTCCAGAAGGCGATTCCCGGGCTTGAGACAGAAAATTCAAGGGTATTGGTATTATTGGCAAGCAACTCCTTGGGAAGCTCAATAGGATTGGGGTTGTAGCTTGAAACTTCGCTGTTGTAAATCTCCTGTCCGTTCAGCTTGATTATAAGCCGTCCTGAGTGGCTGCTCGTTGCAAAAGATAATAAAGCATTGTCTGTGGTGTCAACATTTGGAATGTCAAATGTAACACTCTTTGAGGAGGAGCCGAAAATGTTGTTCTTCACATAAAATGGATTAATGTTCTTGAGCACAGCGGCATTTCTTGTGACTTTTATAAAAACATCTGAGATTGAATGCCCGTCGCTGTACTTGTCATATATTGAGGATGGCTCGAGCTTTCCCGGCTGCTCATCCAAAAGCAGCGCATAGGTCTTCTCTGTGCCAGTAGTGGTGTTTGTGGTGTTCTCTGTTAGAAGCTCCTGCCTGGTCTCAGCGGGCAGAAAGAGTATGTATATTATTATCAAGAGCCCGATTAACCCAATGAGAACTCCTGTGTTTGGACCGCCCTGCCCTGCCTTTGACTTCCTGAAATGATTGCGCATTGTGCTCCTCCGAAAAGCATTACAATTATCACTTCAAACAAATAACTTTATATATAAATCTTTTTCTATTGGGACATAGCAAATTGAGGAAAAATGAGAGTCATTTATAAAGACATGAGGAACGGGAAAATCAGGCTCAGGGCAGAAGCCCTAGATGACCTCTGGACGCTGTCCAACATCATAGAGCCGGGCGACATTGCCAGCGGAAGAACTGTAAGGAAAATAAAGCTGGGAGGAGAAGATGAAAAGAGCGAGAGCTTCAAGAAGGATGTTTTACTGTCCATCTCAGTTGAAAATGTTGAATTTCAGAAATTCGGAAACACCCTGAGAGTTTCAGGAAAGATAATTGAAGGGGCAGAGGATATACCCTCGGGTTCATACCACACACTAAATATTATTCCAGGGACTGAAATAGAGATAGCAAAAAAAGAATGGCTTAACTTCCAGCTCAGCAGAATAGAGGAGGCCGCAGCCAGCCAGCCCAAAATAATTGTATGCATATTTGAGAGGGAAAAGGCGGTTTTCTACATGCCAAGGGCCCAGGGCTACGAGAAGCTGCTCGAGCTAAAGGGCGAAGTTGAGAAGAAGATGATGAAAAGCCAGGTCGCCGACTTCTATGCTGAAATTAAAAAGGCAATTATTGACTATGACAGCAAGTTTTCCCCAGAAAAAATCATAATTGCAAGCCCTGCATTCTGGAAGGAATACCTCTCAAAGCAGATAACAGAGCCGGAGCTGAAGAGCAAAATAATTTATTCAACAGTCAGCTCTGCAGATGTGACAGCAGTGGCTGAGCTGATGAAGAGGCCGGAGCTTCAGGCAGTGCTTCGCGAGGACCGCGTCTCAATGGAGGAATCCCTTGTCTCAGAACTTTTGGAGAAGATAGCCAAGGGCGGGCTTGCAGAATACGGGCTCGAGCAGGTAAAGTTTGCAGTCGAGTCAGGTGCAGTTGAAAAGCTCCTTGTGACAGATTCATTTATACAGCAGTCCAGGCAGGAGGGCTCCTACACCAATCTTGAGCAGCTCCTGAAGTCAGCAGAGAGGATGAAAGGCAAAATTTTCATAATATCCTCTGATAATGGGCCCGGGACAAGATTGGACGGCATAAGCGGGATAGGTGTAGTTCTCAGATATCCGATAAGTTAATAAATCTGGGCATTTTTTACAGTGCAGGGGTGAAAAAATGGTGAAATATCTGCTTCCAAACAGAACGTATCTCATTCAGAGATTAAATGAGCCGGCTGAAAGAAAGGGCAAAGCGCTTGTAAATCCTTTTTCTTTTGGAGCAGGATACAGCGGATTAGAAAAAAAGACAGAGGAAACGCTAGCCAAAATCTGGTCGTGGGATTATATGGGCTCTGCTCAATTTGAAGACGGCATAGCCCAGCGCGCCCTGAAATCTGTTTCAGAATATTTCTCGGCGAATGACTTCGCTGCAGGAACCTGCCATCTGCCTGATGAGAAAGAGGTGTATTACCTGTGCAGTAGGGAGGATGAAAAGGGGGTTAAAAAGACGATTGAGAAATTATACTCCGACGAGCGCTCTTTTCACCTGAAGGAGCCCGCGTGGGTAAGACAAAGCTTTAACAACGAAGAATATCATGAGAAAACAGCAGGGTGGCTTGAGCTGAATAATAATTTCATATTTTTCAAGGACAAAAAAATGTATAAGCGGATTCTAGAACAGTTTATAGAACACTTTGTATAACTGCCTGGCATCAAATATTTTTTTTAATAAATTATCTTCTTTTCAGAACTCTTTCTGTCTCCTCAGCAATCATAAGCTCTTCATTCGTTTTTATCACAAGCACCTTGACCTTTGAGCCCGGCTGTGAGATTATTGTATCATTTGCGAGGTTCTTCTTCCAGTCAATTTTGACCCCGAGATATCCAAAGTTTTCCAGCACCGCCTTTCTCATAATTCCTGAATTCTGACCAACGCCTGCAGTAAATACAATGGCGTCAACCCCGTTCATGACAGCCGCATAGGCGCCGATGTATTTTTGGAGGCGGTGCGCAAATATGTCAAAAGCAAGCTTTGCTTCTGGCTTATCCTTCCTGCCCAGATTTGCAAGGATGTCCCTGAAATCAGAGGAGAATCCAAGTATGCCTTTTATTCCCGACTCCTTGTTAAGCATATTGTCAATCTCATCTGCAGAAAGCTTCTGCTCCTTCATCAGGTATAGGATAATTCCCGGGTCAATGTCCCCTGAGCGCGTGCACATCATAAGCCCCTCAAGGGGAGTGAAGCCCATGCTGGTTTCAATGCTCTTTCCATATTCCACAGCTGCAATTGAGGCGCCGCTTCCGATGTGGCACGTTATTATCCTGAGTTTTTTGATGCTCTTCTTAAGCACTCTTGCCGCTTCAAGCGCGACATATTCATGGCTTATGCCATGGAAGCCATACTTTCTTATCCTGCCCTTAGTGTAATACTTTAATGGTATTGGGTAGAGATATGCCTTTTTAGGCATTGTCTGATGAAATGCAGTGTCAAATACAGCCACCTGCCTCTTGCCAGGCATGAGCTTCTCGCACGCCTCAATTCCCAAAAGGTTTGGGGGATTGTGCAGGGGGGCAAGCTTTGCATACTTCTTTATGGCAGAAATGACTTTTTTGTCTATAACTGCGCTTTTTGAGAACATCTCTCCGCCGTGGACAACCCTGTGCCCTATTGCATCAATATCATTAAGGTCATTAACTGCGCCGGTTTCAATTAGAATCCTGAGGATTTCCCTAAGTGCATCCCTGTGGTTTGCCAATGGAAGCAGGAGAATTTTCTCTCCCAAATTCTTTTGCTTTATGCTTACAAAAGAATCCCCAAAGCCAATCCTGTCGGCAATTCCAGAGCACAATTCCTCTCTATTCCTGAAGAGCGCATACTTAAGAGTAGCGCTTCCCGCATTCACAACAAAAACAAGCATTTTTCCTGCTTTCATCATCAATTGCTCTCTGCCTGTATGGCAGTTATTATCGCCATTCCAACAATGTCCGATGCCTTGCATCCCCTTGAAAGGTCATTCACCGGCTTTGCAAGCCCGATTACAATAGGACCTATTGCAGTTGCGCCGCCAAACCTCTCGACAAGCTTGTAGCCGATATTCCCTGCATTCAGGTCGGGAAATATGAGGACTGTGGCATTGCCCGGAATCCTTGAATCCGGAAACTTCAGCCCTGAAACCTCGGGGACAATTGCAGCGTCAAGCTGCATCTCGCCCTCAATCACAAGGTCAGGCCTTTTTTTCCTCGCAATCTCTGTAGCATTCCTGACTTTTTCAACGAGCTCATGATTTGCGCTTCCGTGTGTTGAAAATGAGAGCATGGCAACCCTTGGCTCAATACCGAGCATACTTGCAGCATCTGCAGCGCTTATTGCAATATCAGCGAGCTGTGCCTCATCAGGGTTGGGATTCACAGCGCAGTCGGCAAAAACAAAATTGCCCAATCTGTGGATTATCAGAAAGCAGCTGCTTGCAAGCATTATCCCCGGCTTTGTCTTTATTATCTGGAAAGCAGGTCTGAGAGTGTGAGCAGTGGGGTGGGCTGCGCCTGAGATTACCCCGTCGGCCTCGCCGAGCTTGAGCATCATCGTAGCAGCATAAATCTTATCCTCAAGAAGCTTCCTTGCAGCATCAATGGTAAGCCCCTTTTTTTTCCTCAGCCCATAAAGTTGCTGCGCATACCTGCCATAGTCAATCTCAGAGAAGTCAATTATCCTGATTTTCTCCTTTGCAGAATCAGCTATTTTCAGCCTTGAGAGGCAGGCATTGATTTTCTTGGCTATCTCCTCTTTCTTTCCCAGGAGCACAGGAGTCGCGATTTTGTCTTTTGCAATAAGGCAGGCCGCTTCAATAATTCTTGGATCATCATTCTCCGGAAAAATTATTCTCTTGTTAAGCCTCTTTGCCTTCTTCTCAAGTTCAGAGAGAATTCCCATGAATATTCGGAATTTTAGGATGAATTTAAATCTTTCTGCCTGTCAAGCATCCTCTCTTAAAAACAAAAAGTTTTATAAATAGCCCATATCCCCTAGAAAAAATAATAACGTTCAAGATACCAAGGTATTAATTATGACCACAAAAATTGTTGGCGCAAACTCACTCCAAAAAGGCAACTACGTGATAATGGACGGCGCTGCCTGCAGGGTAACTGATGTCCAGATATCAAAGCCTGGAAAGCACGGGCATTCCAAGGTAAGGTTTGAAGGGAATGGCCTTATAGACAACAAGAAGAGGATTATGGTTCTCCCAGGGCACGACAATGTTGAAGTTCCAATCATAGAGAAGAAGACAGCGCAGGTGCTTTCAATTTCAGGAGAAAAAGCAAGCGTAATGGACATGGAGTCATTTGAGACATTTGAGCTTGAGATTCCAGAAGAGCTTAAAGGGCAGGTTACAGACGGATGCTCAATATTATACTGGGTTGTCCTTGACGCAAGGGTAATGAAGCAGCTTAAGGTTTGAATGGTGTAAGAAATGAAATTTCCAGAAGCAGAAACAAGATTGTTCAAGAATGTGTTTGTCTGCAGGAAGTGCAAGACAAAGAGAAGGGCTCCTATGATGAAGGTCATGGCAGGGAAGATTTCCTGCAGAAGATGCGGGAGCAAGGCATTAAAGCCAGTCAGGAAGAAGTAATTTTGAGTTTTGACTTTATGGCATAAATATAATTTTTCTCGAAACTTTTTTAAACCGAGAGGAAAACAGCATGGCCATGAACTATGATATTCTCGCTTTTTTGATTTTTATAGCAATGCTCAGCATTGTAATGTACAAAAACAAGAAGCGGCTGTCCCTGCAAAAAGTTCTCTATCCCTTTGTCTACATAATTCTTTACAAGACACAGCTCGGTATAGGGTTCATGAAACGCCTTTCCAGCAGGCACAGGCAGATTATAGTGACAATTGCATACTGCTTCATCGGCTTTGCATTTGCCGGAATGATATTCATATCATATGCCATCCTAAGGACGATGATTCAGTTCATAATCTCGCCGAAGACAACACAGACGGGAATGGCTTTAATCTATCCTGGAACCAGCATACCCGGAATTGGCTATCTTACTTTTTGGTACTGGCTCATAGGGCTCTTCACAATTGCGCTCGTCCACGAGCTTGCGCACGGCATAGTTGCTGTTGCGCACAAGATAAAGATAAAGTCCAGCGGATTTGCAGTGCTTGGGATAATCGCGCCGCTGTTTCCCGCTGCATTTGTAGAGCCAGATGAAAAAGAGATGCGCAGGAGACCGCCGATACAGCAGTACTCAGTGCTTGCAGCAGGCCCAATGATAAACCTGTTGATTGCGCTGCTTCTGTTTGCTCTGATGCCCTACGTGGCTGACTCGTCAAACTCGATGCTCGCGCCATTTGAGTCAAGGATGACTGTCCCAACTGGCTTCTTGATTGCGCTGCTTCTGTTTGCTCTGATGCCCTACGTGGCTGACTCGTCAAACTCGATGCTCGCGCCATTTGAGTCAAGGATGACTGTCCCAACTGGCTTCTCATTCACCATAAGCAATGCCTCAATGCCGGCAGGGCAGGCAGGGCTTGTCAATAATACGTTCATCACCTCAGTAAATGGAGCAAATGTTACTTCTGCTGATTCCTTCATAGAGCAGCTCTATTACTGCACAAAGCCCGGGCAGGAGATAACCCTTGCCAGCCATAATGCAAGCTATGCAATAAAGACAATTGAAAGCCCTGCAGGGAACGGGCGCGCATACATTGGAGTTGAAAACTTAAGAAATGTAAGGGCAGTTGCCCCAGAATACAGAAGCGCATATCCTGTTTTTGCCTGGTTCAAGGGACTCTTCAAATGGCTGTTCCTGCTGAATTTCTTCATAGGGCTTACCAACCTTCTCCCAATATTCATAACAGACGGTGCAAGAATGCTGCAGGTGGCGCTTGAGGACACTATTTCAAACAAGAAGAGGGCAGACCTCATATGGAAAGTGATAAACTGGATGTTCTTTGCGCTCATAGTGATAGGGCTTCTCTCGACCTATTTTAAGAAATTCTTTTAGCCAATTGAAAATAAATAGAAGCAGATAAAATAATTGAAAATTAATTTATACAATGTCCTCTTCTGCAAGAACAAGGAAGTCGCCTGTTGCGATGACTGCGCTGAAGGGTATAAGGATGTTCCCCTCCTTGTCCTTCTCAAGCTCCATCTTCTCAGTGTAAGGGGTTGGGTTCTTCAGCACCAGGTGTATAAGCTCCCCGGATTTTGTCTCAAATATGATGTCGCCTACCTCTCCGAATTTCTTGCCTGATTTGCTGACAACGGTCTTTCCCAAGAGCTGGGCGCTTATCTTCTTTTCTTCTCCTGCCATGTTCTGCTCACCTTTCAAAAGATAGTATGATTTTATCTCTAATCCTTGTTAATCACAATAATTAAGTTATATATAAAACTTTTTATTAAAGCCGCACGAGCTGCCGGAAAATTTCCACTGAGTGCCAAATGGCAAACACTCAATACTTTTTTATATTACGCCATTTTAGTCATTTCCATGAAATTTGCCCACATGGCGGACTGCCACATAGGCGCCTGGAGGGAGCCGAAGCTCAGGGAGGCAAACCTGCAGGCATTCTTCAGAGCAATAGATATCTGCATTGAAGAGAAAGTTGACTTCATTCTCATTTCCGGAGACCTCTTTAATACAGCATTTCCTGGAATAGACGGGCTGAAAGAGGTTGTTCTGAAACTGATGGAGCTAAAGGATGCAGAAATTCCAGCGTATGTAGTGCCGGGCAGCCATGACTTCAGCCCCTCTGGAAAGACCATGCTTGACGTCCTTGAAAATGCGCGGCTTTTCACAAACGTATTCAGGGGAAAGGTTGAGAACGGGCTTTTGAAGCTGAAGTTCACAGAGGACAGGAAAACAGGGGCGAAGATAACAGGAATCCTTGGAAGGAGAGGTCTGCTTGAGCAGTCCTATTACGAGAACCTTGACAGAAAATCGCTTGAAGAGGAGCCCGGGTTCAAGATATTCATGTTCCACAGCCCAGTGCAGGAGCTCTGCCCTGAAGGAGCAATATTTGACTCCTCTCCACTATCCTTCTTCCCAAAGGGCTTCAATTACTATGCGGGCGGGCATGTGCATACAGTGCTTTCAAAGAAGATTGAAGGATATGGCATTTTCTCCTATCCCGGGCCGCTCTTTCCCAACAGTTTTTCAGAGATGGAGGCGCTGCAGAACGGCGGCTTCTACATTGTAGATGAGGGCGGGGAAAAAATAAAGGCAAGCTACCGCCCGATAATACTTTACAATGTCTACCCAATCTCAGTTGACTGCGAGGGCAAGAGCGCAGAGCAGGCAAGGGCTTTAATCCTCGCAGCAGCAGAAGGCAGGGAGTTCATAAACACAATAGTGCTAATCAGGCTTTATGGAAAGCTCTCCCTGGGAAAAAGCTCTGACATAAACTTTTCAGAAATCTTCTCACAATTCTACAGCAGGGGCGCATTCTTTGTAATGAAGAACACCAATGCGCTGAAAACAGATGAATTTGAGCAGGTGACATCTTCTGCAGATTCAGTGGAGAATATAGAGGAGCTGCTGATAAGCGAGAACGCAGCTAAGATGCGCTTCGGGAAAATCTCTGAGGAAAAATCCAAATTGTTCATCAAGGCGCTGATGACAGTCCTCTCATCAGAGAAAAAGGAGGGCGAGCGGGTCTCTGACTTTGAGTCCCGAATAAGAGATGATTTCAAGAGGGCGTTAAAAGAGAGTTACGGACAGGATGAACGCTGAAAAAATAGGGGAATTTCTGAAGCCGACTGAAAAGGCAATCCAAATATTCATTCCACTTCTTGCTTTCTTCTCGCTCTGGCTCTTTGCAGCGCGATTTCCAGTTTACTTCTTCATCGCCTTTGCAGCCTTCATTTACATATACGCCTGCGACCTTTCAAGAAGGATGCAGTTAGGGAGGATAAAAAGCGCAGGGCAGCTTGCCCTTGACCTCTCTCTTAAAATGCTTGCTTTTTTCATGGCAATGCTTCTCATTTACACACTTGG
>Ga0210049_1005934_pt1 | contig 10319 bp, 11 predicted proteins | sample CryGeyCG2014_300_2_FD_183964 | JGI IMG/M metagenome (GOLD analysis project Ga0210049, IMG submission 183964) | Groundwater microbial communities from aquifer - Crystal Geyser CG06_land_8/20/14_3.00 (SPAdes) (version 2) | ecosystem: Environmental > Aquatic > Deep subsurface > Groundwater | place...
CGGATGAGCCATTTTGATTTGTTCTCCTTCATTGTCACCCCCCTGCAGAAAGAGTTGAATGGGACCCGCTATAGGTTTGTGAAGATATAAACCTGTTGTTTCTGAAGGGATAAAATAATGGAATAGGAAGGAAAAAGGTACCGGAGCAAGAGATGTTGAGGTTTTGAGACCAGAACATATTCTATCGCCTTGGTATTCCTTAGGATGAGCCCTTGCTAAGCTGAATAACCCATCCGACCTGACGCTCATCAGATATTTCGGGTCATCCTCATCTATCAGCCAAAATATTAAGCATAAATTTAGCGCATTTCAGCCGAAAAGTCCATAGCTTGCGAAAAAAATACGTCTTAGTATAAATTATTTGCGAATGTCTCCCGGGCTGGAATGCTCCTATCGGCAGGCTCCAGTCCAGGGCCGTTCCAGGTTCCACGACAGTGCTCAGAAACTCCATGGACCTCAGCCCTTCAGATAACGGATCATCGATCTTATTTCACATTCTGAAAGGTCATCAAAAGGGGGCATCCTGGAATTGGAATCGTTGTCCAGGGGATTTTTGATCTGCCGCCTGATCCACCGGTCGGACCTCCGGTTGGTGACGGCCGTGAGATCCGGTCCCATGCTCCCGCCCTTTCCCTTGAAGGTATGGCAGTTTATACATCCCTCTTTTTCGAAGAGTTCGGCCCCTTTCCGAGCACAGCCCGGCAGGGACGAGATCGCAAGGAGAAAAAAAATGGCGGCCAACAGACTGTTCAATGGACTCTTATAGATCATAGAAGGAATTCAGTCTTCGACATCCAACGGTGTACGCAGCGTCGCGTAGAAAATGCGACAGCTCACGCGAAAAGTACGCTTAGTCTTTGGCTGCTTGCGGATGACAAAAAACGCAGCCACCCCTCCCTAACAATGAAAGAGGGAAAACAAATTTATCATGGGCAACGGCCGTTCTTAGTATATATATGAAAAAGAGAGCGAGCCGTATGAATGGCCTTCCTTCTGACCTCGGAATTCCTTGGTGCGGAAGATCTGGGCATAGGATAGTTTGATACGCTTGTAGATCAGGCTTACACCCGCCGCCGCATCGGCGACCAGGGGTTCCTTGCCGATGCGGTGGCTGTCTTTGTAGGTATTCCCGTCCAGGAAAATATCACGCGCCGCCGCGCGGCCATCCACCGAGACAAAGGCATGCAGGCCCCATGCTGATTTTCCTGAAAGCCTGGGGTCCCAGCGCGAACCCGGGGCGCTGTTGTCACCCCCCGGGCGGATGGCGGAGGTGCCGAAGTCTCCGGGGATATTCCATCCCATGCGCGTCTCAATACCAAGATTCAAATAAGTCGCCACATTACCCAGGCTGCCGCCGAAATGGGTGATGGCGTCCGTGCCGAAACCTCGGCGGTAATTCTTGAGTAAAAATTTATCCTTGTGCTCGTACACCGCGGCAATCCCAGGTTCATTGCGCAATTGATTGTCCCAGCCCTGAAATTTTTCGAAGCCGCGCAGTTCATGCACAAAGTTCTGGGCCTCATGGGCAAAAGAGGCGGGCCCCACGACACCGATATGCATTTCCACGGAATCGAGCTGGTCTTCAGTCTTGCTGTGGAAGCCGAATCCCATATAAAGCCAGCCTGCGTACGGACGGTCATCTTTGATCAGATCGCTCCGGTGGAGGTCTTCAGGCGTATACATACTCTGCCCGATGGAGATCACGAGGTTGCGCTGCAAGCCTTCGGCGCTCTTATGAAAGAACGTCAGCCGTTTGTTGACCCGGCGCACCCAGTCAGGCAGGCGGGGGTCGGCGATATAACTCTGCAGATCCGGAGACACCCAGGATAGCTTTATGCCGTTGGTATAGTCCTGATCGCTCTCGGCAAAGAGATCGTTCTCAAAATACAGATTAAAGGTCCAGCTGTCTTTTAGATCCAGATCCTCGCCCCATGCACCGGCGGCCATGCTCAGCAACACCAGACAAAAAAACCCTATCTTCATCTTGCATCCTTGACCATAGCTGCCCTACGACCTGTCTGCCGTAGCACAGGCAGGCAGGGCGGCCGTTCTGCCGGGAGTGCAGCCGCTAAAAAATCAGGCGGACGGCAATAACGGGATTCAAGTCGTCAATATACCGGCTACAGCCGAAATTGGCCATGGGCCGGTACGTCACCCTATTTACGAACAGGACCACTTAGGGAAAAACCCGCCTGTCTTTTTTCTGTATTCCAGGTACTCAGGAAAGGCATGAATCAGTTTTTTCTCTTCGATGCCTGCTCTGATTTTCTGGCCTAAAACAAAGAGGAGGGTCAGAACCATATTGATGTTTGAGAATCTGAATATGAGGACTCCCGCCGTTGCAATCATTTCGCCGAGATAGAGGGGGTGCCTGATATAAGCGTATATCCCGCGATAGACAGGCGCCCTGGCCTCGACCATGAGACTGAAGGACCGTTTCAGAAAGACCATACCTGATAGCGTGATCAGATTGCCGGTAATGATCAGCGTCATCGAGCAGAGATTCCATCCCAGCAAATGATGGCTGTAAAGTCCAAAAAGTCCATTGAGATGCCTGTAAATCGAGCGGCCGGGAGAGATGTAACGCAAGATCTCCACATCATGATAAATAACGAGCGGAAGGATAGCGCACAGAAGCGGATATACCGTTTCCATAAACCCATGAGGAAACTCAACCGCCCTTTGCCGGATCAAATAAGCGGACAGAAACAAGATAATGGTCAATGTGATCAGCAGGCTGTTCAGCCTGGCCACAGGATCGAAGATAGGCCATCTCTTGATGAGATACCTCAAGTGGAATAAAAGAAAAAAAGCGAACAACAGCAGCCCGGATACCCTGCCTCTTGTTTCTCTGTTTAACATGGCGAGGTTTCTCTCCCTTCACATTCTCATCTATACTATTACACTAATTCAATCGGGTTTTGCAAGAAAAGAGCTGAATGGTCCGTATTGGTTTCCCGCTTGAAATGACGGCGCCCGGCGCCGGAATCGAAAATGCGCCAAGATGTCTGCATTGACATATCGAAAATATAATGCTAATCTCCCGTATGCTCAAAATAAGCAGCTCATGCCGCTCTGGAGGCGCAGGGTTCAGAAAGAAATTGGCGCAATGATCGTACTCAAAGCAATCGTACTCGGGATCGTGGAAGGCATCACGGAGTTTCTGCCGATTTCCTCAACCGGGCATCTCATCGTATTTTCGTCCCTTCTCAATTACCCTGAGGCCTCTCGAGAGACCTTCGAGATCTTTATTCAACTCGGGGCCATCCTCGCCGTGGCCTGTCATTTTGCCAAACCGCTTCACGGGCTGATCAGGAGCGCTTCGAACGAAACCAGGGCCCAGGCGCTGATCGCGAAAGTGTTTCTCGCTTTTTTGCCGGCAGCGGCAGTGGGGCTCTTGTTCCACAAGACCATCGAGGCCCATCTGTTCAGACCCCTGGTGGTGGCAGCAAGCCTCGTCGGCGGCGGGATCATCATTCTGATCGTTGAGCGGCGGCAGCGCCGTTTTGAGGTTCAGACGATCGAGTCCATGGGATGGCGGCACGCCCTCTGGGTGGGTGTCTCGCAGGTCCTCTCGCTGATCCCCGGCGTGTCGCGTGCCGGGGCAACGATCATCGGCGGGATGCTTGCCGGCATGAATCGGCCCAGCGCGACGCAGTTTTCGTTCTATCTCTCTTTGCCCACCATGTTTGCGGCGAGCTTGTACAGCCTATTCAAGGCGCGCCACCTCTTGTCGGTGAGTGATGCCTTGCCTTTTGGGGTGGGCTTCGTGGCGGCGTTCATTTCCGCACTGCTTGTGGTCCGGGCCTTCGTCACGTTTGTCCAGCGGCACGACTTCACCGGCTTCGGGTACTACCGGATTGCAGCCGGGTTGGTCATTGCCCTGTTCTTCCATTGACCGCTCCGCCGCCTTTCCATCATACGCGGGACCTTGGAGAACCTATGAACCTTCGCAGACAACTGTTTGCAGTGAAAACCGTCAAGATGATCGAAGAGGAGATGGCCGGAGAAAACCGCCTGCGGCGGGTGCTGGGCCCGGTTTCGCTGACAGCGCTCGGCGTGGGGGCGATTATCGGCGCCGGGATTTTCGTACTGACGGGCCTCGCCGCTCATGATTATGCCGGTCCGGGCCTGGTGCTCTCTTTCGTGATCGCCGGTCTCGGCTGCGCCTTCGCCGCCTTATCCTACGCTGAGTTCGCGTCCATGATTCCGGTGGCAGGGAGCGCCTACACGTACGCGTATGCCACGCTCGGCGAACTGATGGCATGGATCATCGGCTGGGACTTAATTCTGGAATACGGCATGGCGTCAAGCACCGTGGCCTACGGCTGGTCCAAGTACTTCCTGCACTTCCTCGATCTGTTCGGTTTGCATATACCGCCGTTTCTGGCGAGCGACCCGTTCAGCACGCCGGGGGCCTGGTTCAATCTGCCGGCTGCCGCTGTCGTCCTGCTGGTTACGGTTGTGCTTGTGATCGGCATCCGGGAAAGCGCTCGATTCAATGCCGCCATAGTCGTTCTGAAACTTGCCGTGGTGCTGTTCGTCATTGTCGCCGGCATTCCGCACGTCAACACGGCGAATTGGCGCCCGTTCATGCCCTTCGGCTTGACCGGTGTAGCGAGCGGGGCGGCATACGTCTTCTTCGCTTACATCGGCTTCGATTCGGTCTCCACACACGCCGAAGAAGCGCGCAACCCGCAGCGTGACGTTCCCATCGCCATCATTGCTTCGCTCTCGATCTGTACCCTGCTGTATATCGCTGTCTCCGCCGTGCTCACGGGCATGGTCCCGTACACGAAAATCAACATCGACGCTCCGCTTGCCGCGGCGTTTGTGCCCTACGGATTGACGGCGGCAGTGTTCATCATCTCCTTGGGCGCCGTAGCCGGGATCACCAGCGTACTGCTGGTGCTGATGCTCAGCCAGCCGCGCGTATTCTTCGCTATGGCACGCGACGGACTGCTGCCGTACGAGTTCTTCGGAACCGTTCATCCGCGTTTTCGGACACCGTACAAGGCCACGATCCTGACGGGGTCCGTCGTGGCCGTTGTGGCAGCCCTGTTTCCGATCCATGCCCTGGCGGAAATGGTCAACATCGGCACGCTGTTCGCATTCGTGGTGGTGTGCGCGGCCGTCTGGATCATGCGCTATACCAACCCGAACCAGCGGCGGCCGTTTCGCTGTCCGATGATACCGCTGGTCCCCGCGCTGGGCGTTCTCTTCAACATAGGGCTGATGTTCTCGCTCGGGTGGCATAACTGGGCGCGTCTTACGATCTGGCTGGGAGTCGGCCTCATCATCTACTTCAGCTATGGCAGGTATCACAGCAAGCTAAACCAAGCCGAGGAAAGGACGGAAAGGGGGGGACATCGTTGATTTGTTCACTGCTTTACAAGGTATATATACCTTATTATATATTGATAAATACCAGATATTAAATAAATATGCTTTTCTTATCAGTTGAGGAAATCACATTATTTTCAATTTTGGATATACTGTTTGCGGTAAGGGTTGACCACGGGTATGACTTGTGATATTTTATAAAAAATCCTTATGGCCGTTTAAGGAAAATTAATAAGGGCGGTTTATGGACGATCATAAGCTCAAGGTATTCTGCTCTGTAGCCGAAACCAAAAGTTTTTCCAAGGCATCCAAGGCCATGTACCTCACGCAGCCCGCCATCAGTCTGCAGATCCGTTCCCTTGAGGAACAATTGGGAACCAAACTCTTTATGCGGAGCAACAAGTCCGTCTCTTTGACTAAGACCGGGGAGATCATCTACAAACATGCCAAGAAGATCCTCTCCTCGTATGCCGCGATCGAAAAAGAAATCAATGAAGCCACCGGCATGGTCAAAGGGAAGCTCCTGATCGGAGCGAGCACCACACTGGCCACCTATTATCTTCCCAATATCATTGTGGATTTCAAAAAGAGTTATCCGGACATCCTGATCGATTTTGAGAGAGGCAATACCCAGACGATCATTGACAGTCTTCTCAAGGCGAAGATCGACCTCGGCATGGTGGAAGGAGAGGTCAAGGACCAGCGCCTCGAAGTGGAGAAAATGGATTCGGATGAACTCCTCCTGATCGTGTGCAGCACGCATCCATGGGCGGATCGCAGAGACATCTCCATCCATGAGATTCAAGATCAGCCGTTCATCATGCGTGAAGAAGGCTCCGGAACCCGGCAGGTGGTTGAAAGCACCCTGGAAAAGGCAGGGATCTATACGGATCAGCTCAACATCGTCATGTACCTGGGGAGCACGGAAGCGATCAAAACGGCGGTGGAAAACGGTTTGGGTGTCTCCATCCTGTCGGGATGGGCCGTTCAGAAAGAAGTCCGGTTCAAGGTCCTCAAGGCCCTTTCCTTTAAAGACGTTCGGTTTAAACGTGATTTCAGTCTCATTTACCATAAAAAGTCCTTCCACACCCAACCTGCGGAAAAGTTTATAGAGCTTCTGAAAAAATATCCCATGACACAAGGGCTGTGAGACACAGGGAACTCCTCTTTCCCACACTATCGAAAAGGCAGACCCATGCAGGACCAAACGTCGGCGCTTTACACGGAACGCAAGATCATGCGTTATGAAAAGGGTTCATGGAACGAGATGAACGACCGAATTACCCTGGAACGCCCCCTCCACTTAGAGATCAACGGCAAGGAATTCATAACGCTCCTTTGCACGCCGGTGCAAAGAAAGGAACTGGCCGCAGGGTTCCTTCTCTCCGAAGGGATCATCCAATCCCCGGAACAGATTCTCTCCATGGATCTTAAAGAACAAGAGGACCTGATCTCCATGGAGTTGACCGGCATGGAAATTGACCTCGAAGACCGGGTCAAAAAAATCACGTTAACCTCAGGATGCGGACGGGGGACGATTCTATGCGACGTGATGGATGCCATCAGCGAACCCCGGATCTCCGGGAGCATGGACCTTTCCCCGGTTGAGATCATGGAGCGGATGCACGAACTGCATCATCACTCTTCAACCTACCTCAAGACCGGAGGGACCCACAGCGCCGCCGTGACCGACGGCCGATCCCTTCTGGCCTTCGCCGAAGACCTGGGAAGGCATAACGCCGTGGACAAGGTCCTGGGGTTCTGCTTTCTCAACCGGATCCCGACTGGCGACAAAGCGGTTCTGGCGAGCGGAAGAATTTCTTCTGAGATCATCATGAAGGTCGGCCGCAGCGGGGTCCCCATCCTGGTCACCCGGGCCGCGGCTACCGACCAGGTGATCCGGATTGCCGAGGCCATGAACATCACCCTGATCGGCTTTGCCCGGGGAACCCGCATGAACGTCTATACCTGCCCGGAGAGAATCACAGGAACGGGGAGAAAAGGCAGATCCTAATTTGTAAACATCCACGTCCACAGGACGTGGGTTTCTAAGCCCAACTAAATCCTATTATATTTCTTCCTTCGGATAATGCTGCAAATCAGCGGCGCGGTTTACCGCGTACGCTGGATTTGTCTTGTTGGGCCTTATATGTCTCACGGTTTTCCAGAAGTATCATCTGTCGCACGTCCGATGTCATATTCTCAAGTGTATAACGCGATGCTTTCGCCTTGGGCTCTGGTGGTCCAAGCCTGCAGACCACGTCCTCTAGTGCAAGACTAGCATCATCTTCTTGCAGTCGTTCAACAATACCTCGGACAGCTTCCAAGCTCCTTCCTCCCAAGAATCGAAAGACCGAGGAAACGAGATATTCTTTGCTCTGTTCAAAAGTGAGCCACTGCCGTCCCAACGCCTCGGCGGTAAACCCTGTCGTATTTGACCCCCCGAATATATCGAGGACAACGTCCCCCACATCTGTAAGCATCTTGATAAAGAATGCGGGAAGCTCGGCAGGGAATCGTGCTGGATGGCGCTGTAGCCCTAGTTCCTTGCAGAGCCAGAGATAGCTTGAATTGCTATCAGTGTTTGGAATGGTCAAAAGGTTTGAGGGAATCGCGCCTCCATTGTCCTTGCCAAAGCTTGCACTGATGTCATGCCCGGATGGACGTTTCTTCGGCCTGTAAAAACTATCAGGGTCTTGGATCAGTTTCTTCATCCGCTCGGAATATGGTGATAGAACATTCCTGACATCGGCATTGGGCATGCTCGTCTTGCCAAACCACCAGATCGTATTGACGGAGTCTTTGGCACGAATCTTCCGTTTGTTTACCCACTCGATTGGTGATGGTAGTTTTGCGGGATTAAACCAGTAGAAGTCTTCGGCCAGATGAAACCCCACGTCATCGCAGAGTGTCAGGAGTACTCGGAAGTTATAGAGCGATCGCGACGGGATGCCAGCGCGATATGCTCCGCCCAAATCCAAAACAAAGCTTCCGCTTTTCTTCAGAACTCGAAAAACCTCCCTGCTGAAAGGCACTATCCATTTGACATATTCTGTTTCTTCAACATTGCCGTACGATTTTTGTCGCCTCAGCGCGAAAGGGGGTGACGTCATCACAAAATCGATGCTTTCATCCGGCAACTCGCCCAGGAGAGCAAGTGCATCCCCAACAAAAGCACGACCCCGTTTAGTGAAATACAAAGGTGTACTGAGCATTCTAATACTCCGTCAGTCCGTCAATCCAACTTGCCAGAATCTGCCAAAGAACACTCGCCGCGAAGTAGACCTCTGGGTCCGCTTTGCAAATGGCGTCAACGTCTGCTTCGGCAAGCCCTTCTTTACCGTGGCCGATAATGTAACTGACCCACCTCCTAAGATTGTCATCCGCATTGTGGAGGATATCACGAGGGTCAAAGCCTCCGGTTTTTGCCAGCACCCAAGATATTCCATCCCGTCGTGATGGGTCAGTGGTCTTCAGCAGATCTACGATGTGGGCAAGTTGTGGTTCAGTGATCTTCAAGAGTGCTCTCGCTGCTTCGGTCTTGACCTCCAGCGCGGTGGAATTGAAGGTGTCAACCAGTGCAGATGCCGTGGTCGCGCTAGCAAACTGGCCAAGAGCCCACGCTGCACCCGCGCGAAGCTCTTCATCCCGTTCAGTATCCCGCAGTACTTCTATCAACAGGTTCTCGCTTCGATTCTTGGGTATTTCTGACGCAACAATTAGCGTTTCGAGTTGTGTTTCAAGCGGAACATGCAATACAGCACTCCTCAATTTCCCCTCTATGAATGTCCATCCGGCAACGTGGTCATGCGCCGCGAGGGCTGCCGCCGACTCAAGCTGCACATAGATATCTTCTTCTGCATGGTTCATTCTATCCTCAAGTGCTGCCTGAGCGGTTGTATACCCACGATATCGCAATGCTTTGGCAGCGGCATAGCGCTCGCTGAGGTTTATGCTCGCAAGCTTTCCGACGAAGTACGCTTCATCGACTTCAGGCGGGCACGGAAGAGTGATGTGAACAGGCACGACAGCCGCAACAATCTGGTTTGGTTCGACAACATTATGCGCCTGAACTTGCGGAGTGAGGACGATTGCACCCTTGCTTCGACTTAATAGTATGGTCTGGACTCGGGAGGAAGTAGTCGGCGACAGGCGAAGTCTCGTGGCGGAGACCTCAGAAACCTCTGCTCTCTCTGGCTACTGCAGATGTCCAGACCACGCGGATTTCCGAACCTTCCTCAACGCCTTTGGGTTTCGTTATAGATACGCGCTTTGCATCAAAAGCATCGCGCAAATCTTTGACACTGATGAACTGAACCGGAGATATTCTTTTCAAGTCTATGGGTGACTTGTCGCTCTGCTCGAAGACGACAATGGAAACATAGTCGTCGTCTCGCATTCCTGCGTCCCACGCTCGCCTCGGGTCTTTCAATGAGTGGGACATAGAAATCTCTGGTTTTGTCTTGCCTCTTGATTCAAAGCGGAGTCCGGTCTTCAGACAAAGAATGTCAGGAACGCGTACGCGCTTGATTTTGATCTTCTTCCATATCTTGAATCCCGTCGAGCCGCGCTCAAGCTCGATGGGGTTGAAGCCAATGGCCGTCAGACGCAGAATAGTCGCATTCGTACCGGCGGCGCCAACCGCCAGTTTTCTAAGAAAACTGTCATCGCTTTTGAAGTTAGTCGCCACTGTACCACCCATTTCGGTTCATGTTCATGGTCATCAGGTTCTCCAATTCGTTTTCCGGACCAATGGGGCAGTTAAGCCGAAACGTCTTCACTCGCGGAGCGAGTGAGAAACATGTTATGGTACCGTCTGGGGTCACCCTACAAATTACACAAAGTGTACTGGTCGAGTAGACCGGTTACTCCAGATGCTGTAGGTTGATGTTTGTCTTCTCTGTTTCCGCCTGGTTTCCCGGCGGTGCCACAAGATCTCAGCCATACATCCGTTGACCCCGGCCCCTCACAGAACC
>Ga0210049_1005944_pt1 | contig 10305 bp, 8 predicted proteins | sample CryGeyCG2014_300_2_FD_183964 | JGI IMG/M metagenome (GOLD analysis project Ga0210049, IMG submission 183964) | Groundwater microbial communities from aquifer - Crystal Geyser CG06_land_8/20/14_3.00 (SPAdes) (version 2) | ecosystem: Environmental > Aquatic > Deep subsurface > Groundwater | place...
CAGGGCGGGAGGACTCCGGAAGCATATAAACAAGCGATTTGCAGCGCTTTTACCAATCCACCGTCAGAATGTCAAGTTAGTTTGGGCAAAGGGGAGAGTACAGCGCAGGGAAGTTGCCAGTAGTAAAATTAAATATCCCTTATGATAAAGCAGAATTTTAAAAACAGCTTCACCCTCATGGAGCTTTTGGTGGTTATTGCCATTATTGGCGTTCTGGCCGCCATTGCCATACCAGCGATCAATAATGCCAGAGCCAAGGCTCGTGATGCCAGGCGCGTTCAAGGCCTTAAAGAGTTTTCTGCTGCTTTAGAATTGTATTATGAAAACCATCAGCAATATCCAGCCTGGGCAGCGGGCGGCAGTTTTGCTGAAGCCACTAGCACCAATCCTTTATACCAAGCTTTAGTTCCTGCTTATATGCCAAGTTTGCCGGAAGATCCATTGAGTTCTGAATATGTTTATTATTACAAAACAGATGCCGATGGCTGGGCCTATAAATTAGTTGCCTACATGGAAAAAGATAAAGAGAAAGCGGAGAAAGATGGCGGCAGTGCGGCAAGATATTATGAGGCCTTTGCTTATAGACCAGAAAAGGAACAGGTAGATTTTACTGGCAATCCAAATGATGATGACAGTGATTATTTAGATACTAAAATGCCAGGTTATATTCCTTAATACTCTTACTGCTACCAAGTCAGGTTCAGGTGATGGTACAATTACTAGCAACCCAGCTGGCATTAATTGTGGTTTTGATTGCTCTGAAGATTATGAGGAGAATACTTCTGTCACTTTAACTGCCACTGAAAATGCCACCTCTTCCTTTGCTGGTTGGTCTGGCGAAGGTTGCACGGGAACTGGGACTTGCACAGTCACTATGGATGACGCTAAAAATGTCTATGCTCAATTTGATATAATTAGTACAGATCATACCCTAACTATTTTTAGGAAGCAAGATAATGAAACCACAGGTACGGTCACGAGCGATCCACCGGGAATTAATTGCGACTCGAATTGGAGTGATTGTAGCGAGTTATATAGTTCTGGCACCATTGTCACTCTAACTGCCACCCGTGGTTCATCAGGCTTTGTTAGCTGGACTGGAGATTGCAGTGGAAGCACAGGTTGCCCGAGCGGTGCATCATCATCTTTGACTTGCACGGTCACTATGGATGCAGACAAAAGTGTCAATGTTAGTTTTGGCGGCTGTGTTAAGGCATTTTAACTTTCCTGTGGGGGCATTGGCAATTTGGGTTTTGGAATTTGAAAAAAATGTTTAAGTGATTGGTCATAGCAGTCCCTGTAGCAGACCACCAAGGCCGGGTGCTACGGGGGCTATAAACCCTGCTAAATAGAGCGCGGACCCCGGTCGCTCCGCCCTGGACGGATTTAACAGGGTAAACCAGTTTAGTTTAAAATTATTGGTCTATAGTTATAAAAGCAAGACTTGAACCTAAAACCAAACTGACTGCTAAGACTAACAACCATTATATTATCATTATCTACCCCTTAGAACAGGTTAAGGGAAGTTTTTATGTTCAAACTTATCTCAAAATTCAAGCCAAAAGGCGACCAGCCCAAGGCGATCAAGAAGCTGGTTGAAGGGGTTAAGCGAGGCAACAGGCATCAAACTCTTTTAGGGGTGACCGGATCGGGCAAGACTTTTGTGATGGCTAATGTTATTGCTCAAATTAATAAACCAACTCTAGTAATTTCCCACAACAAAACCTTGGCCGCCCAGCTTTGTCAGGAATATCGTAGTTTTTTCCCTAAAAATGCGGTTGAATATTTTATTTCCTATTATGACTATTACCAGCCAGAGGCCTATCTGGCTGCTACTGATACTTACATTGATAAAGAAGCAGTGATCAACAAAGAAATAGAACGCTTACGGTTTTCTGCCACTCAGGCCTTGATTTCCCGACCTGATGTTATTGTGGTTGCTTCTGTTTCTTGTATTTACAACATCGGGCCGCGTTCAAATTATGAAGAGATGGTTTTAAAATTTAGAAAAGGAATGATTATTACTCGAATTGACTTGTTGGGGCAGCTGATAAAAATGCAATATCAGAGGACGACCGTGAGTTTAGACAGAGGAAAATTTAGGTTAAAAGGTGAAATATTGGAGATTATGCCGATTGATCAAGAAATAATCTATAGAATTGAATTTAAAGACCAAGAAATTAAAGAAATTTTAGAAATAGATCAGTTAACAAAGAAAATAAAAAATTTAGAAGAGATCGCCATTTTTCCAGCTAAACATTTTATTACTCCTGAATCAGCCGAAAAAGGAGCAATCTCGGAAATAAAAGAAGAATTAAAAGATAGAATGGCTTTTTTAAAAAAACAAAAGAAGTTTTTAGAAGTAGAAAGACTGGAGCGGAAAGTAAAATACGACTTAGAGATGATTAAAGAAATCGGCTATTGCCATGGCATAGAGAATTATTCTCGCTTTTTTGATGGTCGCTTGTCAGGCGAACCGCCTCAGACCCTGATTGATTATTTCCCAAAAGATTTTTTATTAATCATAGATGAATCACATATTACCATCCCTCAAATTCGCGGCATGTATGAAGGAGATAAAGCAAGAAAAAAGACCTTGATTGAATATGGGTTTAGATTGCCCAGCGCCTTAGACAATAGGCCTTTAACTTTCAAAGAATTTGAAGAAAAAATAAATCAAGTTATTTACACCACCGCCACGCCATCGCTATATGAAATAAAAAAGAGCGCTCAAATAGTTGAACAAATTATCAGGCCAACCGGGCTGGTTGATCCCGATCTTGTCATTACTCCGATTCTTAAAAGAAAAGACAAAAAAACGCAGATTGAAGACGTAATCAGCCGAGTTAAAGAACGGCTTTTAAACAAGGAAAGAGTTTTAATTACGACTTTAACCAAGAAAATGGCGGAAGATTTGTCAAATTATCTTAATGAACATGGGATCGAGGCAAAATATCTGCATTCTGAAATTAAAGCCTTAGATAGAATAGAAATTCTCACTGATTTTAGAAAAGGAATTTTTGATGTCTTAGTCGGTGTCAATCTCCTGCGGGAAGGTCTTGATCTACCCGAGGTTTCCCTAGTTTTGATTTTAGACGCAGACAAAGAGGGCTTTTTACGCAGCACTACTTCTTTGATTCAAACCATTGGTCGAGCGAGTAGAAATGTCGAAGGGCGAGTTGTCCTTTATGCTGACGAGATTACCTCCTCTCTAGGGCAGGCAATTAAGGAAACAAACAGGAGAAGAAAGATCCAGATAGATTATAACAGGAAGCACCATATTACGCCGAAAAGCATTAAGAAAGAGATTAAAGATATTTTAGGCGAGGAAAGGAGAGAAGCGGTTGCCGCCCTATCTTTAGAAAGAACAGCTGGACAACCAGTTCCAGAAATTATTGCTCAAAAAGAAAAAGAAATGAAAATAGCGGCTAAAAATTTAGATTTTGAATTAGCCGCTATTTTAAGAGACCAAATAAAAGTGTTAAAACAACGAATCGCGAATCGTACGAATTCTATCACGAATGACTACAAATAATTTTATTCGTAGTAATTAGAGATGAAATATGTATGATTAGTGATAATATCTATGGACAAAATAATTATTAAAGGCGCTAAAGAGCACAATCTAAAAAATATCAATTTAGAGCTGCCTCATCAGAAGATGATTGTTTTTACCGGCGTTTCTGGTTCAGGCAAGTCTTCCTTAGCTTTTGATACAATTTTTGCTGAGGGACAACGGAGATACATAGAATCGCTTTCTCCTTATGCCAGACAATTTTTGTCTAAACTTGATAAACCAGACGTTGAATCAATTGAAGGGCTTTCTCCAGCTATTTCTATTGATCAGAAATCACATTCTCATAATCCGAGGTCAATCGTGGCGACCGTGACAGAGATCTATGACTATCTGCGCGTTCTTTTCGCCAGGGTTGGCGCGCCTCATTGCCCAAAATGCAAGATCAAAATTTCGAGGCTGAGTACGCAGGAAATGGTCAACGAGATTATGAAAAATTTGGAAAAAGATAAAAACACGGAGTCAATGACAATTTTTTCGCCGATTGTTAAAGGTAGAAAAGGGGAATATTATCAGCTTCTTTACGATTTATTCAATGAAGGTTTTGCCAAGGTGAGGATAGATGGTAAAATTTATGAATTAAAAGAGAGGATTATTCTTTCTCCTTACAAGAAGCATAATATTGATTTAATAGTTGACGAAATTAAAATTAAAAATTTAAACAAAGATTTAAGGTCAAGAATATCAGAGAGTTTAGAATTAGCCATGAAACACGGCGAGGGGGTAGTTAAGGTTCGCCTTGAGAATAAGAATGAGTTATTAATGTCTGCTCACCTGTCTTGCCCAAAATGTTTTTATTCTTTTTCTGAGATTGAGCCAAGAACTTTTTCTTTTAATTCTCCTTACGGCGCCTGTCAGACCTGCCATGGTTTAGGTACGGAGAGTTTTTATACGGAGAAACCTTGCTCTGATTGTCAAGGAAAGAGGCTTAAAAAAGAGAGCTTGTCCATCTATTTGGGCGGCAAAAACATTTGGCAGATTGCCGCCATGAGCGTTAAAGAAGCAAAGTTTTTTTTTGAGAATTTATTGGAAAATAAATTAAGCCCGAAGTTACAAGATGCCGAGATAGAAATAGCCAGTTCTTTAATTAAAGAAATTATGAATCGTTTAGAATTTATAACACGCGTTGACCTTGATTATCTGACTCTGGATCGGAAATCATACACCTTATCTGGCGGTGAATCACAAAGAATCAGGCTGGCTTCACAAATTGGCTCAAAACTGGTTGGTACTCTTTATATTTTGGATGAACCAACCATCGGCCTTCATCCGCATAATACTGATCAACTGATTAGAATCCTAAAGGACTTGAGAAATATAGGGAATACAATTGTTGTGGTTGAACATGACGAAAGGGTGATCAAAAATTCTGATTATTTGGTTGATATCGGACCGGGAGCAGGAAAACAAGGCGGAGAGATTGTGGCTTGCGGAAGCATTCCCGAAATTTTATCTGACAGGAAACAGCAATCATTGACTTTAGAATATTTAAGAAAAGAAAAAAAGATTGAAATACCAAGATGGCGTCTCTCAACCTCGCCTGGGCTTAAGATTTATAAAGCTCACGAGCATAATCTTAAAGACATTGATGTCACTGTTCCTCTAAAAAAATTTGTTTGTATTACTGGCGTTTCCGGCTCTGGAAAAAGCACTTTAGTCAGCGAGGTTCTTTACAAAGCCTTAGTCAATAAATTAACTTTCACAAATTTTTGGCGGCCAAAGTGCGCTGGCATTTCTGGGGCAGAATATTTAGAAAAAGTAATTTTAGTTGATCAATCGCCAATTGGCAGAACACCCCGGTCTAATCCGGCAACTTATGTCGGTTTTTGGGGGATAATTAGAGATATTTTTGCCGAGATACCTGAGGCGAGAAAAATGGGATATAAGACCTCAAGATTTAGCTTTAATGTTCCTCGTCAGCGCGGAGGAGGAAGATGTGAACACTGCGAAGGCAACGGACTGATTGAAGTAGAAATGCATTTTTTACCGACTGCTTATGTCGTTTGCGATGTTTGTCAGGGGAAAAGATTCGACAGAGAAACGCTTGAAGTCAAGTATAAAGGAAAAAATATTTATGAAGTTTTGAATCTAACTATTGAGGAAGCAACAAGATTTTTTGGCAGCATCCCCTTGATTAAAGACAAATTAAAGGTTCTTCAAGAGGTTGGCCTAGGTTATCTTACCCTAGGGCAAGGAGCGCCGACTTTGTCTGGCGGGGAAGCGCAAAGAATCAAATTAGCCACTGAACTTTCTCGTCGGTCAACTGGTAAAAATTTATATATTCTTGATGAACCAACGATTGGGCTGCACTATGAAGATGTAAAAAAACTTATTTATGTACTTCAAGAGTTAGTTAATCGCGGTAATACGGTGGTGGTGATTGAACATAATTTAGATTTGATTAAATGCGCTGACTGGTTGATTGATTTAGGACCAGGGGGAGGGGGAGAAGGAGGGAAAGTGGTGACCTCAGGCACACCGCTTGAGGTGAGCAAATGTGAGAGATCATTAACTGGTAGATATTTAAAAGAAAGGTTGGACTGAATAATTTTTAGAAAAGAAAAATGGCCTGAAATTTTTTAAATTCCAGGCCATTGAGAATGTATTGATTATTGAGCATCTAATTTAATACTCGGTATGATGCTCCCCTAGCGTTTTGTCAAGACCCTTATTCCGCTTAATATTTTGTTATGTTTGCTAAAAAATTTATTAAATCTCTGCCAACCTCTTCAGGCGTTTATTTGATGCGAGATAAAAGAGGAGAAATTATCTATATTGGCAAAGCGGATAATTTGAAAAAAAGAGTTCTTTCTTATTTTAGACCACCTCAGGAGACGAAAACGATGAAATTGCTTGACGAAGTTTCTCGATTAGAGATTAAAAAAACAAGGTCTGAGATCGAAACTTTGCTTTTAGAAGCGGAGCTGGTAAAGAAATATCAGCCAAAATTTAATGTCAAACTTAAAGACGACAGGTCATTTGTCTATTTAGGCGAGACAAAAGACGATTTTCCGGCTTTTGTTTTTATCAGAGGCAGAGAACTCAAATTAAGAAAAAAAGAATTTAAAGAAATTTTCGGTCCCTTCAGTTCAACGAGCCTCATTAAACAAGCATACAATTTCATTAGAGAAATTTTTCCTTTTAGGAGTTGTCGTGTTTATCCTAAAAGCCCTTGTCTTTTTTATCATCTCCATCTTTGCCCGGGACCCTGCTTCAAGCAAATAGAAAAAAATAATTATCAATATTTTATAGAGCAAGTTGCTTCCTTTTTAAAAGGAAAAAGCAAGAAGATAATTGATAAGCTAAAAAGTAAAATGAAGAGTGCTGCATTAAGACAAGATTTTGAAAAAGCCAAGATTTTGAGGGATAAAATGTTGGCCCTTGAAAATATTGGCAAAAATTCTGGCAAAAAAATTGATCTTGATAACCGGATAGAGGGTTATGATGTTTCTGATATTGCAGGACACGAAGCAGTTGGTTCAATGGTTGTTTTTGAAGCTAGGAAACCATTTAAAAAAAAATATCGGAAATTCAAAATTAAAAGAGTTAGAGGAATCAACGATTGCGCTATGTTAAGGGAAATTATAGAAAGGAGGATGAAACACTTAGAAGGCAGAGACGGCTGGCCTCTGCCAGAGTTAATCATTATTGATGGCGGGAGAGGCCAGGTTAACGCTGCTATGGATGTCTTAAAAAGAGAAAAAGTAAAGATACCCGTTTTGGGCATCGCTAAAGGAGAGAAAAGAAAGAAAAATCAATTTGTTTTTGGACAAAAAGAAAACAAAAAAGAATTAGAAGAATTAGTTAAAAATAATTTTAAACTTTTTTGTCAGGTCAGAAACGAAGCCCATCGATTTGCTTTAAGTTTCCATCGACAAAGAAGGAGGGAGCAATTATTAAAAGACTAACCCTTTACTACCTGGCCGATTAATTCTCTATAGCCATTTAAAAAATCTTTCCCTCCAGTGACTTTTTTCCCTTCTAACTGAACTTTTTTCAGAATAAGAGAGTCTTTCAAGCAGGAAATAACCGGCTCTTTTTCTCTCTCCGAGATTAAGCCGGTTTTTTTGTTTTGACCAGTGGAGAGAACTTCCGCCTCCAAAATTTTTAGGATTTTATCTCCTTTATTTTTATGAGGCATTTTGAAAAAACAGCCTGGCCAAGGATAAAAAGCGCGGGTTTGCCTTTCTATTTCTTCGGCTGTTTTATTAAAATCAATTAAACCGTCTTCCTTTTTAATAATTTTGGTGTAAGTAGCTTTTGTTTCATCTTGAAGAACTGGTTCAGTCTTTCCTGCAAGCCAAAGAGGCAAGTTTTTGATTAATAAATCTGCGCCTAGATTAGCTAATTCATCTGATAATTCTAAATAATTTTGATTTTTTCCACCTTCGGTGGATCCGCCGTAGGCGGAAATCTCAAACTTTTGGTTGGCGATGATTGGGCCCGCGTCCATTTTTTCTGTCATTAAAATAAGGGTTACACTAGTCAACTCGTCGCCATTTAAAAGGGCTGTTTGAATAGGGGAGGGACCGCGATATTTTGGTAATAAAGAAGGGTGGACATTAATTGCTCCATGTTTGGTCAGATCAAGAAGTTGAGAGGGGATAATCAAACCATAAGCAGCGACAATAAATAAATCCGGCCCAAAAGCCGCAATCTCATTCTCTAATTTTTTATTTTCTTTGATCTTTTCTGGCTGGAGATATGGTATTTTATGTTGGAGAGCGATGTTTTTAACTGGTGAAGCAAGAAGAATATGGTCTCTCCCTTTTGGCTTATCGGGTGCGGTGATAATTAGAGAGGGGCAAAAACCGGTTTGAAGAAGTTTTTCAAGAATAATAGCAGAAAATTCTGGTGTTCCCCAAAAAATAATGTTTAGGTTACTAATCATACGAATATTATCACGAATTATTACGGATTACGAATGTTGATTATACGTTTAAAAATTAGTCCATTGCGGGTGAAACTGGCTAAAATACCAAGTTGTAGGTTGGTTGCTTTTAAATAAGCTAAAATTTGACGAACATCTCTAATATAAAATCTTGGAGCCACCTTAATTTCTAAAATTATTTTGTTGTCAACTAAAAAATCTAAAAAATATTGACCAATTTTTTCATTATCAAATTTTAAAGGGACGTTAATCTGTTCTTGAAATTGAATATTCACTTTTTTGAATCTTTTGGCAATAGCTCGTTGGTAATATTTTTCTTGATAACCGCCACCTAATTCATTATAAACATCAAATAAAATACCAACTATTTTATAGCTTAATTCTGGGTATATTAATTTATTATTTGTAGTCATTAGAGATTAAATTTGTATGATTAGTGAGTGGTTATCTTCCATTCAATTTCTTTCTCGCTGTCGTTGAATTCTAGCCATTCGCCATCTTCGCTGATAACAAACCATTTCTTTTTTGTCTCACTCCAAACCATAGGGCTTCCATGATAAAAAGGTTTTTTCACGATCTCCTTTGGTTTTAAGCGATCGAGTTCAAGCCATTTCTTAAAAACCGTTTCAATAGCATAATCAAGATTTCGAGAAATAGCCCAACTAGCCACTCTATCAATGGCCTCTTTTGCTTTTTTAACTGAACCAGCCAGCGAAAGGAGCTGTTTAGCTGGTCTTGTAAAGCGGGAATAAATAATCTTTTTCTTTTTGGCGCTCTTTTTAATTTCATCAAGCGTCAGTCCTTTAGTGTTAAAATAATGATTAACTATTTGTTGAATGCTAGTTTCTTTTTCTTTTTTCCTTGTTTTTTTATCCGTCATATTCTTTTATTATAGCCTTTTTCTTGTTTTTTTCAAGAGATTTGGTATTATTGATGATAATATGGATTTAAAAATAAAAGAGACAGCTTTTAGAATTAAATCCTTAAAGATTCAGGGGGCGACTGCTGTGGCAAGAGCGGTGATTTCGGCTTTGAGAGATTATGGAACGAGAATCCAATCTCGTGATTTAAAGGCCTGGCAAAATAAATTAAGCGAGACAGCTTCATTTCTTCTTTTTGTTCGGCCGACCGAGCCAATGGCGCAAAACGCGGTCAAATTTCTTTTTAAAGAGATCAAAAGCGGAAAGCCCAAAAATGTTGATCAGGCAAAAAACTATTTAAAAAAAGCAGTTAATGATTTTTTGATTTTGACAGAAGATGCGGCAGATTTAATTATCCAAAGAGCGCAAAGAATTATTAAATCGCAAGATAATGTTTTTACTCACTGTCATTCTTTTTTGGTTGAACAAGCTTTAATTCAAGCAAAAAAAATTGGAAAGAAATTTCAGGTTTTTAATACAGAAACAAGGCCGCTTTTTCAAGGGCATATTACGGCAAGGAGTTTATTAAAAGCCGGAATTAAGGTCTTTATGACAACTGATTCCTCAAGCGCTTTTTTGATTTCTCATCATTCCGGAAAAGATTTAATGATGAATAAGATTCTTTTAGGTGCTGACGCAATTCTGAAGCAGGGCGGTGTGATTAATAAAGTTGGTAGCTTCGGCATAGGGCTTGCCGCTCATTATGAAAAAAATCCTCTTTATATTGTCACCACTTTATTAAAGTTTTGTCCAAAATCTTGGATAAAGATTGAAGAACGTCCGGCTAAAGAAATTTGGCAAAAAGCGCCGAAAAAATTAAAAATAATTAATTTTGCTTTTGATTTTATTCCCGCTCAATATATCAAAGGCATTGTTTGCGAGGCAGGGATTATTAAGCCAAACGAGGTGAAAAGAGCGGT
>Ga0210049_1005950_pt1 | contig 10296 bp, 6 predicted proteins | sample CryGeyCG2014_300_2_FD_183964 | JGI IMG/M metagenome (GOLD analysis project Ga0210049, IMG submission 183964) | Groundwater microbial communities from aquifer - Crystal Geyser CG06_land_8/20/14_3.00 (SPAdes) (version 2) | ecosystem: Environmental > Aquatic > Deep subsurface > Groundwater | place...
TTGCCCATGGCCGACTCTTCCGAGAGCATGACGCAGTCCGTGCCGTCAATCACGGCATTGGCCACGTCGGTTGACTCCGCCCGGGTGGGGCGCCGGTTATCCACCATGGATTCAAGCATCTGCGTGGCGGTAATGACGGGTTTCCCCACGCCGTTTGCGCTATGGATAAGTTGTTTTTGAACGAGGGCAATCTGCTCGATCGGTATTTCGACCCCAAGGTCACCGCGGGCGACCATGATGCCATCACCTGCAGCGAGGATATCCTCCATATGTTCCAAGGCCCGGGAGCGTTCAATTTTTGCAATGATGAACGGGTTGTAACCCAGTGCCGCCGAGGCATCCCGCACGGCAATGATATCCGCAGCGCTCTCAACGAAGGACTGGCTGATTGCGTCCACCCCCTGTTCCAAAGCAAATTTGAGGCACTCACGGTCGCGCTCGGTGAAGGCTCCGATTCCGAGATCGATACCGGGGAGATTGAGCCCTTTGTGGGATCGCAGTTCTCCGCCGACGATGACCCGGCAGATGACCTCCTGTCCTACAATCTTTAAGGTTTCGAGCTGGATGAGGCCGTCGTTCAAAAACAGGGTGTCGCCAGGCCTGAGTGCTTGGGGGAGGCGCATAAAGCTTACCGAGACGCGATTCGCGTCTCCGACAATCTCCTGGGTGGTAAGTGTGAATAAGGAGCCCGGCTGCAGCTCGACTGGTTCTTGAGCCAGCCTGCCGATCCTCATCTTCGGGCCGGGGAGATCCGCCATGACGGCGATTCGTCGCCCCACCGCTCGGGCTGCTGCACGGAGTTTATCGATCACCTGCTGGTGACCATCGTAATCACCGTGCGCTAAATTGATCCGCGCGATATTCATACCGGCCTTGATCATTGCTTCCATGACGTCCGGAGATTCTGATGCCGGCCCGATGGTGGCGACAATTTTGGTTTTTTGATCTGGAAGCATCACGACGGGCCTTTTCATTTCCATGGGTTATCCATCCGCTGCGCTTGATTTATATCTGAAGATGCCCTTGTCTTGAACGACCGGGGCGGCATTCAATCTGTCTCGTGGAAAAGTCCGGCAGACATTCTCGTGCGGCCCTGGAAATAGTTTGATTTGATAAGAACTTACTTTCTCGAGAAGGGATTATAGGGAAGACACGCTTGTATGTCAAAGCAATACTGGTTACAAAATGTGGGGTATGGTGTCTTCAGTTTGCTATGCCGTTTTTCAATCCAAGGCCGGCCCATGCTCCCGGCAAGGCTGCTGGCATGGTATCCAAAAGCGGCGCTCGGTTCCGCCGTGCGATGATCGATCAGTCCCCTTCCGCCAGTTCGCCAAGCGCCTTCCGATCCAGAATCCGGATCGACCGGCCGTCCACCGCCAGCACCCCGGCGTTGCTCATTTTTCTGATCCCCCGCGAGAGGGCTTCCGGGGTGGCGCCCAGAATCTTGGCCAGTTCCCTCTGCGTGACCGTCAATTCCAGTTGGTTCATTCCCTGCCCGCCCTCTCTCGTCAGGGCATGGATCAGGAAGGAGGCGAGCCGCTGAGGAATCTCCTTGAGTGACAACGACTCGATCAGGCTCATCGATTCCCGGAGACGATCGGAGAGAATCTGGATAATGTTGACCAGCAGACGCGGTTCTTTCATGGCAATGGCCTCCATGACCGGTCCGGGGATCAAGAGGATGCCGCTCTCTTCGAGGGCCATGGCGTTTGCCGGGAAGGAGTCGATGGCAAAGGCCGTGCACATGCCAAAGGGATCCCCCGGTCCCAGCAGATTGAGCGTTTGTTCCCTTCCTTCCGGAGAGCTTTTGTAGAGCTTTACCTGTCCGGTGATGATAACATAAAATGCATGGGCGGGATCTGTTTCCCCAATGAACATTTCTCCCGCCTTGTAGGTTCTGTATAAGGCGCGTTCCGCCAGCGCCTTGAGCTTTTCGGCGGGGACCCCCTGGAATAAAGCCAACCTCTGCATCCGTTTCAGAACATCCATAAAAAATCCTTCCCGTTGATCCAGATCAATGACAATCCTTGCACGAACCTGTATTTACACAACGAAACATGGGGAATGTTTAACACAGGGAGCGAAGGGAAACAAAATATATTTGGCGCCGTGTTCAAACCAACCGGAGAGGTTCCGGCAGGCATCAGGAGGCAAGATGAAAACAAGAAGCGATTCGAAAGGCAGGAACAGGCCCGTTACCGTCCTGGTCATTTTCCTGCTCGTTTTTCTGGCGGCGATGACGGCGAAAACAGGGAGCGCCGCCGGAGAGAGGCTTACCCTGGATGAGGCGGTAAGGATGGCCCTGAAAAACAACCATGAGCTCCAGGCGCAGAGAAATGCACATGCCGCCAAGGGGGCGGAGGTCGGCATCTCCCGCAGTTCTCTTCTCCCCAGGATATCTCTGGAGGAGCGATATTTGCGGACGGCCAGCCCCGCCTATGCCTTGATGACCAAGCTCACTCAGGAACGGATCGAGCCTGCCGACTTTGCGCCCGATACCCTGAACCATCCGGCGGCTGTCAACGATTTTATGACCGCCGTCACATTCGAGCAGCCTCTCTTCGTAAAAAAAGCCCGTATCGGGATTGAGATGTCCAAAATGGAGGTCTCGGCCTCGGAAGAGGCGCTGCAGAGAAAAAAGGAGGAGGTGGCCTTCAAGGTGGTCCAATACTACCTGATGGTGGGAACGGCCGGGGGGCATGTTGGGGTTGCCGAAAAGTCCCTGGAGGATGCGCAGGAGCATCAACGGCTTGCCGAAGTCCGCTATGCGGCGGGGCTGGGGCTCTACTCCGATACGCTGCGGGCCGCCACGGCGGTGGCGGAAGCCCGGCAACGGCTCGTCAGTGCGGGGAAAAACCAGAGCGTGGCCAAAAGGGCCCTGGGACTCATGATCGGGTCCGCGGAAGCGGTCGAGGTCGCGGCGGAGACGCCCGCCTTGCCGGTCCGGGAGATTGAATCGTTGCGCACCCAATCGCAGGCCCGGAGGGATGTCAGGTCCCTGGAGATGAAGACGCAGAACGCCAGGAACCAGATCAAACTGGCGGAAGCGGGTTATTATCCGCTGCTGGGCGTGGGCGGAAACTATCAGTGGAATGACCACAACCACCCGCTGGGCGGCGAGGGGGACAATTGGCAGGTGATGGCTTTCCTCCGCTGGGAACTCTTTGACGGCGCCAAAACAAAGTATGAAAAAATCAAGGCCGGATACCAGGCCTCGGAGGCGGAAGAGTATCTCAAGGGCATGAAAAAGATGGCTTCTTTTCAAGTGGACGAGGCGTGGCTGACCCTGGAAGAGGCCAAGAAAAACCAGGAACTCGCGCAGGAAGAGTTGAAAACCGCCGAAGAGGGCCGACGATTGGTGAAGGTCCGGTACGAAGGCGCCCTATCGCCGATGGTGGATCTGCTGGATGCCCAGGTGAGTTTTGATCATGCGCGGGCCAATCGGGTGGCCAAAGAAAATGAATACAAGCTGGCGATTTTCAATCTCGGTTACGCAAGCGGCACGATTCTCCAGGAATTACAGGTGGAAGAGCAGAATGGGAGGACAAAATGAAAGCACGAACAATGGGCAGACGGCAGGTCCTTTTTCTGCTCCTGGTCGCGGGTCTGCTTCTGACCGGCTGTGGTGAAAAGGCTGCGCCGGTCGCCGCGCCGGTAAAACGTCCGATCCTAAGCGGTGTATCGATCGCAACGCTTGCCTCCACCCGGGTCGATGAATTTTTCGAAGCCACGGGAACGGTCAGGGCCGCCAACACCATCTATGTGGCCGGCCGGATGATGGGCGCGGTGACCTCTCTTCTCGTAAAGGAGGGAGACGCGGTGGAGAAAGGCCGGCTGCTCCTGACCCTTGACGACCGGGATGTGGTTCAGAAGGTAAAGGCGGCGGAGGCCGGCTGCCAGGAAGCGACCAAGGCCCTGGCGGCGGCAAAACAAAACCGTGAGCTTACCGACATGACCCACCGGCGTTACCAGAAAATGTATGATGAAAAGGCCATTTCCCGGCAGGAAATGGACCAGTTTGAGACCCAGAAAAAACTGGCCGGGCTGGAATATGAACGGGTGCAGGAAATGGTAAGCCGGACGGCGGCCGGTCTTTCCGAGGCAAAGATCTATCTGGACTTTACCCGTATTGTCTCCCCGGTCAAGGGCATCGTTACGGAAAAGAAAATCGAGGTCGGCGGCATGGCCGTGCCCGGCATGCCGCTCCTCACTGTGGAAAACAGAGCTGCCTTCCATGCGGAAGTGACTGTCGATGAAAGCCTCTCCGGCAAGCTCAGGGTCGGGGCGCCGGTTCGGGTATCCCTCGAGGCCATCGGCAGACAGATCCCGGGGAAAATTACAGAGATCCTCCCCGTGGTCGATCCGCTGTCGCGCTCCTTTACCGTAAAAGTTTCCTTAAACGGCGACGGGCTGAGGTCCGGCCTTTATGCCAAGATGAGGATCGCAAGCGGGAAAAAGGAAATCATCCTGGCGCCGCGCTCAGCCATTGTTGAAAAGGGACAGCTCACCGGCGTCTATGCCGTGGACGGTCAGGACGTCGTCACCTACCGTCTGGTGAGGACCGGCAAGGAGTACGATGGCCAGTTGGAAATCCTGTCGGGACTGAAGCCGAATGACCGGATCATCGTTCAGGGTGTGGAAAAGGCCGTGGACGGCGGCGTCCTTGAAAAAGGAAAGTGAGCGGAGCGATTTTCGGGTTTTGATCAGGTCAGGGTCTGCCCTTCCTTATTAAGGAGGGCGGAGGAGGAGGGCCGTTTTGGGACGGCCCCATCGGGAGAGGGTATCATGGAAGGTATCGGAATATCGGGAAACATTGCCAAAGCGTTCATCAAGTCCAAACTGACGCCGCTGATTATCATTGCCTCTCTCCTCCTCGGACTTTTGGCGGTCGTCATCACCCCGCGCGAGGAAGAGCCGCAGATCCTCGTGCCGATGATCGATGTCTTTGTCGCCTATCCGGGGGCGTCCCCGCAGGAGGTGGAGGCCCGGGTTACGAAGCCGATGGAAAAACTCCTCTGGGAGATCAAAGGGGTGGAATATGTTTACTCCATCGTCAAGCCCGGCTTCAACCTGACGATCGTCCGGTTTTTCGTGGGACAAAGCATGGAGGAGAGCATCGTCAACCTGAACAACAAGCTGTCGTCCAATTTCGACCGGATACCGCCGGGCGTCTTCCCGCCTCTGGTCAAGCCGCGTTCCATCGACGACGTGCCGATTCTCACCCTGACCCTCTGGAGTGACAGCGACCGCTACTTCGGATATGAACTCCGGCGGATCGGCGCCGAACTTTGCGACGAGATCAAGAAGGACCAGGACGTATCCGAGTTTTCCCTCATCGGTGGACAAAAAAGGCAGATCCGAATTATCCTCGATCCAACCCGGCTCAAGGCCTATCACCTCTCCGCCTTTCAGATCACCGCCGCCCTGCAGAAGGCAAACTTCCGTCTGCCTTCCGGCGCCTTTCCATCCGGGAACAGGGAATACCTCGTGGAAACCGGGGCGTTCCTCAAAAGCGGCGAAGAGGTGGGCAACGTCGTAACCGGTCTTTTCAACGGCCGACCCGTAACCCTGCGGGATGTGGCCACGATTGCCGACGGCCCGGAAGAACCGTCTAATTATGTTTTCATGGGCTTGGGAGCGGCGGCGGCCCAAAAGGGAATCAGCAGCCCGGCGGCAGGACAGAAAGAGGCGGTAACCATCACCATCGCCAAGGAAAAGGGCGCCAACGCCAGTCTCGTCGCGCGAGAGGCGCTAGCGAAGGTGGAGGCCCTGAAGGGGAAACTCATCCCCGGGGATGTGAACGTCACCGTGACACGGAATTATGGCGACACGGCCAAGGAGAAATCCGACGAGCTCTTGAAGCACATGTTGATGGCCACTATCGCCGTGATCATCCTGATTGCGCTGACCCTCGGCTGGCGGGAGGCCATTGTGGTTGCAGTTGCCGTTCCGGTGACGCTGGCTCTGACGCTCTTGATCAACTACCTCTACGGCTACACGCTGAACCGGGTCACTTTGTTTGCGCTGATTTTTTCGATCGGCATTCTCGTGGACGACGCCATCGTGGTGGTGGAAAACATCCACCGCCACTTCAAGCTCCATAAGATCGAACCGCTGACCGCCGTCCTGGCGGTCGCCGAGGTGGGCAATCCCACCATCCTGGCCACGCTGGCCGTGATCGCCGCGCTCTTGCCGATGGCCTTCGTCTCCGGCCTGATGGGGCCCTATATGCGCCCCATACCAGTCGGCGCCTCCGCGGCGATGATCTTTTCGCTGCTGGTCGCCTTCATCGTCAGCCCCTGGCTGAGCTACATTGTCCTGAAGAACGTGAAAAAGACGGAGGCAACCGAAGAGAGCGGAAAAATGTTCCGCGTTTACAAAAGGATCCTGGGGCCCCTCTTAGAGAGCAGATTCAAGCGGATGCTGGCTTTGGGGAGTGTCGTCTTTCTGCTGCTGCTGGCCGTCACGCTGGTTCCCTTCAAGAAGGTTGCCGTCAAGATGCTGCCGTTTGACAACAAGAGCGAACTTCAGGTCATCATCGACATGCCGGAAGGCAAGACCCTCGAAGAAACGGCGGCAATGGCCCGGGAGATGGGGGAATATCTGAAAACCGTCCCGGAGGTTACCGATTATCAGACATATATCGGAACGGCCGCCCCCTATAATTTCAACGGACTTGTGCGCCACTACTTTCTGCGCACCGGAAGCGCCGTCGCCGACCTTCAGGTCAATTTTGTCGCCAAGGAGGAACGGAAAGACCAGAGCCATGCCATCGCCAAGCGGCTGCGGCCGAACTTAAAGAAAATCGGCGACCGGTACGGCGCCCGGGTCAAGGTGGCCGAAATCCCTCCCGGGCCGCCCGTCCTCAGCACACTGGTGGCGGAAATATACGGACCGGAGGCGAACCGGCGGATCGAGATCGCCCGGGAGATCAAAAAGGTCTTTACGGATACCGACGGCGTAGTCGATGTGGACTGGTACGTGGAGGACGACCAGCCCAAGATCCGTTTCGTGGTGGATCAGGACAAGGCGGCCAGGGCCGGGCTCAGCACCGAGGCGGTTTCCCAGAGTTTGAGGATTGCCTTGAACGGAATGGGCGCCGGATTGGTCCATTTGGATAAAGAAAAGGAACCGGTCGAGCTCTTCCTGAGGATGCCGCTTGCGACGAGGGCCGATATCGATTCATTGAAATCGATCGGGATGCCGACATCCTCAGGCGCCATGATCCCGCTTTCCGAGCTTACGAAACGTCAGGACGGCGTGGAGGAAAAAACAATCTACCACAAGAACCTGAAGAACGTGACCTATGTCCTGGGGGACGTGGCCGGAACGGAGGAGAGTCCGGTTTACGCCATCATGAAAATGAAGGAAACGATCGAAAAGATGAAGCTGCCCGAGGGCTACGGCCTGAAACAGTACTCCACCGTCCAGCCCTGGCTGGAGGATACCTACTCCATGAAGTGGGACGGAGAGTGGCACATCACCTATGAGGTATTCCGGGACCTGGGGCTGGCCTTTGCCGCCGTCCTGATCCTGATTTATGTCCTCATTGTAGCCTGGTTCAAGAATTTCATCACGCCGCTCATCATCATGGCGCCGATCCCGCTGACCCTGGTGGGAATTCTGCCCGGCCACTGGCTCTTCGGCGCCTTTTTCACCGCCACCTCGATGATCGGCTTCATCGCGCTCGCGGGGATCATCGTCCGGAACTCCATCCTGCTGGTCGATTTTGTGGAGATGGAATGGCGCGACAAAGGGCATTTGGAAAACGCGCTCATCATGGCCGGCGCCGTCCGCTTCCGGCCGATTGTCCTGACCGCCGCGGCCGTCGTGGTCGGCTCTTTCGTCATGCTCTTCGACCCGATCTTCCAGGGGTTGGCGATCGCGATGATGTTTGGCGCTGTAGGCGCGACAGTGCTGACGCTGATCGCGGTGCCGCTCCTCTATTTCGAGTTTTTCCGAAAGAAACCCTGCCCGCTGGCCGAACAGATGGGGGAGACCTGTGAGACAGGAACGGAGGAAGAATCTTCATCCTGATGCCGAACGATGGACCCGATCACCATATCTGCCGTATTATTTGACCCTCAACGCGTCATGAAGCAGTGAATTGCCGTCACATTTATAACAGTGGTTTTCATCGCCCGTGGGTACATTGTTTCTCCTGATGATGGCCGCCGCTTCCATGACTGTGTCGAAATACCATTCCGGAGTGGGTGCGCGGTGCCCCGCGAATTTTGATCCGGGATTGGGGGACCAGACAAAAGGAACGATATTTGCGCCCATGCCGGATAGCGTCCTGATCCCGTCGAGAAATGTTTCTTTTGTTTCCAGCCCCATGACAAGCACGCCGTACACATTGCCGGGGCCGAATATGTTGACCGCTTTTCCGATGGATCGGACGAATTCATCGTGGGAGGTTGATTCGGATTTACCAGGGCAAATGGCCTGATATAAGCGGTCATCCCAGATTTCCATACTGTATCCGATAGCCTGGATCCCCGTGTCGTAATACCGCCGGATATCATCGCCTTTAGCAGGTGAAGGGAGGATGGTTCCGGGAATCCGTTCAAAGCCCGTATTATCCCGGATTGACTGGAAGATATCAGAAATAAGAGAGACTTCTTTCTCATTGCTGAAACAGCCCCCCGTGAGCAAAATATGATTCACCATCCCTTCGCCCCATGCCGTTTTTGCTACCTCGCCGATCGACTGAATATCCTTCTTCGGCATGACGGAACGATACTCACGGAAGGTCGATACGAGATTGCAGAAATAACACTGCTTGTTGCTGCCGAAATGCGAACAATAATTCTGATAACAGAAAAAGAGACAATCCTCACCGCCGATCTGGCCAATCTTCACCATGTCTTGCCCGGACGAAGTTTTTTGTGCATAAAATCTTGGTCGGTTAATCCATTTAACCGTGCAGATCTCCGCGTCATTGAGGAATAATGCAAGCTCATTCCCTTTCGATTTCACGATATAGGGGGATAGAGAATTTAATCTGAACTGAACGACGGCGCCGTCAGGCAGAATGAAATCATCGGGCAATAAAATACCTTTATGGTTTTCAAAATCCCAACCGAAAAGGCCATGATTTTGCTCTTTATAGGTCTCGCCCAGACCGGCGATGGCTGATTCCTCCGCCCTGATTCCCGTAACAAGCAGGGACGCTTTTAATTTCAAAGAATTCATCTGATTACTCCTTTTATTTGCATCGGTTTTCTCGTTATGTGAGTTGAGCAATTACACCTCCACCACAGTTCCCACGTTGCAGAAGAAGAAGCGGTCTCCAAACTCACCGGCCAGCCGGGACGCCGTTTTCAGCCCCGTGCAATGGGACACTCCGAGACGTTCGATATCAAACGCCTTGAGGGCAGCGATGCTTTTCTCCCGCTGCTCATCGCTCACCGGACCGAGATGCGTACCGCCGATCACGGCATAGATATGGCGCTGCCCCATTTTCTCCACAATATAGCTCAGGGTATTGATAATCCCGGAATGGCAGCATCCCAGGACGACAAAAAGCCCCTTTCCCGTCTCAATGACAACCGACTGGTCGTCTATGAGGTCATCCTTCACATACCCTTCGCCTGATTTTACAACCTGCTTCTTATCGCCAAGTTCATAATCGGTACGGCGGGGCACTTCCCCCGTCAGCCACATTCCCGGTTCGATCGGTCGGAATTCATCGCTGAATTTGAACGTCGCCCCCTTGGCTTCGAGGAGTGGTCGGGGATACGGCACGCCGATGTAACGCACCGTATTTCCTGTGACGCTATAGCTTTCTTTGAAAAAATCAGGATGGGCATAAACATCCACCGTTCCCTTCAGATCGAGAACGGGACCAAGTCCTCCCGTATGGTCCCAGTGGTGATGGCTCATAATGATCCCTTTGATTGTTCGCAGATCTATCCCCAAAACCAGGGCATTGTTTACGATCGCTTTCCCCTGACCTGTGTCCAGCAGGTAGTTTCCACAGTCGGTCTCCATGAAAATGGAAAGGCCGTGTTCCGCTATCGCACCTGGTTGGTTAAACACGCAATTATCGCATATGACTGTAGCGGTAATATTCATGTTAGCAACCTCCTTCAATAATTATTCTACTTCAAAGCCTATACCAATATGAGGTAATTGCAAAACCATTTGTCATTCCTGAATGCCTCTATCGGGAATATGGTTTTTCAAGCCGTTAGAACCAGATTCCCGCTCAGAATCGTTGCGGGAATGACAGAATGGGGAGTTTTGCAATTGGCTCATTGGTTACGAATATTGCCGGATGCAACGTGTGGAGAA
>Ga0210049_1005952_pt1 | contig 10295 bp, 10 predicted proteins | sample CryGeyCG2014_300_2_FD_183964 | JGI IMG/M metagenome (GOLD analysis project Ga0210049, IMG submission 183964) | Groundwater microbial communities from aquifer - Crystal Geyser CG06_land_8/20/14_3.00 (SPAdes) (version 2) | ecosystem: Environmental > Aquatic > Deep subsurface > Groundwater | place...
ATGTGTGCGATGTTTTCTTAAACTGTCTCACTTTAGTATTGCGGATGTAGATTTATACTTTAGGATGCATATTTTATATGGTGCAGTATACCACAAAAACTAGCTGTGGACAAAATATCTTTCTCCACAACACGAGAGGCGATGGATTGTGCATATGGGAAATCGGCACATAAAAGTTTTGCGTATCCCTGCTTGATAGTGATTTCATGTTTTATGAAAAATATGCTATACTTGAAAAGCCTGAAAAATGGCAAAGAGCAATGGAAGTTGATTGCAATTTTTTTAAAAATAGTACTTGTTATTCGTTAACTTAGTAAGTATGTCACTTCAGAAAATCAGAGTTGTACTTGCGATCATTGCGGGTGCGGCGGTTCTCGGCATAGCCCTCATCATAATAAACATACCGGCATCACAGGATGTAACCTCGCCAAAGTCCGGAGGCGTGCTACAGCAACCATCATCTTCCAAGGATACGAATCCTCTCACCAACACAATGCGTGATCCGAAAACATTGCATGTACCCGATACGCTCTTTGGTATTATTGGCACCATTCAAAAAATTGAGGGACGTGCATTAACCATTGAAGGGACCATACTTTCTGAAACACCTTCCGCTGAAGGAAAAGACCTTTTTAGCGAGATAAAGTTTGTAACCCTGACCGATGGCGCAAAACTTACCAAAACCACCTTTATAAGAAAAGCGGATCTTGCCAGCGAAGCGCCAAAAATGATTCCCCAACAAACGGTGATTGCTGTTGAAGATTTGCGGATCGGCATGCAGGTGCAAGCGCTTGTGGGGAAAAATATTCCCAACGAGCGCTCCTTTAACGCGATATCGCTCAATGTACTGTAAGCACAAAACAAAATAACCCGCCGACTCGGCGGGTTATTTTTACGAGGCACTACAAGTTACAGCCCGCAACTCCGATTTCACAATACTCATACATACGCGACGTTACCGTGGTTTCTATGGCGTAGGTACTACCGGGATTGGTAACCGATTCAACTTCTACCACAATAGTTACTCTTGGTTGCGCATATGCTTCACCGGGATTGTCCTGGGGAGTGATATAAAACTCCAGTTTTGATACGTTTCCTGTATCGCCGGTCCTCTTTGACACGCGCATGCTGTGGGTAGTGAGTATCTCTTCAGTGTCAGTGTCAATGTTAATTTCGCCGTCAAAATCGGTATCCGCTTTTTTTAAAATACAAGGAAACGCTTGGGAGGCGCACACTCCTTGCGAATCCATAAGTATATACTCAACTGGAATGCCGTTACTGTCCCGTAAGTAGAGGTTTCGTACCGGGAAGGTTATGCCGCCCTCCGCCTGGTACCTGGGGTAGTCAATCGTCATAAGGCGAATATCGCGCGCCATCTGTTCAACCGCGAATTCCAAGTCAGTGGTAAGTTTTTGGCGCACCACCACATCACGCTGGGTGCGCACATACGACAAGAAAATACCGGTAACCGCCGTCATGGTAAGCACAAAGATGCCCATGCTGATGATGAGCTCAATCAGCGTATATCCTTGTTTGTTTTCCGTTACCTGTTGCATGTTTGATGCGGTTATTTCCAATTATAAAGTTCGTCTTGTACGATTATGGTGTGCTGGCTGCCGCGCTCCGTATACTGCACTTCTGAAATTACTTGGATGCCGATTTTTTCCCAGTCGCCATCCCCTTGATCGCACGTGGGATTTCCACCGCCTTGATCTTCTCCATGGCGTACGGCGGTAATATCAGTATCGATCTCGCGACAAATTTCATACACGCTGATAAGGCGGCGATAGGGACTTTGCTCCCACACACTCATATCTGACGGGTTTACGGTGTACTGCGCCGCGCGCGCGCGGTTTTGCTCATGCACATAGCGTCCTTCAACAATGGTCCCTTTTTTTCCCGTCCACAAGACGGTTGGCGCGTCCGGATTGTAGTGAGCTGAATCCTGCAGTGTATCGGGTGCGCCATCGGCAAAATCCAAAATGAGCGTTAAATCACGATTGGCGGCATTATTGCCGTCTCCTTCAACCCCTCGATCCCAATCATCTACCAATAACAGGGGAGGTGGCGTAGCCGTTCTCCGTTCAATATCAAGCCAATTCGTATCCCGCGCCGCACGCACAAGCTCAACGCCCTCACGCGCAAGATTTTGCGCTACAATACGCGTGCTGATACCACTGTTCGCGCGCGACAATACCTGCAAAAGTGTTAGCGACGCAATCAAACCCGTGGTAATAATCGCGACCGCCGCCATGACCTCAATGAGGCCGAAACCTTCTTGCATTTTTACATAATTCCATCGCATACATCAGTCAATCAGTATCTGCTTGGTCAAGCGAAGTAAAGTGATTGTTTTTGTTTTTCCTGACCCAATATGTTCCAGGATAATGACTATCCGCTTTGCGTCATTTGAAGTAGGAGGTATTTGCATATTGTATACAAATGCGTCATTGGTAGGCGGCCGAAAAGTAACATGGGCACCGCTTGCGGGATTTCCCGGAATAGAGGAGCCGTCCGCATCTTCTACCGCTGTGAGCGCAATGCCGTCCGGAAGATTAATGGTTTCAAGCAGTTCGTTTGGTCCATCATGCAAAAAATTTCCGTCACAATCCGCAAAAACCGCATAGGAACCTCCTGCACCTACCGTAGCAACCGCGATGCCGTAACCGCCTTCAGGAACCACCAAGCCGGCACCGCATTCCGTAGTGAGACCCGACCATGCATGGTTGCGCGCGGCAATGAGCTGCGCCGCTAATTCTTCCGCCGCAGTATTGAGCTTTGAATCTCCTTCAAACGCACGCATATTCACCGCAAATATCAAGGTCAGCAGCACAAAAATACCAATGCTCGTGAGCATCTCTATGAGGGTAAACCCTCTCTTGCTTCGCAAGGTCACGCCAAATAATTTTGGTGTGTGGGTAAAGCCGGGACGACGTATACATGCTATCCAACGTTTTTGCAAAAGATTGTTCTGTACACTATGCATGGGGAGTATTGCTTGTGTAATAGCCAAAATAAAAGCAAAAATGCAAAATGAAATTCTAAGCGAATGGCATGACGATGTTGTGGGGATGCTATATGCTGATCACCCCCAGATACCATTGTACCAGTTGCGGTCCCCACAGCAAAGCGATTAAGGTGCCAATGCTCAAGAAAGTGCCGAAAGGAATTTGGTCTTTTCCCCGTTTTTTGCGCAGGAGGATGAGTGCGATACCGACGATACTTCCGGAAAGATAGGCAATCATCAGTGCCACAAGCGTAGCCTGCCAGCCCAGCATGACACCCATAAGCGCGCCAAGTCGAATATCTCCCCCGCCGATCCACGCGCCTTTTGAAACAGCGAACTGCAGGAGAAAAAATCCTCCGGCAACACCCGCTCCTACGAGCATAGTATACCATGAAACGCCCAAGAACGCATTCCAGAGGTATGCAACGCCGATTGCGGGAAGTGTTACCTTATCCAAAATGATCTGCCACCGCAGGTCATATACAAAAATAACCATGAGCGCCGCGATAAAGAAAAGGTTGCGGAAGAGCAGAAAAACGTCCATGGGAGTAAAGATTCCTGGGGGAAAGACATCTGAAGACGCGCCACTGCTATGTCGCGCCATCGCGTAGTACGCGAGTGCGAACAGCAGACTGGTCGCCAATTCAACCAGCGGATATTGCCATGAAATTTTTTTGCCGCAGTGTCGGCACTTTCCTTGCTGTACGGCGAAGCTCACAAGCGGCACAAGCTCCACACATGACAATACGTGTTTGCAGTTGGGGCAATACGAACGCCCGCGCAGAACGGAATCTTCCGTATGTAACCGCCAAATAAGGGCGTTGAGAAAACTCCCTATGATAAGCCCAAAAATAAAGATGGCTATACCCATAAAATACAGGTTATTCCCATTTTTTCATATTATTCACGCGCAGAGGTCAATGCAAATATTTCATGCATAGATTCTCGCCTGCGCGGGAATGATGAGAGCAATGAGATGTTCGTTCTTTTTCTTGGAGTTGTGCTGCGTAGGTAAGTGTACCATTTTCCGCAGATACAAAACACCCCCGAAAATACATCGGGGATGTTTTCAATTCTAGAATTTCATCAAGATAATTGATTACAGAATACCATCTTGATTCGCGGTATGCAGACCAGCAGGAAGACCTCCTGTAGCTCCCTCCAAATAAAAGAATAGGTCGTATTTGCTGGTATCAGTTCGGGTATACGCATAATCACAAACCGCACCGGAACCAGCGGCGCATTTGGCGCTTGTGGCATCCGTAGACGGATCTTTAGGGACAAGACCCATATACGTTGTACCAGCCACCACATCCTTTATTCCATTTGCAGAACTGATTGTATCACACGTAGCATTACCGCAATCCGTTTCAATACCAGTTCCTAAACGCAGATTTGCTCCTATAGGATAAGACGAAATTTCCGTATAATACAATTCCAGTGCGGTTTGGATCTGCTTAATATCCGCTATGCGTTTCGCGTCGCGCGCTTTGAGACGCGCGTTGTTGAGCGCGACCACGGCGAGCGTGGAAAGCAAGCCGATGATGGCAATAACAACGAGCAATTCAATAAGTGTAAAACCTTTTTTGTTAAGTATTTTCATTGTGTTCACCTCCTCTCGTTATAATCGCCAATCGGTTGCACACGTTTACGGGCCATGCCGCACCGCGTGAAAAACTTTTATACCACACTCACGCTGCTAGCTTACCCCAAACGCGCGTACTGATTATGATGCGGGTATCTCGTGGAAGTTTTCCACAGGATATCTGTATTATAGCACAAAGAGCTGGTCATGCATAGTAAGTATGGATGTTCCGCCTTCCTGCAAAAGCAGGCAAGCGCGAAAATGAGGATACAGATACCTACCTGTTCCCTGCAAGCCGGTTAAAATCCCTGCGCCAAATTGTACATGGGCAAAATAATCGCCGCGACCATCATGCCGACCGCCACGCCCATCATGATCATGATCATAGGTTCAATGAGCGTTACGAGATTATCCACCAGATTCTGTACCTCGCGGGCGTAAAAATTGGACATGCGTTCCAATACCTCGTCCAGCCGTCCCGTACGCTCACCAACCGAGAGCATTTGCGGCACCATGGGCGGAAAGACCGCACTCTTGTTCATAACCGATGTCAGCGGATTGCCATCCTCCACCTCGCGCACCGTCTGCAAAATGACCTCCTTAAAAACCTTATTCCCGACCACGTCCGAGGTAATGCGCAATGCCGCGGTGAGATTGACGCCGCCGACCAAAAGCGTATGCAGCGACCGCGAAAACCGCACGATGTAAATGCGCTGAAAAAGCGTGCCAAAAACAGGTATGTGGAGTTTTATGCGGTCCCACTCACCACGTCCAATATCCGTACGCAGGATAAAGCGCATACCTACCAGGCAAAGTCCGAGTCCGCCGAATATCGCCCACCAGTAGTTTTGAAACACGTGCGACGTGCCGATGAGAAGCCGTGTGGAAAAAGGCAGTTGTGCGCTGGTACCCTCAAAAATTTCGGTGAGCTTCGGCACGACGAACATCATCATCAGGGTTCCCACAATCGCCATACCCGTCAGCACGAATATCGGATAGGTCATCGCGCCCTTGATTTTGCTCATGAGGTCATAGTCTTTTTCTTTTTGATCCGCGAGATAGGTGAGCACCTCGTCCAGTTTTCCCGAAGTTTCCCCCGAACGGATGATGTTCACAAAAAAATCATCAAAGATTTCGGGGTAGTGCCCCAGCGCTTGGGAGAGTTTTGCGCCGCCGTCCACCTCGTCCGCAATTTCCGTAATCATGATTTTGAGTTTGGGATTGCGGATTTGCTTGATGAGACTGCGCAGCGCCTGTACGATTGGCATGTTGGCGGAAATCATCACCGAGAGCTGGCGGGAAAATATGACCAGATCCTTGGTTGAAACCCGCTGCAGAATATGCGACACCCTCTGCAGGATATTGATGCCGCCTATTTCTTTGACCACGAGCGTATTCAAACCGTAGTCCGACAGTACTTCGGCCGCAATGGATTCCGTCGGCGCTTTGACCGTTCCTTCCACAACTTGCCGCGCGTTGTTGGTTGCTTTATATGAATAGACAGGCATAGAAATAACTCCACACATGATCATGCGCCAAGGGGTGTTTATCTCTTCAGAAGCGACTGGAACACACCTTCGTCCTGCGCGTTGGCAAAAGCCGTTTCCCGCGAGATACGATCGGACCGCACGAGATCGGCAAGCGCGCGATCCAGTGTCGTCATACCCTCTTCGCGCGATGTTTGCAGAATGGTTGCAAGTTGCTGCACACGCCCTTCGCGCAGAAGTGCGCGCGCAGCCGATGTTCCCAACAACACCTCGGCAACGACAAGTCTTCCGCCTCCCGTTTGCGATATCAGGCGCTGAGCGACTACGGCAACAAGAATCTCCGAGAGCAGCGCGCGCGCGTATGCGCGTTGTGATTCGGGAAACGCTTGCATGAGCGTATCAATGGCAAGAAGTGTATTATTCGCATGCAGCGTCAGCAACACGAGGGTGGTACCCTGCGCGATTTCCATAATCGTCCGCACGTCAGCATTTTCGGAAATACCGTCCGCAAAGAGCACGTCCACATCTTCATGCGCCACGTGGGCGAGTCCCGCGGCAAAGCTCGGCGTATCTTTGCCTATTTCCCGCTGATCAATGACGCTCTTTTTGTCGGCAAATACTTGCTCAACCGGCGCTTCAAGGGTTATGACGTAGGCGGCGCGGCTGTTATTGATAGCCTCAAGGATCGCCAATGCGGTGGTACTGCGCCCCGATCCGTAAGGCCCGGTGATGATGACGAGGCCTTTTTTCACTTGGGTAATCTTCTGCACACTTTCCGGAAGGCCAAGTAAAGCAAGCTGCGGGGGGCGCGATGGCATAAGCTGAAAAATAACGGACGGAAATCCTTGCTGCATGAAGACGCGCACTTTCGCGCGCATATGGTTGCTGAAAGTGTAGGCAATTATTACTTCTTTTTTCTCTGCAAGCATAGCGAGATCTTCCGGCTTCAAGAGCGACTGCACAATGCCCTGCACAAACTCTTCCTGTAAAATTTGCTCTTCGTACAAGAGCCGAAGCTGCCCGTCCACGCGTACCGCCGGCTGGCTGCCGACGGTAAAGTGCACGTCGGACGCTTTCTGACCCATAGCGGTCGTCAAAAGACGTTCAAGAATGATTTGTTGCGCTGATTGCATACTTCAACTGACAACTGACGGCTCACAACATGCAGGGTAAGATTTATTCAATGATGTTGTAAGAGCAGGTTGCGGGTTATTTCAAGTGTTTCTTTATTTTCTCCACCACTTCATTCGGCATAAAATGCGCTTTAATCAGATAATCCGCAGCACCCAAATCCAATCCCTTTTTGACATCATCGCGCTGGCTTAAGTTGGTGAGGAGAATGACCGGAATGGCTTTGGTTGCAGGATCTTTTTTGAGTGCTTCAAGCACCTCAAAACCGTTTTTCTTGGGCAGTAAAATATCCAGCAAGATTAGCGCGGGCTTGCTCTTTTTCGCCTGCGCCAACGCTTTTTCGCCATCGGACGCTAACACGGCTTTATAGCCTTCCAGTTGGAGTTTCGTGGCATACATGCCGATGAGAAACGTATCATCCTCAACGAGCAGAATGGTGGGGAGCATTTTTTTAGACATACACTTCATAACGCGCGACGCACAATGCACAACTGACTGTCCACATCCTTTCTATGTTGCGCTGTTGTACGTTGTCGGCAGGTAAGTAGTAAGTAAATGATTATTCTTTCGTGATCCGCAACACCTCTTCCAAAGTCGTAATACCGTGCAGGGCTTTAAGAAGACCGTCTTGAAACAAATTGGTGAATTTTTGCTTCGTAAGCTCTTTTTTTACCTCATCCGCATGATACCCCGCAATCATGATTTTCCGCATCGCATCGGTAACATCCACCACCTCTACAATCGCAACGCGGCCCTTGTAACCCGAATTGCCGCAATGCACGCATCCCTTGCCTTCATAGTATACCTGATTTTTTGGCACTTCGTCTCCTATAATGCCGCGCAGTTCCGCAAGCGGTCCCTCCATCGTCTTGAGTGTTGATTCGGGAATATGCGCCTCTTTTTTACATTTGGTGCAAATGCGGCGCGCAAGACGCTGCGCCAGCACCACATTGAGCGTTGAGGCAAGAAGAAACACCTCAACATCCATGTCAATGAGGCGCGGAATGGCGCCGACCGCGTCATTAGTGTGGAGCGTGGTCAGTACAAAGTGTCCGGTTAACCCGGCATGAATAGCAAGTTCGGCGGTTTCATTGTCGCGAACCTCGCCCACCATAATGATATCAGGATCCTGCCGCAAGAGTGCGCGCAGCCCGCTCGCAAACGTAAAGCCGACTTCATGGCGCACCTGGCTTTGGTTGACGCCTCTGATAAAGTATTCAACCGGATCCTCAAGTGTGGAAATATTAACATCTTCTTTATTCAGTTCCGAAAGCGCGGAAAATAGCGTGGTGGATTTTCCCGATCCCGTTGGACCAGTTACCAAAAAAATGCCGTTTGGGCGCGTAATGTTTTTCTTGATGATTTCAAGCGCGCGGCCATCAAAGCCTATGTTTTCAAACGTTAACGATCCCTGATTGGTATCAAGAATACGCATGACAACTTTTTCTGAAACGGTAAGCGGCAGTATGGAAATACGGAAATCAATGTCTTTCCCGTCAAGCGTCAGACGTATGCGCCCATCCTGGGGAATGCGTGTTTCATCAAGTTTGAGGTTTGCCAGCACCTTGATACGCGCTATCATCGCATTATGAATGTACTTCGGCAAAATAAGCGATGTATGCAAAATACCGTCAATGCGGTAGCGCACCCGGCTCTCGGTTGCCATCGGTTCAACATGAATGTCAGACGCATGCCCCTCAACCGCGTGACGAATGATCACCGAAACGATTTTGGAAACCGGAGCCTGCTTGATGGTGTCATACTCCTTGCGATCTTCGGTTTTATGCTCAAGTTCTTTGACGCTCTCTTCAAAATCTCCTTCAACAACGTCAAGCACTTCCTCAACCTCTCCTCCGAGCGTTTGATACTGCCGCATGGCGGCATTGAAGCTCTCCTGCGAGCAGTAATGATAGCGAAGGCGCTTGCCCTGCTCTTTTCCCAAAAACTCAACAGCTTGCAGCGCCTGAAAATTGTGCGGGTTGCGCAACGCGATGGAAAGTTCCACGTCATCCTGGGCAAAACACACGACACCGTAATTCTGCGAAACTTTTCGCGGTATGATAGTGAGCACCTCCCGAAGAATATTTTTTGTACGCAAGTCCGCGTATTCAATATGCACCACTTCCGCTATGAGACGCGCCAAATCTTCACCCCCGATAATTCCCTGATTAATGAGTGTGTCCTCAAGCGAGCCGCCGTCTCTCGCGAGCGTCGCTGCGAGTGTCCGCGCAAGGTCAGGCGTGAGTATGTTACGCCTCGTAAGTTCGTCAAAGAGTTGTTGGTTGGTCGCCGGTAGGAGCATATTAAGGCAAGTTGGTGAGTGTTTCCAGAAAAGGATTCGGGTTCCCCGTACGTACGAGATCGTGCGGCGAGGTATTGCCGTTTTCGTCCACCGCAACGACCGTGTAGTAATACGTTTCTCCGGTGACGGTTCGTTCATCGTGCCATGACGTTGCTGGAAGCTCCACCTGCGCAATACGATTGCCCAAAATACCCCGTTGCATTGAGCGGTACACTTCGTAGTATGCAAGATCTGCGGTTGAGACCAGATCCCAACGTACATCCACGGTTCCGTCGCTTTGAGGGCGCACCAAGATATTTCTCGGTTGCGGAGGCGCGAGAAGATCGCTGGGACGCACGCCCGTTTCCCGTGAATGTGTGGACTCCGTTCCTTGCGGCGTGATACGCGTCAGGGTGTAATAGTACCACGTGTCATTTTTCAGACCCTGATCTTCATAAAAGAGCGTACCTGCGGGAACGGCTGCGACCCGGATACCGGTAACACCGCGCTCGGGTGAACGATATATTCCTATCTGCGTACCATGCGGATAGAGGGGTTCCTGCCAAAAGATGCTTATCGTACCCCCGATCTGCTCGTCCAGCGCATCCGGAGCGGAAAGCGCATCCATTGCACTCGCCGCCTGCGCGCGAATATCCTCTTGTACCACATACCCGCGCGGCGTCTCAACACGGAGATGCAGATAGTCAGAATCGGTTAAGATGGCAAAAGATCCTCCTCTGACTTGGGTTTCCGTAGCTTCCCGATCAAGCAGCCCCAACAAGTCTCCCGCCGTCAAGCCTTGTT
>Ga0210049_1005954_pt1 | contig 10292 bp, 9 predicted proteins | sample CryGeyCG2014_300_2_FD_183964 | JGI IMG/M metagenome (GOLD analysis project Ga0210049, IMG submission 183964) | Groundwater microbial communities from aquifer - Crystal Geyser CG06_land_8/20/14_3.00 (SPAdes) (version 2) | ecosystem: Environmental > Aquatic > Deep subsurface > Groundwater | place...
ATGAAAATAGCCATTATTGGAGCGGGAATTTGCGGTCTTTATTTGGCTCGGAAACTTTCAGAGAAAGGATCTGAGGTGACTGTTTTTGAAAAAAAGGAAAAAATTGGGAAAGGGGCTTGCTCTGGATTATTTTCGGAAAGAATATTGGAGTTCATTCCCGAAAGTGAGAAATTAATTCAAAACCAAATAGAATCAGTTTTAATTCACTTCCCAAAGAGGACTTTAAAAGTAAAATTTTCGAGAAAATTTTTTGTAATAAATCATTTCGAGTTAGATAGATTGGTCGCCTCTTTAGCTGAAAAATCTGGCGCAAAAATTGTCTTAAATTATAATGTTAAGACGAAAGACTTCGTTACATTTCAAGGTGAATTTGATAGGATAATTGGTTGTGACGGAGCAATTTCAGTTGTTAGAAAAAATTTAAGATTAAATAACCCTAAATTTTATTTGGGAATTCGAGGATTCATATTAAACCCCCCACCAAAATTTGGTGGAGGGGCAAACTTTGTTGAAACTTGGCCAACGAACAATGGGTTTATCTGGAAAATTCCGAGAGGGAAAGAAGGCATAGAATACGGAATAATTGAAAAACCCGGAGAGGCAAAAAAACTTTTGGATAACTTTTTAAAAGGAAAAAACATTCAGTTAGAAAGTTTAAATTCAGCTCTTATTCCTCAGGGTTTAATAATTCCGGAGAATTCAAAAATCACTCTTTGCGGAGATTCTGTAGGTTTAACGAAACCCTGGAGTGGGGGAGGGGTAATCTGGAGTTTAATTGCCGCCGATATTTTATTGAAAAATTTTCCCGATTTTTTAAAATATCAAAAAGAAATAAAAAAATTTTTCTTACCAAAAATTATTTTCTCAAAAATGGCAAAAAATTTAGTTTATTTTTTTGGTTTTAATTTCCCTTGGATTTTCCCAAAAGAGGTTAATATCGAAGGAGATTTTTTAGCATGCGAATAGCACAACCCTCAGCCTCGCTATTGCTCGGCTTCGGGGTATGCGAATGTGCCCATGCGAATAATTAATAATAATTATGTTAAAAGTTCCACATCATTTAGGCATAATTTTAGATGGAAATCGAAGATGGGCAAAAGAAAGGGGATTACCTGCTTTCGCAGGTCATAAAAGAGGTTTAGAAGTAGTAAAAAATGTAATAAAGTGGTGCCAAGAAAAGGGAATAAAGATTTTGACTTTATTTGTCTTTTCCACTGAGAATTGGAAGAGAACTAAAATAGAGGTTAATTTCTTAATGAAATTGGCGAAATTTGCCATCAATGATAATTTAAAAGAACTTCATAAAGCGGGAGTGAAAATTAGAGTAATTGGTCAGAGAGAAAAATTGCCAATTTTTCTTAAGAAAGCAATTTTAAAAGCTGAGGAATTGACGAAAAATAATGAAGGAATGGTTTTAAATTTCGCTCTAAGTTACGGAGGAAGGGCAGAAATTTTACAAGCAATAAAAAATATAATTGAAAAGAAAATTCCCTTAGAAAAAATTAATGAAGATGTAATTAAAGAGAATCTCCGGACATCTGATGTTGATTTAATCATTAGAACCGGCAAAGAGCAGCGCCTTTCCAATTTTTTATTATGGCAGTCAGCTTACTCTGAACTTTATTTTTCTCCCAAATACTGGCCTGACTTTACTGAAAAAGATTTAGACAAGGCCCTGACTGATTATAACAATCGTCAAAGAAGATTTGGAAAATAAGAAAAAACAAATATGAATTTGGATTCTTTGAAATCAAAAATTCGTTCCACTCCTGATTGGCCCAGGAAAGGAATTATTTTCCGTGACATAACCCCGGTTTTGGAAGACAAAAAGCTTTTTCAATTTTTAATAAATAAACTGGCAGAATTTTGTAAAAACAAAAAAATTGATAAGATTGTCGGGGTCGATGCCCGGGGTTTTATTTTAGCTTCAGCCCTGGCTTATAAATTAAAGACCGGCCTATCCCTTGTCAGGAAAAAAGGGAAATTGCCCGGGAAGACCGTGAGGAAAAAATATACTTTAGAATATGCTGACCAAATTTTAGAGATGAACAAGGAAGCAGTAAAACCTGGTGAAAAGGTTTTACTTTGTGATGACCTTTTAGCCACCGGTGGAACAATGAGGGCTACTTGTGATATAGTGAGAAAACTTGGAGGCAAAATTGTAGGAATTGTATTTTTTATTGAGCTTAAGGATTTAAAAGGAAAGAAAAAATTGAAAGGGTATAAGGTGAAATCACTAATCGAGCTTCCGTAGGAAGCGAAGATTAAGATGAGAACAAAGTTCTCATCGACTATCAGTTTTTAATTTTTATGCCCCGTAGAGAAATTTCGAATAACCTCGGCTATCGATAATTTACGGGGACAAAATAATCAAAATAAAGTAGATAATAAACATTAACCAGAATTTCGGAATTCTAGCCTCGGCCAGGTAAATTATTTCGAAATTCTTCTACGGGGTATGGTGGAAATAAAAATTGGGATTATTGGCGGTTCAGGATTTTATGAATTTTTAAAAGGAAAAGAAATTTCTGTTAAGACTCCCTATGGCAAACCATCCGATAAAATTTTAATTTCTGAATATTATGGTAAAAAAATTGCTTTTTTACCCCGGCACGGGAAAAAACATCAATATCCACCTCACAAGATAAATTACCGGGCAAATTTATTTGCTTTTAAAAAATTGGGGGTTGAAAGAATTATTGCTCTTTTTTCCGTAGGTTCTTTAAAGCCCGAAATCAAACCCGGGGATTTTGTTATCTCTGACCAATTTGTAGATAGGACAAAAGCCAGGTTAGACACTTTTTATGATGGGCCAAACGTTAGCCATATCTCAATGGCCGAGCCTTATTGCCCGGAATTAAGAGAGATAGCTGTTGAAAATTGCCAGAAATTAAAAATTCCATTTCACAAAGATGGAACAGTGGTCGTTATTGAAGGACCTCGTTTTTCAACAAAGGCTGAATCAAGATTTTTCTCCACTTTTGCCGATATTATCAATATGACTCAATACCCAGAAGTGGTTCTGGCTCGAGAACTTGAGATGTGTTATCTTAATATTTCCTTGGTGACCGATTATGATGTTGGATTGAAAGGAAGGAAAGATATTAAACCGGTCACTGCCCAAGAGGTAATGAGAATTTTTAAAAAAAATAACCAAAAAGTTAAAGAGCTAATTTTAGAAATAATAAAAAATATACCGGCTCAAAGAAAATGTAAATGCCCTTATTACTTAAAAGAAGCATTTATTTAATTACATTGTGCGACATTTAATGTTTATTATAAGAGCACAATTTTTTAGCTCTTTTTATTTTTTTAAGTTTCTGCCGCTATGGAATTGGCGATGGATATCGCGCAATCTTTTGTCTGTCACATGAGTATAAATCTGGGTTGTGAGAATACTTTTGTGGCCCAAAAATTCCTGGATTATCCTTAAATCAACTCCTTGAGTTAATAAATCCGTTGCAAAAGAATGACGGATCGTGTGAGGAGTAGTGAATATAGGGTCTCCGGCTAAAATGGCATATTTTTTCACAATTCTTTCCATACTTCTTCTAGTTAATCTACTTAGGGGGGTTCGGCCCCGATAATTTATAAATAGGGCTTGGGTTTTGTCATGGCGGGTTTCCAAATACTTTTTTAACCAAGATAAAGCCCTCTCTGAAAAATATACTGTTCGGGGTCTGTTCCCTTTTCCAATAATTGAAAGTTCAAAATCTTTTTTATTTTCAATATTAGCAAATTGTTCTCTATTTAAAGCAACGAGTTCTGCTACCCTTAGGCCAGTTGAGAAAAAAGTTTCCAAAATAGCTCTATCTCTTAACCCGGTTTTAGATTTTGTATTAGGAGCGAGTAAAAGCCGCTCAATTTGCTCTAAATTGAGGAATTTTACCGTTTTTTCGCGTAAAGCTGCCTTTGGAAGGGCTATTTTGTCGGCAGGCAATGAAACTATGTCTTTGGCCGTAAAATAGCCCAGAAGGGCTCGTAGCGCGATTAAATAGTAGCTCTGGGTGGTTTTTTGTAAGGATTTGCCTCTATGTTTATATTTTCTTGATAAAAAAAGTCGGTAATTCCAAATATCTTCACTAGTGAGTTCGTGAGGGAGAAGATCCTCTTTGTTTATATTTTTAAGCCAAGAGGTAAATCTTTTAAGATAGCGAGCATAACTTTCTTGAGTATTATTTGATAATCCTTTTTCAATTTCACAATAATCTAAAAAGTCAGGAATATGTTTTATAATGGGTTTATTTGATTTTTCCATTTCCCCTGATATATAATATCTATTAATCTACATTCTGTGACATTCTCTATATTCATAATAAATAGCCCAAAGGGCTATGTCAAGTGGGAAAACTATACTCCCCTGCCATTATTCGCATATTATCCGCATAAAATTCGTGTCCTAATTCGTGTAGCTCCTTTATTTAATTAATTCTTTAAATTTTTCCCAGAAAGATTTTGTAACTTCTGGTACTTCTTTTTTAGTTTCTTCTTTCGCTTTATTGAATTCCTCTTCAATTAATGGTTTTCTCTTTTCAATTTCTTCTTTTGCTCGTGGCTGAACTTCTTTTTTGAACCAACTTTCTATTTTTGGCCAGATATTAATTTTGAACCAGTCTGCCATCTTTTGCCAAACAGGTAAAACTTCTTCTTTCCAAATTTTCTCAATAATTCCCGGTAATTTTGTTTTACTAACCTCAAGCGCTTTCTCCCCCATTTCTTTGGCTTCTTCCAAAGTTTTCGGTGGGGTTATTGGTTGATTTTGGGCAAAAGAAAAAATTGGTAATAAAAGTCCCGATATTATCAAAATTGATGTGATTTTAAATATTCGCATATAATTCACGTATTTTTTAAAATAATCTTCTTGCTTCTCTAATTCTTTTAATTGTTTTTTCTCTTCCTAAAATTTCAGCAATTTCAAAAGGACCGGCTGAGGCTTCTTTTCCTGTTAAAGCCGCCCTCAGGGGCCATAAAAGATATCCCCTATCCCCCGCTTTAGCTCCACCTTTTTGGGCTAAATCTATTTTTTTCGATATTTCTTCCGCAAATTTTTCTGCCTCTGGTGATAAAAAGCTCTCCAAATTTTCTTTAGTCCAATCTTCATCTTTTATTTTAGACAATATTTTTTCTGATTTGTCAAGAGAATGCTTTATTTCTTTATCTGACATTTCACCCCACTTTAATAAACTCTTATCATATTTCAGTTTATCTTTAAAGAAAAAATCGGTCAATTCTGAAATTTCAGATAATTTTTTTAATCTTTCTCGATAGATCGAAACAATTTTTTGAATTATTACCAAATTAATTTCTTCTCCGGTTTCCGTTATTTTATAACTTTGAACAATTTCTCTTGCCCCGTAAGCTGGGGGATATTGTTCTTCTTTAAAAACAGGGGTTATTAATCCGGCTTCAATCAAATAAGGAAGACAAAGCTCGGTTAATTTTTCAATTGATTTTTGGCGAATATAAAATCCATTTAAAAAATCTAATCTTTTGATATTAAAAATTGCCCCGCTTTTTTGAACTGCTTCTAAAGAAAACTCTTTTATCAAAGAGGCCATAGAATAAATTTCTCTTTCAGTGCCCGGATTCCAACCCAAAAATGCTATAAAATTAATTAAAGTTTCCGGTAGATAACCTTGTCTTTTGTATTCTGAGACTGATGTTGCTCCGTGTCTTTTTGAGAGTTTTGTCCTATCTGGCCCCAAGATTAAAGGTAAATGAGCATATTTTAGTTTATTTGCCAGACCTAAGGCTTCCTGCAACAAAATTTGTTTTGGGGTGTTAGAAATATGATCTTCCCCTCTGATCACATGAGAAATTTTCATCTCATAATCATCAACAACACAGGCAAAATTATATAAGGGCGTAAAAAGGTCTTTGGCAATAACAATATCTCCCATTAAAGAGGCGTCAATTTCTATTTTACCCCTGATTAAATCTTCAAACTCGACTTTCTTTCCTGGAATTCTAAATCTTATTACAGATTTTTTTCCTTCGGCTAGATATTTATCAACCACTTCTTTTGGTAAGGTGGCACATTTTCCCGAATAACGAGGCGCCTCCCCAATTGATAATTGATATTGTCTTTGGGCTTCCAATTCTTCTTCTGAACAGAAACAGTAATAGGCTTTATCCTCTTCTAATATTTTTTTTAAATATTTAGAATAAATTTCTTTTCTTTTATTCTGGCGATAAGGTCCGTAAGGGCCGTCAATATCTGGGCCTTCTGACCACTCAATCCCCAACCACTTCAGGCCTTCAAGAATATCTTTTTCATATTCGGGTTTTGATCTCTCAGGGTCGGTGTCCTCAATCCTCAAAATAAAAACACCCTCGTATTTTTTGGCAAAAAGATAATTAAAAAGAGCAACTCTGGCCGTGCCAATATGTAAAAAACCAGTCGGGGAAGGGGCAATCCTCACTCTGATTTCACCTGGCTTAATGAATTTAAATTCCTCAGGATCCATCAATTTCCATTTTGAAATAAATCCTGCATTTAGTCAAGAGTCAGATAACTAACGATGTAATTAGCAATTATTTTGCCAGCTCCTGGTTTTGAGAATTCTTGAGCCATCTTTGCCATTTTTTCAAGTGCTTCGGGATGAGATATAAGATATTTTAATTTTTCTAAAAAGAAATGGGGAGTGAAATTCTCTTCTTCTAAAATTAAAGCAGCACCTCCGGCAGCAAAGCTATAGGCATTTTTTAATTGATGATCTTGGGCCGCCTCTGGCAAAGGAATTAAAATAGATGGTTTCCCCAGAGCGGCTATTTCAAAAATAGATCCAGCCCCCGCCCGAGAGACAATTAAATCACAAACGGAATAGGCCTTTTTCAGCTCCTCTTCTTTTAAAAAGGGAAAGAGATGATAATATTTTTCTAAATCTTTAGTTATCGTAATTTTTTCTTCAGCCCTCACCTCCTCATAGTTTTTTTCTCCGCATTGATGGATTAATTCAAAATCTTTTAAAATTTCTGGCAAAATTTCCAAAATCTTATCATTAATTCTTTGGGCTCCCTGAGAGCCACCTAAAATCAAAATTAAAGGTTTTTCCCCAGTCAATTTAAAATAGATTTTAGCCTCTTTGCTTTCACCCTCTAAAATTTCTCGTCTAATTGGATTTCCTACTAAAATCATTTTTTCTTCTGGGAAATATGGAGTTTTGGGAAAAGAGACAAAAATTTCCAAAGAAAATCCAGCCAAAAATCTATTAGCCATTCCTGGAATAGCATCTGATTCATGTAAAAATATTGGTACCCCCAGAAGTTTACCAGCGATGATTGCGGGAATTGAGCCAAAACCACCTTTTGAGAAAATTAAATCGGGGGCGAAAAAGAAAATATAGAAAAAGGCCTGGAAGATTCCGATTGTGATTTTAAAAAGGTCAATTAAATTTTCAAAAAAACTTTTTAGAGTAATATATCTCCTGAATTTTCCGGCCAGAATTTTCTTTACTTTTATTCCTTCTTGGGAAAGGAAAATTTCCCCGAACTCATCTTTCGGCCCAATGTAAAAAAATTCTATTTTTTTCTCAGGATAAAGTCTTCTTATTTCTCTCGATATGGCAATTATTGGAAAAATGTGACCTCCGGTACCTCCACCGGTAAAAAGTATTTTCATACTTTTAGATGTCAGATATTAGATATTAGATATTAGATTCTTACATCTTACATCTTACATCTTTAGCCTCTTTTTGATATATTCAACAAAATTCCTACCCCAATCAGTTCCGATATTAAAGCCGAGCCGCCGTAACTAATAAATGGTAAGGGAATGCCAGTCAGAGGTAAAATTCTAATCATTGAACCAATATTGATAAACCCCTGGAGAGTAATCCAGAAAGTAATTCCAAAAGCACAAAATTTAGAAAAATTATCTCCGATTTGTTTGCCGATTTTTAACCCTCGCCAAAAAAAGACTAAATAAAGTAAAACCAAAACCAAACTGCCCAAAAATCCAGTTTCTTCAGCAAAAATCGCAAAAATCGAGTCGGAGATTGAGTGGGGTAAAAATCCAAATTTTTGAAGTGAAAGTCCTAATCCCGAACCAAAAATTCCTCCGGACCCAATAGCAATTAAAGCCTGTTTTATCTGGTACCCTATTCCCATTGGATCTAATTCCGGGTTTAAAAAAACCAAAATCCGATTAAATCTGTAAGGAGCAATTTTTATCAAAACTAAAAATGCCAAAATTATCATAAAAACTATCAAAATACTATGCCCTAAAGGAGTTTTAGCTAAAAAATACATAAGACTGGCAACTGAAATAATTACGAATAGGGTGCTAATATCCGGTTGAAAAATTAAAAAGATGCTTATTATTCCCATAACTACTAAAAAAGCAAGGAGGGTCTGCCAAAACTCATTTTTTGTTTTGATTTTTTCAGTTCGGCTTGCCAGCCAACTAGAAAGATACAAAATAAAACTTAATTTTAAAAATTCTGAAGGCTGGAAAGAAATTGGTCCCAGATTTATCCATCTGGCTGACCCCCTAAAACTAACACCCAAGTGTGGCAAGAAAACCATCCCCAAAAATATCAGGTTTACTAAAAGGAAAAGAGGGGCAAATTTTTTTAACCTAACTAAATTAATTTTAAAAGCCAAAAAAGCTAAAATGAGACCGGGTAAAAAACCGTAAAGGATTTGATGATTTAAATAATAAAAAGAGGAGCCAAATTTCTCTTGAGAAATTGGCAAAGAAACACTGACCAAAATTAATCCGCCGAGTAATATCAAGCAAACGACGATAAAAATAAAGATATAGTCAGGTTGATAACTTGCCTTTACCATACATTTTCACATATCTTTTAAATAAATTTCCTTTTTCTTTATAATCTCTGAAAATACTAAAACTTGGGGAAGCACAAGAAAGAAGACAAATTTTTCCTTTTTTTGTATATTGATAAGCTAATTTTACCGCATCTTTCATATACTGAGCCCCACTGCTCGCCCTTTGGACTAAGAAAGCTTTAAATTGATTTTCTTTTTTTAAAGAAATTATTGCCCTCCAAATTTTTTCTCCGGTGGTTGGAAACAAAATCAAATTTTTTATTTTACTTTTCAAAATTCTCTTTGCCAATTTTTTAAAAGAAATTCCCCTATCAAATCCTCCCAAAAATATGGTTTGGACTTTATTCCCCAAATAATCTAGGGCTAAAATTGTTGTTTCGGGTATAGTCGATAAGGCGTCATTGTAAAATTTTATTCCCCTAAATTCCCCCACATATTCCAATCTATGAGGTAGGGGCTTAAATTTTTCTATTGCCTTTTCAATTGTCTTTTCTGGAATTCCAAAAATTTTTCCTGCTACTTTTGCCGCCGCAATATTTAAATCATAAAATTTCCCTTTTATTGGATTTTTTTTTGCTTTAGATTTTTTGGCAAATTTTTTGATTAATTTATCTTGAGTATTAAAAATCAAATAATCATCTTTTGTTTGGTATTTTGTAATATTGGCTTTTGCCAAAGCATATTCGTTAAAATTTTTATAATAATCCAAATGCTCAGGATAAATATTTAAAAGAACGGCAATATGGGGTGATTTTTTGAGATTAAATAGCTGATGGCTTGATAACTCATAAACGTAAATATCGTTTGAGGTAGCTGAAAATAAAAGATTAAGAACCGGCTTTCCAATATTGCCAACTAAATGAGCTTTTAATCCAGCAGTTTTTAAAATTTGATAAATTAAAGAAGCAGTAGTACTTTTCCCCTTAGTGCCGGTGACACCAACGATTTTTCCTGGACAATTATCGAAAAATATTTCTGTTTGGGATGTAATTTTTCCTTTCTGATATGCTTTTTTAATTTCTGGAAAATAAATAGGGATTCCTGGCGATTTTATTACCATATCGTAATTTTTAATTGCCTGAAGATAATTTTCACCCAAATGCCATTTTATTTTTTTATCATTTCTAATTAAATTTTTGATTTTTGATTTTTGATTTTTGATTTTCTTATTTCTGTCTGCTACTCCTAAAATTTTCTTTGGGAATAATTTCCTCAAAAATTTAAAACTATCAACTCCTTCTCTGCCAAAGCCCAAAATTAGGATTCTTTTATTTTTTAAATCTTTCAATTCCATATTTTAATATTCTTTCAAAATATTTCGGCAAATAATTTTGATTGTTCCAGGAATTTAATATTTGCCGTGAGTCTTTCTCTAAATCTGGATATTTTGGCAAGATTTTTTCTTCAAGATACTTCAACAAAGCCGGTAAACTTACAGGGGTCTGACCCCTGTATTTTTTATATGAGAGGTAAAAAGCAATTTGGCTTTCTTTTTTTGTGCC
>Ga0210049_1005957_pt1 | contig 10288 bp, 9 predicted proteins | sample CryGeyCG2014_300_2_FD_183964 | JGI IMG/M metagenome (GOLD analysis project Ga0210049, IMG submission 183964) | Groundwater microbial communities from aquifer - Crystal Geyser CG06_land_8/20/14_3.00 (SPAdes) (version 2) | ecosystem: Environmental > Aquatic > Deep subsurface > Groundwater | place...
CAGTGAACCGTTTATGTATTTGTTCCATACATTCCTCCTTTTTGTGAAGGAATGTACCACCTGGAGTTCACTTTTCAGGCTTTAACGGTTCACCTTTCAACTTTAAATGGTTCACTTTTGAAATTTTCTTAACAAAAACACCAAAAACTTTGACAAAAATAATGCCTAGTTCTATCATATACTCAGCTAGAAGATGCATGGTTTCTTAGGAAAAATAAACTATTACAAAAGGAGGGTATTATGCGCAAAGGAAGATGGTTGTATCTAGCAGTAGCAGTAGTATGTCTTTTCAGCTTAATCGTGGTTGGTTGTGCCAAGCCAGCGCCAGCAACACCAACAGAGCCAACAACACCAACGCCACCGGCGATGAAGGCTCAGGAGTGGAAGCTGTCATCCTACTATGCTGAGCCACACCCACGCGCTCAAATGGATAAAAAATTCAAAGAGCTTATAGAAAAACGCACCAACGGCTTGATTACTATTAACATATATCCTGGCGAGTCATTGTTTCCGGGTACAGAATGCTTGTCTGCAGTAGCCACTAGGGCTGTTGAAGTAAGTCAGGTCCCACCTCAATACTCCGAGGCGAAACACCCTATTAGTGGTGTTTTCAGCCCATGGGGTTACTGGAATGAGGAGAAGTGGCTCAAGTATGGGCCTGAGGTAATAGACATAGTGAATAAAGATCCAAAGGGCTTTGAGGCTGCAGGTGTTAAGCTACTGTTCGCTTCCAGTCTATGTGATTACTACCTCATTTCCAGAACACCGATTAGCAAGCCCGAGGATCTGGTGGGGAAGTTAGTAAGAAGTGGTGGTGGCCTTATGGGGAAATGCATTAAAGCCATTGGCGGTGAGCCGGCCAGAATATCAGCGGCTGAAACTTACGCGGCGCTTCAAAGAGGCACCTTGGATGGTGGCTGGATGGAGGGTCAGCGTGTTATTGCTGATAAGCTCTGGGAAGTGGCGCCGTATGGTCTTAGCGGGCCAGGTTGGTCAGCTGTGGTTGTCTGCTACTACATGAACCTTGATTTATTTAATACCTTGCCTAAGGAGTATCAAAAAATAGTTTTGGATGTCAGCCAGGAAACCTTCGAGTTTGGAGTTAAACTGGAAAGGCAGCTAGCCACGGAGGCAAAAGCTACAATAGAGCCGAAGATGAAAGGATTTTTGTGGATGTCCAGTGATGAGGTACTGAGGTGGAGGGCGAAACAAGACCCTGTAATCGAAGAGTATGTTAAGACATACGGAGAGAATGCACGCCGACTAGTAGAGATAATGAAAAAGTAAAGGCTGTGCCATCATTTCTCAGCAAGTATGTTCTAAAGGAAGTTCCGGTTGTTTTCCTGCTTCTTGAATTAGTTTTACTAATTAGCCAGAGGTATAGTTAATGGCGACTAAATTTGAGCGATTGGCAAGTTGGCTGGAGCGTAGCTGTTTAGGGCTAGCTATAGTAGCAGGGGTTGTTGTTCTAATCATGACCCTGGATATAAGCTACTCCATATTTACCAGGTATGTGCTAAGAGCCCCCAGTGATATTCTCACTGAGAGTTCCAGGTATATGCTATTAGTGACTGTTTTCTTTGCCACAGCCTATACTCTGTGGACCGAAGGTCATGTTAAGGTAGAACTACTACTAATAAGACTCTCCGTCAAAGTAAGAAACTTATTAAACTTGATAACCCACAGCCTAGCACTTGTCTGGATTGCTGTTCTCACCTGGCAAACAGGCAGAATGGCGTGGATGGCATACAAATTAAGCTGGCATTCCGATAGTATAAGCCATGTTTATTTATTCCCTATTTATATATAGTATAAGCCATGTTTATTTATTCCCTATTTATATATGGATGCCCATAGGTAGCTTGCTACTTTTCCTCAGTTGCTGTTACAAGGTCTATGGCTTTTGGAAGGGTTGTAAGGAGCAAGCTAATCTAAGTTCAACCAAAGGTGGTTAATATTAAATGGAATGGTATTTCTTAGCCCTCATTCTATTTGCGGCGCTGATTGCTCTGATAATCATTGGCATGCCCATTGGCTTCGCCCTTGGCTTCATTGGCGTTGTGGGGCTAATCTTCCTTATAGGACCTCAGTCACTCACATTAGTAGGTAGCCTTGTCTGGGAAAAGAGCATCTCTTGGAGCCTTGTTTGCTTACCTTTGTTTATCTTTATGGCTGAGGTGATGGTGTTTACCGGGATTGGCAGTGATGCCTTTAAGGCAGCTAACTTATGGCTGGGTTGGTTGCCTGGTGGTGTGGGCGTAGCCACAGTGGCTGCCTGCGCTGTCTTCTCTGCCGCTTGTGGCTCAAGCACTGCTTGTGCTACGGCTATTGGAATAATGTCCATACCTGAGATGCTTAAACTCGGCTATCATAAGAGAATGGCAGCGGGTGTAACTGCTGCCGGCGGCACACTGGGCATCCTTATCCCGCCAAGTATAGTTATGGTCATCTATGGCACCATAACTGAGCAATCCATAGGACACCTTTTTATTGCCGGAATAATACCTGGCATCATACTGGCGGCGATTTTTGTCACATATACAATCATCACAGCACTAAGGCATCCTGAAGTAGCTCCACGACCAGCTGCAGTTACATGGCATGAAAGGTGGGTTTCCTTGAAGGGTGTAATAGGCATAGTAGTCATAATGGGATTTGTCTTCGGCACATTATACACGGGAGTTTGTACCCCGGTTGAGGTGTCTGGTGCCGGCGCTCTTATGGCTCTTATTGTATCTTTGGTCTACCGCAAGCTTAACTGGTCAAATTTGAAAGCCGCTTTCCTACACACAGTTCGGACCAATGCCTTTATATTCTTTATCCTCTTCGGGGCAGTGATATTTTGCGGGCTGGTTTGTTACCTGGGAATCTCAGAAGACATGGTGATATGGATGACTGGGCTTAGCCTGCCACGTTGGGGGATATTAATCATTATATATGTAATATATATTATCTTGGGCATGTTCCTTGACCCTACGGGGATGATGATGATTACTCTGCCTTTTCTTTTCCCAGTCATTGTGAAACTAGGCTACGACCCTATCTGGTTTGGAGTTGTAGTGACTATGCTTTGCGAAATGGGTTATCTCACGCCACCATTTGGGTTTAATCTATTCATTATAAAAGGTATTTCACCACCAGAGGTGGGGCTAGGAGACATCATTCGGGGTTGTGTTCCATTTGTAATACTAATGCTAATAGCTATAGTTATTTATACTATCTTCCCGCAGATAGTTTTATATCTGCCAAGTAAAATGGGTTAAATCTTTTGACTCAAGGAGAAAGCTGTCATAATCACTTCAACGGGGAATCGACATGGACATTAATGCTAAAGAGATTGAGCAAGCTTATCTAGAAAAACCAAGAAGGCTGAAAACATCGTCTGGCATACCAGTAAAGGAGGTATATAGTGCTGATGACATAAAAGACATCGACAATGCCAAGGATACAGGCAAACCAGGGGAGTTCCCTTTTACACGGGGAATACATCCCGATATGTATCGAGGGAAATTGTGGACGAAACGGCAGCAATGGGGACACGGGAGCGCCGAGGATACAAATAAAGGGCTTAAACTGCTCATCAGTCAAGGCAGTACCGGGGTTTCACTTTATCGTGATTTGCCTACAGCATTGGGGATTGACCCTGATCATCCCATGGCTAGAGGTGAGGTGAACGCCGTGGGAACATCTCTGTGCTGTATTGATGATATGAAGGTAGCCACTGATGGGCTCCCCTTAGATAAATTGAGCATTTCCATTCTCTGTGCCTCTTGCCCGGCTATCGTGCTCTTATCCCAGTATATAGCTACAGCGGAAGAAAGAGGCATAGATAGGGCTAAACTAAGGGGACAGTTAACAAATGACCCCTTGGTAGGCTATTTCTGCTATTGTAAGGAGGCGAACCCTCCAGAGCTAGGCATAAAGATATCAACAGATATCATAGAGTATTGCACCAAGAGCATGCCGTTGTGGAATCCTATGTATGTCAGCGCTTTCTATAATTGGCGAGAAGCTGGTGCGCTTACTGCACCTCAAGAGATAGCCTTTGGCTTCTCAGTGGCATTAGCTTTCATTGAAGGAGCATTGCAAAGGGGCATAAATATTGACATTATCGCTCCAAGGGCGTCTATCTACGCTCAGGCCGGGATCGATTTCTTTGAGGAAATAGCCAAGCTACGGACAATGAGGCGAATGTGGGCTAAACTGATGAAGGAGAGGTTTGGTGCCAAGGATCCGAGGTCCTGGCGACTCAGGATAGCAATTCAAACTACAGGCAGCGACCTAGTGGCCCAGCAACCCTTGAACAACATTATTCGTATCGCTTATCAACAATTAGCTGCAGTCCTGGGCGGCGTTCAATCTATAACATCTTCCACTTATACCGAACCAATATGTCTACCCACCAAAGAAGCACATATGAGCGCTCTTCGAAGCATGCAGATTTTGGCTTATGAAACAGGGGTACCATTGGTTGCCGACCCGCTAGGCGGGTCATATTATATAGAATATCTTACTACCGAGATAGAGAAGCAAGCAACAAAGATATTGAATGATATAGAGAACAGGGGTGGAATTATCAAGGCCATCAAATCAGGTTGGGTAGAGGCGGAGTTTGAGAAATCAATCCTACAGCATCAAAAGGAGGTAGAAAGCAAAGAAAGGACAATAGTAGGAGTCAATGCTTATACTTCGCCACCTGAAGAAGACGTTCTACCCGGTGGTGTGCTCCGAGTTGCAGCACATAGCGAGCAGGAGCAAATAGCAAAAATTAAAAAATTTAAGCAAAGTCGAGATGATAGTAAGGTAAGGGAGGCAATAAGAGAATTGCGTGGGGGGGCAGAAATGGGAGAGAAGGAGAATTTAATATCTTACATCATCAAGGCAGTTAAGGCTCGGGCTACTCTAGAGGAGATTATGGGCACTATTCGTGAGGCTTATGGTTATAGCTATGACCCCCTAAATATGCGAACTTCGCCCTTCTGAGGTGCAGAAATTGATTTCTGAGGGCAAGAGAATAAGGATCCTGCTCAGCAAGGTAGGGCTTGATGGTCATGATAGAGGAATAAAGCTTGTGGCCAGTATCTTGCGAGAGGCAGGCATGGAAGTTGTTTACCTTGGTAAACTCCAAAGCCCTGAGGGCATTATACAAGCGGCTATACAAGAAGATGTTGATGTTATTGGAGTCAGCTGCCTGACTGGGGAACACTTGTCCTTAGTACCTGATATTGTTGAATCAATTAGGAGGAATAATCTTCGTATGCCTCTCATTGTTGGCGGAATTGTTCCCAGGGAAGATATACCACAACTGAAGAATATAGGTGTCGCTGCGGTGTTCACCTCAGGTAGCACATCAGTGGAGATCGTCAAATGCATAAAGGATTTAGTGCACAATCCGGAAACAAGGCGAGTTTAGATGTCTGAATCTTTATTAGAATCATATCGCGTTTTAGACCTTACTGATGAAAAGGGATTTCTTTGTGGCCGGATATTAGGTGATATGGGTGCTGATGTGATAAAAATTGAACCACCTGGTGGAGACTCATCGCGTAACAGGGGACCCTTTTACCACGATATACCTGATCCCAACAAGAGCCTTTATTGGTTTGCTTATAACGCCAATAAGAAAGGAATAACGCTTAATATCGAAACTAAGGATGGGCAACAGATATTTAAGAGCTTAGTTAAGCATGCTGACTTTGTTATCGAGTCTTTCTCTCCCGGGTATTTAGAGAGTTTGGGATTAGGCTATGAAGATTTAAGCCAAATAAACCCGGGGCTTATTCTAACTTCGATCACGCCTTTTGGGCAGACTGGACCCTATAGCCATTATAAGGCATCAGACATTGTTTCTATGGCTATGGGGGGACTGATGTATTTGAGTGGTGACCCTGACCGCCCCCCGGTTCGTGTTAGCTTCCCACAGTCCTATCTTCAGGGAGCGGCCGCTGCTGCTGCCGGGACAATGACAGCTTTCTATTACAGGCAGATTAGCGGGGAAGGGCAGCAGGTTGATGTCTCAATACAGGAAGCCGTTATCCGGGCTACATTGCAACCCCGCATGTTTTGGGATGTAGCGGGAAGAATTGTAGAGCGTGCCGGGCAATATCGAACTGCATTAAGCGCTCTGTCTACTCAGCGGGTAGTTTGGCAGTGCAAAGACGGTTGGATAAATTTCCCCATATTTGGGGGTGTTGCCGGAGCAAGGACTAATCGAGCTCTCGCACAATGGATGGAAAGCGAGGGCGTGAGCGACAAATTTTTGCTTACTAAGGACTGGGAAGCCTTTGATATGGCTACAGCAACAGAGGCTGAGATAAGGGACATTGAAGGGCGGTTAGTTAAGTTCTTCATGAGTCACACTAAAACTGAGCTTCTTGAGGGCTCACTTAATAAGCGCATTATGTTATATCCCGTTTTCACCGTCGAAGATATTGTCACCTGCGCTCAACTTAAAGGTCGGGAGTTCTGGGAAGAGGTGGAGCATCCCGAATTGGCAACTTCTATTATCTATCCTGGGGCCTTCATAAAAATGTCACAAACTCCTTGTCAAATAAGGAAACGACCTCCTATCATTGGGGAACATAACGATGAGGTTTATCGAGGCGAATTCGGGTTTTCCAAAGGGGAAATTGCTGCGTTGAAACAAGGAGGTGTTGTTTAAACAATGACCAAGTTTCGGAGAAAACAAGTGTTTGAAGGAATAAAGATTGCTGACTTCTGCTGGGTAGGAGTAGGTCCCATAGTGATGTCTTATTTGGCAGACCACGGGGCGACTGTGATTCACATAGAATCGGCTACCAGGCCTGAGATATTGAGGACAACGCCACCCTTTAAGGATAATATACCAGGCTTAAACCGCTCCGCTTATTTTGCTAACTTTAACAATAACAAATATGGAGTGACCCTCAACTTAAATCACCCTAAAGCTATAGATATAGCCAGAGGATTTGTTTCCTGGGCAGATATCATAGGCGAGGCTTTCACCCCCGGAACGATGGACAAGTGGGGCTTGGGCTATAAAGACTTGGTAAAAATAAAGCCTGACATCATCATGTTTAGCACTTGCCAGCAAGGACAAACCGGACCCTGGGCCAGGCAGCCAGCTTACGGGACTCAGTTAGTATCTCTCTCTGGTTTTACCAATTTAGCCGGCTGGCCTGACAGGGGACCAACAGGGCCCTTCGGAGCATACACCGATAGCATAGCCCCTCTATTTGGGGTAGCAGGTCTTGTAGCTGCGCTTGACTATCGCCGAAGGACAGGCAAGGGGCAGCACCTCGACCTTTCTCAATTCGAGGCAGGTGTTCATTTTGAAGCACCACTCCTTCTGGATTACTTTATAAATGGGCGAGTAGCCAGTGCAACAGGAAATCGTTGCCCGCATGCTGCTCCACATGGAGCGTATCCCTGCCGTGGCAATAACAGGTGGTGTACAATCGCCGTATTCACCGATGTGGAGTGGCATAATTTTTGTCATGCCATCGGTGACTCTGAGTGGACTCAGAATTCCAGGTTCAGCACCTTGCTTGGCAGAAAAGAGAATGAAGATGAGCTAGATAAGCTGATTGCAAAATGGACGCTCGACTTTACCTCCGAGGAGGTAATGACTAAAATGCAGGGCGTTGGAGTAAGCGCCGGGGTAGTTCAAAACATGAAGGATATACACGAAGATGCTCAATTGGAGCATCGGCACTACTTATGGCAACTGGAGCACGCCGAGATAGGGAAGCACTTCTACGACGGACCACCCTTCAAGTTATCCAAAACACCCTGTGAATTAATTATGCCTGCCCCCTGTTTAGGCGAGCACAATGAGTATGTATATGGTAAAATCTTGGGGATACCAGATAAAGAATTCGTAGAGCTGCTTTCTGAGGGGGTTTTTGATTAATACAGTATAACTTCATCCAAGTTCAAGGAGGTTAAACATATGAGTAGCACAGATTTTGATGCTATTAAAAAGGCTGAGAGACGATATGAGGAAGAAGTAAGCAAATTTCTGGAGACGCATAAGGAGTTGCAGCGTGATTACAGGACAATCTCAGGAATACCCTTGAAGCGTGTTTATACTCCGTCTGATATTGAAGAGATAGACTACCTTAAGGACATTGGCTTTTCTGGTCAATATCCGTATACTCGAGGATCGTATCTGGATGGTTACCGAACCAGACCATGGAAGGTACAGCCGTTGATTGGCATTGATACTTGCGAGGAAACTAACCAGAGGTGGCGCAACCTTATCTCTCAAGGACTAACGGGGCTTGTTTTGGACGGCTTCCCTCCGATGTCATGTGAAGGAGGTGACCGAGGACAAATTTGCTACAATAGCGATGATGAACGTACGGAGGGATATATCGGGCATTGTGGTCTTGTTGTTGAGACACTTGCCGACTGGGAAAGGCTTTTTGAAGGTATAGACCTAGAAAAGATTAACATAAACATCCTTGCACATCAAAGTGTCCAGATGGCGATGTATTTATCCCTGGCAGAAAAAAGAGGAGTAGATAAGAGGAAGCTAAGAGGCACTCACGAAACCGTTACCTATGGTCTCAGTGATGGGGATGAAGATAGGCGAGAGCAACTTGATGAGATGGAATATTGTGTCAAAAATTTACCATTATGGAATATCACTACATTTAAGGGAAGGAATATGCGTGATGGGGGCTGCACAGCCCCTCAAGAGATAGCCATTAATCTAGCGATGGGGATTGACACTGCACGAGCGCTAATTAAGGAAAGGGGATTGGATATTGACCAGGTTGCCCCGAGGATGGGGTTTATGTTCTGTGCCCATATGGACTTTTTAGAGGAGATAGCAAAGTTACGGGCAGCGAGAAGAATGTGGGCAAGGATAATGAAAGAGATGTTTGGGGCTAAGAACCCCCGTTCACAGATAATGAGGTTCCATGTGCAAACTGCCGGCTCTGCTCTCACTCGGCAGCAGCCACTGAATAATATTGCCCGAGCTGCTATCCAGGGGCTAGCTGCTATCCTAGGCGGAGCTCAATCTCTGCACCTGTGCCCTATGGATGAGGGCTATACTATACCTACGGAGTTTTCTACCCTAGTATCTATGCGTGTTCAGCAAATCCTTGCTCATGAGACCGGGGTTATAAATGTCTGCGACCCCCTGGGAGGTTCTTATTGCATCGAGTCATTAACAAAACAGATTGAGAAAGAAACACAGAAGCTTTTAGATGAGATCGAGAAGAGAGGTGGTGAATGTAAGGCTAGAGGGTGGATTATTAACGAAATTTGCGCTTCAGCTTATAAATATCAAAAACAGATTGCCTCCAAAGAGCGAATCATTGTCGGAGTAAATGAATTTACCGAGGGGAATTACCCTTATCCCTTCGAGCTAAGGGACTATAATATATCCACCGCTGAAAAGCAAATATCTCGCTTAAACAAGGTTTGGAAGGAGAGAGATAATGCTAAAGCTGAGGCAATGAAGAAGAGTTTAATCCAAGCTTTCCAGAACAAAGAAAATATCATGCCTCACTTAATCAAAGCATGTAAGGCTTATCTAAGTGCTGGTGAAATTCATCAGTGTCGTGTTGCTGCCGTAGGTGAGGAAGCTTGTTACTCTAAAGTTTCCTATGAACATTAGGAGGTCTCAAAAATGGCGATAAGGGTGCTACTTACTGCTGATGAGACAGGACATTCTATGGGTTACCATACGATAGCCACGGCTCTAAGAGATGCTGGCATAGAGGTCATTCTAGGAGGCACTCAAATACCTCGTGAAATTGCACACACCGCCATACAGGAGGACGTAGATGTTATTGCGTATCGAATCATGGGAGCCCACCCCCCAACATTAGTTTCCCGGCTGGTAAAGGTGCTGAAGGAGCAAGGTGCAGACAATATCCCCATAGTTGTAGGAGGTGCCATTCTCCCTAAGCAGGAAGAGCAGCTAAGGGAAATGGGGGTGCTAAGAATTTTCCCTCTAGGTTGTTCCCTCGAATCTGTCATTAGTTTTTTTGTAAAGTTTTCCGAGAACAAGCATTCTTCCAACGTCTCGTAGCCTTCAGATAACGTTTAGCAATAGCTGTTTTAGTTTCTCTTTTCCCCAAGGGGGGGACTTTGCACTTTCAGAGTTGACGCAGAAAGTAATGACTGATACAATACTACGAATGCAGAGAAAAGGCCTAGTTCTTAGTTCAGGAGGTAGAAATGGCAGAACTTAATAAGATCGTTATCCTGGGTGGTGGGGAAAGAGTGGAAAAGATACGGGACTTATTTTCTCGAGCTGGTTCAAAAGTCGCTGTGGTGGGGCTGAAAGAGG
>Ga0210049_1005958_pt1 | contig 10287 bp, 8 predicted proteins | sample CryGeyCG2014_300_2_FD_183964 | JGI IMG/M metagenome (GOLD analysis project Ga0210049, IMG submission 183964) | Groundwater microbial communities from aquifer - Crystal Geyser CG06_land_8/20/14_3.00 (SPAdes) (version 2) | ecosystem: Environmental > Aquatic > Deep subsurface > Groundwater | place...
CATATTCCCTCGCTTTCTGCTCAGTCAAATGCAAAATGCAAAATAACAATGATTAAATTTCTAAACATTTTATTGGATAAATTTGAGATATCCGCTTTGAAGTAAAGCAAAAAACAGAGAGAAGCCAACAGAGAGAAGCCAGTCGATAATTCTTTCTATTTAATTTCAGTCATCATCTCTAAACCCGTAAACATAATAAAAACCTTATGATGTGATATTTTCTGCTAATAAATCAACTTTTTTAATTAAATGTGCGGCATCTGTATTTGAATTTCTAATAGTATCAAGTATTTCTTTTTGCTTTATAAAATATCCATCTATATCGGATTGTTTCGGATTTTGGATATAAATTTTTTGGTCTAGGTAGTCATTTAGCTGTTTATCTAATTTTACATCTGCCAAATTTTTCAAACTATATAGCCCAACATATAAATTTATTTTATCATACATTACTGTTACGTAATATTGCCCTCCACCAATTTCTTGTCCGATCACACATAAATATCCAATTCCCTTAACGGTTTTGTCTTTATTTTCTAAATACCTAACACTTGTATGCGGGTTAATCACTGCTCCAAGCGACATCGGATATATAGGTTTGGTCATATCAACACCTGAAATGCTATTTTGTTGGTAAATCTTGTCAAGCACATTAACATCATCATTTAAAATATACCCCGTCTCATTTTCTTTAATTTTGGTAATATTTTCTTTTTTTGCAACGGATAAATAATTTATCAAATTATTTTGGTCAGGCTTAGCAAAACTAATCTCATAATAATCTAGAAAAATCGGGGAGTTTGGTTCTCCGGCTACCTCTTTCCCCTGCACAGGGCTGAACTCTTCCGGATACTTGAAACTAAACCCATACTCATCATTGGTGTAAGTTTTCCAGTCAGCGGTCGGGTCGGGAGTAGCGGTGTCTGCCCCAGTTTCATCAGAAAGGGATTCCTCCGCTTCGGTCAGAATGACATTTGCAGTGTTTGAATTTTGGTTATGGGAATTTGTTTGTGATTTGTTATTTGCATTTTAAGATTTCATATAATATCACGCTCCTCCCACTGCTCCGCCCAAAATCACCACTGACAAAACAATCACTAAAACCACCAGCCCGACACTCCCCGCGTTATTTTTTTGGAAAGATCTATGTTGCATTTTTTTGTTATCCTTTTATTTTAAAAATTGAATTTCCTTGCCATATTTTTTAGCTTCAGCCAGCCATGGAGAATCTCCATTTTTAAATTCCTGGGGGGTAGCTGGATGGGCTTCTATCATAGGGGAAATTTCGTTAGCGATAATGTTGGCTTGCGTTAATTCATCAAAAGAATTATCTTTTCCAAAATCGGACGATATCACCGCAAAATCAACATCGCTCCACGGAAGTTCATTTTTTCTGGCATATGATCCAAAAAGAATCAATTTTTCAACTTTAATACCGTATTTTTTTAAAGCTTGTTTATATGCCTCGCCAACTTCTCTAACTTCTCTGCTATTTAATTTTTCTTTAAAAACCATTTTAGATACTCCTTACTCTTATTAAAATATCTTTTTGCATAATTAAATGTTGCTTTTTGTTTAAGCCCTTGCTTGTAATCAGTATAACGAGCCTCTATGTTAAATCCCGTAACGATTTCCATCTCTCTTTTTTGCTCTTTGGTTGTATGTAGACCAGCAATAAGTGAGAGCCTAACCAGATCGTGAATTTTTGGGGATTCTTTTTTGGTTTTCTCTAAAACTCTGGCTTTAAGCGCTTTTTCCAATGATAACTGAATGATGAATAATGACCAAAGATAATTTTTATCTTTTAACAATTTTTCCGCAAATTCAAAATCCTCTTTGGCACCATTTTCCCAAAATTGAATCTTATCCTGTAAATTCATAATTGTATTATACCAAATTACTCGGTGAATTTGCAACCTGTCAAAGCCCGACTAGCTCGCTAATTTTTTCCATTTGTAATTTTATATAATTCCGAATTCTGGCGTCTGGTATCTGACTGCTTGATCCTGTTTCTGGTAACGCGGTTACGCTACTTGTGCTAGCGCTAGCGCCGTCGGTTGGAGTGGTAAAAACCTGAGTCGCATTTTGGGAAATATTGCCAGTCGTGTCATACGAGCGAACAGTATAATAATAAGTTGTGCCAGCTGTCAAAGTGGTATTTTCATAAGACGCGGTGGTGTCTGATACAGTTGACACAACCAAATCGCCCAGTGCGCCCGAAGTGGTGGAGCGATAAATTTTAATTCCCGCAAAATCAGCGTCAGATGGATTGGTCCAAGCAAGGGTGGCTTTATGCGACCCGGCGGTGGCAGTAATGCCAGTCGGAGCAGAAGGCGCGGTCGTATCCGCCACATCGGTGGTAATAGCAAAAACAGTAAAGTGATCAATTGAAATTGTCACTGTGTTATTGTCTCTGTCAATAGCGATTGTTGCTACTTGCTCCCACTCGCCGGTTGTTTCGTTGTAGTATTTCAAAGTCAAATCGTCCTCGGTCAACCCTTTATCAGTCAAGATAGCGTCTGTGAAAGGAAATGAAATAGTTATATCGGAATTGAATGTGATCACTTGCGTGCCATCTGGTTCGGTCACAGAAAAATCATAACCATACCAGAGCGGTTTATCGCCTTTTTGCGAAGGTAAAGTGGCGCTGGGCGTGGCAGTAAAAGTAACGGTTGCCGGCGGATTATCCGCATCTGTCACGCAAGCGTTAGCTGGAATACTAATCACCGTGCCGTCTGACAGTGAAATAGTTTTAAGCTTGGTCGGATCAAAAGTCGAAGAAATCGAATCAGGCAATGGCCAATTTTGGGCAGTTAAAGATATATTTTGCGTGTTGGTGGCATTGCCTTCTGTTTCTACCAAATACTCACTGCTCATATAAACCGTCTGATCGTTTTCTTTGACCGCGCCAATATGCCAAATATCATTTTTGGTCGCGTTCACACTATAAGTTCCGTCCGCGCCAGCTGTGGCATCCGAGCCTCCGCCTTTTTCTGCCCATGCCCAAACATAAGCGCTGGTAGTGGCGCCATCCAAAGTTACCGTGCCAGAAATCTGCGAATCTACCTGGCGAAAGACTAAATTGGCAGTAGCTGGGTTAGGGGCATCAACCGTTTTTTGCTGTTCCTCCGGGTTAATCAAACTTTGCGAAGACGCCTGCCAGTATGGCATTGAAGCATTGACATAATAGGTTCCAGCCGGCACGTTCATTGAAAAATTTCCTTCTGCGTCAGTCCAGGCAGTGTTGGCATAATACCACATCATTTTATTGCCGTTATCTTTCTTTTTTCCGCTACGAGTGTCAAAGCTCACCGGTATATTTTCCATACCAGTATCATCGTATTTTTTAACTGAACCTGTAATGCGCGAGTCAATTTTACGCAAAGTAATGTCCTTGACAATGGTTTGACCGGACGCAATCGTCACTTTATTGTCGTCCATCAGCTGAGACGCGTAGCCAGAATTATAATCCACCCAAAAGCTCATAAACCAAGAACCGGCAGCGACTTTCATCGTGTATTGACCAGTAGTAGTGTCAACCGACCCGCCTGCCCATGAATGGCGATTATTGCTGGCATTCACCCACGCCCATTGCCCGGTCACCGCATTGCCGTCAACATCTTTCAAGTAACCCGTGATAGTGGCATCGTTTTTCAGCATCACCACATTGATTTCCTGCGAACCATTGGCAGCCACTGTCGCTGAGGTGGAATCGCCCGGGCTGTAATCTTGCCCTCCCCAGCCGACCGTAATCTTGTGAGTGCCAGCTGGAACTTTCATCGTAAATTTACCGTTGGTCACTGACGCGCCCACATTTGAATACCAGTATTCTTGACCCATATCTGAAGTATCAATGTAAACCCAGGAATTTAAAGAAGATAAAATCGCGCCGTCAGTATCCACCACTGTGCCGTTAATGGTGGCGTTTAAAGTCATAAAAGTAAAATTCTTGCTGGTTTGCGATGTTCCGCTTACCACAGTCACTGCCAAAGGTTTGCCTAGATAAGTATAGTTGGAATTCCAGTTGGGATAAACATTAATTTGCCATTCGCCGGGCGAAACTAATAAATCATAATTTCCGCTGGAGTCTGTAGTGGCGTTTGCCCAGTCATAGTTGCTACTGCTATTTTTCCAACCATAGACATTGGCGCCTTGCACGCCAGTTCCGTTTTCATCCACCACCTGTCCAGAAATGTGATCGGTTTTTTGGCTATATACAATTTTTATCACCAAGCTGGTATCGCTGTCTTTCACAGCTAAAACCTGCGAATTAAGCGCGTCCCAACCACCGGATGAATTTTGCTGATACACATTTTCCAGATAATTACTGTTGTCCGAGCTCCAAGGATATACTTTAAATTTACCGGCAATCAGTTTGCCGGAAAAAGCATTCGTGTCATAAAGCGATTTGTAAAAACCAGACCACGGCGCGGAATTTTGGTAAATTGACACTCCACCAGAAGTGATAGCGGTATCATTGCCGTTTGCGTCCCTTAAAACCATAGTGCCTGATACTGTGCAATCAGGAATCGTCACGGTTAGATTTAAAGTTGACGACTCAGCTGATTGGTCGTTGGTAAAACTAATGTTCTGGGCGCTGTTTTCGTTCACCCAAGTGCCGTCCCAACCGCCAGACAGCGACACGCTCCACGCGCCACCGGAAAGTTTCATTGAGTAGGCGCCATTGGAATCCGTATTAGCGTAAGCATAATCCCAAGTCCCGGATTGATTGGCGTAAATATATGCGTTAGAGATTTTTGTTCCATCTGAACCAGTGATTACGCCGGATAAGGTTTTAGTTTTTTCCTCGAGAGTAATATCTTTTAATTGATTGGTGCCGTCTAAAGTGAGTGTGGCAGTGTATCGTTTGATATTTTGTTTATCCCATGGCGGAGAAACCTGTAAACTATATGAGCCAGCCGGCAAAGTGTCGCCTAACTCATAATAACCGTCAGAGTTGGTGTTTGAATAAGCGTAGTGCTGATAACTGGTGTCGTAAAGTGAAAGGTACATTCCGCTTTGGGCAACGCCGTTTAATGTGGCAGTGCCGTGCACAGAAATTGTGCCGATGGTGAAGGTATCGGACATATACTGACGGTTGCTGTAGCTTCCGTCAATGTCTGTGCCGTAGCGGTTGGTATAGACTTGGAGTTGATAACCGCCGGCATAATATGGGTTGCGGACATTCAATAATTTGATTTCAACAGCTGATCCGCCGGCTAAGGTATTGCCATAAGGAACCGTAAATGCTAAATTGTTGCCGGAAAAATAGCTTTTTTCCAGTTTGATAGAAGTAGCGCCGTCCACTTTGATATAATCTAACGACGCGCTGTAAGTGTCGAAATACCCCCAGTCATTGCCCCGAAAAACCATATAAACATAGCCGTATTGCGACAAGTCGCTGGCTGTAGTAAAGGCGATCGTGTAGTCGGCGTTGGTGTTGACGCTATTGTTAGACGGCGTTACAGTAATTGACGATATCGCGCCGGCTTTGGCTTTGGGAACTGAGTTTTGATTGACTGTTTGGCTGGTGTTGAGCCAAATCGCTAAAAATCCGATGGCAAGCGCCACTCCTGCCCGTGTGAACCATTTAATAGATCTCATTTTTTTTCGCTATAATTTGCTTGATAATTTTGCCATTGCGACAAAAAAATTAGGCAAACCCTGAAAATGATCCTCATAAATTATTTTTTTGTTTTGATTGTAAATTTTATGACCAAATTGATATGGCTTTTGAAGTCCAAAAAATCACCAAAGCGCATATGCCTAAAAATATGACTATCCAAATTATTTTTTTGGTTAGTTTCATTTAATTTAATTATAACTGTTTTAAACACAACGCGCAAAACTTGTCAAGACTAAAAAATTAAAAACGGCAACCCCGAGGGGTTGCCGTTTTTGAAATTAAAATTAGTATTGCTACTACAACGAAAAATCACCTTCATCAATATTAACAAGTATTAGTATAACCTCTCCTTTTGTTGGTCTTAAACCAAACGTCTTCTCAAAGTGTTTGTCAAGAACTTTTCGATTGGTGCTTTTTTGTGTTACAATCGCTTGCCCACTGATACTGCAATCTAATCTGTCTGGCTTGTAGGATCCGTCTGCTTTCGGACCTTCAAAAATCGTTGGTATTAATTGGAACCCAGCTACGGTTGAATACAAGCCATTATAATCACCATCGGTAAAGGAAAATGGTGTGGGTGATGGTACCTTAGAAGGTTGTACCCCCGGTGGCGTAGAACACTTCACCTCTCCGGTTGTCTTTATTGTTGCATCGTCCCACCCTCTTCCTATTCTGCCAATCTTGGCTTCCTGACAATTATATTTTACATTTATTGGCGATGTTATCGCGTTAACAGGAATCGTTATATCGGAAGGTACATCTTCAGTGCTATTTATACTACCGCTATTAAACATTTCAATCTCAACTTTTTCGGCACAATTACCCTCGACAGCAAAGACCAATCTGTGATTCATGTACCCTTTTGTCGCTGATATGAGCGCGTCTTTAGAAATAGTTGCTTCAATTTTAAAACTCCCATCTTGGCCTACTGGGCTCGCGACAACATCTCTAGTTTTATCCGGAGGCCCCAACGGCGAAGCGTTAGGGTCTGCAAAAAACGTTTTATTATAAGTATTGATACTTATCCTTGTTTTCAGGGTAGCGGGGGACATGCCATATCCACTTCCAAGCTCATAAGATGGATTAAGCGCTACCGACGATGTCGGTACTTCTAAAAATACTATTGATTGGGCATTATACTGCACGCTTCCGCTAGCCTTGATTGTGACTAATTGATTCGTTCCTTGATTTTGTATTGTTGCTGGATCGGTTTGTGTTGTTGATCCATTTTGACCTGAACCCTGGCCAGACCCACCAGTTTGCCCACTAGGCGGTACGATAATCGTTGCCTGGCTCGAACCGGTCTGCCCAAAACCAGGCTCTAAACCAAAATACTTCATATAAGTATCCGCCATATAAGTATCCGCTCCGACATAACCGTTTCTCCACAGTAGCCAACCAGCGAGTCCGAGTATTAAAATGGCTCCGACCAAAGAAATAATTTTAGTCCGAGTCCAGTGAATTTTTAGCTTCATTTTTCCCTCTTCCGAGCATATTGATTTACAATATGCTTTTTATTTTGTTTTGTTATTTTTTACTTTAATCTAATTATCCCCCCCAGCTGGATTTGTCAAGTCATGTGTTATATTCTAGAATAAACAGGGTTGTAAATCAGTCAAAAATGGGCTATACCCCAAATCAAAAACCGCCCTTACGGGCGGCTAAGCGACAACAAACGGTTAAGCAACCAATTAAAATTCCCATACAAAAACAATTATACAAAAGCAAACTTATTTCAAGCCACAAGCTACAAATCAAACTCTATTTTGATATTTCGCACCAGCGAATCGTCAAACCCTTGTCTTACATTGGGAATAAACGACTTGATATAAAATATATTGTCAGTCTGCAAAATGCTTGAATCGAAACTGTAACGATACTCTTGCCATTCACTTGTTTCAGGAATAATGCGACAAATCTCGTGATGATTGATGAAAAAAATCGGATCTTTTTTCGGCACCGCCCGCAATTCGAAAGTTAGCGCTGACTGGCTACCACTTTGTTTGGCTTGAAAACGACTGTCCCAAAAAATTCGCGCGTCGGAAGTATCATCGCCTAAGTGTATTTCTTTTTCTTGTAAAGTAATTGCTTCGGCGATCGCTTGGCTAACCTGAGCAGAATGTCTGGCTAAAAAAGTTGAAGGCGCGATAAAGCCATAATCTTCGAGCGTGTCACCTTTTTTATATTCACCTGGTAAATACCCCAAACCAAAATACCGGGGAATGCTATTTTCCGCATTAACCCCCAAATGTAAATGGGGTGGATCCCAAACGCCAATCTCGCCGATTTTCTCGCCTGATTTAACTACTCCACTTTTTTTGGCTGTTGCCAAAACCAGATGCCCATAATACGCCTTATAATCTAATCCGTCTTTGGTTTGATGCTGAATCACCAGAGCGCAATTGCCTTCGCCCCAGCCATTTTTGGAACACAAAACGATTTCACCTTTATCAATACTATAAACCGCATCGCCCAGTCGCAAGGCTAAATCCTCGCCCAGATGGTATTGCCCGGCAAAATATGTTCCAAACGGTTTACCCAGTTCCAAAAACTCACAAATAATAATCGGAGGCGCGCCAGTTGGCGATGAAAATCCATTGGCTAATTGGTTAGAATTAGACTTGGTATCAACCAATTGGCTAGATTGAGTTGGCTGGGTAAAATCCGTTTGGTATTTATCTTTCAGTATAGCCAACACACAATTATTAACTCTTTTGGTATTGGAATTATGCGTCTGGCGATAATGGCTAACTAAATTCTGCGAAAAACGAGTCGCCAAATTTGAGCTTACAAACCGCGGAGTAGTAGCACAATTTTCCAGCGCTTCAAGTTTCATCAGAAAACGAAGTATATTTTCCGGATTCTGGTCGCTTTGACACAACGCGTTGACTGCCTGCGTATCTGCGCGCAACTGAGTATCGCTTTGTCTGCCTTTGGTCAAAAAATCTGCCAGCCCTTGGCTAATAACGTTTTTATCCAGTTGAGGTATATTCATTTTTTGCGGTATTGCTTTTTTGAAAATCAATTCTATACCGGTTTCCACTATCGCTTGTCGCAAAATATCTTTAACCCCTAAATCAAGTCCCGAGCTAGCTTGCTCGATTGCTAGTACCGCGCCTATTTCATTTTCACTCCCGTTTGCCACTTCCACCATACTTTGCGACAACAAAACTGTCCCACCCGGTAAACCAAATGATTCCACCTCGCGCGAATTGATTACGCCATAGCGAAATGTTTGGCTAAAATGCTTTTCTGTCGTTCGCCCAATCCGCGACAAAGTATATGCCTCTTGATTTTCAAAACTAATCCGACCGAACCTCTTGACAATCTGATTTTGCAATTCTTGCCCGATATTTGCTTGAGAATGAGTTGGGCAACCCGATAAACCAAACCACAAAAAAATTGCCAGCATTCCCTTGGTTTTCATCGCGACTCCTCCTTGTCAAAAAACGAAAACAAATCAAGTTAATTATAGCACAAATCTACTCTTTTACGAAACTTTAATCGCCTTTTCGTGTTGCGAGCATTTCCGCTAAATCTTTTTTATTTTGCTCTTGCACCTCGTTAAAATGCTTTTGGCATATCCCATGGCTCAACCCCTTATACGTAATTTCTGTTCGTTTTTGATCTCGAATAGCGCTTTCGTCCAAAATTTCAAACTGCTCTCTAGGGGTTAAATCATTGAGCGAAATATATTCTTTCCCCTGCTGACGCGCAATTTGATCTAAACTTTACCGCTGGCACCACGAACAAATCAAATATTCATTGACAAGCTGGTCTATTTTAGCTTGATATTTCCCTCGCTCGTCTGATTGCTCGTCTGAAACATTTTCTAATGAATTTTCCTGGTTCATTTTACTCCCTTCACGACTTATGCAAAATTTCCGCTTGTTGTCATTCTCGTTCCGCTTGTCATTCCCGCGCAAGCGGGAATCCAGTCAGGACTGAATCCACAGTCAAGCTGGGGATGACAAAAAGGAATGTGGATCCTCAATCCGAAGCGCTTTGCTTTCGGTTGAGGATGACAAGGGGTGTGTCATTCCCGCGCAAGCGGGAATCCAGTCTTTTTATCTGGATCCCGCATCAAGTGCGGGATGACCCCGTATAGAAAATAAACATTTTCTAACAGGGATGACAAGGGGGTGAAATGATATTTTGTGTAAGTGGTGTTATTTGGTTATTTTTTATCTAAGAAAAAACCAATAAATAACAATCGAAACAATGGCGCGGATTATGTACGAGGTTGGAATGTCAACTTTGACAATTTTCACCCAGCTGTGCCAAGCGGTTTTGTGGCGATTAAATTTTTTCAACGGATAAACCGGGTTGACCACAAACCACATAAAATCTTCTATCGTTGCTCCGATAGTGTAGGCAAAAACTAGTACCCAGAAAAGATGCGCGTCCCAGCCATCAGCCACTAAGGGCAAAGCCAACAATAACGGAATCATCACCCAGTAAAGCCAAAAATGGTAAGCAGTATAGGTGAACGAGCCGAATTTAATTTTCCAACCCACTTGACGCGCTGCCCAACCCTCTGGTCCTTCGATATACGCTTCCCAAAAAGCGCAGGCGATCATCGCCATTTGAATTACTACAAAAATTAGCCAATCATTTTGTGACATATTTTAATTATAATGAAAATTTTAAATTGGTAAAGG
>Ga0210049_1005961_pt1 | contig 10285 bp, 12 predicted proteins | sample CryGeyCG2014_300_2_FD_183964 | JGI IMG/M metagenome (GOLD analysis project Ga0210049, IMG submission 183964) | Groundwater microbial communities from aquifer - Crystal Geyser CG06_land_8/20/14_3.00 (SPAdes) (version 2) | ecosystem: Environmental > Aquatic > Deep subsurface > Groundwater | place...
AAAATAACAAATGTGAGATTTTGAACTTAATAGAATGTAGACGTAATACATAGCATGCTATCTTCCGTTCTTTACTTCAGATTAGTTTACTATTCCGTAGCTTTAGCGAAGGATAGCGGAGGAGGTGAGATTCGAACTCACGGTGCCATTTCTGACACACAGTCTTTCCAGGACTGCCGTTTAAACCACTCACGCACTCCTCCGTTTCCTACGGAATAATACCCACTCCTATGACTACCGTAAAGCGAAAATTATTTACTTGTATCTATCCCCTCCAACGCCTTAATACGTTCCTCTATCGGCGGATGGGTCATGAAAAGTTTGTGCCACCAAGAAACCTGTCTGCCCTTGAACGGATTGTCCAACCACATATGCGCGGTGGAGTCCTTCGCGGAAACCATCGGTACTTGATCTTGTCCTATCTTCCGCAACGCGGAAATCAAACCGTTAGGATAGCGCGTGAGTAAGACTCCTGACGCGTCGGCGAGCGCCTCACGCCGCCGCGAGATTGCGAGCTGGATAAGCATCGTTCCTATCGGCGCGAGAATCGAAAGCGCGATTGCCAGTAGAAAGAATATCTTCCCGCCTTCATCGTTGCTACGACGCCCTCTGCCCATGCCGCCAAAGAAAAGTGATCGCAGAAAAATATCCGCGATGAGTGAAACTATTCCGGCAAGCACCGCCGCGACCGTGGAAACCAAGATGTCACGATTTCCCACGTGCGAAAGCTCGTGCGCGATCACACCCTGTAATTCCGATTTATCCAAACGCTGCAGCGCGCCCCTCGTTACCGCGATTGCCGCGTGCTCTTTATCGCGCCCGGTCGCAAACGCATTAATCTGCATTTCGGGCGTCACGTAAACCTTCGGCATCGGCAGGCCAGCCGTAATGCTAAGATTTTCCACCGTGTCCCAAAGCATCGGGTTATCCTTCTTTTTTATCTGCGCCGCGCGAGCGAGAGAAAGCGCAATGCTTGCCGATAAGTAATAACTGATAAAAGAATAAGCTACGCTGAAAATAGCCGCGAAGATAATGAAGCTCGGATCGCCGTAGGCCTGCGAGAATACCCAGCCCAGCCCGATAACCACGACGGCAAAAACGCCGAACAGGAGCCACGTGCGGCGGACATTGGACGACTGATAGGTATACAAGTTAGCCATTAGCGTTAAGACAGGCTCTCAAAAACAACCCAATCATTCATTCATACAACCGAAAACTAGAACTGGACCTTCACCGGGCCGCGCTCGGCCTCGGTTATATCGCCGAAAAAGTCCATCGGCGCGAAGTGGAATACTCCCGCCAGGAGACTGGACGGAAAAGTTTGAATCTTCGTGTTTAAATCGCGGACCATGCCGTTGTAGAAACGGCGGGCGGCTTGTATTTTGTCCTCGGTGTCGGTTAATTCGTCCTGCAGTTTCCCGAAGTTCTCATTCGCCTTAAGCTGCGGATAATTTTCCGCCACAGCGAAAAGAGACTTCAAAGCGCCGGATAATGCGTCTTCGGCGCCGGCTTTTGCCTTCCCTGTCGCCTGCATCGCGGCGGTTCTCGCGGCGGTAACTTTTTCAAACACCTGGGCCTCGTGTTTCGCATATCCCTTCACCGTCTCCACTAAATTCGGAATCAAGTCATAGCGACGCTTCAACTGAACATCAATGTCGGCGAATGCCTCTTTCGCGCGATTCCTTAGAAGCACCAACCCGTTGTAGGCAATAATCACCCACAGAATTACTATGGCTAAAACTGCGTAAATAATTGTAGTTAAATCCATTTTTATCTATTTATTTTAGTAATCTCCTCCCGCGCCGCCCATTGGGGGCATTTTTTCATCTTTCTTAGGGATATCGGTAATCGCCGCACCGATAGTCAGATAATTCGCCGCGACCGACAAGGCGTTCAAGAAGGCTACCTTCGTGACTTTAAGTGGATCAATAATGCCGGCGGATTTCAGATCGCCGATTTTGTTATTAACCGCGTTGAAGCCAGTCCACATTTCTTTACCTTTTTCCTTGCGGTCGCACATATCCTCAACCACCCGGTCAGCCGATTCGCCGCTGTTCACCGCGATCGCGGTAAGCGGCGACAAAAGTGCCCGGTTCATAATTGCCGCGGCAGCTTGCGCGATGGGAGTAGTTAACTCCTTGCCACCCTCGGCTTGTTTCAGATGCACGTTAAACAACGCAACGCCGCCTCCGGGAATAACTCCTTCCTCCATTGCCGCGCGCGTCGCGGAAACCGCATCTTCAACTCTTTGTTTCAATTCTTTCTGCGCGGACTCGGTCGGCGCTCCTACGCGTATAACCGCAACCCCACCTGCCAATTTACCCAAACGCTCCTTCAGTTTTTCCTTATCAAATTCGGAATCGCTCTTTTCAAGCTGGTTCTTAATCTGATGGATGCGTTTCTCAATCTCGGCCTTGTCGCCTTTGCCGCCAACGATCACGGTTGAATCCTTAGTGGACACGACGCGGTGCGCCTGGCCCAATGAACTCGCATCGGCCGCGGTTAACTTCTTGCCGATATCTTCAGAAATGAATTCCGCTCCGGTCACAATCGCGATATCCTGCAACATCTCCTTGCGGCGGTCGCCGAATCCCGGCGCCTTCACCGCAAGCACGCTAAAGACGCCCCGCAACTTATTAACTATAAGGGTGGCGAGCGCTTCACCTTCGATTTCCTCCGCGACTATCACCAACTCCTTCTTGCCGCTCTGAATCAATTTTTCCAAAAGCGGCAGAATATCATTTATCGCCGAGATTTTCTGATCTGTCACCAATATGTAAGGGTCATCAAGCACTGCTTCCATCTTATCGGCATTGGTAGCCATATACGGCGAGACATAGCCACGATCAAACTGCATTCCCAGAACCTCTTCGTACGAATTGCCGACGGTATTGGAATCTTCAACTGTCACCACGCCGTCGCGGCCGACCTTACTCATCACGGTCGCGATTAATTTGCCGATCTCCTCTTCTTTGGCTGAAAGAGTTGCCACCTCTTCAATTTTTTTATGATCGTTTATCGCCTCACTCTGCGCCTCCAGACCCTTCACGATAGCTCCACCCTGTTTTCTGAGCTCTTCGGCGAGCTGGATGACATTAAACCCTTTCTCACGGATCAGCCGCTCGCCTTCTTCAATCATCGCGTGCGCGATTACAACTGCTGTGGTAGTCCCGTCTCCCACACTGTCATTGGTTTTGTCGGCGGCCTGCTTCAAAAATTCCGCGCCAAGGTTTTCATACTTGTCCTCAAGCTCGATTTCCTTCGCTACCGTCACGCCATCAAATGTAACCTGCGGCGCGCCGTAGCCCTTTTCAATAATCACCGCCCGACCGCGCGGACCCAAAGTGACGCGTACCGCAGCGGCAAGTTTGTCTATCCCGCGTTTCAGCGCTTCGCGGGCTTTTTCATTAAATAAAATTTGTTTAGCCATGGTAGTAAATTGAAAATGTAAATATCAAAGTGGAAAATGACAGATTAAAAATATAAAATGTCCTCGCACTAAAATCATTTTGGCATTTTACATTGTCATTTTGATTTTTGATTTTTACATTTTGCATTTGGCAATTTTGAAGCTACTCTACTATTGCCAAAATATCGTCCTCGTCGCCGACAAGGTATTTTTTTCCGTCCACTTCTATCTCGTCCGGCCCATACTTCTTAAAAAGAACCGTGTCGCCTTCCTTGACCGACATCGGAACGCGCTCGCCATTCTCATTCAACTTGCCGGGGCCGACTGCGAAAACTTTACCTCTAATCGGTTTTTCTTTGTCCGCCGTATCCGGTATAACGATTCCCGACCTGGTAGTTTTCTCATCCGCCAGCGGTTCTATAAAAACGTGGTTTGATAGCGGTTGTATCTTCATATCAGACACATCTTATTCGAACTTTTTTGAGTCGTCAATGCGGGCTAAAGCAGCTGCTCGTCGTTTTCATCGTCTCCTTCGGCTGGGCCTTCAATTGTAAGCGGTTTAGTCTCCATCGATTCGCCGGCTATTTTTAGAAAATCCTTATCGATCATTAACCATTGTTTATGAGCGTTGTTGTACATATTAACGGTCGTATCGAGATTTCGACCTAGTTTCTTAAAATATTCATAATAGGCGGCAAAGTGTTTCTCCAAGTTAATCACTTGCTTGATAATTCCCTGCGCCTGTTCTGAAATTTTCTGGTTTCTAAGGCCTTGAAGCACCGTCTGGAGATATGCCAAGAAAGAAGTGGGTGAAACGATTATCACCTTTTTCTGGCCCGCGTAATTAATCAGATTATTAGTATCGTCAGTAATCGCGCCAACCTTGTTAATAAGAAGGTCATAATACACAGCCTCCGAAGGGATAAACATAAACGCGAAATCCATCGTATCCTCCTCCGGTTTTACGTATTTGGAGGTTTCATCTATTCGGTTTTTGAGATCCGCGATAAAAGCTGATTCGTATCGTTTTCTATCGGTCTCGTCGCGGGCTTCCAGAATCCGGTTATAATTTTCCAAACTGAACTTTGAATCAATCGGGATTATGCGCTTATCAATAAATACGACCGCGTCCACTATCACGCCGTCTTTGAACGCATACTGCATTTTATACGCGCCGGGCGGAAGCACGTTCTTCAACACGGTCTCCAAATAGTACTCGCCCAAAATCCCCCGCTGTTTGGGATTCTTCAAAATATCCTGAAGACTCTTGAGCTGGTCGGCAAAATTAACCACTTGTTTGTTTGTCTCATCAAGTTTGACCAGCCGCTCGGTAACGTCACGGATAATTTTCGCGCTCTGTCCGAACTGCTGCTGGATTACCCTGGTTGATTCGCCCAGCTTAGTATCGAGCATCCTCGAGATTTCATTCAGCTGGTTCTGAAGCAGAAGGAACGATTGCTCGCTGCCTTCCCTCCTGTTCCGGCGGCGCAATGCGGCATAGATGAGGGCAAATGAGCCGACCAGAAGCGCCAGCACGATGGCAACTACTGAGATATCCATTAGTTCAATAAATTCACTATAAGATTCGCTAACTATTGTAGCACCCTATACCCTAGTGGCTATACCCTATACCCTTACCCTAATATCCCGCCGGCAACACGCAACCGCTTTCTTCAGCCAAGTTTTGCAGCCCCTGTTCGCCCACGAACTTCCTGCCGCCTTGCGCTGAGCCTGCCGAAGTGTCCGGGAAAATCCAGGTTGGAACGCCTTCAATGCCCGCCGCGGTACACTTGTCGGTTTCCACTGTACACTCCACATAATTCACGTATTTGAACGAGTCGCCAAAGGCGGCCTTTTCATTCTGACAATGCGGGCACGAGTATGCGCCGTACATCGTGGCTCCCTTCGCCGCGAGGCACTGCGCGAAGTTGTCTAAAACGCCGGCCGCGCCGTCAATCCCTTTAGGCGTATAGGTAAGGAGAAGCACCATCGCCAACGCCACCGCGAGTATGAGCACGATTATTACCGCTAGCTTCTTGCCCCGTAGAGCAACGGCGATTGGCTTAACCCAATTTCTCATCATTTTAATTGAAAAATACTGTATTTAGAACAAACAATGTTTTGGAGATAACCACTAAGAGTTAAGCGAGAAATTGCTATCGCCGTTGTCATACGGGACTTGCCCCGTAGAGCAACGGCGATTGGCTTAACCCAATTTCTCATCATTTTAATTGAAAAATACTGTATTTAGAACAAACAATGTTTTGGAGATAACCACTAAGAGTTAAGCGAGAAATTGCTATCGCCGTTGTCATACGGGACTTATTCATCACAACAGTCCACCAGTTTATCAACGATATCTTTCAGCGTCCACGGTTGTTCGGCGCCGGCTTTCTCTTTCAGCTCCTTTATATTTATCAACTTCAGCCTCAAAGCCCAGAACAGCGAGTAGATGCGGTAAGCGTGCTCAAAGGTTTCCTTCGCCTCATCTTTCTTGCCGTCGGAATAAAGTTTCGTCCCTACTTCGACGAGGCGCATCGTCGTCGCGAGCAGGTGTTTAGAAATACACCAAGTTTCGCCCTCATGTTTATCCACGAGGCGCGCCAAAAGCGACTTCCTCACCTCGCGCACCTGACTAAGCAGGTCGAAATATTCATCCCTGCCTGTTTTGGAAGCGGTGAAGAAAAAGTGCTCTTCCAAGCTTACCAAGTTCATTATGGCGATCGACAGGTCCTCCTCGGTGGAAAGATCCACAGTGCCGGCTTTCTTCATCGCCTCGATTCTTTTGATTAATGTTTCGTAATCTTTGATTTGATCCATTGTTTTTATAAAAGCGTTTATACAGCGAGAATTATAATCCCCAATACAACCATGACAACTCCGCTCCAGAAACGCATATTACCGGTCTCTGATTTTTTCCACTCCTGCACTTTTTCAAGAAGGCTTCGCTCGCTTGCAATCGCGAGAAAAACGATGAGCGGCGCGATAAAGATGAGGTTGAACAAAAGCAGGTATGCGAGCCCCAACGAGTGCAGCGCTTTATCGTGCAGCATTCCCAGAACCACGATGTACGGCCCGCCGGTGCAAGGGAACTCACTTAGACCCACAAGCGCCCCCAGCGCGAAAGCGGTCGGGAGAGAAGCCTTCTCCATCAAGACCGCCATCGAACGGCGGGCTCCCTGCGGTATGGTGAGCTTTATCGGAAACTTCGGGAAAAATGTATTAACCAGATTTATCGCGCCTAGGAGAATTATTAAGATCGCGCCTATTTTCGCAACAAAATGTGGCACGTTGAAAACGCTAAGCGCCTGTAGAACTCCCAAACCGATGCCGATATACACCAAGAAAACCGCGACGATAAAAGCTGCGCCGACTTTCAAGATATCCGAACGTAGCCGCCCCAAACTGAACAGGAACGCAATCGTTAAGAGCAGCACCGAGTAGGCGCAGGGATTAAGGCCTTCGGCCAAAGCCGCGGTAATGAGCACTGGCAAGAAAAACTTACCGTGATCTGAAATCCTCGCGACGAGCGACGCGCCCGCAGACGAGCCGAGGTATAACCCAACACCCACAACCAATACTCCTGCGAGCACCAGCCAGAAAAGCCTCTTTTTTAGAATGCTATTTTCCACCGCTTAAATCCCTACATTTGGCAGCGAGCCTGCAAGGAAAACTTTGTTTTATTTGCGGCGAGCGCCCGGCCTTCGCAGCCGAAGCGGCTGCTTCGGCGGAGTAGGCAACCGAATAAAAAATGTTATAACGTGACATTTTTATTTAACCACAACCGCTCCAGTGAACTTCGGGTTCAGCTTGTCGTAGTAATTCCAAGTGCCGACGGTCTTAAAAGTCAGGCGGAAATTCTCGCCGAGTTTCAATCCACGGCAGGAGTTAAACGCGCTGCCGCAAGTCCCTTTATCTGGATATGGTGTGGACGAATCGACAATAATCCAGTGTTGAGCTTTGTCGCGGTTAGTCCAGATGATTGACTGGCCTGCCTTGATATCAATCTCGGTAGGACTGAAACCGATGGTCGTGATGTCAATCACTTCATCGGCCTGTTTTTCAATGGGTATCACCACCTGCGAGATCACGCCATCATGAGGAATATAAGGCGGCGGAGCGGTTTGATTGCTTGAAGCTCCGCTTGCGGGAGTATTGCTTTGGGAGGTGTTGCTACCGCCGCCCAAGCCTCCAACAAAGGGCAAGCTGCTAAGTGGTATGGTAACGAGCACCACCACGCCGACTACGATGAGAACAACTATCGCAATCCCAATGTATAAATATTTCTTATTTATGAAACTCGTATTTTGCCCGTCCATATTTAATTGTTAGTTTTCTTTTCGACCTTACACTCACCCTTATAATTTACTCCTACATTGGCCTGATTCGCAAAGCATTTAATGGCGTTAGCCATAAGATGCCAAGCTGCGTTCGCCTCGCCGAAAGCCGCGCCGTAACGCCCCGCCTGCAAATCGCTTTTAGCCTTATCCAAAAGCGATTTGGCGTTATTTATTAGAACTTTCACGTTCGTCGGAGTCTTGTAAGTGGCGCCGCGCGACTGGATCTCGCTTTCAGTATCTGCAACCAACTTGGTAACGCGGCCTATTAAGTCCGAAGCGTCGCTTGCTGATACCGCCGAACCGGAAGATAACTTATTAACTAACGCGGTCCTCACGGCATCAAGTTCCGATCGCGCCGCGGCGCTATTCACGTAATCGCGCAGGTTATCGATAACTTTAAGTTTAACCGTGTCAGTCATCGGCAGTTGATCCAAGATCTTCGCGGCTGCACCGGGCGTGAGTCCATCAGCTCCGAATCGTCCCTCAAAGTGCAATATCTCGTCATCCTTGACTTGATTCAGCTCTGCACGGATAGCGGGATCGTTTGTACTCTTTTCCAGGCGATCAAGAAAAGGCAACGCCTTGAGCTCGCGACCCAAGTTATCCTTTTGAGAATTTATCGCGTTTTCAAATAGATCCTTAAACTTTCCCGGAGCGTTATCTTTCGCCGCGAGTTCTTGCATCAGTTCGTCAATCTTCGTCTGGACCGCCTCAATTTTATCCGCGGCATCGCCGTGCGAGGCTTTCAATTCTTCCAGTAGCTCCTGATATTTCACGGCTTGCGAAGCTGTGTCACTCGTAAGCTGGTCAGTATTTCCACCGCTAGTATCTAACCCTTCAAGCTGGTTCTCCAACTGCTTTATGCCGTTTTCGTAGTTATCCAAGGCGCGGCTTAAGGCGTCGGTGTTGCCGGGGCTTAGATCCACTACCCGTTTCAGCTCCGCCGCTTTCTCGGTGGCCACTCGCAGTCTCAGCTCGGCCTTCTTCACCGGATCCGAGGTAATGAGCTGTTTTAAGCTGCGTCCCCATTCCTTAACGAAATAGAATGGGTTAGTGGGTAAAAGGCCGGGGTTGCTCACTCCTAAATCGCTAAGGCTCACTGCCGCCACGGTTAATGACTGTGCCGGGGTAACTTCCTTGGCGAATGCGAATGAAGCCAGCCAAACAATGAGCGTTATCGCAAGTAGGATGACTAATATCGCCTTTATTGCCTTTTTCATTTCCTATATTATACCAAACCCCGTATGACAAAGTGGATAGCAATTTTCACGAAGCCCTCCTCAAAACTAAGTTATATCAATAAAATATCTACTTTATCTTTAGACTTAGTCAGTAAGAAAATTGGATAGGCTTCGCAATCCACTTTGCTCTACGGGGCAAACCCCGAAATGTCCCCACCTAAGGACGGGTCTGGACTAGAATGGTGATAAGCGTTTATAATCTACAGGATTCCGCGGTAGCCCCGACGCTACGGTCGGGGCCCCGACCGTAAAGCACGTCGGGGCTCAATGTTCATGCCTTATATTTATATCTTAGAAAGCCTACGGGACGGTCGTTTCTATGTTGGTAGCACTACCGATCTGGACAGAAGGGTCGCACATCATAAAGGTGGACATACATATTCCACAAAAAGATTTGGAGCCTTGAAATTAGTTTTCAGTCAAAAATTCGACTCGCTAAAAGAGGTAAGGTATCTCGAGAGTAAGTTAAAGAAGATGAAACGCAAGGACTATTTGAAAAAAATAGTAAAAGATGGTTTTATAAGGATTAGGATTCCGCGGTAGCTCAATGGTAGAGCGACTCCCTGTGGAACGCCCCTAATTTGCCCCGTTGTTCATTGATATAATCAATTAATGGCAGATAAGAGGAAATACGCCGACCGCAGAGAAGAACTGATACGGGCGGTAGCAAAGCGAAGACGCAAAATCAAAACCTTGGCAATCGAATATAAAGGTGGGGAATGCCAGGTGTGCGGCTACGACAAATATCCAGGCGCGCTGGATCTTCATCACAAGAACCACAAGGATAAAAGGTTTGGGATTGGAGACAAGGGTTACACGCGCTCCTGGGAGAAGGTTAAAGCCGAGTTGGATAAATGCGTTTTGGTATGTGCTAACTGTCATCGGGAGATCGAGGCCGGCATAACGCAGCTTCCCCGAGTAATCGGGGTCGAAAAACGAGGTGAATTGCGGGAAGCCTAAAGCCGTGAGGTTAGGGTAATCCGCAGCCAAGCCCAAACCCTTCACCAGAAGATTTGGGAAGGTTCAGAGACTATCCCGTAAGGGAGTACCCCGCGCTTAGCGCGGAGGAAGCGCCTCGCCCCTGTATAAGGGAGATGATATAGTCCGCCCCTAGTGGAAACATTGGGATAAGCGTAAGGAGTGGGTTGCAGGTTCGAGCCCTGCCCGCGGAGCAACAATAAAACTCAACTAACTAGGTATCAGTTTCGTAGTATTTTATTGCGCTCATTAACTTAACCAATCAGTGACAATCTCAGCAAGTTTCCTCTCGTATCCTTTAAATGAATGATCCCCTC
>Ga0210049_1005964_pt1 | contig 10283 bp, 9 predicted proteins | sample CryGeyCG2014_300_2_FD_183964 | JGI IMG/M metagenome (GOLD analysis project Ga0210049, IMG submission 183964) | Groundwater microbial communities from aquifer - Crystal Geyser CG06_land_8/20/14_3.00 (SPAdes) (version 2) | ecosystem: Environmental > Aquatic > Deep subsurface > Groundwater | place...
CCGCCAAAGACGATACTTTTTGGGAAATTTCTTTAGATAATTTTCGTCAACAGACCAGTTATACATATGCTTCTAAAATCTTCTATTATAATTATATCATGTCCCGTCTGCACCGCCGCAATTTTCTACCAGCAGTTATAGTCGATCTTGTTTTGTGGATAAGTTGTGGATTGATCGTTTTCCTCTTTGACCCCGACAAAGATTCTCAATTGTCGGTTGGCAGTCTTCAGTTTGATATCTATCCCAATATAATTTTATTCTTCGTCATTTTCGGCCTATCTTTAACCATTACGTTGGCCCTACTCTTCGGCAATACCCGACGAGGGCTGTTCGCCTCCCTTTTTTTAGTCTCACTTCTTCTCCTGAGACTATTTAAATATTTCTATTGGTGGTCAGCGCTAATCTTGCTGGCTTTTGCTCTAGCCGGGGAAATACTGCTTTCTATCAGAAGCAGGAAAAAACAATCTGACAAGACAGTATTCTGATAATCGCCTTCATTTTTGCTTTCGAGGCTGATTTAAGTTAAAATTGGGCCATGGACAAGAAGTTCTATATTACTACCGCGATTGACTACGCCAATGACACAATTCATATCGGCCATATATATCAAAAGGTAATCACAGATGTCTTGGCCAGATATCACCGTTTGATTGGTGAAAAAGTCTTTTTCTTAACAGGCACAGATGAACATGGCGGAAAGGCAGAAAAATCAGCCAAAGCTGCCGGATTTGAAGGTAAAGAAAAAGAGTTTGTCGACCAAATCGCAAAATCAGATAAAGAGGAACAAGAATCCATAAATGTCTCCTTTGACCGTTTTATCCGCACGACCGATCCCGACCATGTAAAATTTAGCCTTGAATTCTGGGAAAAAGTTGAAAAAAACGGCGATATCTATTTAGGAGAATACGACGGCATTTACTGCGAGGGCTGCGAAGGTTTTCTGACTAAGTCAGACCTTGTTGATAATAAATGCCCTTACCACCCCAACCAGGAACCAAAAGTAATCAAAGAAAGAAATTTTTTCTTTCGCTTGTCAAAATACGCCAATTTTCTGAAAGAACACCTAACAAATCACCCCGAATTCGTCTGGCCGGATTCCAGAAGAAGAGAAATGCTCTCCTTTATTGAACAAGGAATACAAGACATTCCCATATCAAGAGCGAATATAAAATTTGGTATACCTGTCCCTGCCGATCCTTCGCAAACTATTTATGTCTGGTTTGACGCTCTGATTAATTATCTTACCGGCGCTCCTGAAGGTTTTTGGCCGGCAGACATTCATGTATTGGGCAAAGACAATCTTCGCTGGCATGCGATTTTATGGCCTGCAATGTTAAAATCTGCCGGGTATGAATTACCAAAAACAGTCCTTGTTAACGGATTTCTTTCACTTAACGGGCAAAAAATTTCCAAGTCATTGGGAAATGTCATTAAAACAAGCGACTTGGTTAAAAAATTCGGTGCAGATGCGGTCAGGCTTTACTTGTTGAAATCAAAACCAGTAGATACCGATGGAAACATCAATGTTGAAAAAATTAAGGAATCTTATAACTCTGATCTGGCCAATGGATTGGGAAATTTAATCGCCAGAGTGGCCAAACTCTGCGAAAAGTCAGAATTAAAATTTTCTCTTAAAGAACAAAAACTGGATGAAAAAATATGCAAACTGGTTTCAGAATATAAACTTGACGAAGCATTAAAAGAAATCTTTGTTTGGATAAAAGAAACAAACGAATCGATTAGTAAAGAGGAACCGTGGAAAAAAGAAGGTAGTAAGCTAGAAAAACTACTTAATAAATATGTTGATCAAATTAGCCGAATTGCTTTTAATTTACAGCCGTTTATGCCTGAAACAGCGGAAAAAATTCTTGAACAATTTAAGGGACCGAAAATTAAAACAGGCAGTCCCCTTTTTCCGAGAATTTAATTCCTCAAATAAAAATGACAAGAGAACGTCTTCTACAAAGATTCCTAGAAATTATGCCAGGGTTCGTTTCTTGGAACTTAATTCTTTTCCCTTTCTGGGGAGCTTTAGTTGCACCAGTAGTAGTCGCTTACTTTATCCTATTTTTTGATATCTATTGGCTTTATAAATCATTTACCTTGGCACTTTTTGCTTTTATTTCCCATCTGCGGATTCAAGCTTCCAAAAAAATGGACTGGTTGGGAGAACTGCAGTTTTTTCCTGATTGGGAAAAAGTACACCACATCATTATCGTTTGCACCTACAAAGAACCTCTTTACATCGTTGAGAGAACCTTAAACAGTATCACTAGCCAAACCATGCCCAAGGAACAAATTAGTGTTGTTATGGGTTTCGAAGCGAGAGAAAAAGACTGGCAAAGCAAAGCCTCAGAACTAAAAAAGAAATTCCATGGAAAATTCGCCCATCTTTTGTTTAGTGAACACACCTTAATTCCTGGAGAAACTGCAGGTAAACACTCCAACGCCAGAGCAGCAATCTTCCTCGCTAAAAAGAAACTAATTGATACCAAGAAAATAGACATCAGCTATTGTACCGTTACTTCTTGTGACGCAGACCACGTCTTCCACCACAATCACTTTGCCTATCTGTCATATGAATTTTTAGATGATCCCAATAGATACGAGCGATTCTGGCAACCAGCAATAGGCTTTTATAATAATATCTGGAGGCTACCGGCAATTTCCAGAGTGGCCAACACGCTCTCCTCAATCTGGATTACTGCTGCTCAATCAAGAACCGATAGACTCATTAACCAACAAAATTATTCTCTTTCGTTTAGATTACTAGACAGGATTGGCTATTGGGATCCAGACGTTATTCCGGAAGACTGGCACATTTTTTTCAAGGCTTATTTTGAAACCGATGGGAGGGCAGAAGTAAGACCCATATTTTTACCCCTTTCAGCTGACGCTGCCGAATCAACATCTTTCCTCAAGACAATGAAAAACCAATACGAGCAATTTAAACGTTGGGCTTGGGGAGTTTGTGACGATCCTTATGTTATTAAAAAATATTTCAGCTCAAAGAAAATAAATTTTTGGGACAAGACCGTACGAATCGCCAGACCACTTGCTGATCACTTTTTATGGCCTGTTTATTGGTTTATTATCACTTGGGGAGTAAACATTCCTATGCTCTTAAATAAAAATTTCACCAAGACGGCCTTAGGATTTAATCTGCCCAAGTTTTCCTCATTTATCATGACCTTAAGTCTTTTGTTTCTCTTTATTATTGTTTTTATCGATCTAAGGCAAAGACCCCCTCGACCTAAAGAAATTCCCAGATATAGGTCCTGGCTCACCCCACTCGAATTCATTCTAATTCCAATTTCTGGATTTATCTTCGGCGCCCTACCGGGGTTGGATGCCCACACAAGGCTAATGCTGGGGAAGTATATTGAGTATCGAGTCACTGAAAAAGTATAATTTGGTATGGACCAATTCAATGCCAGCCTCTGGGGAGATGAAGCTTGGGCAGCCACTCTGGCAGTAAAGCCGGTATTAAAAATCATCCAAATCGTCTCCCGCGATACCTCGCCTCCTCTTTATTATCTTCTGCTCCATTTTTGGATGAAATTTTTTGGAACTTCAGAAATTTCAATTCGGTCCCTCTCTTTCTCTTTATTTTTAGCAACGGCGGTTACAGTATTTTTCATCGGCAAAAAGCTGTTTGACAAGAAAACCGGGTTCTTAGCCGCACTGTTTACCTTGGTTAATCCTTTTTTGTTTAATTACGCCTTTGAAGGAAGGATGTATTCGCTTTTGGCTCTGTCCTGTGCCCTTTCGATTTATTTTTTCGTTAAGAAAAACCGCCTTGGCTTTATCCTCTCGACGACTGCCGCCCTTTACACTCATCATTTTGCAATCTTTATTGTTGTTTTTGAGGGATTTTGGACTCTTACCAGAATTAAACGCCTTAGTTTTAAAAAAATTTGGAAGGAATTTAAAGATTTCTTCATTATCGCTCTTTTGTATCTCCCCTGGCTTTACCCCCTTTATCTTCAAACCTCTTTAGTCTCTTCCGGTTTCTGGCTCGGAAGACCAACTTTAAAAAATTTGATACAAACAGCCCGGCAATTTTTAATTGGATCCGGAAACGAAATTTTCAGAAAACTAGCCTTTCTCGGTATCCTTCTTGCTCTTGCCGGGAGAAGATGGTTAGATAACAAATCTAAAACAGTTTTCCTTTTTGGTTGGTTTTTTACCCCGCTTTTACTGACTTTTTTAATTTCTCAGCGCTTCCAATCGATATTTTATGACCGGTATCTTTTGGCCACCATCCCCGCCGCCTTACTTGTACTCTCTTCAAATCGTCGAAAAATTACTGTTTTTTTTCTTTTATTCTCGATGTTTTTTCTCTTAATCCTTGATATTCATTATTTTACTCATCCGACCAAAAGACCTTTCAGAGAACTGGCCACGTTTATTAAGAACAATGCCTCCGGAGTCGCTCTCATAAACTATAGTGGCTCAGCCCATCATCTTTTTGAATCAAAATATTACGGTCTTAGTGCCCCTATTTACTCACCCCAACCACTGCCTTTTTATACCGGAACTGCTCTTATGGAAAAAAGTGACGTGATTGATAAACTTCCTAATGAAAAGATAATCGGCGTTATTACAAGCAATCCCGAAGAGAAAGTAAAACTTCCTGGCTATTCTTTGATAAAAAGTAAACAATTTGAATCACTTTCTTTTATATGGATGGAAAAAACATTTTAAAATTTTTTAGGCGATATTGGTTAGTATTAGTTCTACTAATAACTTTTCTATTGCGACTCCCTTCCCTTTTTGAGCCGATAAGCTATGGGGACGAAGCAATTTATTTGACTTTGGGCGGCGGGATTAGAAGAGGTCTTCTTTTATACCGTGACATTTATGATAATAAACCGCCCCTTTTATATTTGCTGGCAGCTATCGCCGGAAATCTCTTTTGGTTCCGCTTTCTTCTTTTGATTTCTTGCTTAACTGCTATTGTGGTTATGTCCAAATTGGTGAAAATCTTTTTCCCCAAAAACTCTCTTTCTCAAAAGTTTGCCGTAATTTTTTTTGCTCTAATTAGCTCTATCCCGCTCGTCGAGGGAAACAACGCCAATTCTGAAATTTTCCAAATTTTGCCAACAATAACTGCTGTATATCTACTTCTTAAAGAAGAAAAGACAACACTTAATTGGTTTATCGCCGGCCTTCTCTTCTCCCTGTCAGTTCTTTTGAAAGTACCGGCCATCTTTGATTTTGCGGCCTTGATTTTGTTTATCGTGTTGTTTTCAACCAAGAAAAAGTTCTACTTTTCCTCTAAAATATTAGTTTTGTTTTTGGGATTTATCCTTCCTGTTTTTATTGTTTCCTTATATTTTGGCTTACACCATCAATTAAAACTCTTTTTCAAAATAGCTTTCTTGCAAAATTTGGGCTATTTATCCTCCTGGAAAACCGGTAGCCATGCATTTTCAATAAACAATCTCCTGAAAACCGATTTCTTTCTTAAGGGCATCTTTATTTTTCTTACTGTTATGATGCTGTGGTGGCAAAAATCAAAATTAAAAGGACTTCTTGCTTTTGTAATTATTTGGGGGTTGTTTTCTCTTTTCGGGGCCACCCTTTCGGAAAGACCTTATCCCCACTATTTGATCCAAATCATTCCGCCTTTTACCCTGATTCTAGCTTTTGTTTTCCTGAAGAAAACAAGGGCAACACTTTTGGTTCCCCTGTTCTCGATAGTGCTTATCGCGTGCACTTATCTTCGTTACCATGTTTGGCGTTACCCAACACTTCCTTATTATCAAAACTTCCTGGCTTTTATCTTGGGTCAAAAAGACAAAGACTCTTATTTTTCCTATTTCAATGGCCAGCTTCCAAACTACTACAAGGTTGCCGAAGAAATAGTTTTGCTGACAACAGAAAAAGAGAAAATTTTTGTTTGGGGAGACGACGCTTTTTTATATGTTCTAACTCGCCGGCTGCCAGCGATCCCTTTTGTTGCTACTTATCATATAAAAGATTTCTATAGCCTTGGAGAAGTCGCCAAAGATTTGCAAAAAAGTCCCCCTTCTTTCATAATTGTCAAACAAGGCAGCCAGCCCTTCCCCCAGCTTGAGTCAATCTTGGAAAATAAATACTTTAAATTACAAAAAGAAGGAAGTTTAATAGTCTTTTCTAAAAGAGTCAATTAAACATAAATCGGAAACATGCACAAAGATAAGTTTTTGAAAAAGATTACCTGGACAAACCTCGGTATAATTTTTGTTGGTTTTTTGGTGATCTTGCTAAAACAGTCTTCTCTCCCAAATTTTGTTCCTCTGTTTTATAGCCGCCCTTGGGGAGAAGAACAGCTTGCCGCCAAAAACTGGCTTTTTTTGATTCCCAGCTCTTCCTTTGTTATCTTTGTTTTTGGTAATCAAATCGGAAGACTTTTGTGGAAAAAGAACGGAGACTTCCTCCCTTTTGTCCTAAATGGGATTTCTCTTTTATTCTCTGTACTCGGAATAGTGACGCTTTTAAAAATAATTTTTCTGGTGACCTAAATGGATCCTAAGTTTTTTTTGCCTTTTGCTGTTGCCACTGCGGTTAGTTTCTTGACTACTCCGGCCGTTATTCTTGTTCTTAAAAAACTGCAGATATTAGATGATCCTAAAAAACACAAGCACGCTAAAATTACTCATACCTACCCCGTCCCTCGCGGCGGTGGTATTCCCATTTTTTTGAGTTTACTGACCGCATTTTTTTTTCTTCCTCTGGACAAACATCTTCGCGGAATTTTACTCAGTGCTGGGATTGCTCTTTTGGTCGGTATTCTCGACGACAAATATGAAGAAAAAATCCATCCATTAGTCAGGCTGGCAAGTAATTTTTTGGCAGCAACAATCGTGGTTCTTTCCGGAATTGGAGTTGCTTTTGTTAATAATCCTTTCGGAGGCATTATCCATCTTGATTTTCCAAGATTTTGTTTTTCTTTCTTAAACCAGCCGCATTGTATTTGGATCTTGGCTGATATCTTGGCAATCTTCTGGATCGCTTGGACAATGAACTATGTTGGCTGGTCGGGCGGGGTAGAAGGACAAATGCCGGGGATCGTTGTCATTGCTGCTATCGCGATCGCCGCCTTAAGTTCACGTTATTCTGCAGACATTACCCAGTGGCCAGTAATCATCTTGGCAGCGATTTTAGCGGGCGCATATTTGGGGTTTCTCCCTTGGAATTTCTATCCACAAAAGATAATGCCGGGTTACGGAGGGAAAACCCTTGCCGGCTTTATGTTGGCAGTTCTCTCAATTCTCTCCACTGCCAAAATAGCCACTTTAATGATTATTCTTGGGGTTCCCCTAATTGACGCTACTTATTTGGTAATTAAAAGATTGGCTGCAGGTCGCTCCCCTGTTTGGGGCGGACGTGAACATCTCCATCACCGCCTTCTTTCTTTAGGCTGGGGAAAACGCAAGGTCGCCATTTTCTACTGGACAATCACGGCTATCCTGGCAATTTTGGCATTACAATTGAATAGCCAGCAAAAATTCTATACAATGTTTATGCTAATTATAATTTTCCTTGGGGGAAGCCTGTGGCTAAATTATTTATCAATCTCCTTAAAACCGCCAGACCCCGACAATGGGTAAAAAACTTGAGCTTGGCCGCCGCTCTAATCTTCTCGGGAAAACTTTTTTATCTTCCCAGCTTTCTTACTATTTTTTGGTCAATTATCATCTTTTCGATTCTTACATCTTCGGTCTATTTTATAAACGACATCGTTGATATCTCCCGTGACAGGCTGCACCCATTCAAAAAATTCAGACCCATCGCCTCAGGGAAACTACCTGTTCCGGTCGCTCTTTTTTTTGCTTCCTTTGGAGTTTTGGTTAGTCTCTACTTATCTTTTAACATCTCCTTTTTCTTTTTCCTTGTCTGCCTAATTTATTTCCTTCTGCAGATAGTTTATTCGCTTTATCTCAAAAACTTAATTGTCCTGGATGTTCTTTCTATTGCGGCTTCTTTCATACTTCGTATATATGCCGGGGCAATTGCCCTAAATTACCACATTTCAATTTGGTTCTTGCTTTGTGTTACTTCTTTGGCGCTTTTTATGGCAGTCGGGAAAAGAAGAGCAGAATTGTCTTTATTGGGGCAAACGACTTTGGGTCACCGCAAAACTCTTAGTCATTATACTGCCGATCTTTTAGACGACTATCTGGCAATGTTTTCTGCTTCGGCTTGGATGTCCTGGGCGCTTTTTACCTTTTTTGAATCTCCCCCGGTAGTTTTTGATTCGCCTGTCCTTTACTCAATCTTGCCGCTGACGATTTCCGGTACAAACAAGCTATTAATGAGTACCATCCCTGTAGTTATCTACGGGATCATGCGGTATCTAAGTATTATTTACCAAGGATCCCGGGCAGAATCACCAGAGAGAATCCTTCTTTCGGACAAACCGCTTTTAGGGTCGGTAATCCTATGGGGGTTGATGGTAACCTGGATTCTCTATGGAGCTGGAAGTTAGTTATTCGGTCGCCTTCTGAGTGTATTGACTATCTGCAGAAACCCAGCCTTCCTTCCCTTCCTCGTAAGTAATTTTGTACCAACCGGATTTTTCCTCTAAAAGAGAGTATTTCTTTTGTGGGTCGATTGGCTGGATTTTCGCAATCTCTGTCCCAGAAGGAGCATTTCTTACTCTTAAAAATCCAACACTGTTCTCCTTAACCAAGATGTAGCCTACGGCCGCGCCTGTCGTTGGAGTAACACTGGAAGTTTTGGTCGGCGTCGGAGAAGTCTGACTTTTACTTGGAGTCGCACTTGCTTTTGGCGTCGGTCCAGAAGAAGGAGTAGCCGTCGGAGTAATGCTATCCGCTAAACCAAGCTGTGCCAGTTTGACACTGATTATTAACTTATAACCGGCAATCGCTTTGGCATTAACGGTTTTGTCAGTATATCCCTCCTTAGAAACGACAATTTCGTGGTCTGTTTCACTAACGCTATCGATCACCAACGGAGAAAACCCTTTTGACTCGCCATCCAATTTAACTAAAGCGCCGTCGGGGTCAGTAACAACAGACAAAGAAGCTTGTTTTTTGTCTTTATTTTTTTCCAAAGTTAAAATATGCCCGGAAGCAGCGGCCTCGTTGGCGGCAAACTCCCTTTCAATCAGAGTGAGCACCCCGCTATTAACCTTAACTTTTCCCTCCCAGGAGACCAACGAAGAAGTGTCGGCCCCAGGAATTAGTTTGATTAACAGTTCGCCTCCTTTTAAATTACTCGCCTGATATGGTGTTTTCCCCAAAAGCTTACCGTCTATAAAAACATTCGCCATTGGCTCGGTTTTTATTTGTAAAGCAGCCGGGGGAGTCTTCAGCGAACAGCCCGCAAGAAATAAAGAGAAAGCAACCAAGATTAAAAAAGGGAGAACTTTTCTCATCGTTACCAATAATAACACCAACCCCCAAATTTGGCAAGAAAGATTTTACTTTTTGAATTTGCTCCGGACAAACTCAATTAACATTGGTAGTATTGAAATCAAAATAATCCCAAAAATTACCAAGGAAAAATTGTGCTTTACCGAAGGAATATTACCAAAAAAGAAGCCGGCTAAGACAAACAGACTTATCCAAGCAACTCCGCCAATAATATTGAAAGAAATAAAGCGACCGTAGCTCATCTTTCCGATTCCGGCAACGAAGGGCGCAAAAGTTCTCACTATTGGGACAAAACGAGCTAAAATAATCGTTTTACCCCCATGTTTAGCAAAAAATTTCTGGGTTTTTTCAATATGTGACTTTTTAATTGGAATTTTAGGGTTAGCGATTAATTTCTCCCCCAAGAAATGACCGATCCAGTAATTGACCGTGTCCCCCAAAAACGCCGCTAAAACCAAAAACGCCAACAGGAAAAAAACGTTAAAGGAACCCAGGGCAGCAAAAGCGCCGGCAGCAAACAAAAGGGAATCTCCGGGCAAAAAGGGGGTAACCACCAAACCCGTCTCAATGAAAATAATCACAAATAAGATCACATAAGTAATTACTCCATAGGTGGCAATAAGTTGCCCCAAATGGACGTCGATATGCAAAACAAAGTCGATAATGGATTTAATAGTGATCATTTAGTAGCCTTAATTATATCTTTAAATGGTTAAAGAAGAAACCAGAGAATTTGACCTTTCTTCTTTGCTTTCCGAGGCTAATTATGATAACCTTAGTTTGTCTCATGACCACGTAGCCAAGTAGTAAGGCAGCGGCCTGCTCGCCCACTTTCGCCAACGCGATCGCGTAGCCAAGTAGTAAGGCAAGTGTCTGCAAAACACTCATACGCGGGCG
>Ga0210049_1005965_pt1 | contig 10282 bp, 7 predicted proteins | sample CryGeyCG2014_300_2_FD_183964 | JGI IMG/M metagenome (GOLD analysis project Ga0210049, IMG submission 183964) | Groundwater microbial communities from aquifer - Crystal Geyser CG06_land_8/20/14_3.00 (SPAdes) (version 2) | ecosystem: Environmental > Aquatic > Deep subsurface > Groundwater | place...
AGGCAGATACAGTTATAAATACTAATCCCACTGTTACAATTTCAAACACTAAAATTTTAAACATGAATGCAGTTGGAATATTTGCACAGGGAGCAAAAATTCTTGCATGGAATAATGTAATTGCAAACTGTGGTCAGTGTGCTGTAGCGCTTACAATTGGCGGAACCTATCAATTTTACCATTGCACAATTTATAATTCGTGGCAATATGCAAACCGGCAAACCCCTTCGGTTTTATTAAATAATTATTACCAGGATGTTAATGGAAATTACCAGGTTAGAGAATTAAATGAAGCCACTTTTGGGAACTGCATTATTTATGGTAATCTCGAAAACGAAATAGGACTTGATGCATTTTCTGCCACAAGTACTTTCAACTTTAAATTTGAATATTCATTATTAAAAATTGCAGAAACTATTCCTACTACTGATGTTTTACGATGGGACAACATATATAAAAACAATTTACCCGGACTTAAAAATCCTTCTGCCGATGATTTTTCGTTAGATACTCTTGCTTTTGCAAAAGACAAAGGCGATTCAGGAATTGGAAGCATGTATCCACTTGATATTAATATGGAAAACCGTTTATCCGACGGTCATCCCGACCTTGGAGCTTATGAAAGAATCGAATAACAAATGAAAAAAATAAGTATTATAACATTTATTTTTTTGACGTTTTGGGCTTGTAATACACAAAACAATGTTCAAAAACATATCGAAAAACTTGATAAAAATACAGATAACCGATATTTGCGAATAGTTTCGTATAATCTTGAAAATTATTTTGACCCGTTTAATGACAGTCTTACTAATGACGAAGAATTTACCCCGGAAGGTATGCGCCATTGGACATGGGATAAGTACAAAGACAAACGGAATAAAATTTATAAAGTTTTAACTGCAGTTGGCGGTTGGGAATTGCCCGATATTGTTGGACTTTACGAAGTAGAAAATGAATTTGTTTTAAGAGATTTACTAAAAAGCACTCCTTTAACATGGCGCACATACGAAATTGTTCACAAAGAATCACCAGATAGACGGGGAATTGATGTAGCGATGCTTTACCGCACCGATAAAATCAAACTTATTTGTAAGCAATTTATTGAAGTTGTTTTTCCTTCCGATACGTCAAAAAAAACACGCGATATACTTTATGCCAAGTGTTTTACAAATGATAACGACACATTAAATATTTTTATAAATCATTGGCCCTCAAGATATGGCGGACAAGCCCAATCGGAAATGAACAGGCAAAACGTTGCTAAAATTTTAAGATTAAAAATTGATTCAATTTTTGCATCTAACCAAATGAGTAATATCATCATAATAGGTGATTTTAATGATGAACCTGATAATGTTAGTATTACCGATTTTCTTAAAGCAGTGCATAATTATGATTCGCTTGTTCCTGGTAAAATTTATAATCTTGCATGGTATATGAAAGAAAAAAAAGGTATGGGTAGTTTAAAGTTTCAGGGTGAATGGGGATTAATTGACCAAATTATGGTTTCATCATCAATGTTAATGAAAAATAATTCTATTTACACTACACTTGATAATGCAAAAGTTTATAAAGCCGATTTTTTAACCGAACCCGATGATGCTTTTATTGGCGATAAACCATTTCGCACCTTTATTGGCTTCAAATATCATGGCGGGTTTAGCGACCACTATCCAATTTATCTTGATTTATTTCATCAGTAAACAGGCATCTTTCAAAATTACAGAAAATTAGTCTTTCCCCGTTATACTTAAAACGGTAACAATTTTAACTTTACATTTAAACTCCCCTCTCCAATTGGAAAGGGATTGAGGGGGAGGTCATAAAAAAATAAAAAGTTAAAATTATTACCATTCATAAAACAAATAAAAAAACGCTAAATTTGAAAAAAATCATTAAATTATTAAATATGTTCGATGCTATTGTATATCAGGACAGAAGGAATAAATTACGTTCCTTGTTAAAAGAGGGGATAATTATTTTTCAGGGAAATAATGAATCGCCCATGAATTATTCGGATAATACTTTCAGATTTAGGCAAGACAGCACTTTTCTGTATTTCTTTGGATTATCGATGCCCGGTTTAGTCGGAATTATTGATATTGACAACGGAAAAGATATAATATTCGGCGATGATATTGATATTAATGATATTATTTGGATGGGACCGCAACCATCTATTAAAGAACTTGCTCAAAAAGTAGCTGTAAAAGAAACTTATCCCGTTGCAAAGCTTTCAAATGTTGTTGCAGATGCCACAAAAAGAAAACGTACAATTCATTTTTTGCCTCCTTACAGAGCCGAAAATATACTTATTCTTGAAAAAATTTTAGAAATACCTTCCTCAAGTATAAAATATAAAGCATCTGTTAAATTGATTAAAGCGGTAGTTACAATGCGATTGATAAAAGATAGCAATGAAATCGCCCATCTTGATGAAATTATGAACATTGGTTACAAGATGCACATTACAGCAATGAAAATGGCAAAACCCGGAGTTTATGAACGCAAAATAGCCGGATTTATTGAAGGAATGGCTTTATCGTATGGTGGAACAATATCATTTCCAGTAATTTTATCAAAGCATGGCGAAATACTTCATAATCATTATTATGGGAACAAATTAACAACAGGCGATTTAATGATTTGTGATGCAGGTTTTGAGTCTGATATGGGTTACGCAACCGATAATACCCGCGTTACACCTGTAGGCGGTAAATTCTCTCAAAAACAAAAAGAAATTTACCAGATTGTTCTTGATACCAATAATGTTGCTGTAAAAGCAATAAAACCCGAAATTAATTATAGCGACGTTCACAATTTAGCTGCAACCGTTATAACAGAAGGACTTAAAAATCTGGGTTTAATGAAAGGCAATACTAAAGAAGCTGTTGGTGCCGGTGCACATGCAATGTTTTTTCCGCATGGACTTGGGCACATGATGGGACTTGATGTTCACGATATGGAAAATTTAGGCGAAGATTATGTGGGTTACGATAATAAAACCAAGCGAAGCGAACAGTTTGGAACATCTTATTTACGACTGGCACGAAAACTACAGCCGGGTTTTGTGCTTACTGTTGAACCGGGAATTTATTTTATTCCTGCTCTTATCAACAAATGGAAAGAAGAAAGAATAAATACCCAATTTATCAATTTTGATGCTGTTAACAAATACATGAACTTTGGTGGAATTCGCTTAGAAGATGATATTTTAGTTACTGAAACAGGTAACCGTATTCTTGGAAAAAAGAGAATACCAATTACTGTTAATGAGGTTGAAAAAACAGTTCAATCAAAATAAATTTAATGACTTCTTCAAAAATAATATTTAATAGCAAGTCGCTTGCTTTTAATGATTATGGCAAAGGATTTCCAATTGTTTTACTTCATGGTTATTTGGAAACCAATGAAATTTGGAACAATTTAGCTAAAGAACTTTCAAAAAAATTCAGAGTTATTTGCCCCGATTTACCTGGACATGGTAAAAGCGAATATCATGAAAATCAAACTGTTGAATTAATGGCAAATGCCGTTAATAATCTTTTAGTTCATTTAAAAATTGAAAAAGTATTTTTAATCGGACATTCAATGGGAGGGTACGTAGCCCTGGCTTTTGCCGGATTATTTCCCGAAAAATTAAGCGCTTTGTGCCTTTTCCATTCAAATCCTTATGCCGACAGTTGTGAAAAGAAAATAATGCGGCTACATGAAATAGAGCTAATTAATAAGGGCAAAAAGAATTTAATAATTAAAACAACTATCCCAAAACTGTTTGCAAAAGCGTTTATTGAGCAAAGAAAAATGTTGGTTGTTCAATCGTTAAACATAGCTCTTAAAACTTCAAAAAAAGGTATGCTCGCTTGCCTTCTGGCAATTATGAATCGCCCCGACAGAACGCAAGTTTTAAAAAATATGAAAATTCCGGTTTTGTGGATTGCCGGAAAACACGATGAACTTTTTTCGTACACTAAGGTTTTAAAGATTTCAAAAGGAATAAAGCACATTAAAACAAAAGTGCTTGAAATTTCGGGACATAATGGAATGTTAGAAGAACCTGATAAAACTTTGCAATTATTAAATAATTTTATGGAGAGCAATAATTTGAAAGAGGCAGAGAAGAAGTAATGCAGTAGCAGTAGGCAGTACTACCAACTTTAATAAGTAAACGGGCATAATAGGAAAATAAAATATTAATTATTGCAATAAGTTTTCCATATTTGCATAAATGAGATGTTTAAAAACAATGGTTTTATCGGGAGTTATTGCAGCAGTAGTAGCAATAACCTTAAAACCTCTTGCAGCTCAGGAAAAACGTTACGCAGTTTTAAAAGCAGGGTTTGGTTTGCCTTTTGGAGCTTATGGTGTAAATCTTGAGTATCGCTATAACAGGTTTGGCAGTTATGTTGGTGTGGGTTATATGAAACCTCAATATTACCGGGAAATAACTATTAATTCAAGTTTTAATTCAGCAGTTGGTATAAAATACTACTTTTTTAAACCCGAGGATGGCTGGCGACCAATTATTGGAATTCATGCCGGATGGTTAAATAATTACTATCAAAATAGTATTGGCAATACATCGTATCAATCAACTGTTTACGGGCTTGCCGGTATTTGCGGTTTTGAGTTATGCGAGAGTATTGTGAGTTTGGAAATGTCGCTTGTTGTTGACCCCGGTTTTGCTGTTTTGCACCCCGAAACACATCCATCGTATAGCGGAAAGGTTTATCTTACTCCATGTATTGGCGTGGGCGTTAACCTTTATGCTTTGCGGCATTTAATACTGGACAATAATAAAAATAATAAGATTGAAAATGCTGACCCAAGTGATTTTTCTAATAATAATTCAACTGGTAATAAAACAGATGAAAATAATGCATTTAATAAAATATTACTGCAAAAAATTGCAACAGATTGCAATGATACACTCAGCTTTAGAACTGTAAAAACTTTGGTACGCGACAAACAGGAAAAACTCCTTGCCGGTAAACAAATAGCCGAAGACGCATATCTTTTTGTACGCTTTCTGCAAAACAAAGCAATTACAGGTCAAACACTCCAGGTAACTTATATCGATTCATCAATAAAAAATATAGAAGTTTTTGTGATTAAAACTTCAAAACCGGACCAAAATATTCAAACTCTTACAAAACTTGTTGCAACTGAAAATATAATTGAGGGAAGTATTTATCAAACTACACAAGGTAAGATTACAATATTTTATTACGGAAACGAACGTAACGAAATTTCCATCCGTTTAAACGATTTAATAATGGTTGAAAAAAATAAAACTAAAAATTCTCAACTTTATTACGACGAAATTCTGATATGCCTTGTAGCCGAAAATTAGTGTAACTGCTAAAAGAGTGCCAATAGAAAGGAAGTAAAATAAATGGTGATAAGTAGTAAATACCCCCAATTAAATTATCGGGACTTCTAAAAATTGCTTTTTCTTTGTTTGACTTCAATTTTAAAATTACTCACATATTAATGGTTAACCGACATATAAATTAAGGACACACAATACAAAATGGCTGTATAAATTCCCCTGAAACGTTACACACTCAAATAATTTATTTACAGGTACATCTAAAAAACCCGCTTCTTTTTACTATACTGCAAATTTTGAATTCTCATCCCGAGTGCCTGGGGCTCGGGTTCAAAATTTTTGTTTGCTTCGATACTGATTTTATAGAGATGCCTAGGATTTTGCAAAATCCTCATTTTTTTGTAAGATGATTTATTAGTTCATGGAATTCCTGAACGGTTTGAAATGATAAAATAATTTTACCGTTTCCGGCAGAAGATATTCGCATATCTACTTTACATTTAAGTTGATTGCTTATTTTTTCGCGAAGTTGTTTAAGCTCGGCAGTAAGTTTAGTTCTCCGGGTAACTACTCTTTCGCTTGCAACACTTAATTCGCGAACAACATCTTCGACCTTGCGAACCGAAAAATCGTATCTTAAAATTTGGTGAAAAATCATAACTTGTGTTTCGGCATCTTCAACGTTAATAAGTGCGCGGGCGTGTCCCATACTTATTTTCCGCTGACGTAAGCCTAACTGAATTTCGGGTGGAAGTTTTAAAAGCCGCAAATAATTTGTTATGGTTGTTCGCTGTTTGCCAACGCGTTTACTAAGTTTTTCCTGCGTTAACTTGCATTCTTCAATAAGACGGTTGTAACTTACGGCAATTTCAATGGCGTCAAGGTCTTCGCGTTGAATATTTTCAACCAGAGACATTTCGAGCATTCCATTATCATTGGTTTTTCGCACAAAGGCAGGAACATCTTCCAAACCCGCTAATATTGATGCTCTTAACCTACGTCCTCCCGATATAAGTTGGTATTTATTATCTTTAATTTTTCTAACTGTAACAGGCTGAATAATACCAAGTTCTTTAATAGATGCTGCCAGTTCTTTCAGCGATTCTTCATTAAACGTGGTTCGGGGCTGAAAAGGATTATTTTCTATTTTGCTAACAGAAATTCTGTTAATGCCATCGAATTCTTTTCGTTGCGTGTTGGCATCTTCAATAAGGGCTTCGAGCCCGCGCCCTAAAACGCTTTTTTTTCTACTCATGAGTTATTCAATAATTTTTTCGGAGTTTTTTATTTGTGTCATTTCATTTTTTTGCAGAAGTTCGCGGGCAAGATTCAAATAACTATTCGCACCTGTTGAACTTGCATCATAAAGCAGCACAGGTTTACCGTAGCTTGGTGCCTCAGCGAGTTTTACATTTCGGGGGATAACAGAATCAAACACCATAGTTTGAAAATGTTTTTTCACCTCATCAATTACCTGGTTAGAAAGGTTTAATCGCGAATCAAACATAGTTAGTAAAAAACCTTCAATTTCAAGTTCGGGATTTAAATGACTCCTTATAATATTTATTGTATTAAGCAGTTTCCCAAGTCCTTCGAGGGCGTAATACTCACACTGAACAGGAATAATAACCGAATCGGCAGCAGTTAGTGCATTTACTGTTATTAACCCTAATGATGGTGAGCAGTCTATAAAAATAAAATCGTAATTGTTTCTGATTTTCTCAATCATAATTTTCATCATTTTTTCACGATGGGGAAGGTTAAGCATTTCTATTTCGGCGCCAACAAGGTCGATATGTGAGGGCAATATATGTAATCCTTTAATTTCTGTTTCGAGAACAATGTTTTTAGGATTAACACTGTCAATTAAACATTCGTAAATACTTGTTTTAATGTTTTTCACATCAAATCCGATTCCCGATGTGGCGTTAGCTTGCGGGTCGGAATCAATAATAAGAACGTTTTTTTCAAGAACAGCTAAACTTGTTGCAAGATTTATAGCTGTAGTGGTTTTACCAACACCGCCTTTTTGGTTTGCTATTGCTATTACTTTTGCCATTTCTAATTAAGGGTTTTATTATAATTTTTTCAAATACAAAAGTATATTGAAATTGTTAAAAGTCTTTATGTAAGATTTATTTGTTTATCAACAATTTTGATGGGTATGTTAATAAGTATTGGTTAATTAGAGTCTGTCCATAATATCAGCATTTTTAATTTATAGCATATAGTGGTATAGGGAACTTTCCGAAAGTTAACGAAGCCATGTCCTTTGCAAACTTTCGGAAAGTTATAATGACAGATAAACCCTTATACCATATACCTTTATACCTTGTCTTCATAAGTTCAGAATTAAAAATATGACATAAATTTACAATTTTTTCGACTTTACAGACAGACACTAATTAGTGCTTGTATGTAATGTCGGTTTCTTTTGATTTAAGAACACCCATTAACCCCGTTGGATAACTCTCGTTGAAAAACGGATATGCAAAAAAAAGAAAATATCCTACGGGGTTAACGATTTTTGATTTGCGAAGTAGTTGAAAATCTGAAATCTAAAATCGTTAACTTAGCGAAGCGATCTCACGAACACCTTTAAAATAAATAATATTGTGAGTAATCCTTGTTCTGAGATCAAAAAATGTATATATTACGAACAAACTCTAATTAATGTAATATATATTCAAATACTTATGCATTATTTATGTTTTTTTTAAACACCATTTTTTATAAAAATTAACCTGTTGTACCCAACAGCACAATAAACATATTTGTTACTACTACTCACCTTCAAAAGTAAAGATAAATTGCTTACCCCGTAGGATATTTTCTTTTTATTGCACATAAGTTTTTCAATTAGGGTTATCCAACGGGGTAAATTGGTATAATCTGTGGCTAAAAAGAACATGGGCTAAATAGTTACACATATTTTATAAAACTTACTTAACAAATTGTTTTGCGTAATATTTTGCTGTAAGTTTTTCGCCGGTAGCTTTTTCTATCATATTGTTCCAATAGTATTTACGACCCGGGTTAAAAACTTTTTCGATAAGATAATTTCCAATTTCTTTGTTATTAACATAAGACGGATTTTTATAATCTATGCCTTTAATAATGTTTGTTACAATGTAATAGTTTAATTGCGAAGCAAGCAATTCGCCCAATAAGTAATTATGGTAATAACAAGGCGAAGTGGCTATGTGAATTTTTGTAGCCCAATCGGGTTGATTACGGTTAGCAGGGCGTTTAATCATCTGATATTTTTCAACCAGATTCCACCAAAGTGTATTCAAATCCTGGTCAGGGTTTTCGTAAAGCGATTTTTCAAAATGGTACATTACCTGTACCCAACGACTGAAAACCAATTGTTCTAAGCGAAGCATTTTAAAACTTTCTTCGGCAATTTTTTGTTTTTCTTTATCGTTAATTTTAGCCATATCGTGCATCCATTGTGCATTTGAGGCAAGGCGTCCCATCATCATGGCAATAGCTTCGGTGGTAAAAGTGTGTGCCGGTTCGCGTAAAACATAAGGTAAACTACCATTAATATATTTATCGTAAGAGGCGTGTCCAAATTCGTGAAGCATTGTACTCATCCAGTTATGATTTTGTTTTATATTACAAAGGACACGTATATCGCCCTCATTATCAATATCGGTACAATAAGCATGTTGATTTTTCCCCGGTTTTTCGAAAAGATCACTATGTTTAATAATATCAGAAATATCCATACCTATGCCTGCATAAAAATCTTTTGTAAGTAATACTATATCTTTATCTTTAAAATAACTGTTGAGGTCAACATTATAAATTTTCGGAGCTTCTTGAAAAAAACGGTTTTGGTAATGCCATGGCATTAAGTTTTCTTTTTTAATTTTTAGTCGTTTTGCAAGAATGTTGTCCATTTCGCTTTTAAGAGTTGCAAATGTGCTGCTTGTCAGATTGTCGAGTTCATCAAAAATTTTTGCAACTTCGTTGGGGTCTTGGTCATCAAGGGTAAGTTTCATTTCGTGATAGTTATTAAAACCAATTGATTTTGCTACCTCGTTGCGAAGTTTCACAAGTTTAATAATATCGCCTGCAACAACAGGTCCCACTTGCTTTACAGCGACCCAAGCACTTTCAAGTTTTTTGCTGTCAGTAGAATTTGAGAGGACATCTTCAATTTCGTTATCTGAAAGTTTTTTACCGTCAATATCGGCGCGGAAAACTGAAAATTTTTGTTCAATCTGGTTTCCGAGTTCAACCATCGCCTTCATTTTTATGCTGTCAATCTGCTTGGGTAACATTCCGTTATAAATCATTTGAAGTTCGCGTTTTTTAAGTTCATCGGTAATTTGTCCCGATTCTTTAATCTTTTTAAAAGTTGCAAAAAGAGTAGTATCAGCCAAAACTTTATTTACTGCAATTTCGGCATCGGATGATTTTTTATAGTCTTCGTCTTTGCCTGTAATGGAGGCATTCCAGTAGGAAAGGTTGGCTTCTTTGTAAAGAGGAATTATTTTACCATCAAAAACTTTTACCAGCGAATCGTATTTTTTATTCATATCTGTTATATTACTATTGGGTTGGTTATTACCGCAACCAACTGCAAAAAGGCAAATTAGCACCGCGAAATACAAGTCTGACATTTTTTTCATAAAACATTTTTTTAGTTTTCTATTTTTTGCAAAGTTGGGAAAAATGTTTTGAAAAGAAAGATAAAATGGAAAAAATATTTGTACTTTCTCATCATTAACTATAAGCACATTTTTTATTCCATGATGATTAAGAAATATTAAAATAATGTTCAATGCCAAACGAACAATTAACAATGTACAAGTAGTCGTTCTTTTTTTAATTGTTCATTGAAAATTGAGCATTTGTCATTGTTTGTTCTTTTAAAATTAAATGTTCAATGTCAAACAAACAATTAACAATGTTCAAGTAGTCGTTCTTTTTTTA
>Ga0210049_1005969_pt1 | contig 10281 bp, 9 predicted proteins | sample CryGeyCG2014_300_2_FD_183964 | JGI IMG/M metagenome (GOLD analysis project Ga0210049, IMG submission 183964) | Groundwater microbial communities from aquifer - Crystal Geyser CG06_land_8/20/14_3.00 (SPAdes) (version 2) | ecosystem: Environmental > Aquatic > Deep subsurface > Groundwater | place...
AACTTTTGACCATAAAGCAGGTGGCCAAGATTTTGAATGTTCACCCCACGACGCTTAGGCGCTGGGACAAAAGCGGCAAGCTTAAAGCTCTCCGCGTAGGCACTAGACGAGGCGTGGGTGAAAGACGATATCGCAGGGAAGATATCAATGAGTTAATAACTAGTAAAGGATAGTATGAACGAGATTATTTACATCCTGACAAATGAAGCAATGCCCGGTTATGTAAAAATCGGCAAGACAAATAACAATATTGAACAGCGTATTCGGGAATTGAGTGCGTCAACAAGTGTTCCGCTGCCTTTTACTGTTTTTTATGCCTGCGTTGTAAAAAATGCTCAATTCGTAGAACATCAACTTCACGACGCTTTTGATGATAACAGAGTTAATCCAAAAAGAGAATTTTTCCGCGTTGCGCCTGAACGAGTAGTTGCGGCTCTAAAACTTGCAGAGGTAGAAAATGTAACCCCCAAGAGAGATATTGTTGAAACTAAAGAAGATCAAGAAGCTCTTGACGCTGCGAGAAAAATACGAAGCAGGTTTAATTTTGAGATGGTGAAAATTCCTGTTGGGGCGGATTTATATTTCAGCCGCGATGAAAACATCAAAGCAAAGGTAATTGATACGCATGTGGCTAATTCCATTGAATTTAATGGCAAGAAAACAAGTCTATCCCGCAGCGCCCAAAAAATACTCGGTTACCAATATGGCGTAGCAGGAACAGATTATTGGATGTACGATGGCGAAACCCTTGACGAACGCAGAAGAAGATTAGAAAGCGGAATATAATTTATGGCAAATAATACTCTTGCTAACGCAAAAAGAGCAAAGAACGATGAGTTTTATACCCAGTACGGCGACATTCAGAAAGAGATTGAAGCGTATCTGGAATACAACGCCGATGTATTTCGTGGCAAAGTGGTGTATTGCAACTGCGACGATCCGTTCGAGAGTAATTTCTTCCGCTATTTCGTGCTCAATTTCACCAGGCTTGGATTGAAACAGCTTATTACCACCAGCTACAAGCCCTCACCCGTAGCCAACACGCAACTAGAGTTGTTTGGCGATGACAAAACTCTCACAAAATCAAAAGGCCGTCCTAAGATTAATGCCAACAAATTTATTATCAACGAAGTGCGCGACATAGACGGCGATGGCGAGTTCAACTTGAAAGACATAGCCCAGCAGTTAAAGGCAAACAAACACAACGAATGGACGCCGCTAGAAGGCGACGGCGACTTTCGTAGCGATGAATCTATAAATCTACTGGAACAATCCGACATCGTGGTAACTAATCCGCCGTTCAGTCTGTTTCGCGAGTACATAAAACAACTTGTTGATTATGATAAAAAGTTTTTGATCATCGGAAACATGAACGCAATTACCTACATAGAAGTATTCCCATTACTTAAAGAGAATAAAGTTTGGTTAGGTAATAATTACAAAGTCAATGCCGGCGCAATGTTTTTTGAGATACCAGAAAAGATTGCTAATTTAGATCAAGTTCGTGAAATTAAGACAGACGAAAGCGGTAAGAAGGTTTATATTACGCGAGTGCAAGGCATTCGTTGGTTTACTAATCTTGACCATGGCCGACGTCATCAACCGCTTCAGCTCATGACCGAGAAAGAAGTGATAAAGTTTACAACGAAAAAACCTTTTGAAAAATATGATAACTACGATGCGATAGAGGTTTCATTGGTTAAAAATATTCCAAGCGATTACAAAGGTGTGATGGGCGTACCAGTTAGTTTTTTAGATAGTTACAATCCTGATCAATTTGAAATTTTAGGTTCAAATCGTGGAGTAGACCAAGACCCAAATAAAATATTTGGCAAGGGTTCTTATTTAAATGGAAAAGAAGTTTATAAACGGTTATTTATCAAACACAAAAAAAAATAATATGAATACAATTTTAAAAACCAACATCGCTGTTAAGGATATTTGCAAAGGGTTCGTCTATAACGAACTTGAGGGCAAGGGTTTGTTTGGCTTGTCTGGCAAACTCACCATTCAGCCGGAATATCAACGCAACTATATCTATGCTTCTGATGGCGGTAAAAGAGAAATGGCTGTCATTGAATCAGTTTTAAAAGGATATCCAATAGGACTGATTTATTTCAATAAAGTTTCTGATGACAACCTAGAAGTTTTAGATGGACAACAACGCATCACCAGTCTTGGTCGGTTTGTAACTGACAAATTTGCCATCAAAGACGAAAACGGTATGGAGCAATATTTTGGCGGCATGGCAAAAGACAAACAAACAAAGATTTTGGAAACGAAACTACTCATTTACGAGTGCGAAGGGACAGAAAGCCAAATAAAAGAGTGGTTCAAGACTATAAATATTGTTGGTGTTCCGCTCAATAATCAGGAATTACTCAATGCTGTGTATTCTGGTCCATTTGTAACACTCTGTAAAGAAGAATTTAGTAATAGTCAAAACTCCAATATCCAAAAATGGAGTGCATATATATTGGGTAGCGCCGACCGGCAACAGTTTTTGGAATGTGCATTAGATTGGGTAAGCAAAGGCAACATTGGCGATTACATGAGTCGTCATCGCTACGACAAAAATATCATTGAGTTAAAAGCATATTTCAACTGCGTGATTGACTGGGTCTCTAGCGTATTTACGGATGTAGAAAATGAGATGCGGGGAATCGAGTGGGGACGACTGTACGAAGAGTATCACAAAAAAGCGTATGACCCAGCCAAAGTATCAGTAGAGGTACGCAAACTCTATGGTGATCCATATGTCAAAGACCGCAGAGGGATATTTGAGTATATTCTCGGCGGTTCAGTCGACACAAAACTACTAAACGTGCGGGTATTCGACGACGCGGCTAAAAAATCAGTCTACACGACGCAGACCACTGCGACCGAAGCTAAGAGTAAATCAAACTGTCCGTACTGCGCGATAGGACACGATGCTAACAAGAAAAAAATTTGGAAACTAGACGAAATGGACGCTGATCATGTTGCGGCTTGGAGCAAAGGCGGTGCGACATCAATTGAAAACTGCCAAATGCTTTGCAAGACGCACAATCGAGCAAAAGGTAATCGTTGAAAATTACCAGATGTTGTGCAAACAAGACAATCGAACAAAATCTGGAAAATAAACTGCCAAACTTTTAGAGGAAATAATGAAGTGTATATGGATGGAGTAAATTCGCTAGATAATCAAATTGACCAGCTAGTTTATAAACTCTACGGCCTCACGCAGGAAGAAGTTGAAGTTTTAGAGGAGAGAAAAAATGAATAGCCCAAAAAACATAAAACTCGGTGTTAAAGAAAAAAGGGTTAATCTTACTCCTAACTCAACAAATCTGATACTTCTTACTTCTCAAAAGGGTCACGAAATTGGGGAACAATTTACCATGAATTTACTGGGTATACCTCAACAAGCAATGGATATTCCAGAGGAACAGAAGGTGAAAGTATTTCTTACTTCTATTGAAATATTCAAAAAACTTAGTAAGTTAGCAAATGCTGTGGACAAATACGCTGAAGAAGAAGCTAAAATGGTCAACGAATTTAAAGAGAAGCTGCGAAAAGACGGAAAACGGATTGCACACCATTCTGATATTTTGGAAGCAGCAATAGAAGAAGTATTAAGCCAAGCAAAATCAACTTTAGATGTTACAGTAAAAATTTATGATCCACTTTTTGGAATTAAACTTCACACCTATGAAAAAAATGGCGACAAACTGATTGGTGCATTGAGAAGCAATACTCCGGCACAGGATAAAGACAAAGTAGAAAGAATTATTAACGTCGTTGAACTTTTTAAACCTTATTCTGAATCCATTATTAGGTTAAGAACGACTACCCAGCACTATAAAAATATTCAAATGACCCCCATGGTTGCAGAGATTAATGAAAAAGGCAGTATTGATATCTTACTCCCCAAAACTTCACAGGAGCAAACTGCGAAAGAATTTGCTGAAATTGTTTACCACAATATCTTTGTATTTATAAGAGATTTATTGATATTTACCTTCGCTTCAAAGTTTTACGGTGGTATTGTCCCAGTAGTCATAGAGGAAAAAGGAGATAGAATCAAAAAAATAGGAGTTACAATTTCTGAAGATGCATTACAAAAATAAACTCTATGGCCTAACGCCGGAGGAGATTAAGGTTGTGGAGGAAAATAATGACTAATCCAGCTAATAAAAATAATCAAAACTTGCGCGATACGCGATTAAATGATCCGCGAGGTTCACTTTGGAGAAAGTGGGACCTCCATATTCATACACCAGAAACTAAAAAGAATGACCAGTATAAAACAGCGACCGGTGATGTATGGGATTTGTTTTGTAAAAAACTTGAGGAATCTGATGTTGTGGCCTTTGGGATAACCGACTATTTCTCGGTTAATAATTATTTTACGTTCATAGATAAGTTTAAGGTTAAATACTCCAACTCATTAAAAGTATTTTTCCCGAATGTCGAGATATGTACAAGTGATGTGGTCAATAAAGCCGCCGAAGAAGTAAATTTGCACCTTATTTTCAATCCGGATATCCCTAACCTCAAAACAAAGCTGGGTGAATTTTTAAGTAATCTCAAGACAAATGGAACTAATAGCTCGAATAGAAACATCAAGGCTTCGGAATTATCAACAAAAGAAGATTTTGAAAAAGCTACCACTACAAGAAAATTTATAGAAGAAGCAATTAAGGATACCTTTGGAAGCAAGATTGATGTTACTGATTATTTAATAATTATTGCCGCCTCAAATAATGACGGGATTAGGACTGCAACCGAAAAAGTGGGCGGTAAAGTTAGAGGTAAACAAAGGAAAGTGGTAATTACAGATGAGATAGATAAGTTTAGTCACGGATTTTTTGGAAATTCCAACAATATCGATCACTTCTCAAATAGAAAAAGACTAGATAATGGTGAAGAAATAACCCCAAAACCAGTGATTTCCGGGAGCGACTCACATTCTTTTGATGATATTGATAATTTTCTCGGTAAGAAGGTAGTAAATGCTAAGGGTGAAACAGAGAAGGAAATTACTTGGGTAAAGGCAGACTTAAGCTATGAAGGTCTAAAGCAAATTATTTATGAACCTATTAGTGGAGAAAGAGTTTTTGTGGGGGTTGTACCTCCTGGTGAAAAATCACCTGATCGAGTAATTCATAAAATCACCTTTACAAACACTTCTGATTTTCCGAAAGAGATTTTGTTTAACGACAATCTCTGTTCGATTATCGGAAGCAGATCATCAGGTAAATCTGCGCTTTTGGCATACTTAGCCTATTCTGTTGACCCCGATTACACTAAAAGAATTAAACCAGACGGTCCGGCGGCAAATATTAGTTGGGATGATGTCACTTTTCAAGTTGCTGTCGAGTGGGGAAATGCCCTAAATCAGCAAGGCAAAGTAGTTTATATTCCCCAAAACCATCTGGCGGAGTTAAGTAGCCGTCCGGAAGATATTACCGCCATGATAAAACCTGTGCTGTTTGAGAAACATTCGGAGATTAGGCAAATTTACGAGCGCCTTCAAATAGATGTACGCGACACATATAACAAAATTGTTACCGACGCGGTTACGAAGTGGTTTATCGCTAAGGAAGAAGTCAGATCACTTGAAGCAGAAATTAAAGAGCAAGGCGACAAAACAGCCATTGACAAGGTTATTGCAGATTTTGAAAAGAAAATTGACGAGCTAAAGAAAATTGCCTCGCTTAGTGACAAGGATGTCAAGGCCTATAAAACGCTAAGTCAAGATATTCATAGTAAAAAAGTAAGGCTTGCGAAGATAGAGGAAGAACTCGGTGAAATCCAAGGGTTTGTCTATCGGGACAGCGAAAACGAAAAAGATAAAGTAATATCAATCGAGGCCAGAGTTTCTTTTGTTCCTGCAATAGAATCGTTACCCCCTGTTTTACAGAAACAGATTATCCAAGATATTTCCCAGTGGTCAACGACCGTAAGTAGTTTGGTACAAAAGAAAATACTTTCTTACAAGTCGGAATTGGATAAGGAAAAATCCCGAATTCAATCTGAAATTAAAACGCTACACGACACAAATAAGGATTTAATTGAAAAATGTAAGAAAAACGAGCAATTACAAGATTTTATCGACAAATTAGACAAGCAGAAGGAAAGAAAATCTGCAATAGAAAAACTATCACAGGAGATAATCGATAAAAACACTGGGCTAAGAGATTTATCCGAGCAAATTAAAAAGAGCATCAGCGACAGGGCTTTGGCTTTAGAAAATTTAAAAACTAAGTTTACCGCTCTAAAACAAACTGATAGCAAAATTAGTTTTGGGATTGAAATTCAATTTAACCCTCAAAAATTTGAAGTGTTATCTGCACGCTTCAATAGAAAAGAGAGCAGTGATTTTATTGATCGCGATAAGGACTTATTGAAACTAGATTCGATAAGAAGCGACCCTCATAAGTTCCTCGAAGCTATGTTTGCTAAAAAGCAAAAGGTGCTGATTGATGAGAATTTTCAATTATGTGCCAAGGATACCCTATCTTTTGTTGAGGAGATACGTTTTAACGCAACCATGGAAAACGATACCATTGGTGGATTTAAAAATAGCTCCATGACAGAAGGAAAGCAGGCTTTGTTTGCTCTCACGCTTTTGTTGAACAAGGAATCTGATACGTGGCCACTTTTAATTGACCAACCAGAAGACGACCTTGATAGTCGGTCTATGTATTTTTCGATTGTTCCCTACTTGAAGGAACAAAAGAAAAGACGTCAGGTTATTATGATTAGCCATAACGCGAATTTAGTTGTGGGTGCAGATTCCGAACAAATTATTGTTGCTAATCAGCACGGCGACGACCGAAAAAATAGAAATAACCAGAAGTTTGACTATCTAAGTGGGTCCCTGGAATACACAAAAGAGAGAGATAAAACCCAAGAAATAGTTTTACTATCTTGCGGTATTAGGGAACACGCTTGCGACATTCTTGATGGCGGCGAGGCGGCATTTGAAAAAAGAAAAGATAAATACAACATATGATTAACGCTTTGCAAAAGAAGAATGATAAATATACTTGAAAGACAATTTGATAAGTTATCGAAAATAATTAAGGAGAGGTCGAGCTCGCTTCTTAAAAGATTCGGTGCTTACCTCAAGCGCCTGCTTTTTCCCTTGTATCTTTTTCCGATTAAGCTTGTTACTTACACCGCTTATTATCTGGCTAAGTTTTTAATCAAGTTTATTTTTGCTTTCATCGGACTGATTTTTGAAACGATTATTTTTCCGTTCAAGAGTCTTAAAAACTTTCTGAAGTCAATTTTTATTCTTGGCGTTTTTATATACCTCTTGGCTTCTGTTTTTGTGATTGCCGATTATTTGACCAATCAATATGGCTATATTGGCAAGTTCCTTTGCTCCTTTGGGGTAAGGGATAAAATGATAAATTCGGTTGCTCGTGTAGTCGGTGGCTATTCGGAAGGGACGGGATTTTTCATTGCCCCTAACCAAGTGATAACAAACTTCCATGTTATTGCCGATGAACCAAGCCCTAAAATCATCTTTCCTGATGGTAACTTCGTAACACCCGTAAAAATCCTCGGCAACAAAGACGTTGATTTGGCGGTTTTGTTTACGGAAAAACCCCATAACGACCTTGTGTTACCACTGCCGGACAGAATTGCCTTTCGCGCAGACGAGCCGCTTATTGCTACCGGATACGCCTTAGGAACCGATTTAACCGGTAAGGCTACAAGCCTTAGGGGAAGGTTTATTGATTTTAGAAAATCCAAGCAAATGCCTATCGGTTACATTCAAACCGATATTAGTTTGGTCAAAGGCATGAGCGGCGGCCCGCTTGTTGACCAATGCGGGGCTGTTGTAGGGATAAACACAATAAGCCTTGCCGGATTATCTTTGTTTATCAATGCAGACTGGGCAAAAACGGTAGTGCCTGATTTTACCGACCAGAATATAACTAAAATCGAGGTTGACCCTTCTCTCTCTCCGGAAGAAGCCGCGAGAGCTTTTTATACCTATCTAAAAGCTCGCCGGATGGAAGACGGCTTCAACTTATTGAGTGAAGAATATCTTAAGAAAACAAACTTTGAGGAATGGACAAACCGCTTCACTGATATTTTAGACGTTGACGTTATAAAATCCGAGAAATTTGAAAATACCAATGATACTGCTTTCGTAAAGTTCTCGACTAAAAACTGGGTGGACGGGGAAGCAGAAATGCACTTTTACGAGGGTACTTGGCAAACGGTTAAAGAAGAAGGAGTTTATAACGCCGACGGCGTTGCAAGCTTCGCTTATAAAATGCTCAAAAGTAAAATTTTAGAAGTCGAAAGCCCTGGCTGGGATTGGTTTTATGAATAGAAATAACAATAACCTTTACGAGCTACTTCGTGAGCGAAGGAACGAAGTTGCCAAAGAAGGTGGTATTAAGCCTTATATGGTGCTTCATAATAGCGTCTTGATCGAAATTGCTGAAAAGAAGCCAACGACGGCCGAAAAACTTGGTGAAATCAAAGGCATGGGAAAGAAAAGACTTGAGCGTTATAGCGAGTTCATTCTGGAGACTATTAACGGATCCTTAGTCAGTCCGGAGCTAAAGAAAGAGGAAGAAAAAGTTTATAGTGTCTCCGAATTCATAGATTTTATTAACGAACTTCTGGTACCGGAACGTGCGGTCGTTCAAGGTGAGATAAATCAAGTCAAATCTATGAATGGTTATACTTTCTTCACCTTGGTAGATAAGAACGAAGACGCCGCCTTAAACTGTTTTGTTTGGCAAACCAAACTTAGTAGTTTCGGCCTTGAACTTAAAGAGGGCTTAGAACTTAAAGTCGAGGGTTTCCCTAAAATTTTCAAAAGAAGCGGGAGGTTTAATTTTGAAGTCGAGCACATTGGTTTAGTTGGTGAAGGTGCACTAAAACTTGCTTTTGAAGCTCTTAAAAAGAAACTCGCTATTGATGGATATTTTGAACAGGAAAGAAAGAAGCCTATATCTAAATACGTCCGGCGGATAGGGCTTATTACTTCAGCTTATGGTGATGCTAAAAACGACTTCCTGACACATCTAGGCGAGTTTGGACTTGAAATTTACTTCTGCAATGTCCGAGTTGAAGGACTTTATGCGATAGACGAGATAACGTCCGCTATCCGGTGGTTTAATGAAAACATGGGTGATATTGAAGCTTTGGTTTTAACCCGAGGCGGGGGAAGTCTTGAGAGCCTTCAACCCTTTAATTCTGAAGCAATGGCGAAAGCAATTTTCGCTTCAAAAATCCCTATAATCACTGCCATTGGGCATGAAAACAACGAGACGATTGCCGACTTAGTGGCGGACGTCTATGCCTCTACTCCAACCGACGCGGCTAGGATTTTATCAGATCCTTGGAGACAAGCAGGAGACTTACTTATCTCTTATGAAACAAATATTGCCTCGGTCTTAAGAGGGAAATATGTTAATACGGAAGATAGACTGGCTTCATTCGGAAGTAACTTTGTTTCGGCTATCAATAAGGCTATAAATTTTAAAAAAGATAGAATTGAAAGTTTACAAAGGGCACTAATACTTTCATTTCACCGAATAATCGACAAAATAAAATCTACCGAGAGAGAATTTTTTAATAATTGGGAAAGATTAAGAACTCAAATTTTGACATTAAGACAGGCGGTTGGAAATCAGGAGACAATTCTTCTTAAAGAGATAAGTAGATGGCTTCATGCTTTGCAGGTGCATCTGGACAATGTTGGACAAAATTTAAGACTTAGTGATCCCTCTGGTCGTCTTAAGCGGGGATATAGTATAATCTTTAATAGCGCTAACAAGGTTATTAAAAGCAGTAAACAAATAGAATTACAGGAAGAAATTTTACTTAAATTCTATGAAGGAGAAGCCGTAACCCGCGTTGAAAAAAAGAAAATATGAGTGACACAATAGATAAAACTTTCGATTTTGCTAAAGCGATAGAAGAACTTGAGGAGATTAACCACTGGTTCCAGAATGAAGATATTGACCTTGATGAAGGATTATCAAAGTTTCGCAGAGGGCTTGAACTTATTAAAAAGAGTAGGGAAAGATTGAAGCAAGTCGAAAATGAATTTAAGGAAATTAAGAAAGAATTTAGCGAAGAAGAAAGCCCCGCAGAAGAAACAGCTTGAGTAGTTCTTACTTCTCTGATTTTACCCACTCCACACCCCTAATTCCCGCCTTTTCAAATAGTTGTTGAAGTCTTTTTACTTCTTTAGTCAATTGAAGTATCTTAATACTCTTGAAATCTTCGTCAATTTTAATAAACCCCTTACCCCAGCAG
>Ga0210049_1005983_pt1 | contig 10272 bp, 7 predicted proteins | sample CryGeyCG2014_300_2_FD_183964 | JGI IMG/M metagenome (GOLD analysis project Ga0210049, IMG submission 183964) | Groundwater microbial communities from aquifer - Crystal Geyser CG06_land_8/20/14_3.00 (SPAdes) (version 2) | ecosystem: Environmental > Aquatic > Deep subsurface > Groundwater | place...
GTCTTCTCCCCCAACGACAATAATTTTTTCTCTTCCCTTAGTTTTTAAATTAGCAAATAATTCTTTGAAACTTTTTATCACCTTTTTCTCCCTTACCTAATATTCAGCATAATTGAATCCGCAATAAACCTCTATTAACAACTAAGTTATATTTATTTAATTTTTTACCTCTGTAAAGCCCATTTCAAAGGCTTTTAAATTTGTTTTAATAGTCTCGGGGGGTAAATTTTCTTTCATAGATTGAATAATCAATTCTTTATCCACTGGAAAATTAGGAGTTGCGATTGCCGCTCCCAGTAGAGCCATATTTTCTGAAATGATATTCCCCGCTTCTTTAGCCACTTTTTGAGCATCAATTAACACTAAATTCTTTATTTTACCTTTTAGTTCTTCAAAGACGGTAGATAGCTCAGGATATTCAGAGATGCCTAAAGAAACTGTAAAGGGAACAATTGGTATGCTATTTACTATCACAAAAGTTTTTTCACTAAGTTTATTCAGTGATCTTAAGGCCTCTGTTGGTTCAAAAGCAAGCAGCAAATCTGCATCAGTTTCTTCGATTAGGGGACTGTATACCTCACCAATTTTCAGTTCAGTTATTACTGTCCCCCCTCTCTGAGCCATGCCGTGCACTTCACTCATTACTACATTTAAGCCCTTCTTCATCGCTGCTTCTCCTATAATAGTAGAGGTCTTTATAGTTCCTTGACCCCCTATTCCAATAAGATGAATTTTATAGGTATTTTTCATTTTTTCACCTCTATCGCTTTCTTTGGGCATACCTGGACACAAACCCCACATCCATCACATAATAAAGGGTTGATATGAACAGAACCATCTTTTTCTGTAAAAATAGCTGGACAAGTAAAATTCTTCACACAGATCAAACATTTAATACACTTTTCCTGATTAATGCTATATTTAATATTAATTCCTTTCTTCCTATTTTTCGTATCAGTTAACCTAGCACAAGGCTGCTTGGTAATAACTACTACTACACCTTCAAATTGCAGGGCTTTTTTAAACATCTCCTCTGTCTTTTTTAAATCAAAGGGATCAACAGTTTTGACCAATTTTACTCCTATGCCTCTGGCAATTCCTTCTATAGAAACCTCAGGGGCTGGATTCCCCATCCCATCTAGAGGTACTCCCGGGTTAGTCTGTCCTCCGGTCATTCCGGTTATTCTATTATCCATAACCACTAATAAAATTTTAGCTTTATTGTGAACCGCATTGACCAAACCAGGCATTCCCGCATGGAAAAAGGTAGAATCTCCGATAAAAGATATAACCTTCTGATTAGTTGCTTTAGCAAAACCGCAACCAATACCTAAACTTGAACCCATAGATATACAGTAATCAGCCATCTTATAGGGAGGTTCTAAACCCAAGGCATAACATCCTATATCGGTGGAATAAATTATCTCTTCCTCTTTTAATTTTAGTTTTTTTATGGCACTCTTCAGGGCAAAATAAGTTGCCCGATGGGGACAACCAGGGCAGAGAACAGCAGGACGTGTAGGAATGGGAAGTTTGGTAAAAACCCTCTCTTTTTTAGGTAAAACTTTATTTAATACTTTTGCTATACCATTAAAGAGGATATCAGGGTTATATTCATAAATCCGAGGGAGTGTGCCATCTAGCTTGCCATATACTCTTTTATTAAGATTATGTTTCCCTATTATAGCCAGTATCTCCTTTTCCATCACCGGTTCTACTTCTTCTGCCACCAATATGCTATCAACACTCTTTATAAAATTTAAGACTAATTTTTCAGGGAAGGGATAGGAAAGGGTGACTTTTAAAATTTTTACTTTCCAATCATTTGCAGTCACTACATCCATAACATAATTGAAAGCTCCTCCGCCAGTTATAATTCCAAGCTTGCTTCCACCTTGGTCAATTGTTGTGTTAAGAGGAGAGATATTAGCAATTTGTTCGATTTTTATTAATTTTTTAATTAATTCTTTACGCATTTTTACTACATAAGCCGGGATTACTATAAATTGAGATGGATTCTTTTCAAAAAATCCTTTCTTTTTTCCTCTGGTTACTGGACCTAACTTCACTATTCCTCTCATATGAGATATTCTGGTGGTGGTACGCATAAGTATAGGTATCTGAAATTGTTCTGATAAATCAAAGCCATATTTCATTAAGTCTTTCACTTCCTGAGGATTAGAGGGTTCAAGCATAGGTATACCAGCTAATCGAGCCATAATTCTATTATCCTGTTCATTTTGAGAAGAGTACATAGAAGGATCATCGGCAGATAAAACAATCATTCCTTCACTCACCCCGGTATAAACAGTGCTCATAAAAGAATCAGCAGCTACATTCAATCCAACATGTTTCATAAAAACAAATGACCTCAATCCAGCAGCTGCAGCAGCTACTGAAACCTCTAAAGCAACTTTTTCATTGGAAGAAAATTCGAAATATACTCCCGCTTTCTGGGCAATTTTATAAAATACATCTCCTATCTCTGAAGAAGGGGTACCAGGATAGGTAGAAACAACCGAGACACCGCCTTCTAAGGCTCCGCGAACAGCAGCTTCGTTGCCTAATAAAAATAATTTCCCTCCTTCTTTTCCAGTTAAAATTTCTTCTACTCTCAATTTTTCCCTCCTATCTTCTTTTTATTTCATATCGCCTATAACGTATTGTTCATCACTGTATTCTAAACGCTGTGCGTTCTACGTTATTCTTCACTGCGAGTTACACCTTCAATAATCTTCCGGCATAGTAACTTTTTTAGCCGTAGAAATCAAAGAATCTACCAATAAAGAAAGTTTATTTTCCTCAAAGCGTGCTGTAGGAATGCTAAAACTTAAACCAGCACAGACCTTGCCTTGATTATCTCTCAGAGGAACAGCTACACAAGAAACTCCCTGCATATACTCTTCTTTAACCAAACTATAACCTTTTTGTTTTACTAATTTTAATTCTCTTTTTAATTTATCTTTGCTGGTAATAGTATAAGAAGTATAGGATTTTAACTTTATTTTCTGAAAATAATGATTTATTTTTTCTTCGCTTAAATAAGCCAATAAAACTCTTCCTAAAGCTGCACAATAAGCAGGTTGGTTTGAGCCGATTTTTAGATCTAATTTAAGGGTATGATTACCTTCTATACTGTAAATATAGAGAATTTCATCTCCATCTAAAATTGCTAAATTTACGTTTTCATTAAATTTCTGGGAAAGTTTTTTCATATGTGGGATTATCTGTACTAAACCGATTCTATCAGTAACTGTAGCTCCTAATTTAAAAATTTTAATAGTAAGCCGGTATTTGCGGTTTTGGGGATTTTGTGTTGTCTGCCAAAACTTCCAGAAGGGAAAAGGCGTGTTCTACTGAATGAATGGGATATTTAAATTTACTTTCATTATTATCTGTATTATTCATAATGTTTCACTATACATACCTTAGGTCTTTATATTGAAACTTTTCTACACAGATAATACCACATAATTTTAAAAAATCCTTCTTTTTAAAAACTATTTATTTTATAAAAATATTCTAAAAGCTAACCTGATGATTTAAAAAATCATATGTAAATAGCTCGGAATCTATTTTCGCTTAATTAAAACCTTCCCATTTTCAACTTTATTAAATAAGGGAAGCTCGAAAGCAACCATTACCCAGGCTACTCCACCAATACTATTAAAACCAAAACCACCCAGACTAAACCGTAATCCCACTGAGTATTCCCAAAAATAAGAGAGGGCTTTAAATGCCCTCTCTTATTCTACTCATTTCATTAATTATTTTATAATTTCCACATTCTGTATATTAGCTGCAAAGGCTTTTCAAATTACCGACAGCTTGAGCCAGAGTAATTCTACCAACTTGTGTTAATTAAGAAACTCACTTCCCTCCTTTTTTCTTTCTACCCCAGATTAGATATATGGCTATTACTACAATTACAATTCCTATAATCCAATACCACGTATTCGTCATGCTATTTCACCTCCTTCTTATAAGTTTTTGAGTTTTCACTTCTTCGATTACTTTATTAAAAAATAATATTTATTTACTATTCTTCACAATAAAACATTCGATATAATTTTTAAAAATCCTGCTTAATTTTATAAATTCTTTTAAGTAAATACATCTCACTATTTTATATTATCTACCTTTTTTTTAATAGTCAACTTAATTTTTAAAATCCTAATATTATTTGACAAACAAAAAAAATAAATGATATATTTTAGGGGATTGTTCTCTCGTTTCGACGCTCCTTGTAATGACGAGATAAAGAAGGAAAAGTTAATATATTTTGTTTATATTTAATGGAGATGATTAGATGGAAAACGCTAAAAAGTTTTATGACATTGCCTTCATAGGACATTATACTAAAGACACAATTGTGTCTTCTTTAGGCATCAGAGTGGTGGATGGCGGAGCCTTTAACTATGGTTCTAATGTAGCTGTAAAAATGGGACTAAAAGTAGCCGCAGTTACCCGTCTGGCTAAAGAAGATTTCTATGTAGTAGAAAGACTTAAATCTTTAGGTGTAAATATATTCGTAAATATAACCCCCCAATCCACCTGTTTACGTCTTGAGTACCCTTCCTCTGATGTGGATGAACGAATTATCTATGTAACCAGTTCTGCAGGACCATTCACTCTTGCAGAAATACAAAAAATAGAGGCTCGGGCATTCGTGGTAGGTGCATCCATGCGTGGTGAAGTCGGACTGGAAGTCGTAGAAGAACTGGCAAAAAAGAAAACAGTTCTTGCCGCCGATGTGCAAAGTTTTATAAGAACAAATTATCATGGTAAACTGATTCCAAAAGATTGGCCTGAAAAAAATTCTATACTTTCTCATTTAGATGTACTAAAAACTGATGCCGTAGAAGCAGAAATGCTCACTGGTATATCTGATATTCGAGAGGCTGCACGAAAAATTTCTGACTTAGGTCCTCATGAAGTGGTAATCACTCACCGCGATGGTCTGTTAGTTTATACAGATGGACAATTTTATGAAGAAAGCTTTTTCCCTAATCAATTAATAGGAAGAAGCGGTCGAGGTGATACCTGTATTGCTGCTTACATAGCAAAACGTCTAAGCGCATCTCCACAAGAAGCAATAATCTGGGCTGCGGCAGTAACCAGCTTAAAAATGGAAGCAGAAGGTCCTTTTCAGCGAACAATTGAAGATGTTAACCATCTTATTCAAACTAAATATAGAGTTTAAATTAATTCACCAATATCAATCTTAAGTAGGTGTTTATTTGATGAATTCATATCACACACAATAACAAAAATAACTATTTTTTAATCTCTTCATAAGGTATAATATGTAAACTTTTTTCCTTTAAAATTACAGATACTTCCTCTCCTTTAGAATAAATTTTATGCTCCTGAGGGTTAGTAATCTCTACAGTAAGGAGATTCTTATCCACTTCAATTTCGTACACCATTCTAGAGCCAAGATAAATCACCTGACTGATTATACCAGTAATAGCATCTGATTTCTTAGGTTCTAGTTCTACAGATTCAGGTCTAATAATCAGTAAAATTCTATCTCCTTCTGAAAAGGCATTTTTTGATATATAAACTTTATATTTTACCCCTTTTATATCAACTTCTATTTCATTTTGAGATACAATATTTGCCACTTTTCCCCCCAAAAAGTTCGCTTTACCGATAAAATCAGCTACAAAATAATTAATCGGGTGAGCATAAATTTCCTGAGGGGTACCTATCTGTTGAATTTTACCAGCATTCATAATAACTACTCGGTCAGAAAGAGTCATTGCCTCTTCCTGGTCGTGAGTGACATAAATAGAGGTTATACCAATCCTTTGCTGCAATTTACGAATCTCTAATCTGGTGGATACTCGCATCTTGGCATCGAGGTTGGAAAGAGGTTCATCAAGCAATAGTACCTTTGGTTCCATAATTAGAGAACGAGCTAAACTAACCCGTTGCTGCTGACCTCCAGAAAGTTGTGCTGGAGATCGATTATTTAATCCTTTTAAACCCACTAAATCCATAATAGCTTCTGTTCTTTCTCGAATATTTTTTTCTTTCTCCCGATGAATCTTTAATCCATAAGCAATATTTTGATATACAGTCATATGGGGGAATAGAGCATAATTCTGAAATACCATAGTAGTAGGTCGCTGATTGGGAGGAGTTGTAGTTACTTCTTCCCCGTCAATAAAGATTTTCCCAGAAGTAGGAAGCTCAAAGCCAGAGATCATCCGAAGGGCAGTAGTTTTTCCACATCCAGATGGACCTAAAAGAGTAACTAGTTCCCCTTCTTTTACTTCTAAATTCACCTTATCAACTGCAATAACAGTATCTTTTCTACTTCCAAAAATTTTTACTAAATTTTTGAGCACAAGATAATCTTGTTTCATAAAAAATCCTTTCCTTTTCTAAATAATTAGCCAATAATGTCGACAGTTCTTACCCCTTTACCAATGCGATTCACTATTAGCTGAATAATTCCTAAGGCAATTAATACAATTACAATCAATAAATTGCACATCGCTGCTGCTTGTGCATACCTACTATTATCCACAAAACCCAGTATAGCTATAGTAATTAAATTCCATTTACCCGACACTACAAAAATTACTGCACTGATAGCAGTCATAGCTTTCACAAAATTATAAGCAAGACCGGAGAAAAAAGCAGGGGCAATCATAGGTAAGGTGATCCTACGAAAAGTAGTATTGCTATCAGCACCCAAGTCAGTTGAAGCTTCCTCGATAGAAGGGTCAATTTGCTGAAGAGCGGCAATTCCCGAGCGTATCCCCACCGGCATATTTCTAAATACAAGAAGAATGATGATAATCCAAGCTGTTCCGGTCATTATAAAAGGAAGTAGCACAGTTTTTTGGTTAAAAGCTAAGATATATCCTATTCCAACTACAGTCCCAGGAACAGCAAAGGTAAGCATAGAAATAAACTCCATTACACCGCGACCAATAAATTTTTTCCTTATTACCAGAAAAGAGATAAATATGCCTATAATACCGGCTATAGGTGTAGCCACAGCTGAAAGAACTAAAGAATCAATTAAATAATCTTTACCTACTTGATACACTTCTACATAATGTTTTAGAGTTAAGGTGGGGTTAACTCCCCAGAGGGTCTGAAAAGAACCGTGAACGATGGTTCCATAAAAAAGAAACACAATTCCGGTAAAAATAATACAACAGGTATAAACCGGTAGTTTTATATACCATTCCAACTGCTTAATAGTTGCACCGGTAGGCTTTCCGGTAACTGTAACATATGATTTTCGAGAAACCCAGTATTTTTGCAGAAAAAAAGCAACTATGGTTGGAATGAACAGAAGTATCGCCAGAGTAGAACCCCGAGATAAATCGTACATCCCAGTAATTTGTAAAAAAGCCTGTACTGAAAGAACTCGATAATTTCCAGAAATAACCATAGGGTTCCCGAAATCAGCTAAAGATTGGATAAATACCAAAAGCCAGGCACTGGCAATACCCGGGGTAGATAAAGGTAAAGTAATGGTAGAAAACACTTTTGCCCTCGATGCTCCTAAATCCATAGAAGCCTCTTCTAAGGATGGGTCAATAGCCTGAAGAATGCCATAAAGGACCAAAAAGGCAGTAGGGGCATAAGCAATCGTTTCAACAATTATCAATCCTCCCAGCCCATATATGGTATAGTCACCAATAATTTTAGTTAAAAAAGGATTAAGACTTCCTGCCCTCCCAAAGAGAAGAATAGCTGATAGTGCAACTACAAAGGGTGGGGAGATAATAGGGAACGTCGCAGTTACCCGAAAGAAATTTTTAAAGGGCATTGGAGTTCTGGTAAGGGCATAGGCAAAAATAAACCCAATTATAGTCCCCAAGGTGGCTGTATATACCCCCAAAAGCATACTATTAAAGAAGGGTTGATAATAATACCTTTTGGAAAAAATTGCTGAATAGTTGGAAAAATTCAATTGCTTATCAATAATTAAGCTTGTTTTAAAGACTTGAAATATAGGAAATACCACAAACACTATTAAGCAATAAAAAATAGCCAGTATAGATACAAATAGTAATGGTTCTTTCCATATCAAATGGAGATTTCCTATGATTTCTTGTATTTTTCTTTTTGAACTATTCATATTTTAAATCCTATAATATTTGTGGTGATAATATAATAATCCCTGCTACTAAAATAATCAACTCGTAACAGGGATTATTATTTCTCTATTATCTGGTTAACTAAATTTAATTATTGTCCAATTCTATCTCTCCAGGCAGTTACCATTGTATCTTTGTTTTCGCCTGCCCAGATTGCGTCATATTCGATTAATTTTACTTTATCTAAAGTTACAGCACCTTCGGCAACTGTTGCTTTTGGATTAATAGGCAAACGGCTATATTTCTGGAATAAATCCTGTGCTTGTTTAGTAAAACACCAGTCAATAAATTGCTTACCCAATTCAGGTTCAGGACCACCTTTAATTAAAGAAAGGCCTCCAACTTCATAACCAGTTCCTTCTGAGGGGAAGGTCATAACTACCGGATACCCTGCATTTATGCCTTTAGCAACGATATCGTGCGAAAAAGCAATTCCCACTGCTATTTCACCTAATCCAACCATCGGTATACATCCAGTTCCTGATTTAGTATACTGAAAAATACTTTGCTTATCCAATTCTTCCCACCAGTTCAGAGCTTTTTCCAGTCCAACCATTTGGATGAGAGTAGCATAAGTAGTATATGCAGTACCAGAAGTATACGGATAAGCTATAGCAACGTTTTTCTTAAAAGCTGGGTTTAAAAGATGAGACCAGGAAGTCGGAGCTTCTACCTTATGTTCCTTTAAAAAATTTATATTAGAAACGAATCCAATGGCACCGGTATAAAATCCTGTCCAGGCCCAATCTTTAGCATGAAATGATTCTGGCAATTCGAAATCTGTATTAGGTTTATAAGGTTCCAGTAATCCTTTTTTAGCAGCGTTTATATGATCTGTATTAGAGCCGGCATGCCAAACACTGGCTTGGGGATTTGCGGATTCTGCTTCCATTCGAGCTGCAACCTCACCAGACGACATTCTCACCCATTCTACATCGATTCCAGTTTCTTTTTCAAACGCTTCAATATAATATTTAGCCTCTTCTGTATCAAAGGCTGTATACATATGAAGCACCTTACTTGCTGCCAGACCCGTTGCAAACACACTACATACCATAACCATGACTAATAACAGTACTAAAGTTAACCTTTTCATAAAAAACCTCCTCATTTAATTTTTTTATGGTTTTTTTGCCATACAGAATATATAGTCTTTATATTCCTGTATATAATATACTACACTTTTTACTAACCTCCCTTCTTTTTTTTATAAATAATTTTAAAAAATTAGAATTTTTCAAAATTATTTAACCTTTTATAATATAAGCAGCCTGCCTTGGGGATTAAATTTATTATATAGAGTTTTTCGCAACTCCTGTTTCTCGCTATACGATTTTGTATGATCATACCCTGATTGCTGCCAGGGAGGAGAAGTAAGTAGTGCTTTATTAAATATCTCTAAAAGCTTATCTTCAAATTCCCCTTTATATCCTCTCTTTACAAATCTTTGAAATGCATCAGGAAAATTATCCCAGGCTTTCTGTTCTACGCCAGGTGCGGTCGGATAAAAAAGCCCCTTGTTTACTTTTACCGCTTTTAAATCTCCCCCACCATCACCAATCATTAACACCTGCTCATCTTCATATTGGCCAGCCTTTTTTGCTACCTCAATATGATGCCCCTTGGAACCCATTTCCTGCCCCGCAATAATCTGAACATATTTAGCAATCCCTTGAGCCTCCCAATAATTGGCTAAATCTAGATATGGTGTCTTTGAAACAATTAATATATCTGCATCTTGAACCATTAATTCTAAACACTCTTTAACTTTATCAAAGGGAGGAATTTTGGCAGAAATATGAGGAAACATTCTATTTACTGCTTCGCTCCACCCTAAAAGTTTATATATAGCCAAATCTTTAGGATTTTGATTAAGAAATTCCTCTAAACTCGGATTCCCTAATCCCCATTTATTCTCCTTGGCATAGGCAATATATTCGTTTAAAGGTTTTATATTCGGTAATTTTATATGTTTTTTCAATAATTCTTGTTGAACGTCCTTTCTGTTCTGAAGAGCAGTTAAGGTAAGCTGAATAGCAATAAATCTATTGCAACCCCGGTCCACAGAAAAAAGATTGTAGTATTCAGCCACTTCTCTAAAATAAGACTCAATCTCCCATAACTGATAAAACTCCATAAATTG
>Ga0210049_1005984_pt1 | contig 10271 bp, 6 predicted proteins | sample CryGeyCG2014_300_2_FD_183964 | JGI IMG/M metagenome (GOLD analysis project Ga0210049, IMG submission 183964) | Groundwater microbial communities from aquifer - Crystal Geyser CG06_land_8/20/14_3.00 (SPAdes) (version 2) | ecosystem: Environmental > Aquatic > Deep subsurface > Groundwater | place...
CAGCCTGTGCGGGAACCAACCTCAACAATTATGTTCCTACTCTTAAATCTCACGCCCGCTTTATGCCTCAGGAGATTTTGGTGAAGTTCAGGGGTGGGGTATCAGATGGACAGATCGGCGGATTTGCGGGGAAGCTCAGTTTGACTGAAGTTTCCCGTCATCGAGGTAATGTCAGGCGCTTCCGTTTCGGTAACGCTCGCACTGTTGGACAGGTGCTCAGCGCCGCTTCGAAAGAAACGATTGTTGCCTACGCTCGGGCGAACTACATTCGTCAGATGACTTTAACCCCTGATGATCCAGAGTTTGTCAACCAGTGGAGTTTGACCCAGATTAAAGCTTCAGAAGCGTGGGACATCTCTCCCGGTGGAGATTCAACGGTGACGGTGGCGGTTTTGGATACGGGGGTGGCATATGAGAACTACTCTGACATCAGAGGTGTTTACGCTCAGGCAACAGATTTTGGAGGAACGACCTTTGTTCCTGGTTATGATTTTATCAACAACGATGGTCACGCTAACGATGATCACGGTCACGGGACGGCGGTTGCTTCGATCTTGGCGGCAACGACTAACAACGCCACCGGAATCGCCGGGATCGCTTATGCCGCAAAAATTATGCCGGTCAAGGTTCTGGACCAATATGGTGCTGGGACCGATGTCACCATCGCCGATGGAATTTACTGGGCAGTGGATAATGGGGCAAAGGTCTTGAACCTTTCTCTTGGTAGTGTTGATCATTCCCCGATTTTGAAAGAGGCGGTGGATTATGTCATCAAAGTAAAAGGGGCGGTAGTCGTTGCCGCCGCCGGAAACCAAGGGAGAGGAAGCTTGCTCTATCCAGCCCGCTACTTGGATGTTGTCGCCGTTGGAGCCTCCGATTTGGTTGGCAACCGCGCTTGGTATAGCAACTACGGTGAGGGGTTGGATCTTTTGGCTCCGGGTGGGGATCTGAAGGCAGATTCGGACAAGAATGGAACGGCTGATGGGATTCTGTTTGAGATGATCAAAAAGGTCCAAAACCCCAAAGACTTTACTAACTTTGAGTTTCGCCTCGGGCACGGGACCTCCTTTGCTACCCCGCATGTTTCCGCGACGATTGCAATTATGGTTTCACGAGGAACGATCTGGCCTGAAAGTTTGGAGAGATTTATCAAAATGAGTGTTTTGAATATGCCAGTAGTGGTTAACAAAGCCAACCCAGTTCCTCCGCATCCGAATGGGGTTTTACTAAGGGCTGGCAGTACCCCAGCAGTCTACTCGTTTGAGTCGGGGGTAAGGCGGCTTGTCCCTAACCGCTCTGTCTTCCTCGAGCGCTACGGTGATTGGGGGAAGGTGGCAAGCGTTTCTCCTTACACGGTTGGTACCTATCCCCAGGATAGTCAAATTGGTTATCCGGACGGGACGCTCCTTAAGGGTTCGGCGAGGACGGTTTATGTTCTGGAAAGAGGAAAGCGTCGTGGTTTTGCCTCGCGGGCGATCTTTGAAGGGTTGGGTTACAAATGGGAGAACATTATCCTACTTTCTGATGCAGAGTTAGGAAAATATCCTGCAGGTGATTCGATTTCTTCTCTCAAGCATCCGGATGGGACGTTGATGCGCCGATCATCAACTTCCGCTGCAGTTTATTATCTTGAGAACGGGAAGCGCCGTTTGATTACAAGCCGCGCCGCATTTCTCTCCTTTGGATTTGAGTGGGAAGATGTGCTGGTTACAGGGAAATTTTTTGCTAATTATCCAGAGAGTTCACCGCTACTTTACGGTGATGGCACTCTGCTTAGGGGTTCTACTGCGACAGTTTACGTTGTCAGCGAAGGCAAACTCCGTCCAATCGCTAGCCGAGAAACGTTCGCGGACTTAGGGTTTCGTTGGGATAAGGTGTTATCGATCAGTAATGATTGGCTATCTCAGTTTGTAATAGGAGAAGTTCTCTATTAGATGGCTTATTTCTTAAAGATTGCCAAAAAAATTTTCCAAAAACTTCCGTCCCCAATGCGGGTAGTGCTCCGTTCCTATCGTGATAATTGGCGGCGATTGCGGATAAGAAGATGGAGAAGAAGGGTTGTTCCGGCCGCCACGCCACAAAAGTACCAAAAACGCGCCTCAATTATCGTTGTGACCTACGGAAATGAGGAGTTTACGATCGGTTGTTTTGACAGTCTCCGTCGAACAATCTCCAAAGAGGATGAGGTAATTTGGGTGGACAACAATTCTTCAAAATCTTCGAAGAATAAAGTTCTTGCTTGGCTAAAAAAACACTCTTTTCCCCAATTGCAAAAAATGATCTTTAATGACAGAAATGCAGGCTTCATCGGTGGTAACCGATTGGGATTTCAGCAAGCAGAGGGGAAGTATATTGTCCTTTTAAACAACGATACGATTGTTGCCCCTCGCTGGTTGGATAATATGCTTGCTGTCTTCGAAAAAGAACCGGATGTCGGGATCGTTGGAGCGGTTTCTTCCTCGCCCCACCAATGGCAGGGTATTGATAATCTGAGGAAGAATCTGCCGGGATTTGATAAAGCACCCCCAGTTGAGATCGGAAAGCCAAATTTCCGTTCTGTCGCCCAGTATGGGAGGAAGTTAGAGGAGCTCTTCCATGGCCAATTTCGGATTATGTGGGGAATGATCACCTTCTTTGCCGCAGTGATCTCGCGGGATTTGATAAACACTATTGGGTTTCTGGATCCGGAAAATCTTTATAGCGAAATGGGGTTATGCGACGACGATGACTACTCTGAGCGGACAAAGGAGGCTGGGTTTAAATTAGCGCTTGCTCTTGACTCTTTTGTCTACCACTACCACCGTGCTACCTTTAAAACTTTGGATGCCGATTACAAGAAGATCCAGCTAGAAAATACCCGGCGGTTTAATGAGAGGTGGGGCCATCGAAGAAAGATACCGTTGGATAAAGTTGCTGAAAATCCCTGACTGATTCGATGGCTAGGGTAACCCCCAATTCTTCGGGCGAAGAAATCCTCAGATGGTATAATACTCACCCCTCTTCTGATAAATGGTTGCGTGAGAACCGTATGCGTAGGGTTCTGAAGCTTTGCAAATTGGTTGGAGAAAAGGAGGTTGTCATGGATGTTGGATGTGGCAGTGGTACACATCTTGCTACTTTGGCAGAGAGAGAAATAAAAGGATATGGTATGACGGCTTCGCGGCCTGAGTACGAGGAGGCACGACGTCTTTATCCTTCCATACCAGTAAAGCACCTTCTTTTTGAAGATTACAGGATACCGTGGGATGTGACCACCGTTATGTTTGCCGATAGTCTCGAGCATCTCAGAGATTTGGATGCAGTTTTTAGAAGGATTGATTATATCCCAAATATTGTAGCCTGCATCCCAACGGCTGATTTGAAGGAGGGAGAAAAATATGGGCATCTGCATAAGTTTACACCCCGCTCGATCCGTAAATTATTTGATAAACATGGGTTTAAAGTTACTACTTTTTACAAGGATGAGGGTTGGTATTTTGTCCGGGCCGAGAAGAAGGTTCCTTTGTTTAAAAAGATAATCTCTTACGTTGTTTCTAACGCTCCTACCTTAGTGTTAAAATCTAACCCGTGAAGCTAACCTTTGTCGGAGCGGGATATGTTGGTTTGACCTCGGCGGCGGTTTTTGCGGATCTTGGCCATAAGGTTTGGGTTGTTGATGTGGATAAGGAGAAGATTAAGGTGATAAAGAAAGGTAAGGCGCCTTTTTTTGAGCCTCGGTTGGATGAGCTGGTTGCTAAGACAGTTCGTCCAGAGGACGATGGGCCTCGGGCCCACAAAGCCGGAAACCTAATTCCAACCTCCTCTTACAGAGAAGCAATTCCTGAGGCGGAGGTCGTTTTTATCTGTGTGGGAACTCCCAGTAAGAAAGATGGCGAGACCGATCTTTCCTATGTCTTTTCCGCCGCCGAGAGTATTGGTAAGAATTTAGGAGGTGGGTATACCGTTGTGGTTGTCAAATCGACCGTTCCGCCAGGAACCACCGAAAAGGTGGCGGAAGTTATATCTGATGTGGCGCAAAGCACGGCCAAGTTTGACTTGGTTGACTCTCCAGAGTTTTTGGCGGAGGGGAGTGCCGTTAAGGATACCTTGAATCCATCAAGAATTGTTATTGGTGCAAGTTCTGAAAAACCGGTGAGGATCCTCAAAAAGCTTTTTTCCTCTTTCAAATCTCCATTAGTAATCTGCGATATCCGAAGTGCCGAACTTATAAAATACGCCTCCAACGCTTTTTTGGCGACGAAGGTTTCCTTTATCAACGAGATCGCCCAGATCGCTGAGCGGGTGGGGGCGGATGTCACAAAGGTAGCCAAGGGGATGGGGTTGGATGATCGGATTGGGCCAAAATTCTTGCGCGCTGGTTTGGGTTACGGAGGAAGCTGTTTCCCGAAAGATGTAGAGTCGCTTCTTTCCTTTTCCAACCATGCCGGTTATGAGTTTGGGGTTTTGCAGGCGGCTAATACTGTCAATTCCGAGCAGTATCGAAGATTCATCGAGAAGATTAAAGGTAGGTTGGGAGGCCTAAGAGGGAAGAAAATCGCCGTTTTAGGTTTGGCTTTTAAGCCAGACACTGATGACATGCGCAAAGCGGTTTCGGTGGAGATCATCAAGAGTCTTCTTAAGGAGGGGGCAAAAGTTTCCGCTTGCGACCCGATGGCCCAAGAAAACGCGAAATGCGTTTTCAGTGAACAGTTAACAGTTAACAGCAAACAGTTAAGATTCGCTAAAGATGTTTATCAGGCATTAAAAGGTGCTGATTGTTTGGCGTTGGTAACAGAATGGGAAGAGTTTGCCAACCTTGATTGGGAAAAGGTCAAAAAGCTGATGCGAGGCAATTTAATTGCCGATGGCCGAAACCTCTATGAGCTGGAGAAGATGCAGAAGTTAGGGTTTGACTATTTTGGCATGGGGAGGAACTGACTATGACAAAACGAGTTTGAGCAATGCGAGGACTGTATTTCGGAATGGGTCGTGTCTGATGCAGCGTGTAAAGCTAATTATGGCGCAGAACGCAAGAGCTCACATTGCGGCTTTTCTTTTCCTCGCGGCGGCATTGGTTATTTATTTCTTTCCAGCAATTAAAGCAGGAGCGTTATCTGCTTTCGATTACAACTATGCTTACCCTCCTTTTGAGACGATTGAGCCCAGAGAAATTGGTAATCCACTACTTTCCGATCAGGCAATAGGAGGAGATGCCCAAAAATATTACATTGGGCGTTCGCTTAGGGAGGGGAGAGTACCTTTTTGGAATCCTTATATCGGTTTAGGAACTCCATTTTTGGCCGGTGGACAATCAGCAGTTCTTTTTCCTCCAAATCTGCTCTTTGCGGTTTTACCTTTTGGTCCTGCCTCGATTGCCGTTGCAGTAATCAAGCTCCTTTTGGCTGGGACGGGGATGTACTTTTTGGTTTGGGCACTCCTGAAGAACCATCTGGCAGCACTTTTTGCAGGAGTGGCCTTTACCTTTTGTGGATTTAACATCGTCTGGCTTGGTCATCCTCACACGAATGTTTCTATTTGGTTGCCTTGGCTTCTCCTTTTTACTTGGCAGTTCTTTGAAACAAAAAGGCGCCTCTATCTTTTACCATACGCATTGGTGGTAGCAATCCAGTTTTTTGGAGGTCATATCGAGACTTCTCTTCATATCCTTTCGCTTACCGCTCTTTTGGCAATTGTTCTAACTTTTGCGAAGAAAGTTTGGTTATCCTTCTTTCTCTTTGTTGCCGCTTCAATTTTGGGATTTCTTCTTGCCGCTCCACAGCTTTTTCCTTTTATTGAATATCTGCTTAACAGCTGGACTTTAGTATACCGATCAGCACAGGTTCGGACGCGCTATATTCCTCTCCCTTGGCTTGTCCCTTCTATTTTTCCTAATATCTTTGGCAATCCAACTTGGCATAGTTATTGGGTCCATCAGCCAGGGGCTTTCAATTACAACGAAACAGTAACGGGATTTCCGGGAACGCTTTCTCTTCTTCTTGCCCCTCTTGCTTTGTTCAGTAAAAAGTGGCGGCGCTGGGGACTGGGGATAATCCTGTTAATTGCGGCAATAATTCTGGGATTATTAGGGGTTCCTCCGTTCTTTACTTTTCTATCCAAAGTTCCTCCTTTTTCTTGGACGCTGAATAAACGTCTTCTCCTCATCACATCCTTCCTATTGGTTGTTTTGGCCGCAATGGCGCTTGATTGGCTGGTGGATTTGAGAGCGTCTGACTTCCGACGCCTTTGGGAAAAGGGAAGGAATTGGGTAGGGATACACCGTCGAGCGCTTTTTCTTGGTGCAACGGCGTTGGCAGTTCTTTTGGCAGTGGTTTTGTTATCTCTTTTCCCTGAGATTCGAGCTCTTGGTATCAAGGTAGCAGGAAAGCTTACCTTGAACTTTCAGAAAGGACCCAAGCAGGCGTTCTTGGAGTTCGGTTTTGTCTTTGCAGCGTTTATTATCTTAGCTGCTCTCAAACTGAAGAATTTGATCGGTTCCAAACTCCTCCTTGTATTTATCGTGATTATTGCTTTACTCAATGGTTTTCTTTACTCCTGGAATTATAATCCACCGTTTGCCGGGGAACTTTTCGCTACCACACCGGAGATTGAGTATGTCCAGCAAAATGCTGGTTATGATCGAGCGTTAATTTTTGGGCGTGGTTCGTTAGCAACCATCTACGAGATCTACGATCCTCACAACAGTGATTCCTTGGTTTACTATCCTGTGTACCAGTTTATGGATTTAGCTGGAGCAAAAAATCGCCTTCGTGAGCTGGAGGTTACATTCGAAAACAAGCGCTTCCTCGATTTTTTGAACGTGCGTTACTTCGCCTTCCAAAAGGAGAAGGAAGAGGATCTTCACTTTGCCTTTGAGAAGGGGAAGGAAGTGGATCTCCCCGGATTGGAAAAAGCTTTTGAGGGGAGTTCTGTAGATATTTACCGGAATAACAACGCTCTTGCCCGTACCTTTACGGTTGAGAAGGTGATTAAAGTGGGTTCCGCAAATGAAGCGTTAAAACTTTTAGGATCAGAAAACTCCGATCTAAAGAATACAGTTACGGTTGAGGGAGCCGATGATATAGAGTTTGAAGGACTCTCGCAAGGAAGAGTTTCTATTCAGTCCCTTGAACCGGAGAGGGTCTCTCTCGAGGCGAGTTGCCCTGGCGCGTGTTTTGTGGTGATGACTGATACAAATTATCCCGGTTGGAAAGCAAAGGTTGACGGGGAAGAAACAAAGATATACAAAACTGATGTGGCTTTCAGAGGAGTCTATATCCCTGAGGAGGGCACTCATACGGTGGAGTTTGATTTTGTGCCTTATAGCTTTTGGATTGGAGCAGTTACTTCCGTTTTAGCGCTAATGGCGCTTTTAGGTTTGGCTTTTGCTCGATTAAAGTTTAGCTCCGATTGCGGCGGAAACCAGGTCTCCCGTGATTATAAGAAGCCGAAAGGAAAGGGCGCTCACGATTGCAAGGGGTGCTGGTATAACTGTGCCCAAAAGGAGGATCAAACTTGCTTCTCTCACCCCAGCACCATTGGGAGCGATGGGGGTCAAAAAACCAATTACCCAGGAGATGGCGTAAATTCCTACAATAGCTGGGAGAAGGGAGAGATCGATTACGGAGAAAGAGCAAATGAGGAGGAAGAAAGAGAAGCCGATTATTATCCAGCTTAAAAAGAACCAAAAGGTGGTTTTAAGAATTTGTGGGTAAGAAAAGGAGAGTTTTAGTTGTTCCTTTCCCAATTTTGAAAGAATAAAATTCATTGTTTTCTTCAAAAGAGGAGGGTAGAGGATAACAAGCCCAAAAGGGATAAGGATGAGACTCCATGACAGAAACTTGAGGTTTGGGTAGTTTGAAAAAGACAGAAGCGATAAAAGGAAAACCGCCACACCCGCAAAAACGGTAAGAACGATGTTTAAAAGGACACTTAAGAAAACACGCTTCTCTTCTAACCCGTACTCTTTCTTGGCTAAGGCAAATCTTCCTACATGATCCCAGATTCCTCCTGGCAGATAGCGGGCGAGAGCAGAAAGAACCGTAATCTTATAACCTGCTTTTAGAGGGAGTTTCTCTCCAGTAAGAAGAACTAATTTTTGCCAGCTGAGAGAGAGAAGAAAAGAGTAACCCAAGAGGAGAAGGAAGGCAGAAGTGAGAGAGGGGAGGTTTAGTGTCCATTGGTACTTTGTGATCTCCTGCCAGTTCTCGTAGATTACTCTCCCGATTAGAAGACCTATCAGGACAAGAAACGCTATCTGGAAAAATTTTAGGAGCCGCTTATTCATTCCTTTTTGCTAAACAGAGATATCCTTCCGCCAAATCGTAATTGTTGAATAGGTTACTAAACTTAATGAATGGGAAAAGGGTATTTCGATTAAGGATAGGGAATTGCTCTAAGAGAGAAATCCTGAAGAGGTTAAGACCGCTTTTCTTTGTGCGAGCTTGCTTACTCTCTTTGATTGTGCCTTCGGGTTTCCGATTGGCCATAAATTCTCTGAAGAGTTTGAGTATATTAAGAAATGGGAAGCCATAAGAATATATCTTAAGTATCTTGAATCCGGATTGTTCAAGCGCGTGTTCTAGCTCTTCCTTATCGTATCTTCTAAAATGACCGGCAAGTTCGTCGTCGGCTCCCCAGAAGGTCCCCTTTGCTGGTACGGATATTAGGAAGAATCCACCTGGCTTTAGGAATGAATTGACTTTGGAGAGAGCGTCCCTGTCATTTTTGATGTGCTCGAGAACCTCAAGCATGACCACCAGGCCGTATCGCGAAGTTGTTTTGAGCGCAAGGGGGTCGGTGTTGTACACATTGAGCTTCTTATCAACCCTCCTTTCTCTGATCAAATCTTTGGCCCTCTTCACGGATTCTTCAGAAATATCAAAAATATCGCCCGTCAGACCTATCTTGGCAATTCTGGAAGATAGTTCTCCATCGGCACAGCCGATTTCCAAGAACTTGGAATCTTTAGGAACATAATCCCTAATTAATTGCAAGGCAAGTTCACTCCTGAAGATGTATCTAGGATACTTAACCATCGCTCTTCAGCTTTATAAACGAGTTAAGGGTTTTACTTAATGCCTCTAGGGAGCAGTGCCTAATGAACTTTCTGTACCCATTTTTGGCGATTTTGTCTCTTAGGACCTTGTTTTGTTTTAAAAGAAGTATCGCATCGGCTAAGCTTCGGGGATTGGCAGTTTGGCAAAGGAGGCAACCTTTCTTATCTTCTAACAACTCGCGGATTGCTGGGGTATCGGTCGTAATTACCGGTTTTTGAGAAGCTAAAGCATCAAACACCTTATTGGGAATGACTCGTTGGGCCTTTTCAGTGTCTCCAAATACCCCGAGACAAACATCGGCCGAGGCCATAAAATCTGAAAGGGTTTTAATAGGCTGCCTACCCAAAAAAATTACGTTTTTAAGATTTAGACTTTGGGCCAAATTATAATTTTTTTGATAAGTCTGCCCTCTCCCCACTATTTTAAACAACAGATCTTTTTCGTCTTCCAAGAGCTTAGCGGCTCTAATTATATATTCGACGCCATGCAACGGTATAAAGGTTCCGTAGAAAAAGACGATGAACTTATCTTTAACCTTTCTCTCTTCTCTGGGGTAGAAAAGATCTGTTTGCGAGCCTACCCAGACTCGGCAGAACTTCTTCTTGGGTATTGAGAAATTTTTTGCGAAGTAATTGATGTTTTGATTTGTGTCAGTGATAATTTTTCCTGCCCATTCGCAAGATTTTTTATCAAGAAAGTAGGCGATTCTTCCAACAATTGAGTAGGGGGTGAATGTTTTTCTGTCAAAACAGAGAGTGTCGTAAAGCGAGATAAAAGCATCAAAGATGATTGGTTTTCTGGCAAGCAATTTTGCCAGAGGCAAAAGAGGTTGGCCCAAAAAGCCTACAAGCAGATAGTCGTAGTCATTTTTGGCAAAGATAAACTTGAGCCAAACCTCAGGAATTCTTAAAAAATATGAGTTTTTGCTGGAGGAGATTACCTGAACTTCGAATTTTCTCTTTAGGGCGGAGATGAGGATAGCGTTTCGCGAATAAGAGGGTTTGGCGCTGCAGATAAAAAGGACTTTCCTCTTTTCATCTTTTACCATCTTTTGTTCTAAGGGAGGCCTCCTCAATCATTCGGCGGTTAATTCCTATAAGGTCGGCCAAAACACCCATCACGGCGGTCATAAAGCCAATACTAATCAATATTGAAGAAAGGATTAGTGATTGAATATGTCCCGCCCCGTTGCCGGTGAGAAAAAGGTAAAGGAAGCGTAGCGCACCGAGAAAGCCA
>Ga0210049_1005988_pt1 | contig 10261 bp, 9 predicted proteins | sample CryGeyCG2014_300_2_FD_183964 | JGI IMG/M metagenome (GOLD analysis project Ga0210049, IMG submission 183964) | Groundwater microbial communities from aquifer - Crystal Geyser CG06_land_8/20/14_3.00 (SPAdes) (version 2) | ecosystem: Environmental > Aquatic > Deep subsurface > Groundwater | place...
TATCAGAAGCTTGGTTAGAATCGTCGGTCTTAAAAATCACGCCAGAGTGAATTTGAAGATCGAGGAACCAGAGGGCAGCGAGAGAACTCCTCGAACAAGGAGAGCTCCGGTTGGAGAGGAGCTGGAAGATCTCAAACTGTAAAACGTGGATAATTGTTTTACAGAAATCAGAAAGCCGTGCTATCATCAAAGATAGCGCGGTTTTCGTTTTTATATTATGCAGTTTGATATTATTACTATTTTTCCGGGAATTTTTAATGGCTTTCTAAAAGAAAGCTTAATCGCCAGGGCGCAAAAAAAAGGGCTTATTAAAATTCGGATTCATAATTTAAGAAAATGGGCAAAAGACCGTCATCAAACCGTTGATGACCGGCCTTTTGGTGGCGGACTGGGAATGGTATTAAAAATAGAACCAATTTATAAAGCGATAAAGGAACTAAACTCTTTAAAAGGAAGGAGAAAAGCAAGGGGGAAAACTAAAATAATTTTATTTACGCCTCGAGGAAAGAAATTCAACCAAAAAATTGCTTATCAACTTTCAAAATTAGACAGAATAACAATGATTTGCGGTCGGTATGAAGGAGTAGATGAGAGAGTGGCGAAACATATTGCCGACCTTGAATTATCAATAGGGGATTACGATTTAATGGGAGGGGAATTGCCGGCTCAGGTTTTAATGGAAACCGTTGCCAGATTAATTCCCGGAGTTATCGTCAAACCCCAGTTATTAAAGGAAAGAATCACCAAGGAAAAGGGCTTTATTGAATATCCTCAATATACCAGGCCCGAAGTTTTCTTTCCTAAAAAGGGCGTCTCTTGGAAAACTCCAAAAGTTTTGCTTTCCGGTCATCACAAAAAAATCGAGGAATGGCGGAAAAAACACGGAAAAGCCATACGATGAAGTTTTCCCCTTCGGGTTTGCCTTCATCTAGACCTTCATTTTCGCTCTGCGAAAACTCGGTGATTGAAAAATAAATTTTGTTGTTGTATGATAATAACATCCCGCATCGGAGAGGAATGTTATCACTGGGTGGTTCGCATAGCGGCAATTGCTCGTGGCTGTAAACCACGCGTCCGGAAGGACTTCGGGGGTTCGAGTCCCTCACCACCCACAAGCGGTCGCCGAAGGCGACCTAAATTAAAAAATCAAAAACCGAGCTTCCATTTATGGAAGCGAAGGTGAAGAAGAGAACGAAGTTCTCTTCGCCTATCAAAAGTCAAAATTACAATTCAAAATTTAAAATCATCGCCAGGATAGCTCAGACGGTTAGAGCACGTCATTGGTAATGACGAGGTCGGCGGTTCAACTCCGCCTCCTGGCTCATATGCCTAAGAAACCATTCGTAAAACTTCAGTGTCAAGGCTGCAAAAGAATCAATTATTATGCTCACAAGTCAAAAGGCGAATCAGGAGCTGGTGAGAAAAAATTGGAATTGAAAAAATTCTGCAAGTGGTGCCGGAAACATACGGTGCACAAGGAGACGAAAAAATAGAAAAGGGGTGATTTCAGGGGACGTGGTGAAATGGCTATCATGGAAATCTCCAAAATTTCTGTTCCAGGTTCGAATCCTGGCGTCCCCGCCTTCGCGGGTTAAAGCCCGCTTCCGCCGGGCGGAAGGCCCGCACACGCAAAAAAAATGCGCGGCTGAGCAGCCGCGCCTTCGTCGATGAACTTCGTTCGTCGAGCCGAAGGGGAGACGGGAGAAGAAACTTGTTTCTGCGACCTTCTCCACCCTTCGCTGCGGCTCGGGTAGTCGATGAAGTTTGCCTCCTTCGGAGTTTGCCTTCATCTTCACCCTTCGCTGCGCTCGGGTTTTTGATGCGTTAAAATATGGTATAATATTCTAATGTCTCTAATTGACGATTTAATAGGAGGCGGTTGGTTAAAAGATGACAGAATTGTTTCTGCCTTCACAAAAATAAAAAGGGTTGATTTTATGACTCCCGGAATGGAAGATTTGGCTCAACTTAATGAAGCCCTGCCCATTGGTTACGGTCAAACGATTTCCCAGCCATTGGTCGTGGCTTTTATGATTGAATTGTTAGAGCCAAAAGAAGGAGAGAAAATTTTAGATGTAGGTTCCGGTTCGGGCTGGACAACCGCTCTTTTGGCAGAGCTGGTAGGAGAGATGGGCAAGGTGGTTGCCGTTGAGCTCATCCCCGAATTAAAAACGTTTGGCGAGAGCAATGTCGGCAAATACGATTTCATTAAAAGAGGAATAGCCCAATTTATCTGCGGCGATGGTTCAAAGGGTTGTGAAAAGCAGGCGCCCTTTGATAAAATTTTAGCTTCAGCTTCAATTCGATCTGTTAAAAATGAAATTCCTAACCAGGGCAAAGAAGATAAATCTTCTTCTTCCCCCTTCGCTGGCGCTCGGGAGGGCAAAGAAATTCCGCCAGCGTGGAAGGATCAATTAAAAATCGGCGGAAGAATTGTGGCGCCAATTGATTCTTCAATCTGGTTATTCGTTAAGAAAAATGAGACCGAATTTGAGGAGACCGAATATCCGGGATTTGTCTTTGTGCCGTTTGTAGAACCCCGATAGTAGATTTTTGACAAGGTTTTCTAAAAGAAAACCTAATATCGCGAAGCGAGTCAAAAATTCACTACGGGGTAGAAAAATGACCCCGTTAGAAGTCTTGGACAGAAAAAATTTCAAAAAATTTTTTCTGCTCTGGATTAACGGAGCGTAATAGAAAAACAAAAGCCTGTCTGAAATTAGTCTAAAACTATATAACGACAGACTTCTAACGGGGTGAAGAAATCAAGCCAAAAAATTATTACCGCAGTCTCTTTTTTATTTCTTGTGTTAGCTTTGGCTGTTTTTGTCTGGGAAGGAATTTATGTGCCAAAGACGCCGGGTTTCAAAGAAACAAAAATATTTTCGGCAAAGAAAGGCGAGGGGACAAAACAAATCTCAATCAATCTGGAAAAGCAAGGATTTATAAAATACGGGTTTCTTTTCAGGCTTTATGCTTTAACAAGAGGGGTAGCAGATAAACTTCAGGCCGGAGACTATTTATTGTCGCCTTCAATGGCCATGCCGGAAATTACAAAAAAATTAGTTTCAGGCGATATCGTCAGAGAAAAAATTATCATTATTGAAGGCTGGAATATAAGGGACATCTCTTTTTATTTGGAAGAGCTAAGAGCGGCAAAAGCCGCAGATTTTTCAACATTAGTCAATTCGGCAAGAGATTTTAGCGGAGATTTTGATTTTTTATCAAGCAAACCGGAAATTTTGAGCTTGGAAGGTTATTTATTTCCCGATACTTACGAAATCCAAAAAGGGGAGAGTACAGAGGAACTGGTCAGAAAAATCTTAAAAAATTTTGGCGAAAAACTGACACCCGAATTGAGAGAAGAAATAAAAAAGCAGGATAAAACGATTTTTGAAATAATAACAATGGCTTCTTTGGTTGAAAAAGAAGTTAAAACCTTGGAAGACAAAAAATTGGTTTCTGGCGTTTTATGGAAAAGGCTGGAAAACGGTATGCCTTTGCAGGTTGACGCCACAATCAGCTACATTACGGGCAAAAAAAATGCCAAGATTTTAATTGCCGACACTCAAATTGATTCTCCTTATAATACCTATAAATACCGCGGCCTGCCTTTGGGACCGATTTCCAATCCGGGACTGGACAGTATTGTGGCAGCTTTGTATCCTCAAGAAAGCTCATACTGGTACTATTTATCAACGCCGGAAGGCCAGACCATTTTCAGCCGGACATTGGACGAACACAATCAGGCCCGAGCCAAATATCTTAAATAATGCAAAAGATTTATTTTGTTTTAGGCATTGTAATTGCTATAATAATGGTAGTAAGTGGAGGAATTTTAATTTTTCTTAATAAAAAAGCTCCAACCGAAGTTTTCATGATAGAGCAAAGTTTATCAAGTAAGAGAATAGTAATGGTGATAGCCTTCAAGGATTTTCGCGACGAAGAATATTTTGTCCCAAAAGAAATTTTGGAAGGCTCGGGAGCGGAAATAAAAACAGCTTCCAATAAAACAGGGACGGCAAGGGGCGCTGACGGCGGGGAAGTACTTATTGATTATAAAATTCAAGATATTGATTTAAATAATTTTGACGCCGTGGTTTTCGTGGGCGGTCCCGGTTGCCTGGAAAATCTGGACAATGAAAATTCTTACAATTTAGTGAAAGAAACATTGGCGAAAAATAAACTCTTGGCCTCAATCTGCGTCTCTCCCGTAATTTTGGCCAAAGCCGGCGTTTTGAAAAATAAATCCGCCACGGTCTGGTCAAGCGCGCTGGACAAATCAGCAATTGAAATTTTAGAACAGAAGGGAGCTGATTATCAGGCGCAAGACGTGGTGGTTGACGGGAAAATAATCACGGCCAATGGGCCGGACGCGGCTAAAAAATTTGCCGATACCTTAATTGAAAATTTAAAATAGTTAAACTTCAATGAAGAAAAAAACCATAATTTGGATTTCAATCTTAGTAGTTGCAGTAGGATTGATTGCTGTCGGTATTTATTATTATTTTTTTGTTGAAAAATCTCTTAAGCTTACCTCACCCAACGGCAAAGAAACTTGGGAAGCTAACCGAACATATCAAATTACTTGGAAAGCCAGAAAAATAGGAAAAGTCGGCATTATGCTGATAAAAGAAGGCTCAAAAGACACGCAATGGATTGCCAAAGAAGTTCCGGCTCTGGATGGGAAATACGCTTGGGATATTTTTGTGTGGCAAGAGCCCAGAGAAGATTATAAAATTGTCATTTTTGAATATCTCTGGCAGGAAGGCAACAAAATTGATTATTCTAACGATAATTTTACCATTTTGGGGCCTAAATTTGCCTCCTGCGATAATTTGTCGGTTGAAAAAGAATGGCCTTATATCCCAAGTGATTATCCAAATTTGAGAAAAGTTTTTATAACGGCGCAAAGTTTTGCGGGAAATTTACAAGGCCTGGAAGGAGCCGATAAAAAATGTCAGGAGCAGGCCGAAAGCGAGGGCTTTCAAGGAACCTGGAAAGCTTTTTTGGGCTCAGACCAGACTTTAGCGCAAGACAGATTGAATCTTGAGGGCATCTTTATTGATGCCAGGTCTGCCGGCACTTTACCTGAAGGAAAAACCTGCCACCAGCTCTGGGGAAGAAATTTTGAAGATTTTTTTAAAAAATTATCGGACAGCCTTACTATAAATAGAGAAAAATTTGAAGATACTTTTTTAGACAGGGAATTCTCAAATATCTGGTTGGGCAGAATAAACCAGGAAAGTAAAAGAGACTGCGTGACTGTTTTTACTAAATTTCCGGCTCTTGACCCTTCCAGAGGCTATAGTTTCACTACCACTTGCCAGAATTGGACCGCGGACAGGGAAGTAGTTTCCGGTTATCCTCCAGTATCTGGTCAGACAATAGAGCTTCCAATATGTTATAACCCGCAGGGCAAAGTAATCAACGCTGCTGCTTTGAGTGGCCTATCGTCGGGTTTGGTTGGCCCGGAAAGCGAGACGCAATTTTTTTCTCCTTCGTTAGGAAGGCTTTGTAATACTGCCCAAAAACTACTTTGCGTCCAGCAGTAAGATTTAGCTTGACAATATTTTTAGAAAGATTAAAATTAGAATATCCGCAGACAGTGGGTAGCTCAAAGCGTAAATCCCACCGAGGATAAATTTCAATCTATTGATTTCGTAAATCAATAGATAATCGTTGTCTGTGGATAAAACCACGGATTTTTGTTTATAATTTATTAAAACTATGGCGGTAACGCGAGAGCAGAAAAAAGCAATATTGGAAGAGCTAGGAAAGAAAATAGAAAAGCACAAAGCGATCATTTTTATTGACTTTACCGGGTTGAAGGTGAAAGATTTTTCCAATTTGCGCAAATCAATAAAAGCAGTCGGCGACGAACTGAAGGTGGTTAAAAAAAACTTAATGGAAATTGCTTTTAAAAAGGCAAAAATAGAAGCAGAGCCCAAAAAAATGCCCGGCGAAATTGCTCTGGTGTTCGGTTATAAAGACGGAATGGGTCCCGCAAAAACAATTTATCAGTTTTCCAAAGAAAATGAGCATTTAAAGATTTTGGGCGGGTTTTTTGAAGACAAATTCAGGACAGCGGAAGATATTATTGTTTTAGCCCAGCTTCCATCCAGGGAAGAGCTTTTGGCGAAATTGCTTGGCACAATATCAGCTCCCGTATCAAATTTCGTTAGCGTTTTACAAGGAAACATTAAAGGTCTGATAACTGTTTTGGCAAAAGCCAAAACATAAATTTTTAATTATTAATTTTAAATTTAAAAATTTATGACAGAAAAAACAAAGGAAGAAAAAACTGAAGAAAAAATCGATATCCCAAAGAAATTTGAGGGTATCGTTAAAACAATAGAAGAATTGTCGGTTTTGGATTTAGCAGAGTTGGTCAAGATTTTAGAGAAGAAATTCGGAGTTTCGGCTTCAGCACCTGTTGCGGTCGCCGCAGCTCCCGCCTCCGCTGAAGCTCAGGCTGGCAAGGAAGAAAAAACAATTTTTAACGTTTTTTTGACAGCCGTGGGTGATAAAAAGATTGAAGTGATTAAAGTGGTCAGGGATGCGACAGAAAAGGGTTTGAAAGAAGCCAAAGATTTGGTTGACGCGGCAGGCAGCTCGGCTCAGGTGGTCAAAGAAAACGTCAAGAAAGAAGAAGCCGAAGAGCTGAAAAAGAAATTTGAGGCAGTTGGCGCTAAAGTGGAGTTAAAGTAAAGAAAATAACATAAAAGGGGAAACGGGGGAAAGCCCCGTTTTCTTTTAGAGCATAACCTTGGAGAGGTTGACAACTTGTTGACAACTTTATATTTTTAATTTATCATAAAGTTGTAAACCCATAATACTTTATAATTTATGGATATTAAAAAACTTATTTTAGAAAAAATATCAAAGAAAGGACAAATTAGAATTTCTGATATTACCAAAAAAACCGGCTTTTCCCGTGCCTATATAAATCGTTTCTTTAAGGAATTGAAAGAAGATGGAAAAATTATACTGGTTGGAAAAGCTAACCGCGCTCATTATGTGTTGCCCGATAAAAACAAAATTTTAAAAGCAAAAAAAGAAATTTTAACCGGCCATTATATTTTAAAGAATAAAAATCTTTTGGAAGATGAGGTTTTGGGTAAAATGAAGGAAAATACCGGAATTTTCTTAGATTTGCCGAAAAATATTATTTTAATTATTGATTATGCCTTTACCGAAATGTTGAATAATGCCATTGAACATTCAAAATCGCAAACAATCGATGTTTTGGCAGATAAAGATGAAAATTTTATTCGTTTCAGCATAGTTGATAAGGGAATAGGAGTTTTTAACAGTATTATAAAAAAGCGAAATTTAAAAAATGAACTTGAGGCAATCCAGGAATTAACCAAGGGTAAATTAACAACCGCTCCAAAGGAACACAGCGGAGAGGGGATTTTTTTTACTTCCCGCGTGGTTGATAAATTAATAATACAGAGTTCAAATAAGAAATTAATATTTGATAATATTTTAAACGATGTTTTTATCAATGACATTAAAAGATTAAAAGGGACAAAAATAACATTTTTCATTAGTGTAGGGTCTAAACGCCGGCTTGAGAATGTTTTTAAAGAATACGCCGGGGAAACTTTTAAATTCGACAAGACAAAGGTAATTGTTAAATTGTACAAAACTGATACAAATTATATTTCCAGGTCCCAAGCAAGGAGAATTTTAACTGGTCTTGAGAAATTCAAAACAGTTATTCTTGACTTTCATAATATTGATACCATTGGTCAGGCATTTGCCGACGAAGTTTTTAGAGTTTGGCAGAACCATCACCCCGATATTAAAATCCAATATCAAAACTCTAACGAAAACATTGTTTTTATGATTAAAAGAGCTGAAAGCCAAAGCAGGTTTTAAGTAACATACACTCCTGACGCAGATTACAACGGAGCAGACTTTTTCACATTCAAATCTAATGACGGAACGGTAGATAGTAATACAGCTACAATAAATATTGCGGTTTCCAATGATGGGCCGACCATAGATCCTATTGTAGACCAAGTGGCTACAGAACTTGTTGAATTATCTCTTACTGCGACCGCATCTGATCCGAATGACGATCCATTAACTTTCTCTTTAGGCGGTGCGCCAGCGGGCGCGAGTATCGATTCAAATACGGGTGTTTTTACTTGGACTCCAACAGAAGAGCAGGGACCCGGTGTTTATTCGGTGACAATCATAGTTTCTGATGGTGGCATGCAGGATCAAACAAGTTTTGACATAATCGTAGAAGAGGCGAATGCGGCTCCGGTTGCGGAAGATGATGACTCGGTCACTACCGACGAAGATGTGTCTGTTGATATTACTCTTTCCGCTTCTGACAATGATATTCCACCACAAACATTAAATTATTTTATCGTTACGTTGCCTATCAATGGAATATTAAGCGCTACTTCTGGTAATCCTGTTACTTACACTCCTAATCCAAATTACAATGGCGCAGATTCTTTCACCTTTAAAACAAACGATGGGGTAGCAGACAGCAATGAGGCTACAATTGATATCACTGTTAACCCGGTCAATGATGCGCCAGAGATTACCTTAAATGGCTCAAATCCGTTTAATCTTGTAGTTGGGGATACATTTACCGATCCCGGCGCGACTGCGTCAGATATTGAAGATGGTGATCTTACCGCAAGCATTGTGGTTACTGGCAGTATAGCGACCACTTCTTTGCCGGGCACGTTTACTATTGTATACTCGGTGACAGATTCGGGCAGTTTAAGTGCTTCAACTACTCGCGATGTTGTTATTACGCTACAACCAGTAGAAAATAACTTAACTCTTTGTTCTGACGGCATAGATAATGACGAAGACCAATTAATTGATTTGTTAGATCCTGATTGCGCTGCTTTTAAGCCAACGTTAACGGTAAATAAAATTGTTAACGGCGGAGATAAACAGGTATCAGACTTCCCATTATTTATTGGAACGACTTCTGTAATTTCTGGCGTTACAACTACTCTCGATGCAACCGGCACTTATATAGTCAGTGAGACCAACAATCAATCAAATTACACATCGGCAATAAGTGGCGCTTGTGACCCAAATGGAAACGTTACTTTAAATGTCGGAGATGTTAAAGATTGCACTATCACCAATACTTATGTAGCTCCTCAATCTCCCGCTCCTCCTAGTGGCGGAAGTGGCGGCGGTGCGCGGATATTGATAATATTTAACGAGGCAAATGGAGATGTTTTAACAACTACCGCTATTGTTATGTGGTTTACCAGTTTGCCCGCTACCACCAGAGTTGTTTATAATACTGTTCCTCATAACTATGATTTTGGCACTTCGCCAAATTACGGGTATACTTACTCAACTTTGGAAGATTCAAATAAGATTACCTTCCATGCGGTGACAATTACAGGTTTGACTCCCAATACCACTTATTATTGGAGAGCAATTTCTCACGGTTCAGGCGAAGTTTGGGGACAGGAATTAGTTTTTACTACAGCGGTTTTATCACAATCTCAACCGCCGGGAGTAGAGATAGTCGCCGGCGAGGAAGCGTTTGTCTATGAAGGGACAGAGCCCGGTCCTGCTGGAGCGGGGGAAGCTGTTCCTGGAGAGATGGTTGAAGGAGCGGTAAGCGAGGAAACTGCGGTCGGTCAAGAAGAATCAGGTACGGGATTGGGAAAATTCTTAGCGGCAATTGGCAGTTTTTTCGGTTCAGGAAATTTATGCTGGCTTCTTTTACTTCTTATAGCGATTCTGCTTGTTTTATTCCTGCTCTCTGTTGCCGGGAAGAAACAGGAAAAGAAAAAGCAATGGATTTTACCTTTAATTATATTAATCTTGATTATTTTATACAGTTTTTTAAGCTGCGCTAATTATCTGTGGTTAATTATTATCATTTCTCTTTCGGCAATTTCGTTCCTTATTTTGAGGAAGAAAGCGACGCCGATGGAATAATCTTTGTCTTGAGGAAATTTAAAAACAAAAGCCCCGACGCAGTCGGGGCTTTTGTAAAAAAGCTAAAACTAAAAATTAATCTGATAAACTTTAACCCCGTTTAGAAGCCAGATGGTTTTGCCGTCTTCGGAAACTGCGAAATCCTTTAGGTTATCAAATTTTTCGCTTTGAAATTGCTTTATTACCTCGCCGGTTTTGGTCAAAACAATTATTCGTTTTTGCGCCGGCTCTAATACGTAAAATAGTTCATAGGATGCCTGAATGCTTGATAAATTTTCCGGTTCAGGAAAGAAATCCGGGATGATTGTTTCTTTTA
>Ga0210049_1005999_pt1 | contig 10243 bp, 10 predicted proteins | sample CryGeyCG2014_300_2_FD_183964 | JGI IMG/M metagenome (GOLD analysis project Ga0210049, IMG submission 183964) | Groundwater microbial communities from aquifer - Crystal Geyser CG06_land_8/20/14_3.00 (SPAdes) (version 2) | ecosystem: Environmental > Aquatic > Deep subsurface > Groundwater | place...
GGGAAAAGTAATTTTAGGGATTATTTTTTTAATCGGAGCGGCTCAAGGAATAGTTGCTTCGGCTCAATTTTTTGCCCAAAGTTTTCATCTGCCGATAATTTTAATCGGGCTTTTAATTACTGGCTTGGGGACCGCTTTGCCAGAAGTTTATTTTGCGGTTGTCTCTGCCAAAAAAGGCGAGAGCTGGATGGTTTTAGGAGATTTAATGGGTTCAGTTATTGTGCCGGCGACTTTAGTTCTGGGAATTGTCGCTTTAATTCAGCCAATTCAAATCTCTAATGTTTCAGCCATTGCCATTGCCAGAGTTTTTCTTATAATTTCCGCCTTATTTTTCTTCTTCTTTGTCAGGACTGGCCGCCACATTTCTAAAAGAGAAGCCTTGATTTTGTTCGGCATTTATCTGCTTTTCGTTATAATCCAAATTTTACAATCTTAATTAGGGAAAAAGATAAATGCGCCAACAGTTGGCGCATTTATTATTTGTGGACCTACGGGGAGTCGAACCCCGGCTTCGTGCATGCCATGCACGCGTAATGCCACTTTACTATAGGCCCCTTCGGGGCATATATAAATTTCTCTGAAATTTCTATAGGCCCCTTCGGGGCATATATAAATTTCTCTGAAATTTCTATAGGCCCAGTTGAAAGTTCTAACTAAAAACTATAAACTAAAAACAAAAAACTAGCAACGACCCCTCGTAGTTCAACGGATAGAACGGCTCACTCCTAACGAGCTGATCGAGGTTCGATTCCTCGCGAGGGGACACATGGAGGAGTGGCTGAGTGGCTTAAAGCGCGGGTCTCGAAAACCCGTTGAGGAGTAATCCTCTCGTGAGTTCAAATCTCACCTCCTCCGCCCACACACCAATTAAACATTGCAACGCTCAAACGTTTTTAGCATAAAACAAACCTTAAGCAAAATTTTTTAATTTTAATGATGATACAATGTTTTAGTTAAAGGCGTTGTAAAAACGATATGCTTAATTGGCGTGGGGGCTCCGCATTACGCTTTTGCTATTACCAATGCCAAAATCTTTTTAGCGCCGTTTTGTTTGAGGATTTTAACAGCTTCGTTTATAGTGGCGCCGGAAGTAAAGACATCGTCAACAAGAATTATATTTTTTTCTTTGACAAGCTCAGGATGAATAATTTTAAAACAATCTTTGACATTTTTTGCTCGCTCTTCGGTATCTCTTGCTTGAGCTTGTGATTTTGTATTTTTAAGACGGACGAGGGCGTCACAAAATTCTAAATTCAATTTTTCCACTAAATTTTTCGTAATTAATTTTGCTTGATTAAAACCGCGTTCTCTTTCGCGGCGAGGATAAAGAGGAATTGGGACTACAATAAAATTTCTAATTCTTTGCCTATCGGCAGGCAGGGCTAAATCCGAATTTCTAATGAATTGGATAAGTAAATCAGTTAGAATAGGAGCCAGAGTTTTTAAATTTTTATACTTGAAAGATTGGATTAAATTTTGAAGGATTAAATCGTCGTAATTTCCAGCCGCGCCTAATAAATAGTGGCAGTCAAAGTGGCAGATTTTTTTATTTTCAGGTAGTCGGGCGCGGCAAACCGGACAAAACAGTGTGTTGTTTAATTGTATTTTTGATAAGCATTTTTTGCAGATTGAATTTTCATTTTTATCAAGCGGTTTTTTGCAATTAACGCAAATAGGAGGAAAAAGAATATCCAAAGAAAAATCATATGCTTTTTTAAAAAGGTGAAACATTGTATAATAAGTATAAGTAAAATTTGATAAATCTAAAGGTTAAAGCTCAAATATCAAATCAAGCCCAAAACTCAAATGTCAAAAATTTGGATTTTGGATTTTAATTATTGATTTGTAATTTGGATTTTGCTGTTTGGATTTTATTTAATTGAGATGTTTAATGTTTTTGGTTCAAAAAATGTTTTAGGAGTTGATATTGGCACTGCTTCAATAAAAATTGCTGAAATTAAAAAGGGCTCTCCGAAACCTAAACTTTTAAATTATGGCATGCTGGAGGCCTCGGCTCACTTAGAACGACCGAATGAAGCAATTCAGGCCAGCTCTTTAAAGCTTTCTGAAAGACAAACAGCTGAAGCTCTCAAGGAACTTTTAAATCAAACAAAGATAACAACAAAAGACGTTATTGCTTCAATCCCTTCTTTTTCTTCGTTTGTGACTTTTTTTGATATTCCAGTGATGTCTGCTCCTGATACTCAAAAAGTTGTCAGTTTTCAGGCAAAACAATATCTTCCCCTCCCGCTTTCAGAAATTGAAATTGAATGGATAAAAGTTGGCGAGAAAGACACTGAAGAGGGGAAAAAACAGCAGGTTCTTTTAATCTCGGTTCCTAAAGAACAAATTATTAAGTATCAAAACATTTTTAAAATAGCCGGTCTTAATTTAAAAGCTCTGGAAATTGAAGGCTTAGCTTTAGCCAGAGCTCTTATTGGCTCAAACGATACTGAGCCGATTCTTTTAGCAGATATTGGCTGCTATAATACTAATATTATTGTTGTTGAAAATAGTTTTCTGCGGTATAATAACTTCACTGATTATGCTGGCGCTTCCTTAACCAGAGCCATTGCTAACGGCTTAGGAATTGACGCTAGAAGGGCCGAAGAATTGAAGAAGAATAGAGGTCTTTTAGCCGCGGCTGCCGAAGCTGAGTTATCCACCTTACTTCTTCCTTTTTTAGATGTTATAATAAGAGAAGCGAAACGAGCTATTAACAGTTATCAGAATAGTTCTGGAACATCCATAAAAAAAGTGATTTTAGCGGGCGGCGGCGCAAATTTATTAGGGATTGAGAAATATTTTGAGAGAGAAACTGGGTTGGAAGTGGAAATCGGGAATGCCTTAACAAAAGTTGATTATCCTTTAGAGCTTGAACCAATGGCAAGAGAAGTCGGCAATACTTTTGCGGTTGCCATCGGTTTAGGAATAAAATAATATGGAGCAACCAAAATCTTTTATTGAACAAGCATTATCAAAACCTGAAGAATTAGAAGTGGGTTGGCCTTGGCGTCTTTTGGTTCTCGCTTGTTTTATTTTTGGTATCACCTTAGTTATATTTTTAGGAATGAAATTTGGTTATGAGCCGTATCTTGATAAAAAAATAAAAACTCTTGATGCCGAAATTGATAAATTAAATCAATCATTTACTCAAAGCCAGGTGGATAACTTTATAAAATTTTATTCGCAACTTTCCAATTTAAAAATTTTGTTAAACAATCATATTTTTGGTTCAAATATTTTAAAATTTCTTGAAGAGAATTCTTTAAAGAATTTAACCTACACCGGTCTGGATTTGGATGTCAGTCGGAAAGAAACAAAACTTTCAGGCACAATTTCTTCCTACGAACCCTTAGCCCAACAACTTGAAATTTTTAGACAATCGCCGTTAGTTAAAGAAGTTTTTTTAAAAAAATCCAAAAAGAATGACCAAGGCGGAGTAGATTTTGAAGTAACCTTGGTTTTGGCTAAGGATTTGTTTAAAGAAACTCCAAGCCTGCCGAATTCTTTTTCAATTTCAACCTCAACCCAACCATGAAGCATTCGACAAAAAGAATTTTTAGTATTTTTCTGTCAGCTATTTTTATTATCGCTGCTTTGATAATTTTTGCCGGTTTTATTAAGCCCGCTTACAAAACAATAACTGAGAAAAGAAGCGAGGTGATGGCTCGAGAAAAGATTTTAGCCGAGGCCGAGACAGCGATTAGCCAGGTTAAACCCATCCTTTCCGACTATCAGAATCTTTCAGAGCTTCAAGGAAAAATTTCTTTAAGCCTACCCCAAGACCCTTCTTTGGCCTCAGCGCTTTATCAACTATTTTATTTAGGTTCAAATAGTGGTTTAAGCATTGAATCAATCAATGTTTTGGAATCTCCGGTTAGTCCCTCAGCAGAGAGCGGTTTGTTTAAAGGGACCGGAACGCTTAGTTTTGTTTTAAAAACTATTGGCAGTTACGAAGCCCTAGAATTGTTTTTAGCCAAAGCAGAGACTAATCTTAGGATTTTTGATTTAGAGATTTTAAAAATCGAGAAAGCCGGCGAAAAAACACCAAACATTTTTAATTTCAATATTGGGGTCAACACATACTACTTAAGTTCCTAAATATGGCGATAGTTATTGAAAAACAGAAAAAAGGTTTTAATTGGTTCGCGGTTTTTATAATCATTATTTTGGCAGTGATTGTCGGGGTAGCTGCTTATTTTCTATTTTTCTCAAGTCTTCCTTTAGTTGAAAAAGTTATTCCTTATCAGCTTCAGGTTTCTACTCAACTTTCTCAGGCTCAAACCCAATCGTTAGTTCAAGCGGTAGTCAATAGTAAACTTTATAAATCACTCCAGGGCTACGCTATTTTGCCAATACCTTCCCCAGAGAGCATCGGAAAGACAAACCCATTCATTAAGTAAACCCAAAATCCAAAGCTCAAATGTCAAAAAATTTGGTATTTGGATTTTTAGCATTATGGATAATAAAATTTTACTTCAGGAGCTTTTAGAGGGAGGGTTCCTAGAACAAGGATTGGCAAAAAAAATTCTTCAAGACGCTACGGCAACGAAGAAAGACGCTGAAGAAATAATTATTGAGCGAAGATTGGTTGATGATGAAGTATTAGCTAAAACCAAGAGCCGGCTTTTAAATATTCCTTTTAAAAGAATAACGCCGGAGGAAATTGATGAAAATTTAATTAAAAAAATTCCTCAGGAAACCATTAAGAATTATAAGGTTATCCCCTTATCTTTATCAGAGAATCTTTTAATAGTCGGAATGGTTTATCCTGAGAGCCCGAAAGCCCAAGACGCCCTAAAGTTTATTGCCAGTAAGGAAGGATTGAATTTGGGAGCTTATCTTATAACTCATTCTGATTTTGAAGCAGCCTTTAAAAAATTTATTCCCTATAAATCAGAAGTGTTAGAGGCCTTGGAACGGATAAAAATTGAGCCGGGCAAAGGACTTTCTCCGACCCAGAAAATTACCGCTCTTGAGGCAGGAATTGAAATGGCTGAAGAAGCGCCAATTATCAAATTAGTCGCTTCAACGCTAAAAGAGGCAGTTTCGGCTAATGCTTCTGATATTCATATTGAACCGCAAAGAAATCAGGGTCGGATTAGATTTAGAATTGATGGCGAGCTTCAAGAAGTTTCTTCTTTCCCCTTAGAACTAGCTCCGTCTATAATTTCTCGAATTAAAATTTTAGCTAATTTAAAAATTGATGAGACCCGGGTACCGCAGGACGGCCGTTTTAGGACAATGATTTTAGGTCGCGATATTGATTTTCGGGTTTCTACTTTTCCAACGCCGATGGGCGAAAAAGTCGCTTTACGGGTTCTTGACTCCACGGTTGGGTTAAAAGGACTTAATGAGTTAGGAGTGATAGGAAGAAATTTGAAGGTTATTCAAGAGGGCATTCAAAAACCTTATGGGATGATTTTATTAACCGGGCCTACTAGTAGTGGTAAGACAACTACTCTTTATGCGATTATGCAGATTTTAAACAAAGAGAATGTTAATATTCTTTCCCTTGAAGATCCGGTAGAATACTATATTGAAGGATCAAACCAATCTCAAGTTCATCCGGAAATTGGCTATGATTTTGCCACTGGCTTGAGGCAAATTGTTCGTCAAGACCCTGATATTATTATGGTGGGTGAAATCCGTGATAATGAAACAGCGGAGTTGGCCATTCATGCCGCTCTGACCGGCCATATTGTTCTTTCAACTTTGCATACCAATAATGCCATTGGGGTGATCCCGCGATTGATTGATATGAAAATTGAGCCATTTTTACTCCCCTCTACTTTGAATTTAATGGTCGCGCAGCGAATTATTCCTAGGCTTTGTGAAAAATGCAAGAAGAAAGAAGTTGCTTCGTCAGAAATTCAGGAAATAATTAAGAATGAAATTAATAAACTACCGGAGCCAACCAGAAAAAGTATAAAATATCAGCCTCCTTACGAAATTTTCCACGCTACTGGCTGTTCTTTTTGCAAAAAGAAAGGGCTTCTTGGTAGGATTGCGTTGTTTGAAATTTTAGAGATGACCAAAGAATTGGAAGAGGTTATTGTTACGAGCCCGACCGAAAGTAAAATTTTAGAAGAGGCTAATCGTCAAGGAATGATTACTCTGCGTCAAGACGGCATTATAAAAGCGCTTGATGGTATTGTCCCAATTGAGGCAGTCTTGAGAGAAACCACGCAAATGTGATATAACTAAGGCATGGAATACAAACAAAAATTAAACGAGTTGCTTTTGGTTACTGTTCAGCAGAATGCTTCGGATTTGCATATTGCGGTTGGCAGACGACCAACATTAAGAATTGATGGGAAATTAGTCCCGCTTCAAAAAGAAGAGATTCTTTCGCCGGAAGCTGTTCAAGGGTTAATTTTTGAACTTTTAACTCCTGAACAGAGAGAGGCTTTACCGGAAGGAAAAGAAATTGATTTTGCTTATGTTTTTGAAGATAAAGCTCGTTTTAGGTCAAATGTTTACTTTCAAAGGGGATTTTTGGCCGCTGCCCTGCGAACGATTCCGGCAAAAATCAGAACAATTGAGGAATTACATTTACCGCCAATTCTTCATGATTTTACCAAACCGAATCAAGGGTTTGTTTTAATAGTTGGTCCGGCAGGTCATGGCAAGTCAACTACTCTGGCGGCTTTGATTGATGAAATTAATCATAAAAAGACCGACCACATTATTACCGTTGAGGACCCGATAGAATATTTATTTGCGCAGGATAAAAGCATTATTTCTCAAAGAGAAGTTGGAGCTGATACTATTCATTTTCACCGGGCGCTCCGCTCAGTCTTACGCCAGGACCCTGATGCCATAATGATCGGAGAGATGAGGGACAAAGAATCAATTGCCACCGCCCTGACCGCGGCAGAAACAGGCCACTTAGTTTTTTCAACGCTTCACACCAATTCAGCCGCCCAGACCATTGATAGAATTATCGATAGTTTTCCGGCCGAACAACAAGACCAAGTTGGTTCCCAATTAGCCGCCGTCCTTTTGGGTATTGTTTCTGAAAGATTAATTTCTAAAATTGAAGGCGGACGAGTGCCAGCCTGCGAAATAATGATTTCCAACCCAGCCATTAGAAATCTTATTCGGGAAGGAAAAGTTTATCAGATTGACTTAGTGATTGAGACGAGCGCTCAAGAAGGAATGATTACCCTGAATCGTTCACTGGCAGATTTAATTAAAAGAAAAGAAATTGCCCTAGAAGAAGCAGAGCTTTATTCTTTAAATCCAGCAGAATTAAGAATTTTAATAGAAAGATTATGAATCCCGTTAAAAAATTTATGAACATGGACTATTTTAAATTATTCATTTTTTGCTGTAAAATATCATCAGTCGGCTGATATTTATATAAATTTTCTAACGGGATGAAGTTTCGTTATCAAGCAAGAAACAAAGAAGGGGGACTGCAGGTGGGTTTTATTGAGGCAGTCGGCAAAGAAAACGCCGCTAATATTTTAACTTCTCATGAGCTTTTTACTTTAAGCCTGGAAAGCGCTGAAAAAAAAGGTTTTTTTGACCAGCTTTTAAAAGCTTTTAAAAAAGTAAAATACCAGGAGTTGGTGGTATTTACGCGGCAATTTGCAACCTTGATGGAGGCGGAGATCCCGCTCAGCGATTCTTTAAGAGCTTTAAGCCGACAAACTAAAAATCCTTACCTAAAAGAAGCAATTTTTGACCTTATTGGCGATGTTAACAGCGGCCTAACTTTATCCCAGGCGATGGAAAGGCGCTCCGATGTTTTCTCGCAACTTTACATTTCAATGATAAAGACGGCAGAATTAACCGGTCAACTCGCTGAAACCTTAAGTTTTTTAGCTGATTACTCAGAGAAAGACTTGACTATGAGAAATCGCATTAGAAATGCCCTAATCTATCCGGCAATTGTAATTATTTTATTTTTGCTGATTGCCGGCATTATGGTAGCCTTTGTTTTTCCACAATTAGAGCCGATTTTTCAAGAATCAGGAGTTTCTTTACCAGTTTTAACTAACCTTCTTTTATCCTCAGGTCATTTCCTGCGGCAGTGGTGGTTTATAATTTTAATTGTTTTGGTTTTTTTTGTTCTATTATTTAGAGAATATTTTAGAACCCCTGAGGGCAGAGCTGTTTCTCAGGAAATTTTTCTGCGGCTGCCAGTTTTGGGAAATTTATTCAAAAAAATTTATACTGCCAGATTTGCCTCTTCAGCCAGTGTTTTAATAAAAGGCGGCGTGCCGATTGCTCAAGCCATTGAAATATCAGCTTATAGCATCGGCAGCGCAATTTACCAAGAGATTTTTCTTGACATCGCCAACAATATCAGAAAAGGAGAAATGTTGTCATCGTCTTTGGCTCAATATGAGAATTATTTCTTTCCTTTGATGGCTCAGATGGTTAGCGTGGGCGAGAGTACGGGTCGGCTGGACGAACTTTTAATAAAAGTGTCTAATTTTTGTTCTCGGGAAATTGATGATACCATTTCTAATTTAGTGGAATTGATTCAGCCAATTTTAATCATTATTATCGGCGGATTTGTCGGGCTTTTATTTGCTTCTATCCTTTTGCCGATATATAATTTAAGTCAGGTGATAAGATAAAGGTTATGAATCATGAAACATGAATCATAAAGCATGAATTATAAAAGACAAATTTAAAAGGTCGAAAAATTTCATGAAACATAAATCATGAAACATAAATTATGAAACAAAATCCAAGATTTATGATGCAAGATACAAGATACAAGATACATGAGAAGGGTTTTACATTAATTGAACTTTTAGTGGTGATAGGGATAATAGGAATTCTGTCCTCCACAATTTTAGTTGGTATGAATACCACCAGGAAACAAGGTCGTGATGCCCGCCGCATTGTTGACTTAAGACAAGTGCAAAATGCTTTAGAACTTTATTTCCAAAAAAACTCAGCTTATCCATCTAGTGGCACTTGGGCGGCTTTAACAACAAGTCTAACAACTGGTTCCGATGCTCCAGGCGGCATTAGTTCAATTCCAAACGATCCACTATCCACTCAAACCTACGGCTATTGTTATAAGGCCTCCGATAGATCAAGTTATATTCTTGAAGCGACGCTTGAAGACGTCAATAATAAAGTTCTAACAGATGACATTGATTCAGTGCCTTCTGGTTATAGTTGTACCGTAGGGGTCACCTGCGCTGATCCACAGTATTGTCTACAACTATAAAGTTTTAAATGAATTTCATTCTTTTTGTTTTTGGTTTGGCAATCGGGAGTTTTATCAATGTTGTTTCCTTGCGTTTTCAGCCGGGTCAAAAATTATTGGTCGGCGGCCGGTCGCGGTGTCCTTATTGTCAAAAACAATTAAACTGGTATGAGCTAATACCAGTTTTAAGTTTTATTATCCAAAAAGGCCGTTGCCGAAGCTGTCATCAAAAAATTTCTTTCCAATACCCAATTGTTGAAATTTTGTCCGGCTTAATTTTCGTTTTCGTTCCCTTGCGATTAAAAATATTTAACCCCATGATTCATGATTCAGGATTCATGATTCATGTACTATTCTGGATTTTAATCTTTTTGCTTTTTTTGCTTTTAAGCATTATTGACTTCCGCCATTACATAATTCCTGATTCTTTGAATTTATCGCTCGGAATTCTCGGAGTAATTTTAGTCGTTGTCAAAACCCTAAACCCCAAACCCTATACCCTATACCCTAATTTTATGGGTTATTATTCTTCGCTTTTTACTTTCTCCAATAATATTTGGATAAATCATCTTTTTGGTCTTGTTTTTGCCGCTTTTGTTTTCTGGCTGATTATTTTTCTTTCCAAGGGTAAAGGAATGGGCTGGGGCGATTTTAAGCTTGCTTGCAGCCTGGGATTAATTTTTGGTTGGCCAGATATTTTAATGGTTTTTATCTTAAGCTTTTTACTGGGTGGTTTAAGTGGTATAATTTTGATAATTCTTAAAAAGAAAAGATTAAAAGAAGCAGTTCCATTCGGCCCATTTCTGGTCTTAGGAGCCGCCTTAACTTTCTTTGTCGGATTCCAGATTTTGAATTTTTATTTTAAGGCATTTGGCTTTTAAAAATTAAATAATTATCTGGCTTCGCCAGATCTCGCGTAGCGAGAGAAATTGATTAAAAATTTGAAATTAAAAATTAAAAATTCCAGCCAGGGTTTCACTCTCATTGAGATATTGGTTATTATAACGATAACAACAATTTTAGCCGGCATAATGATTGCTTATGGTCATATTGGCGAAAAAC
>Ga0210049_1006003_pt1 | contig 10242 bp, 9 predicted proteins | sample CryGeyCG2014_300_2_FD_183964 | JGI IMG/M metagenome (GOLD analysis project Ga0210049, IMG submission 183964) | Groundwater microbial communities from aquifer - Crystal Geyser CG06_land_8/20/14_3.00 (SPAdes) (version 2) | ecosystem: Environmental > Aquatic > Deep subsurface > Groundwater | place...
GGGCCCTCCTGCGCGAGCTCTTCCGCGCCGACGCTGACCTGGAACCCGACCCCACGGCACACACCCTAACCATACGAGTCCACTCCTTCGCCACTCCCCGCTCCAACCGTACCATCCAGCACTTGCTGGACTGCCTCAACGAGACCGAGTTCACCTACCCCGGCACCACCCTGCAACTCCGCTACACACTCGCCGACTCGAACCGCAAATGAGCAAATGGTCCCAAAATGCTTCCGACCCGGATCAGGAGGTCTGAGGCTTGGACCCGAAGGTGGAGTGGATCGGCTTTCTGGCCGGGTTCGGCAGCATCTTGCTGACGTTCTTAGCGGGCGCCGAAATCGAGCCAGAAATCCTGCGCAGGTACGGGAAAGAAAGCCTCAGCATCGGCTTCTTCAGCTTCTTGCTGCCGTTCCTCGGCGCGATGGGCTACGCCCACTACGTGGCCCACTGGTCGCCGGACGCGGCCCAGATCTGCGGAATCGCCTTGTCCACGACCTCCGTCGCGGTCGTGTATGCTGTGATGGTTGAGACGGGTCTGAACCACACGGAGTTCGGCAAGCTGCTGCTGGCCGCGTGCTTTGTGACGGATCTGGGAACAGTGCTCGCCCTGGGCGCGGTATTCGCCGACTACAACCTCTGGCTGGCGGTGTTCGGCGGGGTGACCGTGGCGGTGCTGGCAGTGCCCCCCCCGACTCGCCCGGTGGTTCTTCCGCAGGTTCAGCGGACACGTGAGCGAACCGGAGCTCAAGCTCCTGTTCCTGCTCCTGTTTGGTTTGGGCTGGCTCGCCACGAAGGCCAACAGCGAGGCGGTGCTGCCCGCCTACCTGCTGGGCTTGGTGGTTGCCGGGCTGTTCAAGGAGCACCGCGAGATGGTCCGGCACCTGCGGACGACGACGTTCGCCTTGCTCACCCCGTTCTACTTCCTGAAGGCGGGTACCCTGGTGTCGCTGCCGGCGGTCGTCAGCGGGTTCGGCCTCATCGTCGTGCTGTTGGCAGTCAAGCTGGCGGCGAAGTTCCTCGGCGTGTTTCCGTTGACGAGCGCGTTCCGCTTCGCGCCGAAGTCCGGCATGTACACCACGCTGCTCATGAGCACGGGACTGACCTTCGGCAGCATCTCCGCCCTGTTCGGCTACACGCGCGGTCTTATCACGCAGAGCCAGTACACCGTTCTGGTTACGGTAGTCATTGCCAGCGCGGTGGTGCCGACCCTCATTGCCCAGTCGTTTTTCAAACCAGGCCGCGAAGAGGCCGAGAGCGGCTGGCGCACCGGACCGGCCGCTGCTAACCTACCGGAAGAAGAGTGATGGTGATGTTCAAGAAGATCCTGATTGCCAACGATGGTTCGGAGGGCGCCCGCAAAGCGCTGACGGCGGCTATCCAGTTGGCGACGACCTGCAGCGCCGAGCGGCACTCCATCTCGGTGGAGGAAGACCTGCCGCAGTACGTCGCCACCGGCGGCGAGTTCGAGGAGATGAAGGCGCAGCGCAACGGCTTCTTCGAGGGGCTCAACGCCGAGGCGGCCGCCGAAGCCGCAGCCGCTGACGTCAAGCTGAGCCCCACGTGGTCGCCGGCCACGAAGTCGAGTCCATTGCCACCTTCTGCAAGGAGGGCGGCTTCGACCTGCTGGTCATCGGCTTCATGGGCCACAGCCGCATCTTCGAGCGCATTTGGGGCAGCACTTCGCAGACGGTCACCCGCGTGGCGCCATGCAGTGTGCTGGTGGTGAAGTAGCCGGTACGCCGTCGGGCGCGGCGGCGCTACTCCTCCTGTTCGCCCCACGGCACGCAGAGGTTCCTGGCGCCGACCAGGTGGACCAGCGCCCGCAGGTAGGCGTCCCGTTCGTCTCGGTTCACGAGCGCCCGGCGGATGGCGTCGTGCTTGAGGGCGTAACTGCGCATGTCTTCCGCCGTCTCGGCGAGACGGCGGGCGGCGTGGCTCAGGAGAAACCCCCGACAGTCGCCGTCCGCCAGGCGGCCCAGCAGTCCTTCCAGGTGTCGGAGGCAGAGCCCCTGGCTTCGTTCGTAGGCTTCCCGCCCCTCGGCGGACTGGAGGAACTCTGCGACGCGCGCCAACACCGTCGCCGCGGACTCTCTCAGTAACTCGCACACCCGGCATTTCTCCGTGGAGCAGGCAAGCTGGGCGAAGGAGAGCGACTCCCCTGGCTCTCGGCCGCGCAGCTTCGTCACCACTTCCGCCGCTCGTTCGGCCCAGAGCGGATAGCCCCGGCTCATTCCCTGCGGGGAGGACACGCCGGCCAACTGCCACGCGTGAAGTGCGCAAAGGCCCGCCTCGTCGGCGAAGGCGCGCTGGGCATCGGCCGAGGTGGACAACTCGTATTGGAACCGAGTGTAGAAGTCGAACGCCACCTTCTCCAAAGCGTCGCACACGGGGCAGCCCCGGGTGCTCAACGCCCGTTGCAGGTCCAGGGCTTCCAGCGACTGGACAGGCTCCGGTCGAGAGCCGCTGCCGTCGGCCGAACGCGCCGGCGCCGGCGTGTCCGCCGGCGCGGCTCGACCGAGGGACTGCAACAACTGGTCGCGGAGAGCCGTCAGTTCTGCCTGTGACTCGTCGCGGCCACCGCCCGCCGTCTTCCCCCCAGAGGCGGCCGCCCGCGCCCGGTTTTCCAGGCGGTCAGTGCGGTCGCCCAGCCCCGTCTTGAGTGCGTGAACCGCGTGCTCAAGGCTACGCTCGCAGGTCGTCTGCACCAGGTGGCCGGCGTTGTCCAGGCAACCGGCAAGCTGACCCACAAGTCGCTCGCGGACCTTCTTCCGGCAGAGTCGAAGGGGCAGAGGTTTGAGGCCGGTCGGCAGTTCCGGGTCCCACCGCACCCGCCCCAGTGGAAGCCACGACACCCCAAGCGTCCGGCGTTCGGCTGGCGACTCGACCACCGGCTCTTCCACCGTTGCCGTTTCGCTCAACCGATCCACCAGAGCAGCGGTCTCCTGCCAGAGCGCCTGCACCGAAGCTGCGCCCACCTCGGCGATGGTCTGCTCGAGTTCGGCCTGCTGTGCGGCCCACCAGCGCTGCACGTCCTCCTTCAGCCGGTTGCGCACCCGAAGGGCTGTCCAATGGAGCGCCGTGACTGCCTGGTCCTTGGTCCGCTCCGCCAGTTCCGCCTCCAGCTCTCGCTCCAGCGCCGGCGTCTCCGCACTGGCGAAGGCTTCCCACCGCGTCGCGATCTCCGCGCGAAGCTGGCGTTGAACCTGCTGTTCCAGCTCCTTCACCCGCGCTACGTGTTGCTGCCTCAAGGCAGCGAACTGGGAAGCGACCTCGGCGTCCCCCGGCGGATGCGCTCCTGCCTGGACGCGGAGGTGGCGAAACGCGCGTGCCTCCCGCAGTTCTTCGGAGCACAGCCGGAGGGCTTTGTCGGCGATTGCCTCCAGGAGCACTGCCTGCCGCTCGGTCGCCAGAAACCGACCCAGCGCCTCCTCCAACGCGGGCAACCCGCTGGCGCTCAAGCCGGCGCCGTTGCCGCTCAGCTTCGCCTCCAGCGCTTGGCGCGACGACACGGGGAAGCACTTCAGGTCGGCAGCGTCGACATGCTCCCTCAACGAGGCTTCGAGGTAACGGAGCAGTTGCTCCCGGTCCTCGGGCGCGAGCAGGTCGACCTTGTTGACCACTACGAACACCTTGCGCAGGTGCTCGCGGATGTCCCGCAGGAACTCCTTCTCGGCGGAGGTGAACGGCGTTTCGCCGCTGGTCACGAACACCACGGCGTCGCACTTCGGCAGGAACTCGTAGGTCGTAGCCGTGTTGGCTTCGACGGCAGATCCCACGCCCGGCGTATCGACGAACTCCAGCCCGCGGCGGAGAAACGGATGGGGCAGCTCTACGTAGACCGCCGAGATGCCTTTGCGGTTGCCGGGATTGCCGGTCTCCGTCACGTACTCGCTCAGGCGCGACACCGACGCTTCTTCCGGAAACTGGGCCGCCTTGCGCGTGACGAGCAGTCGCTCAGTCGGGCCAAAGCGAAGCACCGTGATGGCCGAGGTGACGGGCAGCACGCCGATGGGGAGCACCTCGCACCCCAGCAGAGCGTTCATCAGCGAACTCTTGCCGCGCTTGAACTGCCCGACCACGGCCAGCGTGAAGCGGTCCTCCGCCAGCTTCGCCAACAGTTCGCGGCACGCGGCGGAGCGCACCTCGTTTCCGGAGCGCCGGCAGACGTCCTGGAGGGTCTGCACCTGCCGCGCCAGTGACTGCTTCGCGTGCGAGTAGGCGCGGAGCGCCTCAGAGTCTGCGCTGGCGAGCGAGTTCGTGGGTGAGGGGGCTTCCATGGTAGTGGCCACTGCGCCGAACAGCGCCGAAAGGTCGGCGTGATCGCCCGCGGCCGGTTTTGGCAACGAGCAGAACACCTCGTCTGGCGGAGCGCTCTCCCCGCAAAGCAGAAGCCCCGCCGAGCACGCGCCGGGCAGGGCTTCCAGGGAAACGAAACCTCCTGCCCGCACGGTGGCGAGCAGGAGTCATCAGTCGGTAGACGGTTTCGGTGAGCGGCTCACTGAAGCGAACTCCATCGCAGGTCTCCAGTCTACCGCCAATGCGTGGGCGAATCAACTGGGAAGCGCCTTCTGCGCGGCATGCGGGCGAAGAGAACCTGAGGCGAGTCACAGCTTGTACGGAACCAGGACGAATGCGTGCTTTTCCGGGGAGAAGTCCTTCGTGTTGCGTGTCACCAAGCGCAGGCCGTGTTCCTCCGCCAGCGCCGCCTGGAAAGCACCGGGTAGCTTCCAGCCGTGTCGTTGGCGCATCCCGGCCGCCCGATCCGCGACCTCGACCGTGACGGGCAGACACGGGTACTTGCCCAACAGGCTGAGCACGCTCGGCCTGTCTCCCTCGTCTGTCCCCACCAACACCTCCGCGCGCGTCACTGCGGAGATGGCGGCTTGCCCGTCGGGCACAGAGCCCAACCACGCCGTAGCGAGCGCGATTCCGTTTAGGTGGTCGACGAAAATCACTGTGTCCAGCAGGTGCCGGAGCTTCATGGATCCCGCGACTCCCACTCGTCCCGAAGCCCCCGCGTGTAGTCAAGCGCGTCTACTGCCCTGCGCCGCCAGATCCCGGCCGTCTCCTCCAACAACGCGTCTTGGGTGTGCCCGCTCAGCCGCGTGCGGAAATCCGAGACCGCCTGACGAATGGTCTCCGCCATCGACTGCTGGTGGGCGCGGCTGTAGTGGTCAAGCCACCTCTTGTCGTCTTCGCTGATCGTGATGAGGGTTCTTGTCATGGGCGCTCACCTGGGCGGTGGTGCACTCACTGCCCTGCATGAGTGTATATCATGCACACGATATCGCACCTGCGCCTGACGGTCAAGACAGAGCTGGGGCGCGGGCAGCAGGCATGAAGGTGGCCCTTGGTGTCACTGCCGGTTGAACGGCGACTTCGCCGGGCGGTATCTCATGGTCACGTCGTTGACCGTCGGGATGATCCCGTACAGCTCCGGCCGCCGGCGCGCGAAGACCCTCTCGCGCCAGCCGGCCTTCTGCTCGGGGAGGTCCTCCGTGTAGTAGCTCGGGATGCCGGTCTCGCCGCGTTTGGGCTGCTCTGCCTGCTTGCCTTCGTAGTAGACCCTCTTGTTGTCGAAGTCGAGGTCGACCCAGAAGACGCCTTCCTGCTGGAACTTGGAGCCGGCCATGACCTGACCGTAGGGATCGACGATGAGGCTGCGCAGGCTTGGGTCGGAGGAGTTCCAGTGGGCGCAGGCGATCCAGACGCCATTGTCGATTGCGCGGGCGCGGAGGAGGGTCTCGTTGACCCGCCCGTTCGGTCCCCACATCTGGCTCGGGTCAAGGATTAGCTCGGCGCCCTTCACCGCAAGCGTCCGGTCGAACATCGGCGTGTACAGGTCGCCGCAACTGTGGCAGGCGATCCGCGCGAAGTCGGTGTCGAGCACCTTCAGCTCGGGGAAGCCCTTCACCCAGTACAGCGGCTGCCCATACACCTCGTTGCCCTCCCGGTCCCAGATCCGCGCGATGCTCATCTGCTCCTTGTTGCCGAGCCCGCCGATGCAGAGGTATGCCTTCATCTTCCGGGCGCGCTCGGCAACCATGGCGAATGCCTTCCGGGTGGTCTCGTCTTCTTCCTTCGCGCTCTGCTCGGAGAGGAGAGCGAGGTCCGGGTTGAGCTTTGCCGCCTCGTCAAGGAGCGCGAGCAAGCGTTCCGGTACTTGCTCGTTTCGCCACATGTTGGCCGGGTCCATGGCGATGACGGCCAGCCGAGCCGTGCGCTTCTTGAACGCCGGCAGCTTGGGCGGCTGCCACGTGTCGGACGCCGACCACGTGTCGGACGCCGACCACGGCTCGGCGACGGGCTTGAAGGCGGTCCGGTCGCCGAGGGAGTTCACGTAGAACAGGTTCTCACCTCGCTCCCAGCCATCGCCCATGTCCACCTTCCGCTTGTCGAGGTCCACGGTCGCAGTGGCGACACCCTCCTCGTAGCCGGTGTCCGCAATCGGGCAGCCCACCCGGTTCAGGAGCATGCTTCGGCCGAAGGCTGTCCCCTGCATGCCGATCTCGTACCGGTTGGTGAGGTACGCCCGTGGGTCGGCATACAGTGCCGCGACCAAGTGCGCGTGGCTGTCAAACGCCCGGGCTTGCAGCAGCGGCTCCCACCCGCTGTGGTCGCGGAAGCGTTCCGGGAAGTGCTGCCACAAGAGGATGTCCGCGCCCTTCATCCGCAGGACTTCGTACACCTCAGGGAAGTAGAAGTCCGTCCCGATGGTGGCGCCGAGCACGCCGAAGTCCGTGCGGCACACGTCAAGGCTCTCGCCCAGCGCCAGCCCGTCGTCGTCGGGGAATGCGTGGGTCTTGCGCCACTTGAAGGCGAGCTTCCCCTGCCGGTCGAGCAGCACCGAAGTGGCGTACGTCTTGCCGTCCGCTTGCTCCTTCAGCGCTACCGACAGGTACGTCCCCTGCGCGCGCGCCAGAGCGGCGAACGGCGCCAAGTCGGCCGCTGCACGCGCCGCGTCAAAGCTCAGGAAGGGCATGTAGGGCGCCACCACCAGGTCGCTCTTCGTGCGCCTGCACGCCTCGGCGACTGCCCCCAGGACGTAGTCCTGCGTCCGATACTGTGCGCCGTCGAGCAGGCAGACGGTGGACAGCTTCACGACCCGGTGCTGTTCGGCACCGGAAGCGGCACTCGACATCAGAGCGACTCCTCCCAACAGGACCGTCAGCATTCGCATCGTCTCGGTCTCCAGTCCGGCGGTGGTGTTCGCTTCACGGTTCTCCCTTGCCGAGCCGTTTCCTCCGTCCGGTCCAGTTGGCGCGACGGGAGGGGAGGGCCACAAGACGCCCTGCAGACTCGTCCCCCAGTCCCGCGGTTGCGCAGGAATCGCTCATGTCCGCGCTTCGCTTGAACACCCCAACGGATGGAAACGTAGCCCGAGGCGCCAGGCCGAGGGAGTCCCTCCGCTGGCGCGTCGGGCTACAGTACTCAAGGGAGAAACGGCAGGCTATACTTGAACAAGTGTAGTCCCGGCGAATCGAGGAACTGCGTGCGTCTCTGGATCTGTGTGACGACCGTCGCAGCACTGACCGGCGGCTGCCGGGTGCGACCGGAGGGACCTGGTATGCCGGCGCCGGCGCCAAGCTGGACTCCGCCGCCTTGTGAGTGCGAGTACGCCTTCCCGCACGGTGCGGAGAGAGCCGAGGCGTTGTGGCGGCGCTTTCCGGCGCCCGTCGGCTACCGGCGCGTGTCCGCCGAACCCAACGGTTTCGCCTGCTGGCTGCGCGGGTTACCCCTCAAGTCGCCGACTGCTCCCGTCCTGCTCTACGACGGCACCCGCAAGTCTTACCAGTCCGCCTGCGCGGCGATCCTCGACATTGACGTCGGCGAGAGCGACCTGCAGCAGTGCGCGGACGCGGTCGTCCGGCTGCGGGCGGAGTACCTGTTCAGCAGAGAGCTGGACTCGCGGATCGAGTTCAGCGCCACCAACGGCCAGTTGCTGTCATACGCCCGCTGGAAGCGGGGCGAACGTCCGGTCCTGCGCGGAAGCAGGATTGTGTGGAGTCGCAGTGGCAGCCCGGGCCGCTCATGGAGGAGCTTCCGCGCGTTCCTGGACTTCGTGTTCGGCTACGCAGGAACCATCTCGCTGAAGCGCGATACGAAGGCGATCCCAGTCGACCAAGTGCAGGCGGGTGACCTACTCGTCCAAGCTGGTTCGCCCGGCCACGCCGTGATCGTGCTGGACACGTGCCAGGCTCAGGACGGCAAGGGCAAGCTGGCTCTGCTGGCGCAGGGATTCATGCCGGCGCAGAGCCTCCACGTGCTGCGAAACCTGGCCGACTCGGAGCTCTCGCCGTGGTACGACCTCGCTGCGAGCGAGGAAGTCGTGACGCCACAGTGGACGTTCAAGCGAGGCGACCTGCGCCGGTTCCGCTAGCCGGACGTGCGCCCGTCGCTACGCCGTTGGGTTCACTACCCGTCCCACGAACAGGAGCGTCCCCGTCTCCTGGTGCCGGATGACGAAGAGGAAGGGCCGGTCGATCTTCATCTCGACGGGTGGCGGCGGAGCGGAGGTGGTTCCGACCACCACGCCAGTGGCGGCAGCGGCTTCGGTGCCGGCTTCGTTGACGTTCACGTACGCCTTGTGCAGCACGTCCATGATGAACAGGTCTGGCGAGCCGTCCATGCCCGACAGGTCGGCGGCGCCGGGCTCGAAGGCGTCCTTCATGCCCATCGCTGCCAGCGTCTGCTTCAGCCCGAGGCGCATGGAGTAGGTGAACTTCGGCAAAGTGAGGCGGACGTTTGCGGTCCGGAGGCCGGACACGACCGAGCCCACTCTCCCGGCGTCCAGCGACTCCTCGAATGTGGCGAACTGCCCTTCGGCGGGAAGCAGGATCAACATGGAGAAGTCGCCCCCGTCGTAGGGGAGTTCGACGGCCTGGTATCCCTCGGCAGCGGCGTACCCGAACATCTCTGTCTCCGCCATCATCGGCGCCGTCCCCTTGCTGCCGTCCAGCAGATGGAAGTCGCCGTCCCGGGTCTGCTCTGCCGTGAACGGGTGGAGCCACGCGGCGTTGAAGTAGATCGCGTTGGCCAGGACCAGTCGCGTCAGGTCGGTGACGCTCCCCTCGGGGAACAAGTCCTTGATCTTCTCTTCGGTCTGATCGTTGACCCACTGGTTGAGGAGGCTGCGGGCGGCTTCGGGGTCGGCCTTGAAGTCCAGGAGTTGCAGACCGGCGCCGTAGTTCTCGGCCAGCGTATCGAGGAAGGCAGGGAGGAACTGGTGGTCGTTCTGACCCCAGAGCGCGTTGGCGATACGTAGTCGGAAGCCTGTGGTCTCCTGCCCGTCCTTCGTCTCGGCCTTGGTCGCGCTGTCGCGTGGGAGGGATAGGTCCAGCGCGTTGAACGCCGGATGCAGTTTGTCCTGGGCAAGCCCGAAGTGGAGCGCCGCCGCCATCTGGCTCTCGGTGTCGCCCCGAGCGCCGGCGTACGTCATGGCGAGCGCCAGAGAGATGCTGTACGGTGAGTAGAAGAGGTTGCCTTCGGTCTTGCGGACAGCTTGATACAGGGCCAGCGCGAAGGCTCCGTTGTCGCCGGCCAGCTTCTGGAGGTCGGTCGCCTCGACCTGCGGCGCGGCCACCCGCTGCTTGTCAGACTTCGCCTCCTGCCACGGGTTCTCCTTGGGCTTACTGCTGCCCGAACTGGATCCGCCGCTCCCGCAGCCGGTGAGCGCGAGGATCACCCCGCCGGCAGATAGGGCGGACGCAACCAAGTAGCGTCGTGGGTACCTCAACATGCTGAACACCTCCGATGGACTCCTGTCCGGCTTGTCCGGTGGGTGAAAACGTCGCTCCGGCGGTGCCCGATCGGTCGGACCGGTCGGATCGACAGGCGCTGCCCCCGAAGTAGTTCTTCTCATGGTACCCGACGCCGGGCTGTGCCAAGCGCGGGCAGCTTCAGACCAGTTCGGCAGGCGCCGGAATCGGCACGTCGTCGCCAGCGCGGCTGTACGTCCTGAAGAACTCGGCGTACTTCGCGTACAGCTTCTGCGCGACGCCCGGGTTCTTCGCGAGCACGTCGTTGGTCTCGCTGGGGTCTTCCTTCAAGTTGAAAAGCATGGGCTGCTCGCGCGTGCCGCCGAGGTCGGGCGGGAAGATCAGCGCCGATTCCTGAGTGGACACGCGCAGGTGGCCGGCTGGCGTGTTCGGGTTGGGAGAGGAGGCGGCGTACTGGCCGCTGAAGGCGGCGTCGCGCGTCTTGATCGAGTCGCCCACCAGGAACGGCGCCAGCGAGACGCCT
>Ga0210049_1006005_pt1 | contig 10241 bp, 7 predicted proteins | sample CryGeyCG2014_300_2_FD_183964 | JGI IMG/M metagenome (GOLD analysis project Ga0210049, IMG submission 183964) | Groundwater microbial communities from aquifer - Crystal Geyser CG06_land_8/20/14_3.00 (SPAdes) (version 2) | ecosystem: Environmental > Aquatic > Deep subsurface > Groundwater | place...
GCGCCTTCACGCCCTGGCGGATCCACACCTCTTCCTGCGCCAACACCTTGTCGAACTTGGCATTGAGCACCGCCTCGTCGGCCAGCATGCGTTCCTTAACCTTCTGGTACGCCGCAAAATTGCCGGGGAAGCTCGCCAGTTTGCCGCGATCCAGCTCGACGATGCGCGTGACGACATTGTCGAGAAATTTCCGGTCGTGAGTGACCAGCAGCACGCTGCCGCGAAAACTGGTGAGCAACCCTTCCAGCCATTCGATGGAAGCAAAGTCCAGATGGTTGGTCGGTTCGTCGAGGATCAGCACATCGGGTTCTGCCACCAGCGCCTGCGCCAGCGCCACGCGTTTGCGCACGCCGCCGGAAAGCGAACCCACCAATACTTCCGGATCCAGTTCCAGGCGCTGAATCGCGGTCTCGATGCGCGCCTGCACCGCCCAGCCGTTCTGCGCTTCCAGCGCGGTCTGCAGCGGCTGCATCTGCGCCAGCAAGGTGTCGTAGTCGGCGTCCGGCTCGGCCAGTTGATGCGACAGATGATGGTAGGCGGTAATGATCTTCTGCAATTCGCCCAGACCGCGCGCCACCTCGTCGAACACGGTGGCAGTTGCATCCAGCACCGGCTCTTGGCTGACATAAGCGATGCGCGCGGAAGGTTGCCGCCACACCGTGCCGTCGTCCAGCGCGGCTTGTGCAGCGAGCACCTTGAGCAGACTGGATTTGCCGCCGCCGTTACGCCCGATCAGGCCGACACGCTCACCCTCGTCGAGTTGAAAGTCCACGTGATCGAGCAGGGCGACGTGGCCGAATGCGAGAGAGGCTTTATCCAGCGTGATGTAAGGCATTTAAGGATTTTTTTCCTGCGGCAATGAAGATTGATAGATGAAGGAGAAACCGATTGCAAAGAAGCCCAGACACAGATAACCAAACATGGTGGTGAACTTGTCCAGCACCAGGTGCGTGTTGTAATCACTGATTTGCGGCGCAAAAAAGTGGAACACAAACAGACAAGCAGCCAGCACATTGCCGGTCAGGGTCAGGCGATGACCCAGCGTGTAGCCGTTGCCCCCCGCTTTCCCCGATGGCGGCAAGCCGCGCATCTGAAACCAGACCAGAAAAACCAGCGCGAACAATAACAACGCCCCCACTATACGACTGGGAATATCGCCTTCGGTGGTCGCCAGGCCGAGCACGTTGAGCAGCATGCCACCAGCCGCCGCCACCCACCCCATAAAGATGGTCTGCGGCATAAAAAACCAGGCCGAAAAGATATTCAGATTGGGAAATCGCATGGTGTTTGACCTTTCTTGATAAGCGCGCCCATTGCGGCGCCAGCGGGGGCGCGATTTTACGTTAGAATGCGCGCCGCTGCCCTGGTAGTTAAATGGATATAACAAGCCCCTCCTAAGGGCTAGTTACAGGTTCGATTCCCGTCCAGGGTACCAAGCTTTCATATCACCAAAACTCGCGCCGCACCCCGACCGACCTTTCCGATCACTGCCGCTTGCGCGAAACCCGCGTCGCGGAAACGCGCCAACACCTCATCTACTGCTTCCGGCGCAACCGCCGCCAGCAGGCCACCGCTGGTCTGCGGATCAGCCAGCAACTGGCGTTGCCAGTCCGCCAGTTCCGGCGCGAAATCCAGCTCATGCCCGTAGCTCGCCAGATTGCGCGCAATGGCGCCGGCGACGATGCCCTGTTGTACCAGCGGTAGCGCCTCGGACAAGGTCGGCACCTGATCGAAGTGCACCGTTGCGCCCAGACTGGAACCACGACAGATCTCCAGAAGATGGCCGAGCAGGCCGAAACCGGTCACATCAGTCAGCGCATGCACGTGCGGCATGGCGGCCAGCTCGCTGCCCACGCGGTTCAGTTGCGTGGTAGTGGCGATCATCTGCGCATAGCCTGCATCGCTCAGCATTTCTTTCTTCATCGCGGCGGCCAGCACGCCGATGCCCAGCCCCTTTCCCAGGATCAGCACATCGCCATCCCGTGCCGCGCTGTTCTTCTTCAAGTGGTCGGGGTGCACGATGCCGAGCGCGACCAGGCCGTAGATCGGCTCTTGCGAATCGATCGAATGACCACCGGCAATCGGGATGCCCGCATCGCGGCACACCGCTTCGCCGCCCTGCAGGATGCGGCGGATGGTGTCGGGCGAAAGTTTGTCGATCGGCATGCCGACAATGGCGAGCGCCATGATTGGCGTGCCGCCCATGGCATACACATCGGAGAGGGCATTGGTGGCGGCGATACGCCCGAAGTCGAAGGCATCGTCAACGATGGGCATGAAGAAATCGGTGGTGGCGATGATGGCCTGCTCATCATTCAGGCGATAGACCGCCGCATCGTCGCTGGTTTCCGTCCCCACCATCAAATCCGGGAACGGCAGTTTCTGCCCGGCCTCACCCAGTATCTCGCGTAACAAAGCCGGTGCGATTTTGCAGCCGCATCCGCCGCCGTGCGACAATCGGGTCAACTTGACTTCATTCATTTTGATTCCTTGCTCCGTATGTTTACCGTAACCAACCCAACTCCGTCATTCCGGCGCAGGCCGGAATCCGGCGATTTTATTAAAAAGGCAGTTGGATTTTGTCTTTGCTGGGCAAAGGGATTTTTCATCAACTGGGTTCCGGCTTGCGCCGGAATGACGGCTCACTGATAAATCGTTATGTTATTCAGAACCGCGAACCTATCACAGCTTGGCCAGTTTGACGAAATCATCGACGTGCGCACGCCCGCCGAGTTCGCCGACGACCATATTCCCGGCGCGATCAACTGCCCTGTGTTATCGGATGAAGAGCGCGTCACGGTCGGCACATTATACAAACAGGTATCGCCGTTCGAAGCGCGCAAGGTCGGCGCGGCGCTGGTGGCAAAAAACATCGCCCATCATCTCGAGACGTGTTTCCGCGACCATCAGAAATCGTGGAAGCCGCTGGTGTATTGCTGGCGCGGCGGCCAGCGCAGCGGCGCGATGAGTATCATCCTCGCGCAGATCGGCTGGGCGGCGCACAAGCTGGAAGGCGGCTACAAGACCTATCGGCACGAGGTGCTGGCACAACTTGAGCAACTGCCCGCCACGCTGATCTTTCGCGTGATTTGCGGCGCCACCGGCAGCGGCAAGACCCGTTTGCTGGATGCCTTGGCGTCGGAGGGGGTGCAGGTACTTGATCTGGAAACCTTGGCGCGGCATCGCGGCTCGGTGCTGGGCCAATGGGACGGGGCGCAACCGTCGCAGCGCTGGTTCGACACCTGCCTGTGGCAAACCCTGCGCGGATTCGATTCCGCGCGCCCGGTCTTCGTCGAGGCGGAAAGCAACCGCATCGGCCGCGTCGGCCTGCCGCCCGGGCTGGTTAACGCGATGCACCAAAGCGCCTGTGTATTGCTCGACACGACACGCGAAGCCCGTATCGCGCTGCTGCTGGAAGAATATCGGCACTTCCTCGATACACCAGGAATACTGATCGAACGCTTGCAGGCGCTGCATACTTTCCACGGCACGAAGCGCCTGCAGCACTGGGAAGGACTGATCCGGGAAGGTGCATTTCATACACTGGTGGACGAATTGCTGGCGCTGCATTACGACCCGGGTTATCTGCGCTCCCAAGTGAATCACTTCGTCGAGCTACCCAAAGCCGGAGTAATTGCGATCAGCGATGCGGCGCCGGAAAAAATGCGCGCGGTCGCACGCGGCTTGCTTGAAGGGTAGGTCGGGTTTTAACCCGACAGCTTTGCCTGTTCGATCGTCCGCGTCGGAATGAATTCCGACCTGCATTCGCAGCGCCCGATTTCAGGAAGAAACCGGCACCCTTGGCGCGAGCGCGCAGAGCAATTCGTAGCTGATGGTGCCGGCGGCACGCGCTACCTCGTCCACCGGCATCCCCTCGCCCCACAACACCACACGACTGCCAATCTTTACATCGGACAGCTCGCTCAAATCCACCGCCAGCATATCCATCGAGACGCGTCCCAGCGTGCGTGTGCGCTGCCCATCAACCAGAATGGGCGTGCCGGTCGGCGCATGACGCGGATAGCCGTCGGCATAACCGCAGGCCACCGTGCCGATGCGCATCGCCCGCTCGGCGCGGAAAGTCGCGCCGTAGCCGACCGTCTCGCCCGCTTTCAGGTTCTGGATCGAAATGATCTCGCTGCTCAAGGTCATCACCGGGCGCAAGCCCAGTTGCTGCGCGCTGGTATCGTCAAACGGCGAACTGCCGTAGAGCATGATGCCGGGACGCACCCAATCGCCCTGCGCCTGCGGATGACGCAACAGTGCGGCAGAATTGGCGAGCGAGCGCGGCAAGCGGTAAGGCGCGGCCAATTGTTCGAACAGGGCCTGTTGTTGCGCGATACCCGCTGCTTCATCCGCTTGGGCGAAATGCGTCATCAGCGTGACCTCGTGCACCGCGCGATGCGCTTTCAGTTTTTCCAGCACGGCGGGATATTCGGCGGGGGAAAAACCGAGCCGGTTCATCCCGCTGTTGAGCTTGAGCCAGACCGACAGACCGTGTGGGCGCGGATAGGCATCCAGCCAGTCCAATTGGCGCACACTGTGAATGACGCAGCTCAATTCGTATTCGGCGACCAGCGGCAACTCGTCGCGGGAGAAGAACCCTTCCAGCAACAGGATGGGCTGGCGAAAGCCCGCTTCGCGCAATGCAACCGCGTCGCGCACATCGAGCAAGGCATAACCGTCGGCCTCACGCAAGGCTTCCGCCGCCTGGAGCAGGCCGTGGCCATAGGCGTTCGCCTTGATCACCGCCAGCACCCGCGCCGTCGTGGCGCGGCGCGCGACGCGCAGATTGTGCGCCAGCGCGGAAAGGTCGATGTGTGCCTGAATCGGACGAGACATAAGGGAAAAGGGTTGCCCGCAAAAGTGCCGTGAATGATAGCAGGCCGCACCCGCAGTGCGTTTTGAAAATGAATTCGGCTGCAACGACAATTTAATTAACGCAACGGATATTTCATGTTATAAAACCCCGCCCATCCGGATATTTCAAACAATCAAAACGTGAAACGCGGCTTTTACATCATCCTCGCGGCGCAGTTTTTCAGCGCGCTCGCCGACAATGCCCTGCTGTTCGCCGCGATTGCTCTTCTCAAACAAGTACACGCTCCAAGTTGGCACACGCCGGTGCTGCAACAGGCATTCATCGTGTCTTTTATCCTGCTCGCCCCCTTCGTCGGCGCCTTCGCCGACTCGCTACCCAAGGGTCGCGTGATGCTGATCAGCAACGCGATCAAGATGATGGGCTGTCTGGCGATGCTGGTCGGCATCAACCCCCTGCTCGCCTATGGCCTGGTCGGTTTCGGTGCGGCCTCCTATTCACCCGCCAAGTACGGCATCCTCACCGAGTATCTGCCGCACGACAGGCTGGTGTGGGCGAATAGCTGGATGGAAGGCCTGACTGTGGCCGCCATCATCCTGGGGGCCGTGATCGGCGGCATGTTGGTCACATCAAGCACCGCACACACGATCATGCATGCCCTGCACGTTCCCGCCATGGTCAGCCCCCCGGAGCTGGCCATCTTCATCGTCTTCCTGATTTATCTGGTGGCGGCACTGTTCAACCTGTATATCCCTCGAGTGGCAATCGAACACAAGCCGTTCTCGCGCAGCCCGCTGTTCCTGTTGCGGGATTTCTGGCACTGCTTCACGCTGTTGTGGAAAGACCCGCTAGGCCAGGTCTCACTGGCGGTGACGACCCTGTTCTGGGGCGCGGGCGCGACGTTGCGCCTGCTGGTGCTGGCCTGGGCCGCGGTCGTCCTGCATTACGACATCGGCACAGCAGCCAAGCTCACCGCCTGGGTCGCGGTCGGCATCGCCATCGGCGCTGTCCTTGCGGCGCGCTTCGTCAAACTGGAACACGCGGTGAAGGTCATCCCGATGGGAATCGGCATGGGGGTGCTGGTGCTGGTGATGATGCTGGTCAAAAGTCCGTTGGTCGCCATCCTGCTCCTGATCGGCATCGGTATCATGGCCGGCTTCTTCGTGGTGCCAATGAATGCCTTGTTGCAACATCGCGGCCATCTGCTGATGGGCGCGGGCCGCTCCATTGCAGTGCAGAATTTCAACGAGAACATCAGCATCTTCCTGATGCTGGCGTTGTACGCCCTGATGGTCAAACTCGACTGGTCAATCTACGTCATCATTTTCGTGTTTGGCATGCTACTGATCAGCGTCATGTCCTGGCTTTACAGGAAACACGGACACGACCAAGACAGCGGGCAGCTTTAACAAGCCGCCGCGGGTCGCTGCAAGGTATCAAGCAAACGGCTTGAGCCCGTACTACCCGCCACCCCTTCAGTCAGCGGATCGCGGCGTATAATTCCCCCATTTAAATCGGGACCATTTTTGCGGGAGCGGTCGATATGAGAAGAGGCATCCCTACGTCATGGGGATCAGGCATGCGCCACAGCGGGCTGGCGCTTGTGGTTGGTACCTTTCTGCTATGGCCAATGGCTGAAGTCGAGGCAGTGACCTATGCCAACACCGCGACCACCTTCGGTTGGATTGACTCTACTGCACACAGCAAGGTCGGATACAACACCATACCCTACAAGTTCAACGGCGGGGGCGGCTGTGGAACCACGCCCCCACCCTCGACGACACGATTTCCGACAACATTCCGATCGGTTTCACCTTCATGTATGGCGGGGTCAATTTCACCCAGGTGCGCATCATGACCAACGGTCGCCTGCAGTTCAACAACACCACCTGCGCCTATGGCAGCCCGGTGACCCAGTTGCCCTATCCGAATGCCAACCTCAATTATACGATGCGCATCTACGGCAACGACCTGGACCCGACCGCCAAGTCCGAGGTGCCGAGCTACAACACGGTATGTCTGAACCGCACCTCCTGCTACATCAGCTATGCCACGCTGGGCACGGCGCCATACCGCAGCTTTGTCGTCACCTGGAGCAACATCCCGGAATGGGCGGCGGGCGGTTCCACCAGCGGCAACTACAACCTGCAGGTGATCCTGCAGGAGAACGGCGAGTTCATCTACCAGTACGGCGCGAACACGCCCGGTCCCGGCAACACTACGGCGCAGGTCGGCTGGCAGGTCGATAGCAACGATTATGATGTGCCTGCAGTCGGCTATCCAGCCAGCAATTCCGCGCTCAAGTTTTACATCCCGCAGCCGGTGGCGGAATACCGCATGGAGCAGCCGAGCTGGAACGGCACGGCGGGCGAAGTGCTGGACACCAGTGGCAATGCCCGCCATGCCACGGCGATCCAGGCCGGGGCCGGCGTGCGACCGCAGGACGTGGCGGGCGGCAAGGTCTGCCGCGGTGGGCAGATCCAAAACAATACCTCCACCGCCGACATCAGCGCGCTCGCCACGCCGGTGACGATCCCGACAACGGTCAGCAACGCCGGCACCATCAGTTTCTGGTACAACAACTCCAGCAACAACCGCATGCTGTTCGATGCGACCACCGCCGCCAATCGCTTCTTCTACCTGCAGCGCACCAACAACCGCTCGCTTTCTTTCCGCGTGACGGACAGCGGCAACACCAACCGCACCGTCACCACGGCCAACAACGTGCTGCCGAACACGGGCTGGTCGCACATCGTGGTGTCGTGGAACTTCAACAACCTGGCCGGCAGCAATCAGGACCGCCTGCGCATCTGGGTGGATGGTGTACTGAGCCAGACATCGGCATTCACCACCAACAACGTCGTGTCAAACCAGATCGGCACGCTCTACATCGGCGACAATCGCAGCGCCGTCAGTCCGGTCGGCCGGTCGGCGGGAAATCCGGGCGGCAGCAATGCGACGATCGACGAATTCCGTATCTACAACTACGAAGGCGGTCTCGCGCTGGTACAGCGCGACATGAACCAGGCCGGCGCCTGCCTCAACCACTACGCGGTCTCGCATGCCGGCAGCGGCCAGGCCTGCCAGACTAATAACGTGACCATCACCGCGCACGACGATGTGCACGCTCACATCACCATGCCGAACAACACCACCCAGATTACCTTGAGCACATCGACCAGTGAAGGCGACTGGGCGCTGGTCAACGGTTACGGCGTGCTGAACAACGGCACGGCCAACGACGGGGTGGCGACTTATCTCTGGAACGGCGAATACCAGACCGTGTTTGCGCTCACGCACAGCACGCCCGGCACGGTCAATTTCAATGTCACGGATGGCCAGATCGTTGAAGGGGCGACGGAAGATACTTTGCTCACGCTCGCCGCGTGCTTCGCCAACTTCAATGCCTGCCACAACTACACCGCCTCGCACTGTTCCGCCGCCACCGGCAAGCTCTACACGCGCCTGGCCGGGGTGGGCAGCAATTACGACATCGTGGCACTGGACGGTTCGGACAACGTGGCTACCACTTTCACCAGCCAGGCGGTGGTGTCCTTGATCGCGCGCGCCAATCCCGGCGCGTTGGATACACAGAACTGCTTCACCACTCCGCCCGATTACACGCAGGTGCTGGACAATGCCGTGACTTCTTTCACGGCCGGGCGGCTCACGCTGGCCAACAAGACGGTGCCGGATACTTACCGCGAGGTGCGCATCAAGGTGGTGTGCGACAGCACAAACTGCCCACCTGCCGGGATGACTTGGTGCAGCGTGGACAACTTCGCCATCCGGCCACAGGCGTTCACGGTCACGGCCAATCTCGGCGGACCGACACTCAAGGCGGGTCTGCCGTTCACCTTGAGCGCCGCCAGCGGCACGGCCACCTACGACGGCACACCGGTATTGAATACGTCACTGATGCAGGACCACAATGGCAGCGGGATCGGTTCATTGAGCGGCGCTTTGCCGGTGGCCTCCGGCGGCAACAGCAGCGGCACTTTTTTCTACCACGATGTCGGCTCGATCTCGCTGCTCGCGGACGCGGTCAAGGATGCGGGCTACAGTAACGTGGACAATCCCGCCGGCTGCGTGGCGGGCAGTACGAGCAACACCTTGAGCGGTGGCCAATACGGCTGCGATGCAGGCAGCACTGCGGCAGGCCCGTTCGGGCGCTTCTATCCCGATCACTTCACCTACAGCGCCAGCCTGATGCCGGCATGCAGCGGGTTCATACATGGACCAACCCGGTCTCGGCATCACCCTGACCCTGCAGGCGATGAGTTTTACCGAACAGGTCACGACACGCTATACCGCAGGCTACAGCCATCTCGGGACCTTCAGCATCACGGGCGACAACGGCGGTAATGCGATCAACCTTGCGCGCCTCACCCCTGCGCTGCCTGCATTCACTTGGGCGAACGGCAGCTATACCGGCAGCGGTACCTATACCTTCAGCCGCGACACCGCACCGGACGGGCCTTTCGACAGCTTTGCGCTGAAGGCGAACATTCTGAGCGAACCAGATAGTGTGAACATTAGCGGCAGCGACTTGAGCGCCACCGCCCGCATCCGCTACGGGCGCATCAAAGTGGCCAATGCATATGGTTCCGAACTCCTGCCGCTGAAGCTGCCGGTAACCGTGCAGTAGTACGATGGCACGGGCTGGTCAACGAACGCGCTGGACAGTTGCACGGTGCTCGCCGCCAACCAATTCGCGCATGCATTCGGCGGCAATCTGGCGGCGTGCGAAACTGCGGGCACACTGACCGGCAGCACACCGACGTTCACTTTACGTCTTGCGGCGCCGGGCGCAGGCAATACCGGCATGGACGATCTCGCCCTGAACCTCGGCAACAGCGGCAGCGGCAACACCTGCACCACGGTGGGCGGAGCAGGACCGGCGGTGACCCCATCCAACCAGCCCTGGCTGCAACTGCCGGGCGGCACGAATCCCGGCGCGCGCTCCACCTTTGGTATCTACAAGGGCAATGATGCGATCATCTACCAGCGCGAGAACTATTAAGAATGACTGAATAATCAGCGTGTTCTTAACGAACAAGGGCTGCCGGAGCAGCCCTTGTTCGACGAACCCAGTCTTGCTGCTATTTCTTTTTCATCCAAAGAAATGCGGCTACAGCGATCAGGATGCCGATCAACCACAGCCAGTAATTCCCAAACACGCCTGGCACTGCATCCTTCTGCGCTGCCGGCACAACCACTGTTGGGGCAGCTGCCGGCGGTAAAACTGCCGGTGTTTCTTGTTGCACCATCGGGGCCGGGGCCGGGGCTGCTACAGGTTCAGGTTCCACAACCTTTGGTGGCACCGTCTTGGCTACGCGGGGTTTTTTCCTGGCCTTCTTGACCACCGGCTTGGGCGCAGGCTGTTCGGCCAGCATCACCGGAGCGGGTACAGGCTGTTCGG
>Ga0210049_1006022_pt1 | contig 10227 bp, 10 predicted proteins | sample CryGeyCG2014_300_2_FD_183964 | JGI IMG/M metagenome (GOLD analysis project Ga0210049, IMG submission 183964) | Groundwater microbial communities from aquifer - Crystal Geyser CG06_land_8/20/14_3.00 (SPAdes) (version 2) | ecosystem: Environmental > Aquatic > Deep subsurface > Groundwater | place...
AAATATATTCTTACTAGTTTAGGATGGCACAATACTTACACGCATCAAAATCCAGATTTACTAAATACCCTATTGTCTAAAACAAATGGTTTAGTGGACATATATTTCCCTAGCGATGCAAACCAAGCCCTAGCTTGTTTTGTTGAGATGCTTTCAAAGAAAAATTCCATTCAGGTGCTAGTTACTGGTAAAACTAATTTTAAAATACTACGTTCAATAGACCAGGCCTATAGAGACGTTCAAAGAGGGTTCTGGACAAAAAGTTATGTTTTAAAAGATAAGTCACAGAAAAAACTATATATTATTGCTATTGGGGATTATATGGTAAAAGAAGCTATGGATGCTTGTAGTGAGATAATTCGTCATTATAAAAACCTGTATATTAAACTTATCACTCCAGTTTGTTCAAAAATATTTTGTAAAGAAAAACTAAAAAGAATATTTGGTCGAGAAACCAATCCTAAAAATGTTATTGTTGTTTGTACGGGATATATAAATATTTTTAGAGGATTATTTGGAGGTATTTATGATACTAAAAGTTGGAAATTTTTAGGTTACAAAGACGGTTTTTCTTTAAATCAAAGCGCTTCAGTTTCTGAACTCAATGAAGTTAATAAGGAAAGTTTAATCAAATATATAAAAAATCAATTGCATCTATCTTCATAGATTTTATTGTTAAAAAAACCGTTCGGAAGATTTTAGAACGGCTTTTAATTATGAGGTTTTTTTAACCCTAGAACTATTGACCAGACAGCGTTTTCTTGAAATACTCCTCTTGGATTAATAGATAAAAGGGTGTTTTTTACTTCTTCTTTAAACTTACCTAACTGATCACCAAAAAGATATGGTGCAGCGAAAGAGGTAGAAAAGACATAACCGATAATACTCTCTATATCCCATTCCCTTACAATTGGCACATCGTGTGTCTTTATAAACCTAAATATTGAACGAGCAAGTATGTTTTCCCATCGTTCTTCTGATACTTTAGGTTTTTCTTTTCCGACGCCCCTTTCTTTGCCTAAATATTTCTGAATAATCTCTTTTATAGCTCGTTGCCATTCTTCGTCACCACTCCAAAGGACCCAATCACTAAAAACTGCTACACCCCCATCTTCCTCAATTACCTCATCAAGGTCTTTTAATACTTGATCTTGATTCATTCGATGAAATGCTCGAGAACTTGTGGCAACCTTAAAGGTTCCTAATCTTTTTTTGATCTTTCCCAAATCTTCAGCTGGTCGATTAATCCAGATAAGTCTTATTTTGGAATTTTTCGTTGCCTTTTTGGCTAATTTTATCATTTCTGGATCGGGATCAAGACAGACCATTTCTCCACATTTACCTTCCATAGCCAGAGTCACTTGACCAGTGCCGCAACCAATATCCAGAACTCTATCAGTTGGTTTAATATCGAAGTGTTCAACAATTACATCGATTACTTTTTTTGGTATAGCAGGTCGATACTTTACATAATACTCGTATGTGCCTTTGTATAATCTTGGATCGTTTCTTTTTGTTTTTTTCTCGTTTTTCATGATATTACCTCCTCCTATAATGAGTTAAAGTACTATTAATAAGATAGAATAATTCCTCATAATTGTCAAACTTTAGCAAATAATATTTTCTTTTTCACCTTCTATTAAATGGAAGAAATGCCCACAATTTAAATATTTTCGCATCATACCCATCGGTTACGAAATAGTGTCAACATCTAACTGAAGAAGTGATTTTAAGTGTAAATTAAGATCCCGTAATTTGGCTCTCCCCTTCGAAAAGCCGTTGTGCACAACCTCTACTACGCACGCAACATCGAGAATTTGAATCCCATGCGCCTGGAGTTCTCGAATAGCATTATACAAAGTATGACCGCTATCGATTTCATCGTCAACCAAAATGACTGACATACCAGGATAAGCGCCATAAAGGTAGAACGTATTAAAAAGGCAATGCGGTTCGGACCATGTTATCTCATTCGGAAGATCAAGCCGACATTTATAAGCAATTATCAAAGGGGTATTCAGTTCGTAGGCGAGTGCCACCGCGATTGGAATCCCTCCGGGGGCAAATCCAATGATATAGTCAGGCTGTCTGGAAATTTTGAGACAAGCAGCAAGGCGTTTAGCTATAACCTTAAGATTTTTCGGCATAATGGCAAATTCCCGGGAGTCTCCAGATGCGTTCATAAGTACTTTATACGAACGTTGATCAAGATTACGTCGAGCAGCCAATCCTATACGCAAAACAGCATTGTGACTTATGGTCATGCCTCTTTTATTCTTATTCCGTTCAGTGAAAGTTATTTTAAAAGAAATACTCTCTCTTTTTCTAGGACTTCTTAAAAATGTTTTGTTTTTTTGTTTTTTAATCCCCATATTTAAGAACTAATGCGAAGTTAAAAACTATTTGAAGAAATAATGGTAATATCCCCAAAATTTTCTACTCTAAAATCTGGATATATCTTTTTAATAGTTTCGTGTATAGTACTGCGATCTTCAATAAAGTAAATAAAGTCCTCACCAAGATAAGGTCTAACTGATTTTATTGTGCTTAAAATAGCTTCATCAAAGTGAATCCCATCATCAATACAAATATTTATTTTATCATTTTTTAAAATCCGGCCCAATAAATTCCGATTATCCTGAAATTGATCAAATTCATACAATTCTAAGTTATTATTCGCAAAAGCTCCTTTCTTTTTAAGATTATCCATATTTTGCTTTATATGGCTTAAATCGATATCTAATCCTATGATACGACCGCTCGGAAATAATTCAGACCAGATAGCAACTCCATTTCCTCTCAAAACACCTACCTCTACCAAAACAATAGATTTTTGCTGTTGAATGAAAGGCCGTAAATATTTAGCATATATTTTTGCATAACCATGATGTAATTTACTCATTCTATCTCCGCCTTTCATTCCTCCCCATAAAATTTGTTCTTTAGTTCTAGGGTCTTTATTACTAACAATATTGCGAGGTATATTTGTAACATAACCTCCGTAATCTAATTCTTTAAGCACTAACCATTTTTCTGTTCCTATAGGCGGTCTTAAAATTTTCAGCCAAACTAATTCAAAGATAGAAAAAAATTTTAAAATTAAAAATGAAATTAAAAACTTAATTTTTACTAGAACTCTCCAGATTTTTTTAAGAATAATAGACATGAATTCTAATTCGGTAATTATCAATAAGGCTTTTTTGACCCCGTAGTTATCATCCAAACTACATTTTCTATAAATACTCCTTTTGGGTTAATAGATAAAAGGGTGTTTTTTACTTCTTCTTTAAACTTACCTAACTGTTCACCAAAAAGATGTGGCGCGGCGAAGGAAGTAGAAAAGAGATAACCGATAATACTCTCTATATCCCATTCCCTTACAATTGGCACATCGCGGATCTTAACAAACTTAAATACCGAACGGGTAAGTATGTTCTCCCAAGGTTCCTCTGATTTTTTAAATGTACCTTTTCCGGCACGTCTCTCTTTTCCCAAATATTTCTGAATGACTTTTTTCACTTCATGTTGCCACTCTTCTTTTCCGGTCCAAAGGCTTTTATCACCAAAAAGAGCTATGCCGCCATTCTCGCTAATTAAAGTATCGAGATCATTTAAAATTTGTTCCTGATTCATCCAATTGAATGCGCGGCAAATCGTGGCAAGTTTGAAAATACCTAATCTTTCTTTGATTTTTCCTAAGTCTTCGGCAGTGTAATTGAGCCAGGTAAGTTTAATCTTAGAATTTTTTGTTGCTTTTTTAGCCCATTTTAGCATTTCTAGGTCAGGATCTAAACATACCATTTCGCCGCACCTACCTTCCATAGCCAGAGCCACCTGTCCAGTGCCACAACCAATGTCCAGAACTCTATCAGTTGGTTTAATATCGAAGTGTTCAACAATTACATCGATTACTTTTTTTGGTATAGCAGGTCGATACTTTACATAATACTCGTATGTGCCTTTGTATAATCTTGGATCAAATTTCTTATTTTTCATCATTCTTCACCTTCTTTGGCCTTTAAAGGGCTAAAATAATATTATAATTATTTTGCATTTTTGCCAAATTTACTTTTATTGTTTCTAAATAATTTTTTTCTTTCGTCCTTTTATAAATTTTATTACTCCGTCTTTATTAATAAAATAAACACAAGCTACTCTTTTAACACAGGAAAAGTTAAGCGAACTATTATATCCCGATCCTTTATTTCTCGCACGAGCCACATTTGATGGCGGGGGAAAAAGTCTATAACTAAACCCCTTTAATATTGGAGTATCACGTTTTAATTGAATTAGCATTGCCCCATCTTGAACTGTGGGGTTTTCCTTAAGTGCAGAAAAATATATTTTTGATAGGTTATTATTTTCATTTAGAGTGATATTGATCTTAGGATTTGGTTTGCGCAACATAGGTACACAAAATTTGGGCAACCTCTTTCCTTTAAATAATACAATAATAATCGCGTGCTTTGTCCCTTTCTTTTTAAAAATTTTAATTATTTCATTATCCATATTATCCATAAGTGATCGATTATTAGTAAATTTGTATATTTCCTAAAAATTAGTTATACTATTTTAGTATACATATTCCTAATAATTTTAGCAAGTAACCTCATTTCTAAAATGATATATCACCTTGAAGATATAAAAGTTGTTCACCTTGAGATTACCACGAAATGTAATGCAAATTGTCCAATGTGTGGTCGAAATGCCTTTGGCCGTGTTTGTCCAGGATTGCCGTTAACGGCGCTTACATTGGAAGAGTGTAAAAGGATTTTTCAGCCAGCATTTCTTAATCAACTCATAAACATAAGTATATGTGGTGCCTATGGCGACCCTGTTTTAGCCCCGGAATTATTAGAAATTATCGAATATTTCCGCCGTAATAATCCTAACATAGAAATAGAGGTTTACACTAACGGCGGGAGTCGTTCACCTTCGTGGTGGGAAAGTCTGGCACGAATTATTGGAAGAAGAGGTGAAGTTGTGTTTGGAATTGACGGATTAGAAGATACAAATCATATATACCGTCGAGGAACAGTTTTTACTCACATTATTAGAAATGCTAAAGCTTTTATTCAAGCAGGTGGTCGGGCTCAATGGGATTTTATAGTGTTCAAGCATAACGAACATCAAGTTGAACAAGCAAGGAAGTTGAGTAGAAAACTTGGATTTGAAACTTTTTCGATAAAACGGTCGAATAGATTCTATAAGGTATTATATGAAAAGGACCCTGCTCTTGAGTATGTAGGGGAAGAGTTTGGAAAGTATCCGGTATACGATTTCACTGGACAGAAAGTTGGATATATAGAACTTCCAAAAAATCCTAAATATTGGGATGAGTCCTTAAAAACTTTGAAAGCCTTGATTAAGAAGTTCGGCTCTTTAGATCGATATTTTGATGAGGTCCCGATTGATTGTAAAGCAAAAAAATATCAAAGCATATTTATTAGTGCAACAGGATTAGTGTTTCCTTGTTGTTGGATTTATCATCAGTCAAATTACAGAACTTTTTATAATGTTACTGATCCTTTTGAGCTTGGGGTAGAAAAAATACTTCGCGAGATGGGAGGCATGGATCAGATTTCCGCAAAAAAGTACTCTTTGAAAAATATTGTTAAGGGAGAATTTTTTAAACAAGTTGAAGAAAGTTGGCATATTCGTGGATTAACGAATGGTCGTCTAAAAGTTTGTGCACGTGCTTGTGGAATTTATTTAGATCTCCACGGGAGCCAATTCGAAAATAAAGCATTAAATCCTTGGTATAAATCCTATTCAAATTCAAAATCTTATGATAAAACTTAAATATGTTAAAAGCAGTATTTTTTGATTTAGGACATACTTTAACAAGAGAAGTTAACGTCTCTAAGAGAATAGAAACTTTATTAAAGCCTTATAATTTAAACTGGAAGAGATTTCATTCTTGTTGGAAAAACCTTTATTTTCTTCGTTCAATGGGAAAAATATCGAGTGATAGAGAAATGTTTTCATTATTAGAAAGAATTCTTGAACGAAAAAATATGCCTCTCCAAGAAATAAAAGATATTATTATTTTTGAATCTCATATTATACCAGAAAAAAATATTAAAATCATAAAAGAAGTCAAAAAAAAGTATAAAGTCGGACTAATCACTAATTTCGTACACGAATGGATAGAAAAAATTTTTAAAACTAAAGGAATTCATGACTTATTTGATTTCGTGCTTGTTTCTTCTGAAATAGGTGTAAGGAAACCAAATGCAGAAATATTTTATATTGCTTTAAAACAATTTTCGATAAGACCAGATGAGGCTGTGTTTGTAAGCGATGATTTTTCTAGCGACTTGATCTGTGCAAAGGGATGTGGGATTAAAACCATATGGTTAGATAAGGGGAGTAAAAATAAATGGAAGAAAAAAGAAAGGGAAATTGCTAAAATTTTTAAACCAGACGCAGTAATTAAAAGTCTCAAAGAATTAAAACGAAAAATCAAGGAATTGGAGGAAAAATTGAGAGAAAAAGAAGAAAAAATATGATAAGATAGAAAGGGATAGTTATTATGCTCGATTCAAAATTTTGGGCAAATTATTTTAAGGTGTACAATGTGTTGAATTTGTTGATTCCGTAGCAGGAGTTGTAGAATTCTTGTGAATTTATACACTCACTTGACACCGCCTTTTAAAAAGTTAAAATAAGATAAAGGCGTTTTATTTTTAGTAGTTATACCTACATTTTCTGAAACATATATGAAAAGAAAATTAAAACCATATGATGTGGTTAAAAAGTTGAAAGAAAAGAAAATGAATCTCTTTACTCCCTTGGATTTTAAGAGGGTTTTTGGTGCTTCTAAATGGGCTTGCCAGTGGTTTATTAAAACTTACACCAAAAAGGGAGTTTTCTTAAAATTTCGCAAAGGACTTTATATGTTAGCTGATTATCCTGCAAATCACTATTTTATTGCAAACCGTCTTTATGAACCTTCCTATATTTCTTTTGATACAGCTTTATCCTTTTATGGGGTTATTCCAGAAACTGTTTATACTGTCACTTCAGCGACCACCGGAATCACCAGGGAGTTTAAAGTAGAGAATGTTCGTTTTTTGTATCATAAACTTAAAAAGGAAGCCTATAGGGGTTATAGGGCAATAAAACATTTAGAGAATACAATTTTAATTGCCGAACCGGAAAAGGCCCTAGCTGACTATTTATATTTTGTAGCTCTTAAAAAGAGGGAGTTGCATTATGAGAGATTGAATCTAAATAAAATAAGAAAAGCTAATTTATCGGCCTACATTAAATTATTTAAACAACCTAAAATGATTAAATTAGTAAAAAGAATTTATGCTGAGTTTAGAAAACCTAAAAGAATTTACTAAAAAATTTCAGACCTCCGAGAAAAATGTAGTACGGGAATATTTCCAGCACTTGTTTTTGTCGTCTTTATATAAACTTCCAGCGGCACAGAAATTATTATTTAAAGGCGGCACCGCCTTAAGATTTATTTATGGAAGCCCTCGATTCTCTGAGGATTTGGATTTTACTGGATGGAATATTTATCGCTACGAAATAATTGATGAAATTTTTATAAACACTCTTTCAGAAATAGAAAAACAAGGAATAAAAACAAGTTTTAGAGAAGCGAAACCGACAAGTGGAGGTTATTTGGGAATAGTTCATTACGAACTCTATGATTTTATTACTGATATGAAATTTGAAATATCTTTAAGGAAGGGGAAAGAATTAACTAGAGAAATCACCACCATTGTAAACGATTATACCCCTCCTTATACTATTTGCCATCTATCTGGAAAAGATATTATAAAAGGAAAGATAACAGCCTTGCTTTCGAGGAAAAAGCCCCGTGATTACTATGATTTGTATTTTTTATTGAGGCACTCGGAGCTTCATAAATTTGTAGAAAAAACCTCATTAAAAAAAGCATTGGAGAATTTAGAAAAAGAAAAAATCAACTTCAAGAAAGAACTCTCTGTTTTGTTACCAGTTAGTCATCAAATAATTTTGAAAAACTTTAAACTTAATTTAATTAGAGAAATTAAAAAACTTATTTAAAAAGAAGTCGGGAATTGAAAATAGTGGAATTAAAACGAAAAATCAAAGAATTGGAGGAAAAATTGAAAGAAAAATAAGAAAATGTTGAAAATGGGCCCTGGAAAAACAGGGCTTTTGTTTTTGGAGAGGGTGGGATAGATTCAAAAACTTGACAAGTCTTTTTAATTAGTTTATAAAGAAAATAGAACCTTGAGAACAAAATAGGTGAATTGGAAATGACAGAAGAAAAAGAAGAATTATCTGAACAATTCGAAAACATCTTTAGGAAACATGTGCAACCGCTAATAATGAGACATCTTGAAAACGATTGGCATGCAAGATCTATAGTGTATACTGTTGAACCTGGTAGGAATAGATTCCGATCTGGATTAGCATACTTACTTTCTGGACAAGAAAAGTCGGGTATAGTAATCGGCGCAGCTTCAGAGGTTGCTTGGGCAGCAATTTTGATTTTAGACGACATTGGTGATAACACTGCCATAAGAAGAGGGAAAGATTCTGCCTGGCGAAAATTTGGACTACTTGAAACACCACATGCAGCGACATTAGGTTTCTTACTCGCTCGACAGATTTTAAAAAAAGGAAAAATTAAGAGCAGTTTAATCCGAAACCTAGAAAAGAGTATTGAACATACTTTACGAGCCCAAATAGAACAGGGAAGTTGGTCCGAACATACTTCACAAGATGCAGTGCTAAATAATTACAGCAAAAAGACCGATTTAGGAAGATGGCCAATAGAAGCCTCGGCAATGGTGAATAATAAAATTAGCTATCAGGACAAGGAAAATATTAAAAGATTCTCTGAGTACGTTGCAATTGCTGCTCAAATCAAGAATGATTTGGACGATATAATTGGCATTAAAGACGAAGAATACGAGGTACCAATGAAAGATTTACAGGAGAAAATGCTAAATTATCCCACAGCCTTATTTTTCAACGTAGCTTCAGTCGAGGATAAAGAAAGATTTTTGAATGAATACTGGGGATACAACATAACACCAAAGATTATCAAGGGCATTATAGAGATGCTTGGTAGGTATAATGTCTTCGGACAATGCATAGCGGAGATAGATAGAAGAATCTCTCTCGCATTAGTTTCAATCAAGAACCTATCTCATCCATACAGAGGACTACTCACTAGGTGGGTCGAGAGCTATAGAATCAACCAAGAGGAATTACAAAAGTGGGTGAGATAAAAATGCTAGACATTTTGTTAGTAAATCCGGGAGATATCTCACCTTATCCTGCTATGGGATTAGCTGAGTTGGCGGCGTTTGTAAGAAAATATGGCTATTCAGTGAAGATTTTGGACTTTTCAGTACCCAATGTGTCAAAGACTGACGTGTTGAAGATAGGAGCAAAAATAGTAGGTATTTCAGTGCCCTGTGGACTGATAAGAAGGGCTTTCGAACTAGCAGAATATGTCAAAGAAAAGACAGGAGCAATTGTTGTCTTCGGTGGTTACTATCCAACATTCTGTTATAACAAATGCTTAGAAAATAAAAATGTTGACTTCGTAGTAATAGGCGAGGGAGAAATTCCTCTTTTAAGACTCCTTGACTACTTAATAAAAGGAAAGGGAAGTTTATCGCAAATACCCGGCATTGCTTGCAGAGGACAAATTAAACCTAATCCGAGAACGTATTGTCCAAACCTCGATTCTCTCCCTATTCCAGCCTTTGACTTGTTGCCTCTCAGTGACTATCCCAGGAAAGTTGAAAATAGGTTTGTCGCTACTTTATCTACGGGCAGAGGTTGCCCCTTTAGGTGTAAATTTTGTTCCCAATCTGCTTTTTGGGAACAAAAGGTAAGATTCAGAAGCCCAAAGAAAGTGCTTCAGATAGTCGACGAACTAAAAAAGATATATCCTATCAACTACATAAGAATCTTAGACGATATCTTTCCTCTTAGACCACAAAAGGCATTGGAGATTGCGCAGGGATTAAAAGAGCGTGATCTCGCTTGGGAGTGCCAAGCACGGATAGATATTTTAAGCGAAGACCTATTACGAAAATTTTCTAAAGTCGGTCTGGATAGAATTTTCTTTGGGATAGAATCAGGTTCGCCGAAAATCCAAGAATTTATTGGCAAAAAATTCGATCCATCGATGATAAAACGGAAAATTGCTGTGGCGCGTCAAGAAGGAATAAAGGTTAAGGTTTCTTTTCAGATAGGAACCCC
>Ga0210049_1006023_pt1 | contig 10226 bp, 10 predicted proteins | sample CryGeyCG2014_300_2_FD_183964 | JGI IMG/M metagenome (GOLD analysis project Ga0210049, IMG submission 183964) | Groundwater microbial communities from aquifer - Crystal Geyser CG06_land_8/20/14_3.00 (SPAdes) (version 2) | ecosystem: Environmental > Aquatic > Deep subsurface > Groundwater | place...
TGAGAGATATATTCTTAAAGATATTGAATAATATATCGTCCCTACGGGACTTAGATGTTTATGACATATTATATTCTATAAATATTTTGTCCCTAAAGGGACTAAGTTTTTGCGTAACATGAGTTATAATTTTAAAAAACTTTTAATTTCTGCTAAATATTTTTCTTTATCAACCAACAAGTTGTTATCACCATTGCTATTTTTAACAACGTATATTGATGAAATGCTGCTTCTTATTTTTATAAGTTCTTTTATATCTTTAGGTGTGTAAACCAAATCTTTATCGCCAACAATATACAAAACACTGCTTAATTGTCCACCTTTACTTTCGAGTGCATATTTTGGTTCGCACTCAACCTTATTGTATCCAAGTGGAACCAGCACATCAATATTTTTAGCTTCTTTTAAGCGAGTTTTTGCTAATTCGAAAGTTGTATAAGGCGAATCGGCAATTATAGTTCCCAGATTACGGTTTGCCCCAACGGCAATAGAAAGTCCGGCTCCCATGCCAACTCCATAAAGGTGAATTTTTGGAATACTCGTTTTTTCTTTTTTCAGATAATCAACAACTGAGTTCAAATCTTTTTGAAATTGAGAATAAATATAAAAATTTGGTTTAATTTCGAAATCGCTGCTTGTGCCAAACCCACGATAATCGTAAGCTAATACATGGTAACCGAGCGATAAAAAAACACTAACCTGCTCCATTAAATCCGACATATTTCCATTACCATCGTCGCTTAAAACCATAATTTTATAAGAAGTCTGACTTGATGGAAAATACCATGCATTTAAAAGCAATCCATCATCAGTTTTAATTTTAATTTCTTCGTAATTCATGCCAAAATCTGATGGTTTTACCGAATATGTTCTAACTGGATTTAAAGCAATTACAAGGTTAACTTGAGTTATAACTAATGTGATTAACAGAGCAAATATTTTTTTCATGATTTTAATATTAAATATTGGCATAAAAGTAAAAAAAATGATAATAATGATGTACCAACTTTTAAATTAATTTATAAACAAATATACATAATGCTTATTATCAATGTATAGCTATTTACTATTAAAGTTAATTTAACTTAGAAGTTTTAAAAATCGGATTGTTTTTACCTTCTTTTTTGTATTTTTGCGACTTATAAAATTTTAGAAATGGATAAAAATACTGTAATAGGAATTATATTAATTGTAGTAATATTTGGAATTTTTGCATGGGTTAATCAACCATCAGAAGTAGAAATTGCAAAAGCAAAACAACAACGCGATTCGATTGAAAAAGTAATTAACGACTCTTTAAAAACTGTTGCACTTCAACAATCTACAGTAGAAAATTCAGTGCCAACTTTAACTTCTAATGATTCTGCAAGTCAAGTTTTACCTGATTCGTTAATAGAAAAAAAGAACGAAGATATATATGGCGATTTTAGCAAAGCAGCAGAAGGAACAACAAAATTCATAACATTAGAAAACAATAAAATAAAAATAAAATTTTCTACTTTAGGAGGACGTCCATATTCTGTTGAATTAAAGGAATATAAAACTTATGACTCGCTTCCGCTTATTCTTTTTGATGGCGATTCTACAGTTTTTGGACTTAACTTTTTTTCGCAAAATAAAAGTATTTCTACAAATAATTTATTTTTCGAGCCAAATACTTCCGACAGTCTTTTAAAAGCCGTTCAATCGTCACAAAAAATTACAATGCGTTTAAATGCCGGCAAAGGACAGTACCTCGAATTTGTTTACGAACTCCCGCCAAACTCTTATAAAATGAAGTTCAGAATTAACACAATTGGTTTCGATAAAGTTATTACCAATAACGCAAATTTTATGTCTTTGAATTGGGATATATTTGTTAGTCAGCAGGAAAAAGGGAAAGATTTTGAAAACAGTTACACAACTGTATATTATAAGTATCTTGATGACGAAGTAGATTATTTGTCGGAAACAAAAGACAGTAAAGAAGATTTACGCACAAAAGTAAAATGGCTCGCATTTAAACAGCAGTTTTTTAGTGCAGTACTTATGGCAAATGATTTTTTTTTAAGTGCTACAGTTAGCTCTAATAAATATATTGGTTCGCAAAAACGCCTGATAAAAATATTTAAATCTGAAATAACTATACCCTTTGATAGAAAACCAAGCGAATCGCGCGATTTAACTTTTTATTTCGGACCAAATCATTATAACACATTAGCTAAACAAGAAATGCCCGATTTAGAAAAACTTGTGCCACTTGGCTGGGGTATTTTTGGCTGGATTAACAGATTTGCTGTTATTCCTATTTTTAATTTTCTCGGCGGATTTATTGCAAGTTATGGTTTAATAATATTTCTTTTAACACTCATTATAAAGTTAGTATTATTTCCACTCACATATAAATCATATCTATCAACAGCAAAAATGAAAGTGCTTAAGCCACAGATTGATGAAATAAATGCCCGCATTCCTAAAGATAAAACAATGGAACGACAACAAGCCACCATGGCACTTTATAAAAAAGTGGGAGTGAATCCGTTAGGAGGTTGTTTGCCAATGGCACTTCAAATGCCGATTTTATTTGCAATGTTTAGGTTTTTTCCTGCATCAATAGAATTACGTCAGAAAAGTTTTTTATGGGCAACCGATTTGTCGTCTTATGACTCGGTATGGAACTTTGGTTACGATATTCCATTTTATGGCGACCATGTTAGTTTGTTTTGCTTATTAATGACCGCAAGTACAATAATATATACTTACCAGCAAAATAAAATGAACCCGCAAAGCACAAGCATTCCCGGTATGAAAGTTATGATGTACCTTATGCCGGTAATGTTCTTGTTTATGTTTAATAGCTATGCTTCCGGCTTAAGTTATTATTATCTTCTCGCTAACTTATTTACATTTGCTCAAATGTATTTTATCCGCCGCTTTGTTGACGAGAAGGCAATTCTTGCAAAACTTAACGAGAACAAAAAGAATCCTGTGAAGAAAAGTAAATTTCAGGAACGATTGGAACTAATGGCTAAGCAAAGAAAACTTAAGAAATAAATTTATAAAAGTTTCGGGTTTATAGTTTTGAGTTTCGGGTTTCGGGTTTCGAGTTTTGGTATTTAAAAGTTCATTGTCATTCATAGTCATACAGTTGTCATACATAGTCATACAGTTGTCATTCATAGTCATACAGTTGTCATACATAGTCATACAGTTGTCATTCATAGTCATACAGTTGTTTATCGCCAACCGCCTACTGCCTCTGCCAACTGTTTACTATTTTATGCTTTGATATTTGGTATTTGATTGTCGTTTATAAGGTTCATCATAAATAACACAAAATGAGTTTCTGGAAAGAATTTGGTTTAGGATTTAAAACTTTTTTTGAGGCAATTGGTTTTGTTTTCTCAAAAGGTCTTTGGTGGACTTTAATATTTCCTTTAGCACTTAATATTTTACTTTTATGGGTAGGAACTGAATTTACCGATATAGCAATAAACAAATTGCAAATATGGTTATTAAATTTAGCAAATCTCAATTCAACTTCATGGTATGCTATAGCCATTAAGGGCTTTATCAGCGGTTTTATCTGGTTAATTGTTAAGATGCTCTTCTTTTCAATATTTTTATACTTTGGTGGATATATTATTCTAATATTAATGTCGCCTGTTTTTGCTTATTTATCCGAAAAAACCGAAAAAATAATTACAGGTAAAACTTATCCTTTTAATGGTGAGCAATGGATAAGAGATATAGTAAGAGGAATATTAATAACATTACGAAACATATTTTATGAACTCGTAATAATTATTCTGATTTTTATATTTTCATTTATACCGGTGATTGGGTGGTTAGTAGCTTTACTAAACTCAATAATATTATTTTTTGTGTCGGCTTATTTTTACGGTTTCTCATTTATGGATTACTCGTTGGAACGTAAAAAATTAAATATAAAACAAAGTGTAAAATTTGTACGGAAAAATAAAGGAATTGCTGTTTCGGGCGGTTTAATTTTTGCCTTGTCAATGATGTTCCCATTTTGCGGAATGTTAATAGCACCATTTGTTAGTGTATTTTCGGTAGTTGGAACTACGATAGCTATTCAAAAAATTGAAAACAAATAATATGAATAGAATATCCGCCGTTTCATATCTTAACACGTTACCTTTTATATATGGAATTGAAAATTCGGGGTTTTTAAATCCTTCAGAATATAAACTTTCACGCGATATTCCATCTGTTTGTGCTAAAAAACTCGAAAATAACGAAGCCGATATAGTACTCGTTCCAACTGCTGCTATAAGTAAAATGCCGGACATTAATATTATTTCCGATTATTGCATTGGAGCAAATAAAAATGTTTTATCGGTTTTATTGGTTTCACAAAAACCGCTATCAGAATTAAAAAATATTTATCTTGATTATCAGTCCCGAACTTCAATAAATTTAGTAAAAGTACTTTCAAAATTTTACTGGAAAAAAGATTTTATATGGCTTAATTCATTAATTGGTTACGAAAATAAAATTAAAGAAAATACGGGTGGGGTAATAATTGGCGACAGGGCTTTAGAATTATCTGCTCATTATAAATACAAGTACGATTTAGCTGCTGAATGGAATAACTTCACTGGTTTGCCATTTGTTTTTGCATGCTGGGTCAGTAAATTAAACATAAACATTAATTTTATCAACAAATTCAATAAATCACTTGAGTGGGGAATTGAGCATATTAACAATATTAAACCAAATTATCCGAATTTATCAAACGAGTTTATCCGAAATTATTATAAATTTAATATTGATTATAATTTTGATAATAAAAAACACGATGGTATGAAACTGTTTTTCAAATATTTAAAAGAGATATAATAAAAAAATTATAAAATAATTTTTTTATTATTTTGGTATTAACTATCTTTCAGCCCTAATTATTAATTAATTAATTATGAATAAGCATATTATTACATTTAGTTTAATCACAATCTTTTGTTTGTCATATTCTTTTCAACTATTTGCACAAAAAGATGACGAAAAAGAAAATTTGAAATTAAAAATGGTTCAGGCATGGTTAAGCTATAATGACGAGGATTATAATGGTGCCTTAAGAATTTACCGCGAACTTTTTAAACATTATCCCGAAAACACGCAATTAAATTTCAGGATGGGTCAATGCTATATCGAAACAAATAAAATGGATAGTGCATTATCGCACTTAAGAATTGCAATTCAAGATTCAACTATAAAAAATGAAGCTTATTTTTTATCAGGAAAAGCTTATCAATATATGGGCGACCTTGATAAAGCTATAGAAATTTTTTATAAATATAAAAGCAAACTTACTCCAAAGCAAAACGAACGCGACTTTGTAAATGTATTACTTCTACAATGCTTAACAGCAAAGAATTACATTTCAAATCCTGTAAATGTTAAAATTACTAACCTCGGAACTAATGTAAACACTAAATATGTTGATGCTTGCCCATCTATTACTGCCGATGGAAAAACGATAATTTTTACTTCACGTCGTCCCGAAAACACAGGTGGAAAAATTGACCCTTATTCCGAAGATTATTATGATGACATATATATTTCTACATACAACGAAGCAACCAAAGAATGGACATTAGCTAAAAATATTGGAACTCCGGTAAATACTGACACTCATGATGCAAATATGAGTATTTCGCCTGATGGCAGCACAATATTTATTTATAAAAATGCCGAAAACGTTACAAAAAGTGGCGACATTTATTATTCAACCAAAAAACCTACCGGCGAATGGGACTCACCCCGTGCTTTAGAAGGCAAATATGTTAACTCAACTTATTTCGAAAGTTCGGCATGTATTACTCCCGATGGAAATACTATTTATTTTGTTAGCGAACGCGAAAAAGAAGGATTCGGTCATGGTGATATTTATATGGTTAAAAAAGAGGGCAGAGAATGGGGAAAACCAATAAATCTTGGCTTTCCAATTAATACACCTTACGATGAAATTGGCGTTTATATTCATCCCGACGGAAAAACTTTATTTTTTAGCTCAAACGGACATAATATTATGGGTGGCTACGATATTTTTATTAGTGCATTAGGCGATGATGGAAAATGGTCGGAACCAATTAATTTAGGATACCCGATAAACACTACACGAAACGAAATTCATTTTGTTTTAGCAACCGACCGCAAAAACGCATTTATTTCGAGCAATAGAGATGGTGGTTATGGCGCTTACGATATTTTTAATGTTGATATGTCGTACTATTTCCGTACAAATAAAAATATCCCTGCTTCAATTGCTAACTCTGTTTCTGGTCCGCCACTTTCTATATTAAAAGGAAAGGTTTCAGATGCCGAAACTAATAAACCACTTAAAGCAAATATTATTATAAAAGATATTGCCGACGATAAAACAAATATCACAGAATCTGATGAAAATGGAGAGTACTTTATAACATTGCCTGCCGATAAAAAATATGAAATTATTGTTAAAGCAAAAGAATATAAAACTTTAGATTTTAAATTTAAACTACCTAAAGGTGATAGCAATACATTTACTCTTATAAAGCATTTGCTTTTAAACAAGGACTATTAGTAAATACTCAGCGACCAAAAATTGTTGCCACGAATTACAAAAACTCATTCAATGGTTATACGACTTAATTCAACTATATGACCATGAATGACAAAGTATGGACACTGAATTAACGATTGTTTGACAAAGAATGACACGAAGTGAATGACAATGTATGACTGTTTTTTATGCCTTTGGTTCGTGAACATAGCGGCTGTGTAGTTAATACATCGTTTTTTATTAATTTAAAATGAAAAAGTTAATTTTTGCCTTTCAATTTATTGCAATTTGTTTATCAAATATTAACGCCTCTAATAAACAAAATCCTGATAGTTTACAAAAGCCTGTTTTAGTTTATCAGCTCGACATTTTACAAGAAATTGAGCCATCGGCATGGCGACAAACTCAAAAAGCATTTGAATTTGCAAAAAAATCAAAAGCCGATATTATTCTTATACATATTAATACTTACGGCGGTTTGGTTGATGTAGCTGATTCGATTAGAACAAAAATAATTAACTCACCTGTTCCTGTATATGTATTTATTGATAACAACGCAGCGTCAGCAGGTGCATTAATTTCAATTGCCTGCAATAAAATATTTATGCGAAAGGGAGCAAATATTGGTGCAGCAACAGTTGTAACAAGCGACGGGAAGGCAGCTCCCGATAAATATCAGGCATATATGCGGGCAACAATGCGTTCAACTGCCGAATCGCACGGAAAAATTACTGTAATAGAAAATGGCGACACAATTATCAAATGGTTTCGCGACCCCCGCATTGCCGAAGCTATGGTTGATGAATCAATTTATATTCAGGGAATTATTGACACAGGTAAAGTTATAACATTTACTACAAACGAAGCAATAAAATATGGATATTGCGAAGGCGAAGCCGAAACTATTAATGAAGCATTAAAACTGGCTGGCGTAAATAATTATAAAATAGAAAAATATGAGCCATCTATTACCGAAAAAATAATTGATTTTTTAATTAATCCTGTCATTCATGGATTATTGATAATGTTAATTATTGGAGGTATTTATTTTGAACTTCAAACACCTGGAATCGGATTTCCTTTTGCCGCTGCACTTTTTGGAGCTGTCTTATATTTTGCACCACTTTATTTGGAAGGTTTGGCCGAAAATTGGGAGATATTAATTTTTATTGTAGGAATCGTACTTTTGTTAATCGAAATTTTTGCAATTCCCGGTTTTGGAGTTACAGGAATTTTAGGAATTATTTGCATTGTAGTTGGTCTTGCACTCAGTATGGTTGATAATATTGTATTTAGTTTTGAAGGACAAGGAATTCCTGCTTTTTTCAAATCTTTATCTATTGTTGTTATATCTGCAACTGCTTCATTCTTTTTATCAATTTATCTGAGCAAAAAACTATTTACAACAAATCGTTTCGGAGAACTTTCGTTGCAAACTGTGCAAAATGTTAGCGACGGATATGTAGGTGTGGAAATGCAACCTTCGCAAATGGTTGGCAAACAAGGAATAGCCGCCACAATTCTGCGTCCTGCTGGTAAAGTTGAGATTGAAAATGAAATATACGATGCAATTGCCATTACCGGCTATATTGATAAGGGTGAAAATATTGAGGTCGTTAAATATGAAACAGGTCAGCTTTATGTCAGAAAAAAATAATTTTGCTCACTTCATTATTCGGGATTTTAAATCAGACGATTACGAACAAATTAATTTATTGTGGAAAGAAACAGGTTTAGGTGGTTCGCAACGTAGCGATAATTTGCAAGTTATAAATTCGACTTTAGCAAATGGCGGAAAATTAATTATTTTAGAATATTCTGAACAAAATATTATTATTGGTACAGCTTGGTTAACAACTGACACAAGAAGAATTTATTTACATCATTTTTGTATAAAGCCAGAATTTCAAAATAAAGGATTATCTCATTTACTTTGCAACGAAAGTATTAAGTTTGCAAAAGAAAAAAAAATGCAAATAAAACTCGAAGTTCATAAAGACAATTTAATTGCTACTGGACTTTATAAAAAACATGGTTTTACTTATCTTGGTGATTATGATGTGTATATAATTAGAGATTTAGCAATAATTGACAAAGTTGAATTATAGGTTATTGAGTTAATAATTATTAACTGATGTTACGCAAAATAATTAGCAACGCCATTTATGGCGTTGAAAAATAAAGAAGAAAAACGGGCTTTAGCCCAAACATATAAAACAAAAAAATTGAGCTCGTTAGGAATTACATTGCTAATCAGGGAGAGCATCATAAAAAGATTACATTCCAACAGGAATATGATAAATTTATTGAACGGTATGGATTTGATATTATTAAACATTAATTTTTGGTTTGGGCTAAAGCCCGTTTTCTTTTGTTTATATTTTGAACACGACATAAATGTCGTGTCTAATGATGTTCATATAATAAATATTGAAAGCATGCGTAACATCAGTAATTAACATATAAGTTGTGGTTATAAATGTTTACTTATATACCTAAACTTCTTGTTTTTATATAGTCAAACTTTATATCAAAAACATATAAAATAAAAAAGTCCTACATTTCTGTAGGACTTTTTAGTAGATTTTAGTTGACGACTATTTGCTAACTAATTTTTTTAATTCTGCACCAACGCTGAATTTTGCAACTTTTTTAGCAGCAATTTTTAAAGGTTTTCCAGTTTGAGGATTTCTGCCATTTCTAGCAGCTCTTTTAACTACTGAAAATGTACCGAAGCCAACTAAAGCAACGCGGTCACCTTTTTTTAAAGCTTTTGAAGCTGAATTAATGAAAGCATCTAATGCTTTTTTTGCATCAACTTTTGTCAATTTTGACTCAGATGCAATAGCGTCAACCAATTCTGTTTTGTTCATTTTTTTTTGTTTTTAATGGATTAATAATAAGAATTTCGATGCAATGATACAACAATATCAGTAACAATGCAAGTTTTAATCCAAAAAAATGCTGAAATGTTGATAAATTAAGCAAATTGTTAATAAGTATAGCCAAAAAATTAATAATAATGAGGTTTTATGACTATTTAATTATTTTAATCACTCATATTACGCAAAATAAATATGCCGTAGGCATAACCACTTGATAAAAAGTGTACCAGCATGGGAAATAATGTGCCGTAAACACAATCTATTATTCAAGTTCTTGGAAATATATACTCATTATTAATAGGTTCCGTTTACGGAAGTTGTTTAAAATGAGTTTAACGTCATATTCTCCGCAAATACAAATATTCTCATTATTATTTACGGTGATTAGCTAATTTATTCACCGCATTTGTTTTTTTAAGCCTTGTACATAACGGTTGGCGCTTGGAAAAGCTGGGCATTTAGCCGCAGTCGGTGTCAAACCGCTAAAAAGTTTACAATTTGTTAAAATTGTCAAGTTGCCCATAACTGCCCAGTTTTTACCAAACGTGTGTGTGTGCCCTGCATGAGCAGTGCACACCCGTTCCAATGCTATTAAAAAATTGCAAAAATACTAATAATTTTTATAATAGCAAACAAAACGGGTGTTTATTTTTCCAGAGGGTGCAAATCCCTTATACGCAAGGGTAACGCCTTGAAGTATTAGCAAGTCGCAAGGTGGTTTGTTGTGAAACATGCACTGAAGGAAGCGAGACTGCAAATTCTGGTACTGACGTACAGAAACGGTATATGAGGCA
>Ga0210049_1006024_pt1 | contig 10225 bp, 8 predicted proteins | sample CryGeyCG2014_300_2_FD_183964 | JGI IMG/M metagenome (GOLD analysis project Ga0210049, IMG submission 183964) | Groundwater microbial communities from aquifer - Crystal Geyser CG06_land_8/20/14_3.00 (SPAdes) (version 2) | ecosystem: Environmental > Aquatic > Deep subsurface > Groundwater | place...
GGACAAGAAACTGGAGATGGAAAAGAAACATAGAGGAGAGTTGAGTGGGAATGAAGAACGAGAACTTAATGTTTTAAGAGCGAAACAGGAAAAATATTGTGCAACAAACATGAGCGGTCATCGGAAACAAATCAATGATATTGATCAGCAGATGCGCAGCACACCTCAGAAGGAACAGGATTATCAGGACCATATTGGAAAGTTCAGTGAACATATAGGCAACAAAATAGATAATAGTCTTGAAAAGACAGGGATGAATGAACAAATACAACAGGCGAAAAATGAGCGTAAAATAGCCATGAAAACAACAGACAGCACAAAACTATCAAAAGATCTTAATGAGAAAGAAAAACCACAAGCAGAAAAATTAAACTATGATTCAGAGGGAAATAAACGGACGATGAAAATGGCTCAGACAACCAGCAAATATAAACTTCCACATGCAACAGCGAAAGCAACAATAAAAGAAAATCGTCATTTCATTAAACAGTCAAAAAAGAAAAAATTAGCAGTGCTTAAAGGTCCTGAGAAAAGATTGGGAGAAAAGTATAAGGGAATAAAAAAACAGCAACATGGTGTAAAACAAAAAATAGGAGAAATTTATAGGCTTGGGAAGGAACACCATGCATTAACAAAAAAATATGCTCCTAAACCCAAAAAGAGGGGAGGATTTACACCTGCTATCATTGGAACATTTACAAGATTTGGATGAAGGAGAAAAAACAATGACACAACAAGTAGTATATAAAAACATAGGTCAAACGAAAACTATAAATACAACCCCATACCATATATATAATATAGGAAACAATCCTATAGTATGTGATAATATGAAAGTGATGTTCGAGATAGATACAGAGAAAGGGGAAAGAAATGCAAGATACAGCAGGATATCTAAAATAGGGCAGATAAGCGGCCTGAAAGATTACGCGGGAAGAGAAGCAATCGTACTCATACTAGGACATAAAGAGGAGGAAGAAAAAAAATGATAGACAAAACAAGTTATGAGACAATAAATAAGAAATTGTCTGAAATCGCAGAAAACATGCCACCAGGTGAACAACATGGGACAGAAACATGGAAAAAATGGCATAACGAACTACTGCGGGTTGGTAAAGAAATGGAAGCGCAAGAGGAAGAAATTTCTACTCTAACAAATATTACTATAGCAAAAAAATTTTTAGAAATCTCGTTGGAAACAGCTAAAAGAATAGAAAACGCGGGTTTAAAACACAGAATAGAAAACTTTGATGAAGCAAAACAAGAAATCCTAAAACTGATTGAAGAAGCAGATGAGCGAATAATGGAGGAAAAGCAGAAGGAGGAGGATGAAAAAAAAGGGTATGTTTTTTATGAAGGAACAGGTAAAAAAACAGTTAAAGAATCATTTTTAGACAGAGGGGAATGGAATGAAAACATATACATCTTCTTGGATTTCTTCATGGAAAAACAGTTAGGGAAAATAATAGATGGATTATATGATGAATGGGACAAAATACAAAAAGAATACAGGGATCCAAAAGACCCAGAATATGTCCTAATATCGCCTGGCACAATGGCAGCTGTGTATTGGGACGTAAAAATCAACGGCATACCCATCTGCCTACATTTCAGATACTGGGGGGAAGAACACAAAGAGGGAAGAAAAAATTGGGTGCACCCACCACAGGAAAGCGAAGGAATACACTTAGACATAGACAAAGGAGACCCCATAATGGATGTCTACGTGTATGAGGGAACAACTAATGAACATGGAACATGGCGCGCATACTACTCTGACCTTGACAGCTTCATCAATCATTTCTGGAGATACAACCTACTGAATGATAAAGGGGAACCTGCAAACAAGGAAAACGATGAATGGCTCAAAGAACAGGTGAATTACATAAAAACATGGGATGACCAAGGACTGCCTTTTGAACTCCCCGATGACACCGGTATAATATACACCCCTGAGTTATCAGAAATCAAAGATGATGAAACTGGTGAAACCATATTAAGTAAAGACAGCATCGGTTCACATGTGGTAAATGTGTACTCATCAGAGCAACTTAAAAAATATATGATTGGTTTCAGGCGCGCTCTTGATGCTGATAGAAAAATTGAAAAAATATGGAAAAGAATGACATACTACGGATTAAAAGCAAGCATGACTCATGGAGAACTCACAGAAAAGGAAGATATAAAAAACATGGATAAACTTACTACCTTATTCAATATTCTCACCAAAGAAAACAGGGTTAATGCTCCGTCAGAAATAGCAGAATACTATGACCCTGAATCCTATCTTTTATTTCACAGACTAGGGCATGTCACAGACTGGTCCAGCCCCGATAGAGTAGTGCCACCATGGCTAACAGAAGAAGAATACGACCAGACAAGAGCAACAATGATAGCAAAAAAACTCATAAAACTCAATGTAATGGATAGGCTAGAGGAATGGAACAAAAAAGACGATGAAAAAATAATGCGATATGTACTGGAGAAAACAGGAGAAAAACTACCCGATGATCCCTACACCCAGGATATGACGGATGCGCAGAAACAAGCGATAAAAGAGATTTTGGTTATGAAACAGGAAACATGGGAGAAAAACGGTGGACCACAAATGTTTGAGGAAGAATGTAACAAAAGAAAAGATGAGATAGAGCAACACAACAAAGATCCTGATGGATGGGCAGAAAATAAAATACATGAACAGTTGTTTGCGGATGAAATAATAGAAGAAACACCTGAACAAGAGGGGGGGAGGTGAAATATGAAAATATTTGTGTATTTAAGAAAAAGCACAAGGATGGTCGTATCATTAGCAATAATATTCTTTTTCCTTTTTTCAACAATCACACCCATCCTAACAAATCATTGTTTATCTGCTGAACCCCAGTCTAAATCTGAGCTTACATCACACAAACCAATCCATATAAACAATAACAATTTCACAACCGCAAACGGAGTAATAGAAGGAAATGGTACAGAAAATAATCCATACATAATAGAAAACTGGTGTATAGATGCAGACACAGCAGACGGTATTAAAATAGAAAACACAGACAAACATTTAATCATAAGAAACTGCGCAACTTATAATGGATACAATCCTATTAACTCTACATATCATTATGGTATTAATTTTTACAACGTAACCAATGGTAAAATATCAAACTGCGATGTTTACAACAACAACTACGGGATTAACCTTCAGGAATCCTCAAACAATAACGTAACCATGAATCAGATATATAACAACGACAAGGGAGGGATATTACTCCAATTTTCCTCAAACAACAACAATATATTTTCTAATCGAATTCATAACAACGGCGGTTCAGGCATCACTGGCTCCTCTTCGAATAGCAATATAATTTCTAACCAGATTTATAACAATGATAATTATGGCGTCGGGCTGTATTATTCCTCAAACAACAACATAACAAGCAATCAAATTTATAACAATCTATGGGATGGAATCAGTCTCCATGTTTGCTCAAACAATAACGTAACCCTAAATCAAATTTATAATAATCACATGGAGGGTATCTGTCTCTACTCTTCTCCAAACAACCAAATAACAAACAACAATATTTACAACAACAATTACGGTATCAGTTTCGAATATTCTACAAGTAATGAAGTACATTATAACAATATTTACAATAACACAAAATACGGTTTTTATAATTACCAAACCTATGGAGCAAATGCAACCCGCAACTGGTGGGGATCCTCAGACGGTCCAAGTGGTGTGGGACCAGGCAGTGGTGATAGTATATCCTCTGGTGTAATATATAATCCATGGCTTCCAAATAAATGGGGGGGAGTAGAATCACACATCAATCCTATAACCCCATTTTGGTACAACACAGACAGCCTACTTATAAATATTACAGCAAGCGCAACCGAACCGGTAATTCCTCAAGGCGAAATAAAAAACATTACACTCTATTATAGATATAAGACAGAAAATAGCGCAAACTGGGCTACATGGATGGAATATGAGGTGGATATAAATGAACCATGGACATGGCAATTTAACACAACACAAATACAAACAAAGGATTGTTTATATGAGTTTTACAGCATCGCAACTGACACTAACCTAAACATTGAACCTCCGCCATTAACTGCGGATGCTGCTTGTGGTGTTGATATAACACCACCAACAACCACAGACAGCATACCTATAGACTGGCAAAACAATGTTTTCTTTACTTTAAATGATACGGACAGTTTTTCAAGTATTAACCAAACATACTACAAACTATGGAAAAACAACACTATAGAACCCAGTAATTGGACAGCAAATCGTACATTCACAATAACAGAGGATGGTGTGTGGGCACTCAAATACCACAGCACAGACAACGCAGGAAACACTGGAAGCATCATAAACAAAACAATAAAAACTGATACACAACCTCCAAACACAACAGCTACCTTAACACCCATCACCCCAGATGGTGATAACAGTTACTATATAACACCAGTCACAATACAACTAAACCTGTCAGATACACACAGCGGCGTGAACAGCACCTTCTACAGAATAAACAATGATGAATGGCACAAATTAACCACAACCCAGAGTTTCACAATATCCCAGGATGGAAACTACCAAATAGAATACTACAGCACAGACCATGCAAATAACATTGAAAACATACAAATTCTATCATTCAAAATAGATGTAACAACCCCACAGATCAGTATCACCAACATCACAGCAGACACAGAAACAAAAACCATCATGGTGACATGGACAACAACCAGCACTGACATAGAATCCTACACAGTAAAAATAGATGATACAGACTGGGTAAATGTTGGAATAACAAACCCCTACACAAACAGTTACACATTCACAAACATAGGATCGGGGGGGCATATAGTCTATGTGAAAGCAACAGATTATGCAGGACACAGCACTACAAAAAATCAAACCATCACAGATAACATGGGTGAAACAAATGAAAACAATGGAAACGGTGGCAATGGAGAAGAAAAAAATATTTTATGGATTGTTTTAATCGCAATCCTCATAACAATAATAATCGCTGCTGTCATAATTTTTATCATGATGAAACGCAAAACTATAAGGAAAAAAAGAATAGAAAAACAAGGAGGAGGTGAAAAATAATTATGGGTGTTTTCTCACGTCTTCTGAAAATAAAAATCGGGTTTACAGTAGGAATAATCTACAGCATATTACCCATTGCATGGATATATGGGTCATCATTCACTCACACACCCAGCATCATGGCATTGGTAACGATCATAGTTTTCTTCGCGTGTTTCATAGCATGCCAATACCACGAGGGTCGTATGTTCTTCAAAGGATGCGTTACTACCTCAATGTTCACACTCCTACCATTTGGCGTACTCATATTTGCGCTGCCACAGGCATCAAACAGCACATTAGGACTCATTCTCCTCGGATTTGGGTTAGTATTCAGCATATATCAGGGTATTTACACTGCTGTGGACAGTGAAGAACGCACAATATTTGGCAGGTTACTGGATGATGGTCTTAGCACAGGCATACCCGGGCTAATCAGCCGTATTATATTCCCCCGCAACTTTCAACATATCAGCAGCGGTAACCGCAACACAGCAAAGGTAAAGTCATCAGTATCAGTGAATACTGAAAAACTGGTAAATAATGATGATAAGAATAACCCCAGTACAGACTTTAGCGGTGATATCCTTGTTGGATCAGGCACAAAATACCATAAAAGGAGGAAACATAAAAAACAGACTTCTAATCATCCATCCATAAACAATAACAATAATGAGAATAACAGCGGCAGTAATAATATCCCTAACCCGGCTGGTCTTAGATACAAAACACTGGATGGGCATATGGTGCGGAGTAAAGCAGAGATGCTGATTGCCAACTGGCTCACACAACACAACATACTATATTTTTATGAAAAATCTGTCCCTAACACACCATACTTTTGTGATTTCTACCTGCCAAACCAAAACATTTTTGTTGAATACTGGGGGAAACTGGATGACCCAGAATATCAGACACGTATGAAACAAAAAACAGAGGCATACCACACGCAGGGTCTTAGACTAATAAATATTACAGACACAGACATACAAAAAGACCTTGATGCAGTACTGCAGGAAAAAATAACAAAAAACAACAATGATGTTGTAGTACCTAACAATACAGCAGAAAAAACATCTGAAACAAAGTTAGATGATAAGGAAATAGAACACAAAAAAGAAAACAACAACAATAATTATTGGGAGTGATAAAAAAATGGTTGATATACCAGTAGATGTAGGAAAAGAACCCCCGCTGCTAGGGGTTATAACAAAAACACAAATATACATGATGGTGCCAGGAATACTGCTTGCCTTGCTACTATTGTTTGCTATACCCATACATGGTAGTATGAAAATATATTTAGTGGCGGCTGTGGTTTTCATCTGGGTTATCGGTAGCCTATACAAGGTTGATGAAACACCACTCCTCCTCCACCTCGCAGACATACTTAAATTTAACATGACACAAAAAAAATACACGCAAAACCAAATATACACCAGTTTACTCAATATAAAAAACATTGACGGCAACAGAATACTAACAGGGGGGGGTAAATATGTTTCTGTGTTATCTTTTACTTTCCCATCCGTTGCACTTAAAACACCAGATGAAACAGAAAACTTCTCAGCACTGCAGACAGAAATGCTGAACAGCACATCATCCCCCATATATTTTAAAAGAACACCCATCCTCTACGACCCATACACCTACACAGAAAGTTTTAAAGAAAAAACCAATGGGTTATCAGGAGATAATTTGCGTTACCAGTCCGTTCTAAATTTTTGTACAGCATATGAGAATGAGATGACAGGCACACCCAGACGCATCCCGCAAATCCATGTTCTCATACCCGTAAACATACCCAGCACAGCAACAAAAAACGAGTTAAAAAAAATTAGGAGTAACAAAACAACAAAGGAGGAAAAAGAAAAAATAAAGCAAAATATTAGGGACAGGGATGAGGAAAAAATAAATGACATCCTAGTTGAGAGGGAAGACATGGTTATTAATGCAATAACCAGTATGGACCCACAAATCCAGACTATTATACCAGATAAGAAACAAATTATTGGAATCATTAAAAAAGCACTCACACCGGAGGCATTATAAAATTATGTCTGAAACAACAGTTTTCAAAGTAAAAACAATGATAGAAGAAAACATGGAGTTGTTGCTCACACAAACATACTTCATCAGCCTAATGCTCCTTATAATATATGTTTACATTAACTACCCCCCATTTTTTAACCTAACACTCCTAATTGGAAGCATGTTATCCATTGTTCTTTACACACCACTGGGAAGCATAATAAACAAACATATCGCTGGTGGTGAAAAACAAGTAGTGTTTACCCCCGCATCCAACGCAGAAAAAAAATATTATACTGATGCTATGCCTGACAGTATACAAATAAAAAAAGATTACATAATACTCACTCAGAACAAAAAAGATGTGTATTTGGGTATGGTGTACATCAATAAATACCCCGCCAGACTGCCTGACGGGTGGGTAGATCGTCTTGTATTACCAAACGAAAACACTGAGATCATACAGTCAATCAGACCCGCAAACCCAAACACGGTTGTGCAACAACTCATACACCGCTCAAGGCAAATAGGTGAAGTCATAGAACTCAGCAAAGGGGACACAACCAAACTGCAGAACGCCCGGGATTGGGCAGACAACCTAAAAGAAATGATAATTAATGATCAAACCAAACCCTTTGATTTCAGCATATATTTTGTTGTTCGAGCAGAGGATAAAAAAACATTGGATAAAAACATAAAAACACTGCAGACAAGAGCAACTACTATGATGATGAAAATCCGGCGTCTTAGAATGAACGCACTCATAAACGGATTTAAAACCATAATCACACCCAGTTATAGGAATTTGTTACCTAAAACGGATCAGATGATGTACACAGAATGCCTCACCGCAGCAACACTTTTTAACAACACACACCTCAGCGACCAACAAGGTATTTTTTACGGGTTTAACATTTATGATAACACACCCGTAATCATAGACCGATACGGGCATGAAAACTACAATAGTGCAATCATAGGACGCAGTGGTTTTGGGAAGAGCACACTCAGTAAAGAAGAAATTATACAGATGATAAGAACCTACCCGGACATACAAATATATATTATAGACCCTCTTTATGAGTTCGGCCCCCTCATACAAAAACATGGGGGGCAGGTTATTCGTCTTGGAACAAAGGGGAAGGATGCAGATATTATTAATCCGTTTGATATTACGACTATTAGCAAACGCAGAATAACTACTGCCATGGGTGAAAAACAGCTGAAAAGCACGGATGAAATAATCAAAGAAAAAGTCAGCCGTCTCAAAGGGCTCCTGGACCTACTACTTCATCTTGACCCAAGCGGGGATAAGGAGGAGAGAGCGATGCTTAGCACCGCACTCATGAAAACATATCAGAGCATACCGGAGATAATAGAAACAATAGTTTTCGACCCTCAAACCTACACTGGGAGATCCCCCACATTCACAGACCTGCAAAACATTCTTAAAAACATTGAAAAAGACCAGAATGCGACACAAAAAGAAAAAATTGTTGCGGATAAACTCATACGCCTACTAGAAGAATACGTTACCGGCCCTCTGAGTTTCTGGAATGGGCAGACCACCATAGACCTGCACAGCCCATATATTAGTTTTGACATATCCGCTATTACTAAAGCGGAATACCCCAGCATTATGTACATGATAACAGACTACATCAGCGGGAAAATATGTGAGGATGACACAAGGAAAAAAATGGTTGTGATAGATGAAGCAAGACACATGCTCACACCGCCCAACACCAGGGGTTTTCTGGATGAACTCATAGCAGAAAGCAGGCATCATAACACTGGTGTGACACTCATAACACAGGACACACAAGACCTCCTGAAACACCCTGAGGGTGAAAGCATACTCAACAACTGCTTATTCACATTTATCTTCCAGCTCAGAGGCATAGGGCATGAAACACAAGAATATTTTAGTTTCTCAGAAGAAGAAAAAGAAGCAATTACAAAAAAAGCGAAAATAGGCCGCCCACTGATGAGTATTGGAACAAAATACAAAGCGGTTGTTGATGTTGAAATACTTTTAGATGAGGATTACAGGCTCATAACAACCAAACCCAGTGATCTAATAAAAATGAGGGAAGAGGAACAGGAAAAAGAAAAATATGTGGAGGAGGAATGAATGAGCTTAGAAACCATTTTTCATTGGAAACCCAAATTCATAGAGAAGTTTTTGGAAAGAAAAAAGGTGAAATGGGTACGAAAATGGTTGCCAATTGAACGTATAGGGGGGCTTATCATGATTGCTATGGCAGTAATAATTAATCCTTGGCTGGCGTTCCTAGCCATTGTTGGTCTTGTTGCAGTGTTTTTCCCTTGGATAAAAAAAGCATTGGAAAAGCATGTGCAAGAAGGGGTGATATAATTGATACTAAAAATTGGTGTGTGTGGCACTTCACACGCAGGAAAAACAACATTCATTGGGGACATCGCAGAACAACTTGAGGAAAAAGGACACAAAACAATAATTATAGATGAGATAGTAAGAAGCTGTCCTCTGCCGATAAATGAAGAGGCTTTTTTATCCTCTCAGCTTCATATAGCATTATCGCAGATTACTAAGGAAATTGAGGCAGGATTCAACAGGGAAAACAACGGATGTGCTGTTTTGATCACTGATAGAACCATTCTGGATAATTATGCTTATGCGCTGAGTTTTGAGATAAGGAAAAGAAAACATTTTACGGGTACTCAGATTATGAAAAACCTGATTGGTTACTGGGTGCACACCTATAACATTGTTTTTTATCTGAAACCACTACCAACACCCATAGAGAATGATGGTGTACGTTCAACTGACCCTATATGGCAGAGGGAGATAGACCGGATCATAAGCAGCACTATTCAGCATTACAGACTCAACAATGGTGTTGTGCATACTATTCACACAACAAACCGTGAGGGGCGGGTGGAGGAGGCGTTGCTGTATCTCACGCCCCTGCTGCAGCAGAAAAACAAAAATGTTGAGAGGAAATCAGATTATACAGTGCAGGAACAGATACCGGTACAGGAGGTGTTCCTATGACTGAGGAAAACATTATTTTTCAATCAAAACCATCCTGGTTGCAT
>Ga0210049_1006025_pt1 | contig 10222 bp, 8 predicted proteins | sample CryGeyCG2014_300_2_FD_183964 | JGI IMG/M metagenome (GOLD analysis project Ga0210049, IMG submission 183964) | Groundwater microbial communities from aquifer - Crystal Geyser CG06_land_8/20/14_3.00 (SPAdes) (version 2) | ecosystem: Environmental > Aquatic > Deep subsurface > Groundwater | place...
TCCACGGTTTCGCCGGAAACAATTGAAAAAAGTTTAATTCCTTTAATTGAAAAATATTCCGGCAAAAAATTAAACAAGGATTTTGGGATTTGTTATAATCCGGAATTCATTGCTTTGGGAGACGTTATTAATGGTGTTTTAAAACCGGATATGGTTCTAATCGGGGAAAGCAATGGATTTGCCGGCGAGCAAATTGAAAAAATTTATAAAAAAGTTTGTGAGAATAAACCTCATATTGCCAGAATGTCAATAGTGAGCGCTGAAATTACCAAAATAGCCCTTAATGCCTATATCACTATGAAAATAAGCTTTGCTAATACTTTAGCCAATATTTCTGAAAAAATAGCCAAGGCCGACATTGATGTCATTACCAAGGCCTTAGGCGCCGATAAAAGAATTTCTCCTTATTATTTAAAAGGCGGTCTTGCTTACGGCGGACCCTGTTTCCCGCGCGATGGTAAAGCCTTTTTGGCTTTTGCCAAAGGATGGGGAATTGAGGCAAAATTAGCCAAGGCGACAGATGAAATAAATCAATTCCAAATAAAACACTTAGTTGATAAAATTTTAACCCACCTTTTAAAAACCAAAGAAAAATCAGTTTCTATCCTTGGCCTCGCTTACAAACCCGATACTCCGGTTATTGAAGAATCATCGGCGATAAAAATCATTCAGCCGCTTTTAGAAAAGAACATAAAGATAACCGTCTACGACCCCTTGGCTATGGAAAATACAAAAAAAATTTTCGGCAATAAAATTTATTATGCCTCCTCTCTAAAAGAATGCTTTGTAAAATCTGCTTTTTGTATTATCGCCACCCAGGCAAAAGAATTTAAAAAAATCGACGAAAGTTATATTATTCACAACCCCACCACTATTTTTGACTGCTGGAGGATTATTGACGCCTCTCGATTGGGTAAAAAGGTAAAATATGTGGGCTTAGGGCATTTTTCTTTTTACCCCAAATGATTTTTAGAAAGAATAAAATGAAAGAAAAACCATTAGTCAGTATTTGTATTCCAACTTATAATGGCAGCCATTTTGTGAGCCGTGCTTTAGAAAGTTGTCTTAAACAAAGTTATGAGAATATAGAAGTTGTAGTGGTTGATGATACGAGCAAAGATGACACTATTGGAGTAGTTAAAAAATATCAAAAAAAGTCCTTAAAAATTAAACTTTATAGGAATAAAGAAAATTTAGGCGCGGCCGCAAACTTTTTAGAGACGTTTCGCTTGGCTAATGGCGAATTCATTCAGCACTTGGGTCAGGATGATTGGTTGGAGCAGAATCATATTAGTGAAAAGGTTGCTGTTTTTGAACAATATCCAGATATCGCTTTTGTGGCTAATTGCTATTCCTTTTATATTTTAGATGATAAGGGAGAACCTGTTTTAGTAAAAAAATTCTGCAAGAAGCCGGGATTTCATTATGATAAAGAAGTTTTTAAGAGATTTTATCGGGAAGCCGGACTAATCGGATTTTTTTGTATGATGAGAAAAAAAGACGTCATAGAGCAGTATCTGGTTGATATCCCCAATGATTTTAATTATGAAAGATACTACCGGAAAGCCACGATAATTGATAATTTACTCCCACTGAGAATATTAAGTTTAAAAAAATACCGCGGTCAATATTTTTATATTGACAAAACTTCTTATTGTAAGCTTATTCATTCTGACTGTTTCTCAAAAGATTATGGCTGGATAAAGGTTGATAGTATTGATAACCAAGTAAAATCCATTCATATCGATCGAGTGGGCTTCGAATTCTTTTATAAAAATCAGGCCCCTAAATATCTTTTTAGTTATCGGGTTTTTGTTGGCTGTTATACAATAAGCAATATTATCTTCTATGTTATTTCCGGCAGGGCGCGAGGATTTTCTTGGGGAATGTTAAATCTTTTTTTCAAAGATTATTCCTTAACGGAAAAAATATTTGTTTTTATAAGTTTCTTCCCTTATTTTTTAAGGAGAGCCATTAAGTGGCTATTAAAATGGTTATTAGTTAAATTTAAGAAATAAATTACAATTTCTTGATATTATGCCCCATAATAGATATTCTATAGGATATCTATTATGGTTGTTCACGACGTTAAATTGGTTGATAAATGCCGAATTTGCGGCTCTCTGGATTTAACCCCGATTTTTTCGCTGGGAGAATTATACGTTTCTGATTTGGTCGGTTGCGGCCCGGATTTAATAACCCTTTGAGATTATTCAAAATTACAGTTATGAAAAAGGCATTGAGGGAATTTTGAAAGCATTAAATAATTAATTTGTCCTTATTAAGGCAATTCTGTATTATTAAAAATATGAGAATTTTGGTTTGCGGTGGGGCTGGCTTCATTGGCTCTAATTTTATAGGGTTTATTTTAAAAAAACATAAAAATGCCAAGATTTTAAATTACGATAAACTGACTTATTCTGGCAATCTTGATAATTTAAGAGACGTAGAAAAAAACAGAAGATATAAATTTGTTCGGGGCGACATTGCAGATAAAAAGAAACTGGATAAAGTTTTCAAAAATTTTAGACCGGAATATGTTATAAATTTCGCTGCCGAAACTCATGTTGATCGAAGCATTCACGTTGGCGCCAAAGAATTTATAGACACCAATATCATCGGTGTTTTTAACATTCTTGAAGAAGTAAAGGCTAGTCCTAAAATAAAAAAATACGTGCAGGTATCAACTGATGAAGTTTACGGCAGTTTGGATTTGAATTCAAAAAAGAGATTTGAGGAAGATACCGCTTTTGCGCCGAATGTTCCTTACGCGGCAACCAAAGCCGGCGGCGATGTGCTCTGCCGGGCTTATTACAACACCTTCAAAGTGCCGGTTGTCGTTACTCACTGTTCCAATAATTACGGCCCTTATCAGTATCCGGAAAAACTGATACCATTTTTTATTCTCCGAATGCTGGAAAATAAGAAAGTGCCGATTTACGGCGACGGCAAGAATATCCGGGACTGGATTTACGTCATAGACCATTGCGAGGCCCTAAGGTTATGCTTATTAAAGGGTCGGCCGGGAGAGGTTTATAATATCGGCGCCGACAATGAAATGAGTAATTTACAAATAGCTGATTTAATATTTAAATATTTTAACCGCGATAAATCCTGGATAGAATTTGTGGCTGACCGACCGGGGCACGACAGACGCTATGCCATTGATGCTTCAAAAATCAGGAAAGAACTGGGTTGGGAGCCCAGATATCAATTTAAAGAAGCCTTTGCTGAAACATTAGGGTGGTATTTTAAAAATAAAGAATGGGTTGACAATGTCCGTAAAAAAACCGGCGTTTTCAACCCCCATATTGAATTATGGAAGAGTCACAAAAATAAATTAAAAATTAAAAATAATAAATAAAAATCATGAAAGGAATCATTCTTGCAGGCGGTTTTGGCACAAGATTACACCCCCTGACTCTTATCACAAATAAACACCTTTTACCGGTTTACAATAAACCGATGATTTTATATCCTTTGGAAACCTTGGAAAAAGCCGGCCTTGAAGAAATTATGATTGTTTGCGGTAAAGAACACGGTGGTGATTTTATGAATTTTTTGGGTTCAGGCAAGGATTACGGAGTAAAATTATCTTACGCTCTCCAGCACGGCGCTGGCGGAATTGCTGAAGCCCTGAGTTTAACTGAAGACTTTGCCGACAATGGAAAAATTGCTGTCATTTTAGGAGATAATATCTTTGAAGATGATTTCTCGGAAGAGATAGAAAAGTTTAAAAATCAAGAAGGAGCAAAAGTTTTTATTAAGAAACATAGTAATCCGCACGGATTCGGAGTTGCTGAAATCAAGGGAGATAAAATTATCGGAATTGAAGAAAAACCTAAAGAGCCGAAATCAAATTTTGTAACCGTCGGTTTCTACCTCTATAATAATGACGTTTTTGATAAAATTAGAAAATTAAAGCCATCAGACAGGGGGGAATTGGAAATTACTGATGTACACAATGTTTATATTCAAGACGGAAAATTATCTTATGGTTTTGTAAAAGGTTTTTGGTCTGATGCCGGAACATTTAAGTCATTATTGGAATCTGCTAATTGGCTAGCCAAGAAATCTTCTTAATAATAAAAACTCAAAAATGAAAATAGATTTGAAAAAAATTCTAATTACCGGTACCAATGGAATGGCTGGTTCTTATGTTGATTTTGGTATTAAAACCGACCGTCGGTCTTTAGATGTTACGGATTTAAAAGAAGTATTAGGTGTGTGCTATAAATACAAGCCAGAAGCAATAGTTCATTTGGCAGCCGAAACCGATGTTGACCGTTGCGAACGCGACCCTGAGTATGCCTATTTAGTTAATAGCATCGGCACTTATAATATAGCTATTGCCGCCAAAGAATTAGGCGCTAAATTAATCTATATTTCTACGGCCGGTATTTTTGACGGCTTAAAAGAAAGTCCCTATATCGAGGAAGATGAACCTAATCCTAAGAATTTTTATGGTCATTCAAAATTTTTGGGCGAGTTGGCAGTTAAAGGAATTTTAAAAAATTATTTAATTTTAAGAGTCTGCTGGATGATGGGCGGCGGTCCCAACAAAGACCAGAAATTTGTGGCTAAAATCATCAGTCAGATAAAAAATCCACAAACAAAAGAAATAAAAGTAATTACTGACCAGATTGGCTCGCCGACCTTTGCTAAAGATTTAATCAAAGCGATAAAAATTTTAATTCAAGAAAACCGAACTGGAATATTCCATATGGCTAATACTGGCATTGTTTCTCGCTATGAAGTTGCTAAATTTATTGTTGAAACCTTAAGGCCAGAGGTAAAAGTTATTCCGGTTGACTCCTCTTATTTTAATTTAGACGCTAAAAGAACAAGAAATGAGGGCTTGGTTTCCAAAGTTAATTTGATGCGGCCATGGCAGGAAGCGTTAAAAGAATATTTGGAAACCGAATGGAAACCAATTTTTAAAAAATGAAAGCAGATTTTATTCATAAAACGACTTGTCGGATTTGTAATAAATCCGACCTCGTTAAAATTCTTGATTTAGGCGAAATGCCGCCGGCCAATGCCTTTTTAAAAAAAGAAGATTTAGATAAACCGGAGAAAAAATTTCCCCTCGTTGTTTATTTTTGTAAAAATTGCGGACTTTTACAGCTTTTGGATGTGGTTAATCCGAAAATTCTTTTTCGGCACTATAATTATTTAACCTCGGCCAGCAAACCGCTGGCTGAACACTTTATTCAGATGGCTCAAGAGCTGGTAGTCAGATTTATAAACTCAAAAAATGATTTAATAGTAGAAATCGGCGGTAATGACGCTATTCTTTTAGAGAGCGTAAAAGATAAATGCAGGGTTTTAAACATTGAACCAGCTAGAAATGTAGCGGAGATATCAAGACAAAAAGGGATAGAAACAATTGATGAATTTTTTAACGAAGAATTGGCAAAAAAAATACTTGAAAAATACGGCCCGGCAAAAGTCATTACTGCCAATAACGTAATGGCTCACATTGACGATGTTAAGGATGTTTTTCGGGGCGTGAAAATTTCAATAGGCGAAAACGGCGCTTTTGTCTTTGAGGTACATTGGGTAGGTAATTTAATTAGCGAAGGCGGCTTTGACCAAATTTATCACGAGCATCTTTGCTATTATTCTCTTTTAGCGCTGGAAAATCTGGTTAGTCAATTCGGTTTGAAAATCTTTGACGTAGAATTACTAGCTATCCACGGCGCTTCAATGAGGGTTTATGTCGGGAAAAACCAAAAAATAGAAAAATCAGTCAGCGAGTTATTGAGTAAAGAAAAAAAAATAGGGCTTGATAAGGCAGAAACATTTTTAAGATTTTCCGAGAAGGTTAAAAAAATTAGGGAAGAATTGAAAAAATTATTAATTCAGCTCAAAAAAGAGGACAAGAAAATTATTGGTTATGGCGCACCGGGAAAGGGTAATACTTTGTTAAATTATTGCCAAATAGACAGTAATATCCTTGACTTTTTGACTGATACCACTTCCTTGAAGCAGGGGTTATATTCGCCGGGAATGCGAGTCGCTATTTATCCGCCCGAAAAAATAGAGGAGGCGAATCCGGATTATATTTTATTATTGGCTTGGAATTATGTCGACGCTATTTTAGAAAAGGAGAAAAAATTGAGAGAAAAAGGTATTAAATTTATTATCCCTGTCCCGGAGGTAAAAATAATTTAATTTTTATATATGAAAAATATCCAGTGCGGTTTTGCAAAAGTGAGAAAGTAAAACTTCTTTATACGGCCAAAGACAGGATGATTCGAAAAGATTCGTCTAAAGAATTTTACATTTATCGTTGCCAGAACTGCGGTTTGGCTTATTTAAATCCTCAGCCGGAGTGGTCAAAGTTGGAATATTTTTACGGCGAAGGCTATTATATGGCGGCTGATCTTCCCCAGAATCAACCACATAAACCATTCTACAAATTTTTAAGGGGAATTAAACGAGCTGTTCTGGGTCCGTCAATGCCCAAATTTTGGAGTAGTTAAAAAATATCAAAAAAAGTCCTTAAAAATTAAACTTTATGAATGCTATAGAAAGAGTTCGCGAATACTGGGACCAGCGGCCTTGCAATATCCGTCATTCGCTTAAACCCGTTGGCAGTCGGGAATATTTTGATGAAGTAGAAAAAAGGAAATATTTTGTTGAACCCCATATTCCTAAATTTGCTCAATTTGAGAAATGGAAAGGGAAAAATGTTCTGGAAATCGGCTGCGGCATCGGAACGGACTCAATAAATTTTGCCCGAAGCGGCGCTGATTTAACGACCATTGAGCTTTCCGAGAAAAGCTTGGAAATATGTAAAAAAAGATTTGAGATTTATGGATTAAAAGCAAAGTTTTATTTAGGTAATGCCGAAGAATTAAACTCTTTTTTACCAGTTGAACCTTATGACTTGATTTATTCTTTTGGGGTAATCCATCACACTCCTTATCCAGAAAAGGTTTTTGAAGAAATTAAAAAATATTGTCATTTCAATACTGAAATAAGGATAATGCTTTATAGTAAATGGAGTTTTAAGGCATTATGGATTATTTTGAAATATGGCAAGGGAGCATTTTGGCGGGCTAAAGATTTAATCCGAACTTATTCCGAAGCCCAAACCGGCTCCCCGGTAACTCATTATTACTCTTTTAGAGATATTAGGCGTCTGATGAAGGATTTTGAGATTATTAAGATGACAAAAGACCACATTTTTCCTTATAAAATTGACAAATACCTTAACTATGAATATGAATGGGTCTGGTATTTTCGTTGGCTGCCGAAGATTATCTTTCGCTGGTTGGAAAAACATTTCGGCTGGCACACTTTGGTAGTTGCTCGTCTAAAACAATAAATTTATGAAAATTCTATTTATTCAACCGACAGCAGATAAGAGGGGTCATTACGGAATTTACACGGTAAATCTTTGCCAGGAATTGGCCAAACTTAAAAATGAGGTCTGTCTTTTTACCAACAAAGTTTATCCGGAAAAATTTCTTTCCGAAAAACCCTTATTTAAAATAATTGAGTTGAAAAATGGCAAATATAAATTTGATAAATTTGACAAAAACAGAGGCAAAATCCCATTTTTTTATGAATTCGGATATTTAAGAAACTCTTTTATTATTTTAAGAGCAGCGTTGAAGTTTTTAGAAACTCATCATTTTGACATAGTCCAAACATTGGATACCGAATATGGAATTTTATCCGGTCTTTTAAAAATCTACAGAAAGGTTCTTCCCCCGACAGTTCTTTTAATTCAAGCGCCGAATTTCTCTTTTTTGAAATATCCCGGCTCTTTTTTGAAAAGAGTTTATAAAACGTTTCAAAGAAAAATCCTAAAAAGCTGCTTGGATAAAGAAATAAAAGCCGTTGTCACTTTGGGAGAATTTCACAAAGAAGAACTGAAAAAGCAATTTGATTTAAATAAAGATTTCCCGATAAAGGTTATTTATGACGGAGCTGACCCCCCGCCATTTTTTCTAAAAAAAGGAGAAGCCAGAAAGAAAATAGGGATAAACTACCAAGGAACGATTTTTTTATTTTTTGGAATGTTAAGAAGAGACAAAGGGATAGAATATTTCTTTAAAGTGATTTCTCTTTTAAAAAATAAAGATTTCAAGGTTTTAATAGCCGGTTCTTTATTTGATTATCAAGAATCAGAGATTTTAAATCTCATTGAAAAATTAAGAATAAAAGATAAGGTGCTTTTAAAATTAGGTTATATTGACCAAAGAGAAGTATATTTTTATTTTTTTGCCAGCGATGTTTTGGTTTTACCCTACATCAAAATATACACCGGCGGCAGCGGCCCCTTACTGAAAGAGGCGGCGGTGTGTAAAATACCCTCTATCGTCAGCGACGTTTCCGAAATGGGAAGATTGGTAAAAAGAAATAAAATGGGACTGATTGCTGAGCCGGAAAATCCAGAATCCTTGGCCCAAAAAATGAAGGAATTTTTAGAAATGCCTGAAAAACAGCGAAAAGAATTAGGAGAAAGCGCTTTTAGAGTGGCTAATACTTGGCAAAAAATGGCTAAAGAGTATTCGGAATTTTTTAAAGAAATTTTAGCCAAAAAATGAATCTAAAAAATAAAAAAGTTTTAGTAACCGGCGGAGCTGGTTTTATCGGAAGTCATACGGTTGATGCCTTGATTAGTCAAGGTGCCAAAGTGGTAGTAGTAGATAACCTTTCTACTGGCCGAAAAGAAAATCTTAATCCTCAAGCAAAATTCTATGAAATTAATATTGCCGACCCCAAAATTGAAAATATTTTAGAAAAAGAGAAGCCGGAATTTATTTACCATTTTGCTTTTTTTGTTTTGGTGCCGAAATCAGTAGAAAATCCTCTCTTAGACATAGATTGCCTTGTTGGTTCTTTAAGGATTTTACAAAAAGCCAAAGATATCGGAGTCAAAAAAATTATTTTGAGCTCTTCGGGGTTTTTATACGGAAATACTAAAAACCTACCAGCCAAGGAAACCGAGCCCATAATACCAATCTCGCCTTATATTATTTCTAAAAACGCCGTTGAGAATTATTTGAGATTTTATTATTCCGCCTATAAACTTCCTTATGTTATTCTGCGTTATGCTGCAGTTTACGGTCCCAGACAAGTCACGGGAGCAATGGCCGACTATGTTCGAAAATTATCTTCTGGGAAGCAAGCAGAAATTTGGGGTGATGGCAGTAAAACCCGAGATTATGTTTTTATTAAGGACGTGGTTAACGCTAATTTACTTGCCCTAGATGTTTCCGAAAGCCATCTTAATCCGGTTTTCAATATCGGCACTGGCGTTGAAACGACCCTAAACGCGGTTTATAAAAAAATCGCTGATTTGTTAAGCAAAAAAGCCCAGCCCATTTATCATCCTGACAGGCCCGGCGAGCAAATTAGGTATTGTTTAGATAATTCAAAAGCCAAGAAAGAATTGAACTGGGAGTCTGAGGTCAAATTAGACCAAGGGTTAGAAATGCTTTTAAAATATTGGAATTTAATATGAACTCTAATCAATATTTAGAATGTTTCGTTTGCAATTTTAGATCAAACGCAGAAAATTTTGATTATTTATATCACCACGATAAGTGGGATTTATATAAATGCCCAAAATGTACATTTCAATTTTGGTGGCCGATAGAACAAGCCCCCCATATTTATTTTGAAAAAGAATATAAAACTTTCGCTGATATTCAAACAAAACCTAATTTCGGTTTCAATCACAAAATTGCTTTGAAACTTATCCCGCTAAAGAAAGGAAAGTTATTAGATGTTGGTTGCGGAGATAGTTTATTTCTCCCCAAAATACAACAACGCGGTTTTGAAGCTTGGGGAATTGATTTTAACCGAAGGGCAATAGAAAAAGCCAAGAAGTTGTTTAGATTAGAAAATTTGTATCCACTTTCAATTTACGATTTCATTCGTTTCCCAAAATTGCCCCGGTTTGATTTAATAACATTTTTTGAAGTGCTTGAACACATAGGAGATCCAAGGAAATTTATTATAACAGTGAAAACACTTTTGAACAAGAACGGATTTATAATTTTTAGCGTTCCTGACGCAGACACATATGGAAGGTGGGAAGAGACGGTTAATGTTCCTCCACATCATCTTACCCGCTGGACAGAAAAAACCTTAAAAATATTTTTATCAAACAATGGTTTTTTATGTGTCAACTATAAGAAAATTAACAGAATAGATTCTGGGTGTCTTTTAATGAATATATTATTAAAATTCTTTAGAT
>Ga0210049_1006029_pt1 | contig 10220 bp, 14 predicted proteins | sample CryGeyCG2014_300_2_FD_183964 | JGI IMG/M metagenome (GOLD analysis project Ga0210049, IMG submission 183964) | Groundwater microbial communities from aquifer - Crystal Geyser CG06_land_8/20/14_3.00 (SPAdes) (version 2) | ecosystem: Environmental > Aquatic > Deep subsurface > Groundwater | place...
TTAATTTTGAATTGTATTTTTTTGAGTATTTAAAGGTTTTTTCTTAAGATTAAGACAGAACCGCAGGGGTTTCTTTTTTCTTCGAAGAAATTTAAGACTTCAAAGCCCATGTTCTCCAGGTCTTTTTTTCCGGACTCAATCCATTCCCCATAGTATTTGTAATGGACATTGTATCCCCCTTCTTTTGTTAGATTATAGCATGTCTTGAAAAAGCCATTTGGAGTGACGGGGTCTTCTTGTTTGTTTTCCTCGTTCATCCATAACTGAAATGGCAATCCGAGAAAAGCTTTGCTTATTATCCCGTCAAATTTTTCTCCCTTGAAAATTTCTTTGAGATATCTTGTATTATCGCAGATAAAATTTACATTATAGAAACTTTTAATCTGATTTTTTTTATCTTCTCCTTTCTTGTCAAGCGCATATGCATCAGCGCCTTTTGATGCAAGATAGATGCTGACTTTGGGAGGGACTCCGCAGCCTATATCAAGAAATCTTTTGCCCTGAATGTTATTTCCAAACATTTCTTCAATCATTCCGCCAAATTTTTCAGAGTGGCTCAATTCAGTTAAGCTAGTGTAAGGTATTGGATTGGACCATTTTGCAATTATTTCTTTTTCCCTTGGGTGTTGAGGTTGTGTTTCTTGGTCTGTCATTTTTCTTTTGTTTTTTCTGCTTTTTTTCTTTGGCTTGTCATTTTTTTATACTTGTCTTAGGATAAAAATTAAAAATTAAAAAAGAAATTTTATACAGCATAGCCTTTTTCAAGGTTTCTTAAAAGTTCTTTGATTTGGTCAATTCCTTTTAAGCCGCTTCCATCAAGGGCTGCATTGAAATAAAAGCCGTTTTTCTCATGTTCGTCTGCCTTTTCGACATTTTTCATCAGATATGAGGTTGCTTTTTCCTTGTCAGGCACTAATGAATCTCCTTCTTGCTTTGAAAGTTTTGCATACATAGCGCTTTCTCTTGCTCTTATTCCAATCTGATACCATGAGCTGAGCTTTGAATGCTGAGCATCATCAGATGCTAGAATAAGTTTTGAGTAATATTCAAGATCCTTGCTTTTGTATCCTTTAGTGCAATAATCCATCATCTTTTTGACATTGCCCCCAGCAATATTTGAAATCATCTCGTTTCTTTCCTCGTGAATCTTGGCAACTGCATCATGCTCTTCATTGCCTATTTTTTGAGGGCTGATTCCATTGATTGCATAATTCAAAACCTGTTCTGGTTTCAAATAGCTTACAATATCATTAATATTTTGAGCAGCATAATTGATTACATTTACCTGCTTTTCTCCTCTTGTTTCCCTGATCTTTTTGGTTACATCTGTTGCAGGTGCAGCCATGTTTAAATCATAAGTTTTTTTGTAATGCTCTTCTGCTTCTCCAGGATATTCAAATTCCTCAGGATGAAAAGTAGTGTCAGTGATGTATTTTCTTACATCGGGGTCTGTTTCGCTTGCTTTATGCTTTCCTTCCATAATCACTGATTGAGAAAAGTCTTTAACAATATCTTCTAAAATTTTCTTTCTTTGTTCGTGTTCGTCTGTCATTTTAGTTTTGAGTTTTAGTGATGTTTTTATATTTTTCCTCAGCCTGTCTGTATAATTCTGCTATTTTCTGGATTTTTGATTCTATCAGCTGGCTGTTGCCTTTGCAAAAATTTGAATTTTTTTGTGAATCTCCTTTGTAAAAAAAGTCAATAGGCTTCAAATTGCTCTCATTATTAAGCACAATTACTCCTTCTCGTGAGACATATAATGTATCAGAAACTCCAATTCTTGCCAGTATGTCTTCATAATTGTATGTGAATGGACCTCTGTTTGTCTTGATTGTTGTGCTCTTGTTAACTGAAATTAAATCGCTTTCCATTTTAGTTTTGAGTTTTTTTATTAACCTCTTTTTGAGGTTATTTGTTACTATTCCATAGTAAATACATATTTAAAAGGCTTTCTGAACTGCAATATATATTTTGTAATATATGGCTTATAGTACTATTTTAAGAACTAAACTAAAATAATTAAATTATTTTGACTTTTTTGTCGTCGAGAATTGGGGCTGCCTCAAGCTTTGCAAGGTCGCCGTCAGATATCTCTATGTCCTCTGGCTCTATGTTTCCAAGCTCGCCATCACTTATTTCATTGACTACAAGCTCGTCAATTGCATCCTCTGAAGGATCATTTTCCTCCTGCTCTTCTTTTTTCGCGAGCTCTGCCTCAATTTTTGCGACAATCTCAGAAATTTTCTTTGCAGCGTCGGCATTTGTTGAAATACTTTCAATGCCTTCTCTTACAAGGAATTCTGCCATTTCAGGCCTGTTGCCTGCCTGGCCGCAGATGCTTGATTCAACATTATATTTTTTGCATGCTCTTATTACCTGTGAAATTTCCCTTAGAACAGCAGGATTCATCTCGTCATATAATGACTGAACCTGTTCATTTCCCCTGTCAATCGCCAGAGTATATTGAGTCAAATCATTAGAGCCTATGCTTATGAAATCAACATGCCTGCAGATATCCTCTATAATTTCTGTCGCGGCAGGAGTTTCAATCATCACTCCGAATTGGAATTTTTCCCTTGGAAGTTCAAGCATTCCCATTTCATCACAGATTTTTTTTGCTTTTTTGACCTCTTCAACACTGATAACCTGAGGAAGCATTATTCCAATTTTATAACCTTCCTCAACAGCCTGTTTTACTGCTTTTAATTCTGCCTTAAGAATATCTGGATATGCCAATGACATTCTTATTCCGTGCATGCCAAGCATTGGATTTGCCTCTTGTTTCTGAGGCGCTCCCTGCAAATTCTTGTATTCATCGCTTCTGATGTCAGAAGTCCTGACCCATATGAATTTGTTTGGCCAGAATCTCGCGATTTTTGTTATTCCCTCATTCAAAATTGAAGTGTATTCCTGCAAATTGTTCTCTTGCATGAATTTGAATGGATGCTTTCCGCCTTCGGCGATTATTCCTTCAATGCGCACAAGCCCAACGCCATCTGCATTTGTTTTTGCTGCGCGCTCTGCAAAAGATGGAAGGTCTGTGATAACTTTTATTTTTGTTTTTGTTTTTATTGTGATTGGCTCGATTTCAAGGCTTCTTTTTATTTCTGCTTTTGCTTCTGGAATTCCTTTTCCTTGACTTTCAGCCTTGATTATTCCCTCATAGACTTTTCCGTTTGTTCCGTCGACAGTGACTGACTGATTTTCTTTTAAAATCTCAGTGGCATTTCTCGTTCCAACAACACAAGGAATCCCCATTTCTCTGGAAACTATGGCTGCATGGGCTGTCATTCCGCCTTCGTCTGTAACGATTCCATTGGCTTTTTGCATTGTGACAACCATGTCAGGATTTGTCATTACAGTCACAAGGATATCTCCTTGCTGAATTTTTGAAAGCTCTGACATATTTCTGATAAGCTTTACTTTTCCCTCGCTGATTCCGGGCGAAGCTGGAAATCCTTCAACAAGAATCTTTGCCTTGCTTACTTCAAGCTTTTCAATCTTTTTTTCACTTGTCGTGACCGGACGTGTTTGAACAATGTAAATCTGCCCTGCTTCAATTGCAAATTCAATATCCTGATGATTTTTGTAATGCTCCTCAATTCTTGCGCCGTAATTTGCAAGATTTCTCACTTCCAAATCAGTCAATACTTGGCTTGTTACTTTGAAAGGCGGAAGCTGCAGTTTTACTGTCTGCCCGCTTGCCGATTTCATGAAAATAATTTTTTTATGCCCTATCTTTTTTTCTTTTATCATTCTTGTTGCCTTGTCAATAACATATGTGTCAGGTTCTATAGCGCCAGAAACAATTCCTTCTCCTAATCCAAAAACAGATTCTATGACTATCTCATTTGGATTGTTTGTGACAGGATTTATTGTGAACATAACCCCGCTTTTGTCAGAATTAATCATCTTCTGGACAACTACTGCAATAAATGCTGTTTCATGCTTGAAACCGCGTTTTTCTCTGTAATAAATTGCCCTCGCTGTGAATAAAGAAGCCCAGCATTTTTTTACAGATTCAATTAAATTGCTGCTTCCTTTGATATTCAGAAAAGTTTCCTGCTGGCCTGCGAAACTTGCAGTCTTCAAATCCTCTGTTGTTGCTGAAGAACGCACTGCGACAAAAGGCGGCTCTGTCATTCTCAAAATTTTCATGACATCGTTTGATGCTTCTTCAAGAGCTGCCTTGTCTACTGTCAAATTTTCATATGCCTCCATTATTTCCTGTTTCATGTCATCAGGCATCTCTGCTTTTTCAACAATGTATTGGATTTCTTTTGCTTTTGTTTCCAATTGCTGTGTATTTTCAATAGTGATTTCTTTAATCATAGAATCAATTTTTTGCGCAATTCCTGAAGTTTGAAGAAAATGAGAATAAGCCTGCGCTGTTATGACAAATGCCGGGGGAACAGGCAATTTAAAATTAAACATTTCTGCAAGATTTGCTCCTTTTCCTCCTGCGACAGGAATTGAATCTTTGCTTAATTCAGAAAGCCATTTGACATATTTTGTCTCAATAGGAGCAACTGGCTGAGGCTTCAGCCTTGGATCTCTTTCGTTTCTTCCTGGAAAATTTCTTTGAGGTGCTCTTTTAACCTCTTCAGTCATTTTTGCGACAAGATATTCTGCGTAAGTTTTGAACGCCATGTTCTCTTTTAATTAATTATTACCGATAAGAAAAATGAATATTTAAAGGTTTTTGAGAAATCAAGGCATTTTACAGCCCTTATTTTAAATATGACTCTTTAGTAGTGAAAAATAGAAAGGTTTTTAAATAGGCGCTTTGTCTTTGGCAGATGGCTCAAAAGAAAGAGATTGCAAAACAAAATATTAAAGTGAAGACTGAACTTAGGCTTCCACCTAATTCTAATACCTTCAGTCTTCCTCAGAATTCAAACTTAAGAAAGGACAGCAGGCCTTGCGTTGATATCAATTCATATGATCTTCGCGAAAGAAAAATTAAAAATTTAGTGATTTTATCAGCTACAGATTATTTGACTGCACAATCTGCTTATAAATATTTTAAAAGCATTTCTAAAATGAAAGATTTAGCTGCTATCTCTCTTGAATTAGACCAAAGCTTTCAGTCCGTGCTGAATGATTTCTTTGAAAGAGGCAAAAAATTTAATTATGCTACAGTTCCCGGTTTTGCTTATGCCATAAATTATGGAATTAATAAAAAAATACGCTTATATGCCTCTGACAAATTTCAAAAAGATTATTTTAGAAAAATAAATGACCTTGACAAAACGCTACAAAACTCAATACAATCAAAAGAACAATCTCTGCCTAATCTTATTAAATCATGGGAACAAATTTATGATTCATTTGATAACCAAAGAGCCAAAGCTACTTCACAGAATTTGAAAAATTTAATTAAAACAACATCCGGCAAGGTGGCTCATTTATGCTCTGAAGAACAGGCACTTAAAATTGAAAAGTTTATCTAGAAATGCCTTTTGTTTCAAATGTATAGCAGCTATCGGTTTCTAAATTTTCAAAAAAAGCTTTTGACATTGATTTAGTTTTTTCTCCCGAAAGTTTATTTACTTTTTTTGGGGGATATATTGTTTGAAAAATAATTGCCTTTGCAGCATTTTTAATTCCTGTAAGTTTTTTAATATCTACCCGATTAGACTCATTCACAAATTCTTTTGCTTTTTCAAGGCTATCAAAATATAATGCCTGCTGTTCTCCTTTGAAAAGACCTTCATTTTTTATGTTATTGGCTGCTTCTGCAGATGTAAAATGAACATAAGTTGCCTTTCCTCCTTCAATTGGTTTTAAAATGTAAGGCTCTTCATGTTTAAGTTTGGAAAGCAATTCCCTTCTGGTATCATAGCTGGGTTTTAACATATCAAAAACTTTTTCAGCTGCTCTAGATATCCTCAGTTTGTCAGCAATCTTCTTTAGTTCTTCTTTTTCCTTTTCTTTTAAATCGGGTTTTTGTTTATTTTTATAACTAAAAAATCTTTTATAACCTTCAAATATTGCTTTTTCAAAATCTGGTTTGTATTTTTCTGCAATATTTTCCCTGTCTTCCTTTGAAATTACTTTGTCACTTAATAGTTCCTTAAGCTCATTTAAATTAAGATAATTGCTATTAATTGGGGGTTTGGTATTAACTTGAATTTCTTGCCGGGATACATCTTCCAACCCCCTGATTGCAACTCTATTTTTGCCAAGGATATAGAAATCTAATTTTTTTTCATATTTGCCGGTTAAGAAAATAATTGCAACCACTATTAGGATTATTCCTAAAAAAGAACTGATTGTTTGTGAAATCGGCACGCCAATTACTGCACCTGTTATGTTTGCTTTTGAATTTGCCAAGAAAAAAAGACCCAATATGAAAAGTATGCTTGTTGCTAGGTTCTTAGGTTGCATAATGCTTTGTAGAAAAAGAATTATTTAAATGTTTTTGAAAAATCAGGCTGAGGCGGTTATTTCCTACTCTTCTGGATTCTCTTCCTGCACAGGCTCTATTGCTGTAAACTTGCTTTTATCTAGCTTGAACACGATTATTTTTGTTCTGCAGGAAAGCTTTGGCTGGACTTTGTTAAGAAAACCTCTGACTTTTCTCGCCAAATCCTCTGTCATTACAGCTATTTTGAAAATTTCCTTGTTCTGATGAAGCTGAACAGCCATGTTTGTTGTGACTCCAAAACTTTGTGTCATTCCTGTCTGCATTCTATCTGCTCCTGCTCCTGTCAACATCTTGTTTTCTCTCAAAATGTGATGGGGAAAAACAGCAACCAAAAAATAATAATCGCCGACTTCTTCATCGAGCTTTCTGTTGATAAACTGTCTTGCAGCTTCTAATGAGACATCTCTTGTTTGCGCGTTCTCTGCGCATACCAAATCAATTCCATAATTATATCCACCAGAATTGTATTTTGAGGCGTTCCCCATGTTGAACTTTGTCATTTTCATTGGAGGGACTGTCTTTATGTACGCCTTTGATTTTACTCTGGATCTTCGAGTATAAGGACGCTTCAAATCATGGTATACTGCTGCTCTTCGTAGTGGCATTTTAGATGAATAATTCAGGTCTGTAAAGTCTGTTTAATGTATCATAAAAATCCTGCGCTGCTATAAATGTGCGAGAGATTATCTTTCCTTCAACAGAAGGAATGTTTTTTCCAAGCACTAATTTAGTGACAGTTATGTTTCCATATCCCAAATTAGTTATGTATCTGACTCTAAATTCAGCTTCAGGGGTTCCAACTTCTCTAATTCCTTGTTTTTCCTCAAAAGTGTCTAAGTTTATGTGGTTGTTTTTTCTCATTTTGTTTTTATTTTATTTCTACTTTAGTTGTTATCGATTGTCCTGGCAATCCGCGCTCGAAGCGGCATCGCAAAATGCCCTTGCCTCCATGAGCTCCTGCGACCTGTCCTTTGATTATTTTTGGAACTTTTCCTGTTGATTTCCATTCAACTTCCTTGCCTTTCAGTTTTTCAGCTTTTTCTCGATTGTCTACTCCGTCGACTTTGACGAGAAACTGGTTAGTAGTCAGGGTGTGCCTTCCTCTTCTAAATTGGATTATTATGCCTTGCATTTTTGCTTAATTTAATTAATTAAAGATGTAAGAAAGGTGAATTTTTGATTTTTAAATGTTATGGACGGGTTGTATTGTTAACTTAGAGGTTGGTGAGAAACCAATTTAAAGTTTATTTTCCTGCTTTTTTAATGGACAGCCTGACTAAAAAACAAAGAAGCTACTGCATGTCGAGAATAAGAAGCAGGAACACAAAGTCGGAATTATTATTGAAGAAGAAGCTGGAAGAAATGAGAAAAGAATATCTGGCTGCTCCTGAAGAGGCAGTTGCTGTGATAAAAGGCAAGAAGAATTTTTACAAGGTTGTAAGAGAAATGCCTGCGCCGAAAAAAGCAGAATACAACATAAAATTCTCTGTAGAAATCAATCCCGAATGGATTAGGGAGCTGATTCAAAACAGGAAAAGAAAAGTTGACGTGAAAACTCTGGTAAGATATGACAATGAGACTGAAAAAAATGTTTTGGAGTGGATGAAGTACACAAAACAAATCAAAACGATTCCAAATAAAGGCGTTGCAGTTTCAATTGTTGATGATAAGATTATGTTTATTACGATGATAAATTCAAATACAACAATACTCATTAGTGATAAAGCAACTGTTGAGCTTTTCAATGAGCTTTTTGAAAAGTATTATGAAAATGCAGAGGGGATTGAGGTGAGAAAATGAAAAAATTTAATTTAAAAAAAGAAGCGAGAACGACATATAATAAGATAGCAAAGAACTATCACGCGTTTAGAACAAAGAAAAATCCTTTGGGCTGGGTTTATAATGAGTTTCTTGAAATGCCTACTACTCTGAAGCTTCTTGGAGATGTTAAAGGCAAAAAAGTTCTTGACTTGGGCTGCGGAACAGAATTTATGCCAAAATTCTAACGAGAAAAGGCGCGAAAGTAAAGGGCATTGATATTTCAGAAGAAATGATAAAGATTGCTAGGCAGGAGAATCCAGAAATTGAATTCAAAATAGGAAGCGCTGATAATCTGCCATATAAAAATAAAGAATTTGATGTCGTGCTTTCTGCATTGGCAGTGGAATATTTTCCAAACTGGGATAAATTATTCAAAGAAGTAAACAGAGTTCTGAAAGATAACGGGCTTTTTGTTTTCTCTACAGGAAATCCAGTAATTAATGCTGTTGAGAAAGAAATCTTTCATGGAAGAAAATTCAGGGAAGTTAAAAATTATTTCAGGGAAGGGTTGAGGCAATCAAGATGGCATAATCTTGGAAAAAAAGGCGAGTTGATTTACACAAAATGGTATCACAGAACTTACGGCTCTATTGTCAGACTAATAATTAAAAATGGCTTTGAGCTTATTGATTATGAAGATGCTTACCCCCTGAAAAAAGCAGAGAAATTGTTTCCGAAAGATTACAAAATTTTTAGCAATATGCCCTATTTTTGCACATGGAAGGCTAGAAAAAAATGAAAATTCGAAAAGCGATTGAGAAAGATAAGGAACAAATTCTGAAGCTTGTGGGGAATCTTTACAGGGCAGCGCCTTCTGAAGTTGAAGGATGGAGAAGAAATTGGCTCCGAAGGATGAAATTTACCTTTGTGGCTGAGGATAAAGAAAATATTGTTGGATATATTTCTAATACAATTACGCGCGATTCTCTTTTGATTGGAGATTTGTATGTTTCTCCTGCCTTGAGGAAAAAAGGAATAGCAACCAAACTTTTTAGATTGACTGAAAAGCTTAAATCTAGATTAAGAAAAAAATTTCTCAGAGTGGATGTAAGAAAAAAAGATGCTCCTGCGCGCAAGTTTTATTCAAAATCCGGATTTAAATTCTGAAAGCTTAAAGGAAAAAATTCATTTAAACTGAGGAGATAAGATGAAAATAGAGATAAAGAAGAATAAGAATCTTACAAAATCTGAGAAGGATTTGATTAATAAAAATCTGGTGAAAGAATTCGGAAAAGAGGGATTTAGGGACTTCAAGAAGGACTATGAGCCTGATACTGAATGGATTTTCATAAAAGATAATGGCAAGACAGTATCATTTTGCGGTTTGAGGTCTGTTAAAATAGAATATCTTGGGAAGACTTACAATATCAAGGGAATTTGCAGCACAATATCTATTGTGAAGGGCAAGGGTTATGGAAGGATGATGGTTAAAGCTATGATTAATTATCTGAAAAAGAAAGGCAAAACAGGATTGGGATTTACTGGCGAGACAGAGTTTTTCAAAAAAGTTGGATTAGGAACAAAAAAGAATTTCATAAGAAGATTTGTTTACAGAAATCCAAAAACAGGAGAGGAAGTCATTGATATGGGGGGGATGGAATTTATTACAATGGAAAGGACAATTTCATCAGGAAAGTCCTTTCAACAAAATCAACAGTTTATATTTCAATATTGCATTGGTGAAATTTAGAAAATAAATCTTACATTGCAAGTTCGAACTTGCCGAAGATTTTTCCGAGGGCTTCGAGAATTTCAGTGTTAAGCTTTAGCTTTTCTTCCCAGACTGTTTTAACTGCATCTATTAATTCTTCTCTTGAAGAAGCAAGAATTTTTCCTTCTTTATTGATTTTCTGGATTTTTTCTATGGCTTCTTTTGTTTCTGAAGAATCGGGGATTACAAAGATAAAATTTTTTGTTGCAAAAAGCTCTCCTTCTTTGCTTTTTTCTTTTTCCTTGTATTTGATGAGGA
>Ga0210049_1006033_pt1 | contig 10217 bp, 9 predicted proteins | sample CryGeyCG2014_300_2_FD_183964 | JGI IMG/M metagenome (GOLD analysis project Ga0210049, IMG submission 183964) | Groundwater microbial communities from aquifer - Crystal Geyser CG06_land_8/20/14_3.00 (SPAdes) (version 2) | ecosystem: Environmental > Aquatic > Deep subsurface > Groundwater | place...
CCCCAGCTCGGGGATTATTTTTTATGCATTCCCTTATGATTCCCCGTGTTGGAAGATAGGAGCGAAGCGACGTAAGACTACAACCCGCCCACCGCGTCCTCCCAAGCTTCGCTTGGGCCCCTACCAGGAGGTGGTCTTTGGCGGGGGTCGGGGAATCATTCACCGGCTACTCTTTCTATTTCTTCCAGTGTGGTAGTTCCTTCCAAAACCTTAATTAAACCATCCTGATTCATTAAAACCATCCCCTTTTTAATCGCCAATTCTTTCATTGCCACAATGGATGGCAAAGTTAAAATAAATTTTTCCATTTGGTCGTCAACTAAAAATGTTTCAAAAATTCCTATCCTTCCTTTATAACCGGTGAAGTTGCAGAACTTGCATCCCTTGACTTGAGGGATTGTCGGTCGCGCTTGGAAGAAAGAAGGCGGTAAAATTTCCTTTTTGACGCCGGCCAGTCCTTTTTTTATTTTTTTCAAGTCAGCAGGCAAAGCAGGCACAGATTTTGCGCATTTTTTACAAACTTTTCTTGGCAGTCTTTGAGCCACTACCATATTTAAGGCAGGAGCTATGGAAATTGGCTTGACTCCCAAGTCCACCAATCTTGCGATGGCGCCGGCAGCATCATTGGTGTGTAAAGTGGAAAAAACCAAATGGCCGGTAAGAGCGGCCTGACAGGCAATTTCAGCCGTTTCTAAATCTCTAATTTCTCCTACCAGAATTACATCCGGGTCCTGACGCATTATTGACTTGAGACCTGAAGCGAAAGTATAACCCTTTGGAGGATCAACCTGGGTTTGGGAAAGTCCTCCAAGATGATATTCAACCGGATCTTCAATCGTAATAATTTTTATTTCCGGCTTGTTTATTCTTTTTAAAACCGCATAAAGGCTGGTTGTTTTTCCGGAACCGGTGGGGCCGGTAACAATTATCATTCCGTTCGGTCTTTTAATTTCTTGTTTAAATATTTCTATTAAGTCTTTTCTTAAGCCCAGAGCTTCAATTTCAATAAGACTTTTAGGATTTAAAAGTCTGAGAACAATTGATTCGCCGTATTCAGCCGGCAAGGCAGAGGCTCTAATTTCAATGGTGTACCCAAGCGCAGCGAAGGGTGGAGAAGGTCGAAGAAACAAGTTTCTTCTCCCGTCTCGCCTTCGGCTCGACGAACGAATGTTCTTCGAGTAACCTTGATCTTCTTTTGAACCAGGTGTTTCTGGTTCCAAAGACTGAGAGGTCAAAGAAGATAAATCTTCTTCTCGTCCCTTCGCTGTCGCTCGGGAGATTGAAATAGTAAATCGGCCGTCTTGGGGCCGATCAGCGACATTTAATTTAAGACCGGAAAGAAGCTTAATTCTTGAAAGAATGCTTTTGTATGTTTTTGGATTCAGATTCATCACGTCGTGCAAAATTCCATCAATTCTTATTCTGAATTTAGCTTGAGTTTCTTCCGGCTCAATATGGATGTCGGAAGCTTCAAGGCAAATGGCTCCGGTTAAAATTATTTCTACCAATTCGGTCACCGAGGCAGTCAAGAATTCTTCAATCTTTTTTTTAAGCTTAGGAATGTTAGAGACTTCCTTTTTAAGCTTAGCAAATCTGGCTGAAGCAATTTCTACTTCGCCAGTAATTTTCGCTCTTTCCATAATCCTTAATTTTTTTTAGAATATAGTAATTATTCACCCGAGCGTTAGCGAAGGGTGAAGAAGAAGATTTATCCTCTTCGCTCACTCTATCTTATTTAAAAAAAATGGTCAAATCTTTAGAATATTCCACCAATGGTCCTTCTCAGACAAAAAAAATAGGCGAGATTTTGGCGCAAGAAATTCTCAAGACTAAATTGAAAAAAACAGCTTTCGTTACAGCCTTGGAAGGAGATTTAGGAGGCGGGAAAACCACTTTTTTACAAGGCTTTGCCAAGGGGTTAGGAGTAAAAGAAAAAATTCTTAGCCCAACCTTTGTCTTAATGAAAAGGTTTAAGATGAAAGGTTTTAGGTTTAAGTATTTTTATCATGTCGATTGTTATAGAATTGAAAAGCCAAAAGAAATTTTAGATTTGGGATTTAAAAAAATCATTTCTGACCCCGAAAATATTATCGCTATTGAATGGGCAGACAGGATTAAAAATTTTTTGCCAAAAAATGCTCTTGTCTTGAAATTTAAATTCATTGATAAGTTAAATACACAAGCGAAGCGAAGGGTGGAGAAGGTCGCAGAAACAAGTTTCTTCTCCCGTCTCGCCTTCGGCTCGACGAACGAATGTTCTTCGAGTAGAAAAATCGTGTTAGAATTTAATAATGGTTAAAGACTACAACCCTCCCGCCACCCTCCCGCTAAGGCGGGCCCCTAAAAAACGGTTTATTATTATTGATTCAAACTCTATTGTTCATAGGGCTTTCCACGCCTTGCCGCCTTTGACGACTAAAAAAGGAGAAGAGATTGGCGCCGTTTACGGATTTTTACTGGTTTTTTTAAAAGCCTTAAGGGAATTGCAGCCTGATTATATCGCAGCGACTTTTGATTTGCCTGGGCCGACCTTCCGCCACGAAAAATTTAAAGAATACAAAGCAACCAGACCTCCCACGGCGCAAGGAATTTGCGAGCAGTTGCCCAAGGTCAAAGAAATTTTAAAAGCCTTTAACATTTCTATTTTTGAAAAACAGGGTTTTGAAGCTGACGATATTGTTGCGACAATCGCGAACTTGGTTTCCAGCCATAATGGAAAGGCGGAATTGGAAACAATCATTTTAAGCGGCGATTCGGATACCTTTCAGCTGGCGGATAAGAATACGAAAGTTTATTTTTTAAGAAAAGGAGTCAAAGACACGGTTTTGTATGACGAAAATAGAGTTTTGGAAAAATATGAAGGGCTTTCTCCTGAAAAATTAGTGGACTTCAAGGCTTTAAAGGGCGATGCTTCAGATAATATTCCGGGCGTGAAAGGAATCGGCGAGAAAACCGCCATTGATTTGATTTTGAAATTCGGCAGTTTAGAAAATCTTTACCAAGAAGTCGAAGAAGATAAATCTTCTTCTCCGCCCCTTGCTGCGGTTCGGGTAATTGATGAAAATTCGGAAAAGGCAATGGCAATTCCGTCAAGAATTAAAGAGATTTTAATCAGAGATAAAGAACGAGCATTTTTGTCAAAAGAGTTATCGCAAGTGGAAAAAAACGCGCCGATTGATTTTGATTTAAACCAATGCCTTTGGCAGAATTTTGACAAGGCAAAAGCCAGAGAAGTCTTTGAAAAATTTGAATTCCAAAGTTTAATCAATAGATTAAATAAGCTATAACAATGCCCGAACTTCCTGAAGTAGAAACAATTAAAGTCCAGCTTCAAAAATTGATTGTTGGCAAAAAGATTAAAAAAGTTAAAATCAGCTTGCCGAAGATGGTGAAGCTGCCTTTGGATAAATTTAGAAAAATTATTGTTGGCGCAACAATAAAAAATGTTAACCGGCGGGCAAAAATTTTAATTTTTGAACTTTCTAATGGCTGGAGTTTATTGATACATCTGAAATTATCCGGCCGGCTGATTTTTCGCAAAAAAGGCGAAGAGCTTCAACCGGAAGATATAAAATGGAACCATCTGATTTATTATTTTTCTGATGACAGCCGGCTTTTTCATAATGATTTGCGGCAATTCGGCTATGTGAAATTGGTAAAATCTGGAGAATTATTAGATTTTTTTAAAAAAGAAAAATTAGGACCTGAACCTTTAGAAAAAAATTTCTCATTTGATGAATTCTTAGCCATTTTAAAGAAAAAACCCAAAGCCAAAATAAAGCAATTTTTAATGGACCAGAAGAACATCGCCGGCATCGGCAATATCTATTCTGACGAAATTTTATTCTTTGCCCGCGTTCATCCCTTAAGAAAAGTTCGAGAGCTCAAGTCTTCTGAAATTAAGAAAGTTTTTGAGGGAATAAAAAAGATATTGATAGAAGCAATTAGATTTGGAGGTTCGTCGGTTCGTGACTTTGTTGATGCTTTAGGCAAAGAAGGAGGGTATGTTCCAAAATTAAAAGTTTACGGCCGAGAGGAAGAAAAATGCAGCCGTTGCGGGGCAATAATCAAAAGAATAAAAATCGGCAGTCGGTCCGCCCATTTTTGCCCAAAATGCAGCCATTGACAAAATAAAAATAATTTACTATGATATTTTATCAGGTCAAAATCTAAAAAAAGAGGTAAAAATAGCTCTTTTTAAACGAATCTAAGCTGCCCTGACTTAGATTCAAAAAATCAAAAGGAGGTATATTATGGATCCGAAAGAAAAAGAAAAGTTAGAATTGCTGAAAAGTGAAATTCCTTGGTGGATTTTGCTTGACCAGATTGAGGAAGGTTGTTTTCTCCAGAGCCGTCATGAAATTCCACCCTTCATTACTGACCTTTGGCAGAATGAAGTGGCGAAAAACCCCTTCAATCCGCCGGCCGGTTGGAAGTATTTACCGGTTGAGGAGGCCGTAAAGGCATACCGAAAGATTTTCGGTTCAAGTCTGAAAGCGGATTCGGTGTTCAAATTGGCAAAACAGGCCAATCTTCGCCGAGGTTCGGAAGGAATTCCGATTTGGCCAAAGCTTTCTACTCTTGCCAAAAACTTTGGCGTTTCCGGAAATCCTCTGGAAGATACCGAGGAGGGCTGGAAAGCTTACGCTAGAATCGTGGAGCTTTTCATCCCGGAAGTTGGTAAGGTTTACATTAAAGCCTTTCCCAAATTTTCTTTCCGAAACTGGCGAGAAGGACGATTGTCCACTGATTATGTCACGCTTACGCCGGCTGGCAGGAAGAGTTGGCAGTTGTTGGAGAAAATGGTCGGCGATGATGACTTCGTCATTGCGGTTGACGGCGCCAATACTGGCTCTCTCTATGCCGGGTATTCGGTCAGACGTTCCCGAATTAAGATTGTCTTGTCTATCGACCAATTCCCTCAAGATTGCATAATGGCTGGGAGTACACTTATTATCCAGCCTGACCGATTAACTAAATTTGAACATCTGGGCATTGATTGTCCGGGGACGAAGTATAGTCGTGATGCCGATGGCGGGTTTTCCTGCTCCGTTTGCTTTGGCTGGCGTGGTGGTTTGCTTCATTTTGGCAGCGGCTGGGCTGACAGTGCCTCTCGGCTCTTCGGTTCCGCCTCGGGTAGTATTTGAATTTTGGAATTTGGGAGATTTGGACCTTTTGGAAAATTGGTTTTTGGCGATTCAAAATAAAAGGGTGGTTTCGCTTTTGTGGCAACCGCCCTTTTCTTTTTGTAAATAAATATTAAAATTATTGTTGAGAGTAGGTTAATGAACTGTGATTCACGGATCACGGTCACCGAAATCCTCGCTTCTTAAATTAACCAGAATTTCTGAAATTAAGGTTTCAGGAAGCGTGTTAAAAGAAAGAGATACTACTTGCTTTTGCCCAAGACAGATGCTGCCTAAGGCGGCTGCTGTCGGATGAAATACAGGGAAGATAGTGAATAATCAAAGAACTAAATTCCCAGTGGCTTGGACGGGCAAAGGTAAATTTCATGATGCCGATGGCAAGTTTTCCAACTCCGTTTACTTCAACTGGAATGATGGTAAGCTTCATTTTGGCAACAACTGGGCTGACAATGCCAATCAGAACTTCGGTTCCGCCTCGGGTAATCTCTCTTTTTAATTAAAAAGCGCCGGCTTTTGTCAGCGTTTTTTAAGTCAATTTAATTCAACGGAGTGACCGTATCCAGCCGCCTATCATTTTTCCAATTTCCTGCAAATCTTTTTGCAACCGAACATACTTTTTATCATTAAGAATTTTAATTTCTTTAATTCAGAATAAAATTAAACACGAAAATACTATTTGGTTAATAAAAGAAATTATTAAGAGTTTTTCAGCTTCACCGAACAATGGTTTGCCGCTCGGGAATATTACCAGCCAGCTTTTTGCTAATATCTATCTAAATGAATTGGACTCGTTCGTCAAACATAAGTTAAGAATAAAATATTATATCCGTTATTGCGACGATTTCGTGATTTTGAGTAAAAACAAAGAATATTTAGAAGGATTAATTCTCAAAATAGACGATTTTCTTAAAGAAAAATTGAAATTATCACTTCATTCAGATAAGATTAGTATTAGGAAATATCATCAAGGCGCGAATTTTCTAGGTTATATTATTTTCCCTTATCACCGGCTTTTGAGAACAAAAACTAAAAGAAGAATGTTTAAAAGAATAGAGCAAAGAATCAAAGAATTGGAACAAGGAAAAATCTCAAAAGAATCATTTAGCCAAGGCATCCAATCCTATTTAGGCGTTCTTAAACACTGTAATTCATACAATCTTAAAAAAGAAATTTATGATAATCTTTCTTTACGGGCCTGACACCTACCGGTCGCGGCAAAAACTAAATGAGATAATTGAGAATTATAAAAAAGCCCACCAAAGCGGGCTTAATTTGAGATATTTTGAAGGAGAAGATTTGAATTTTGAAGAAATTCAGAATGAAATTCAACAGACCTCAATCATTGCCGGTAAAAAAATGCTGATTTTAAAGAATGTTTTCTCTGATATTGATTTTAAGGAAAAATTTTTGAAAAAGAGCAAAAATTTCATAAATTACCCAAGCGAAGCGAAGGGTGGAGATGAAGGCAAACCCGAAGGGGTAAACTTCATCGACTCAAAAGATTTAATTCTGTTTTATGAAGAAAGAGAAATTCCAAAAACTGATTCGCTTCTCAAGTTCCTTAAAAAATCTGGAAAATCTCAGGAATTTAAGCTTTTGGAGGGGCAAAATTTAAAAAACTGGATAAAAAAAGAGATTGAGAAATATGGGGAAAAAGCCGACCCGGAAGCTGTAGGTAAATTGGCAGAATTTGTCGGCAACGACACTTGGCGGCTTTCCAATGAAATCCAAAAACTCGCCAGTTTTAAGAACGGCAAAGACATTCAGGCAAAAGACGTTGATCTTCTGGTGAAGCCGGAAATTGATAATAACATTTTCAGAACGATTGACGCCATTGCCGTAAAAAATAAAAAAAAGGCGCTTGAGCTATTGCACAAACACTTGGAAAAAGGAGACCCTCCATTATATTTGTTGAATATGATTAATTTTCAATTCAGAAACCTGCTAATGATAAAAGAACTTATTGAAAAAAACCAACCTTATTATTCCATTCTGAGAAAAACCCAGCTCAAACCGTTCGTCATGGGAAAAAGTTATCAGCAAGCCCAGAGGTTCAGTTTACCGGAACTAAAAAAAATCTACCAAAAAATTTTTAAGGCAGATATAAATATTAAGACCGGGCGGATAGACCCTGAAACAGTATTAGATTTACTTATTACGGAAATCTAGGCTAAGAGGATAAATCCTCTTCTTCAGCCACTGAACTTTCGCCACGTGAAAGTGAAAGTGGAAAAGAGGCTCACCTCTTTGACTTCGCTGCGGCTCGGGTATTTTAAATTTTGTTAATTAACTTGCTGATTTTTGATTTTTTTCTGGCAGCTGTATTCTTTTTTGTTAATTCTGTTTTAGCCGCTTTATCAAGAGCTTTGTAAAGCTGGGGAAGAAGTTTTTTCGCCTCATCTGTCGATGAACTTTCGTCGCGCGAAAGCGAAGCGGGAAAAGAGGATTTATCCTCTTTGAGCTTCTTTTGCAATGCCAAACTTCTCACCTGTTTAATCAGGTTTTTTATTTTATTTTTTTTCTTAATATTTATTATTCTTCTTTTTTGGCTTTGTCGCAAAGCCTTTTTAGCTGATTTGGTTATCGGCATAGTCGCTTCGCTAAACGAATTTCCATTTATGGAAATGAAGGTAAAGAAGAGAATAAAATTCTCTTCGCTAACGCAAAATTAAAAATGTAAAGTGTAAAATTATCTTATCATATTTGTTATTTTTTCGCAACTTTTCACTTTTCGCTTTGCGTTTTTAACTTCTTTATCAAGTCGCGGATTTCCGCTGCTCTTTCAAAGTCTAAATTTTTTGCCGCCTCTTTCATTTCTTTTTCCAAAAGTTTTTTATCTTGGACCAGCCAGAATTCAGAACTGATTTCTTTTCCCTTTGAGGTAAACGGCCAATCCCTGATTTCTTTTAAAATTTGGCGCGGAGTTATTTTGTGTTTTTTATTGTATTTTTCTTGAATTTTTCTCCTTCGGTTAATTTCCTTGATGGCATTTTTCATTGAAAAAGTAATATTATCAGCGTACAAAATAACGCGGCCCTCAAGATGCCGGGCCGCCCGGCCCATGGCCTGAATTAAGGTGGTTTCCGACCTTAAAAATCCTTCTTTGTCGGCGTCCAAAATTGCCACGAGCGCCACTTCGGGCAAATCCAAACCTTCTCTTAATAAATTAATCCCGACCAGAACATCATATTTTCCTTCTCTTAATTTTTTTAAAATCTTGGGCCTTTCCAAGGTTTTTACTTCTGAATGAAGCCACTGCGAATTAATGCCTGTCTCAGCTAAATGTTCAGAAAGAGCTTCAGCTAATCTCTTGGTTAAAGTTAAAACCAAGACTCGTTGTTTTTGGGCCGTCATTTTTTTAATTTCTTCAATTATGTCTTTGACTTGGTTTTTAGTCGGTCTGATTTCAATTGAAGGCTCTAAAAGACCGGTTGGCCTGATTAACTGCTCTACAATGTATTTTTTGGTGGCTTTTTTCTTTTCGTATTCATCGGGTGTAGCCGAAACATAAATTATTTGTTCTGCTTTTTGGTTAAATTCTTCAAAATTGAGCGGTCGGTTGTCAATGGCCGAAGGCAAACGAAACCCGTATTCAATCAGGGTTTTCTTTCTGGCGCGGTCTTGCGCGGCCATTGCTCGCAATTGAGGAATGGTTAAGTGGGATTCATCAATAAAAATTAAAAAGTCTTTAAGGTAGTAACCCAAAAGAGTAAAAGGGGGCTCGCCGGGCTTTCTGAATTCCATGTGGCGGGAGTAATTCTCAATTCCGTGGCAAAAACCGGTTTCTGTCAGCATTTCCAAGTCATAATTGGTTCTTTGCTCCAACCTTTGAGCTTCCAGTAGTTTGTCTTCGTTTTTTAGTCTTTTTAACTGCTCTTGCAGTTCTAATTTTATATTTTCAATGGCCAGCGATAGTTTTTCCTCAGGGGTGACCCAAAAGTGGGCCGGGAATAATTTGTATTTTGTATTTAGTATTTTGTATCTTGTATCTAAAGACGCAGACGAGATTAGAATTTTATCAATTTTATCGCCAAAAAATTCTGTTCTTAAAATTTCTCTGCCGGTGACTAGAAAAATATCAACAATGCCTCCCCTTACTCGAAAAGTTCCTGGCTTGAAATCAATGTCGTTTCTTTGGTATTGGAGCGAAGTTAGATGAGAAAGGAAATCTTTTCTTTTTAATTTCTGGCCGGCTTTGATTTCTAAAGCCACCTGCTGGTAATCTTTGGGCGAGCCGATGTTGTAAATGCAGGAAACCGAAGCTACTACTATTGCATCGCCTCTGGTCAGTAAATCTTGGATGGCGGCGTGCCTTAACCTGTCAATTTCTTCATTAATTTTGGCGTCTTTTTCTATATAGGTGTCGCTCTGTGGAATATAGGCCTCTGGCTGATAGTAGTCATAATACGAGACAAAGTAATTTACCGAATTTTCAGGAAAAAATTCCTTAAATTCTTGATAAATCTGGGCGGCGAGTACTTTATTATGGGATATCCAAAGGACCGGCTTCTGAACATTCTCAATTACTTTAGCACAAGTATAGGTTTTTCCAGACCCCGTCACTCCTAATAAAATCTGGTTTTTTACTCCAGCCTTTAAATTTTTAGTTAATTTCTCAATAGCCTGAGGTTGATCCCCAGTAGGTTGAAATGGCGATTTTAATCTAAACATACATTTAAATTTACCTTAAATTTCATCTTTTTTCAAGATTGAGTTAAAATGAAAAAATGAAGGAAATTCTTAAAAAATTTATCCCGGATTTTGTTTTGAGTTGGTATCATTGGAAGTTGGCTTTGGCAGCCGCGATTTTGTACTGGTTTCCTTCTCGCCCGCTCAAATTTTCTTTTGGAAAATTTAGGCGGGCAAGAAAATTAAAAGTAATTGGAATAACCGGTACCAATGGAAAATCAACTGTGGTAGAGATGACAACCAGAATTTTTGAGGAGTCCGGATTTAAAGTCGCCTCTTTATCGTCAATCAGATTTAAAATTGGCGAGAAAGATTGGCCGAACACCTTGAAAATGACAATGCCCGGCCGTTTTAGAATTCAGAGATTTTTAAGACAGGCGG
>Ga0210049_1006035_pt1 | contig 10215 bp, 11 predicted proteins | sample CryGeyCG2014_300_2_FD_183964 | JGI IMG/M metagenome (GOLD analysis project Ga0210049, IMG submission 183964) | Groundwater microbial communities from aquifer - Crystal Geyser CG06_land_8/20/14_3.00 (SPAdes) (version 2) | ecosystem: Environmental > Aquatic > Deep subsurface > Groundwater | place...
TTATCTGTTTCAAAATTGCTGGTTATTCCTCAAAACAGTCATTACTTTTCTCCTATATTTATGCATTATCTGACGAGTTTCATCAATCTTTTGTTCCCGGACGCACTGGTCTTTTACGCGATACACTCATCGATTTATTTGGTTCAACTCTAGCCTATATCATTATCTTGTTGACACGTAATAAATATCACTCTAGGATGAAGTAATTAATTATTTATTTTTCAAATGAAAAGAATCATTTTAAGTGTTCTCGTCATCGCTATGGCTATTGGCATCACCACTGGTGCCGCCTTCGCTTTGTTTAGCCCGACTGCTACCGTCTCCGGTGTTACCTTCTCGACTGGAAATGCTAGTTTGTTAGTAAGTGGAACCGATTCCGGTTATACCGACAATTGGGGGACTATTCTCGATTTTACCAACATGTATCCCAGCGATACCGTATTTCAAACACAAAACATGTATTTAAGAAACGCCAGCACTTCTAATATTGCTCTAAATGTATTTATGAAATTAGCTTCAGCTGATACTTGGAACACTCCAGAAATTGACGCATTAGAATTTCAAGTTATTGATACCACTGACAATTACACTGATGGTTGGCACACTCTTCGTGACTGGAATACGACTGGTTACCCTATTACTAAAGTGGGTAATGCAATAGCAAATTTAACAAATCGACGTTTTACTGTAAATTCACGTTTACCAGCCATATATAATACTACTAAAGATTATATGGTTGGTCTTAAGCATGTTGCTACTAGTGAACTTGTTGAAAACGAAGTCTCCAGTAAAAGTGTTACAAATGTAAACTTTACCCTAACTGGTACTCAAAATTAATTTGAGCTTCTACAAAGCAGTCCGCCATTCGTGGACTGCTTTAGTAGGTGCTTAAAAAAATAATTGAAAACACTATTTTCATCGCTTTAATAATAATTCTCGGGATTTCGGTTTCACCCGCTTTGCCTTTCAAAAATATCCCCCGTACCTATGTTGTTGTTTCTGGCTCGATGGAACCAACTATTAAAACTGGTTCGATAGTCCTTACCAAACCAGTTAATCCCAAAGAAATAAAAGTTGGTGATATTGTCGCTTTTACCTCACCCTCGAACTCCAAAGATGTCATTTTACACCGTATTTTTGGCATAAAATCTGAATCACCCCTTCGTTTTTCTACCAAGGGTGATAATAACAATTCTCCCGATGCTTGGGACCTTATGGATGTCGGTATTTTGGGCAAACAAGTCTATGCCGTTCCCTATATTGGCCACATTGCTGCTTTTGTCCGAAAACCTCTAGGTTTTGGTCTCATCATTGTATTGCCGGCATTATTATTTATCATTTTTCAAATTTTAAATATCAAAAAATATATAAAAGAAGAAATAGATAAACAAGTTAAAAGCAAAACAATTCCCCTGATGTTTTTCTTTTTATCAATGTTTTCAGTTTCATCACTTTTTTTCACCACTTTTGCCCTCGCGAAATTGACTAGTACTGCCACTGTTTCTGGTACCATTTTTTCCACCAAAGACTTTGCCCCACCAGTAACAATTCTCGATAGTATTCCACCAAACACTAATACCAGCCCCTTAACTATTACCTATACTTCAGACGATTCAGACATTGATCATGTCGATTTGTGTTATTACTTTAACGATGGAATTGTTGAAAATTGTTCCCCTAATTTTGATTTTAATTTCCCTGACGGCGAAGGGACATATTATTTTTTCACTCGAGCTATCGATACTTCGGGGAATACTGAAGACCCAAATATTGACCTCACCAATGCCACAATTTATGACATCACTTCGCCAACGACAAATTATGTTGTCAACACGGGGTCAACTTCTTTTTCGGGACTAAGTCTCTTGTCAGAAAACAATTGGACAATTATTGGCAACGGTCAATCTCTGGCTGACAATTCATTTCAGTTAGGAATTGGTGATTCTGATTCAATTGATTATTTAATCCAAAGGTTATTATTGCCTCAAAATTTATCTTCCTCCCTCACCTTTTCTTATAATTATTCTAGTGACGATATCTCAGAATATGACAATTTAAGCGTTGGAGTTTCGACTATTAACAGTATTTTTCCCATATTTAGTTTCGGGGGAACTGGTACAACTGACTGGCAAACAATCAGTCGTTCACTTTTGCAATGGGCAGGTCAAACCATCGACATTTATTTTAAGCTAACAAACACAGACCCAACTTATTTAACAACAACTATTCTTAAAGATATAAATGTCTCCCCTCTTGATTTGCGAACAGGAGATACCACCCCAGCTGAATTTTTAGCTACTGATTTGGGGGTGGGGATTGACACTTCTCCCGCACCAACCGATATTTCAATTGGTGATACTCAAATAAATATTTCTTCTATTGATTTGGCCACTAATATTGAGTCTGAACACTCAATTTCGATAGTTACCCTGCCCCCCGTTGTTCTCAACAAAATCTCTTCATCAACCGTAACTATATATAATAATACCGATTCTGCGGTTGATTTATCAACTTATTCACTTGACGTTGGCACTACCACCATTTTAAGTGGCACCATTCCTTCTTTTACCTCACAAGATATTTCATTGACCGTCGGTACTACTTCAGTCGGTTTACTAAACAATTCATTTATTGTCGATTCAACGACATTCGAACCATTAAGTATTGCTATTTGGCAACGACAATCTGATGGTTTAGGTCCATGGACACGAATAAATGCTCCCATGTCTTTTGATCTCCAAAGTCGTTTATCCCAATCAAAAATTACTTTTACCGTTTCAGGATTGGGGACAACCCTTGCCAATATGAATTACGAAATTCTTTATACTGAAGGTATAATTCCCCGACAAATTGCCGGTACCATTTTACCTCATACTATTGATAGTAATGGTACTGCCTCTCGTGACTTTTTCCTTGGTACCTGTAGTAGCGGTTCGTGCACTCCTGCATCTGGAATCGGCTCATCCTTTGTGGTTACATTTTCGGGTACCACCAAAACATTTATTCTAAATTAATGAGTTAAGCCCCACCAGCGAGGTGAAAAAATAAATTTAAAAAAATAATTAAATGAAAAAAATAAGTAAAGTTTGTAATTTGATATTTGGAATTTGTTTGGAAATTGTTTTTTGTAATTTGTTATTTGCAATACCTGCTTTTGCTGGTAATAACCTTACTTTCACTTGTGATGATTCAAATTGCACAAAATCATCAAATTTACCCCTGTTTTCCGAACAAAACATTTACCCGTCCTATACGGTTTCTCAAGCTACCACCATTATCAATAATCGTTCTACCAACTGCAATTTAAATTTTAAATTAAAAAATCAATTAACCGAGGACATTTTATCCTCAGTCCTAACCGTTAGTAGTGTTGGCGACTCAACTGTTTGGTATTCTGGCGTTTTGTCAAATTTATTTGACAATCAAAATCATACGCTAGGGTCAATTGCAAGCAATTCGTCTAAAATAATTAATTGGACGGCCAATTTTAGTCAAGATGCGGGCAATGAATATCAAAATATTTCCAATCTTTTTGATATCGATTTCAACTTTACTTGTGACGATTCGCCATCAACTCCACCTACTACAAATATTACTCATGATGCACCATCATGTAACGATCCAACTCCAAATTTTTCCCCACAAAATTTTTCTGCCATTTCAAATCAAAACTCAGTCACATTAAATTGGACCAAGCCTGTGGGCAATTTTACTTATTATTTAATTGCTTTTGGTGATAATATAAATGCCGACAAATACGGTAATCCCAATATTGGTGGCCCCGACACCACTTCGTATACTGTTAACGGCCTGTCTTCGGACATTCCCTATTATTTTAAAATTCGCACAGGTAATGGCTGCGCCCCAGGTCCATTTTCTGGTGTTGTCTCAGTCACACCCCGTGGACAAGTTTTAGCCAACCCCATTATCCCTTCTGGTTTTCAACCTGGCGTTTTAGGAAATGAAACGACTACTCCAAACACTAACGAAACCCCCTCAATTCTCGGTCAAGAAAACACCAATAACAATTATTTTTGGTACTTAATTTATACATTAATTTTTCTAATTTTAATTTTGATATGTTTTCTTTTGTACCAGCATTTCATATACTAGTTTAGTGTTCAAAAAATTTTCTCATTATTTTTTACCTTATCCTGACAACAATCATCGGGCACTTTTACTCCAACCATCTTTTTTGGCTTTATTTGTTGCCGTCTATCTTTTAAATCAATCATTTATCAAATCATTTACCATTGCTCGACCTGGGGTGTTGGGTTATTCTTCCGAAATTACGATTAGTAAAGTCCTAGACCAGACCAATACAGAGCGCGTAAAATTAGGTTTAAAACCATTAACCTTTAACTCAACTTTATCTAAATCAGCCCAACTTAAGGCTGACGATATGTTTACCAACAATTATTGGGCCCACACTTCACCCGAGGGCAAATCCCCTTGGGATTTTTTTAATAATGCTGGTTATGAGTATTCTGTGGCTGGAGAAAATTTGGCCAAAGATTTTTACGACACCGAAGGCCTACTCAAGGCCTGGATGAATTCACCGACTCATCGGGAAAATATAATTAACCCTAAATATCAAGAAATTGGCATTGGGGTTGTTAATGGAATTTTAGGGGGAGTTAAAACAACTCTGGTAGTTCAGCATTTTGGTACTCCTCGCAACGGTGTTGTTTTAGCATCAGTTCCACCTGATGATATTGCTGTTGAGTCTAGTTTTATCCAGAACATACCAATAGCTAGTCCAACCCAACTAAACAAAATTTTTGCTATGATTATGTTTGTATTTATCATTTGTCTTTTAATTGTAGATTCCTATATTACTCTAAAAAATAAAACCCCCCGGCTTACAGGTTCCAGTGCTGGGCATATTGGATTTTTACTTATAATTTTATTACTTTTAATTTTTACCCATCAGGGAACTATTTTCTAAAATGCATCACATATTTAATGAAATAAAACACTATCCTCAAAATTATATTGTCGCTTTAATTTTGGCAATTTCAGTTTCTTTTTTATTGTTGTTTTATCGTTTCGACGCGCATACCCAACGACAAGTAGTTTATTTGACCTCAGGACTGTACTTGGGCTGGTCTCTCTGGCACCACTACCGTCGTGGTGATATCACTACTTCAATTATGATGGAATATTTACTTTTAGCCCTACTTGCTTTGATTGTTGTCTCAACCACGCTTTAAAATAAATACATCATTGCGAGGAGTCTTCGACGAAGCAATCTATTTGGAATTTAATTAGCCTTTTTATTTTGGAATTCAAGTATTTTTTTCGGATCCCCCGACAACAACACCTCTGGTACTTTTTTACCATCATAAACCTCTGGTCTAGTATATTGTGGATATTCAATATAGCCATCACTACTGTGACTTTCATCTTTTGAAGATACATATTTACCCAATACTCCAGGCAATAATCTTGTCACACTATCAATTATAGTCATCGCCGGTATCTCTCCACCAGTCAATACATAATCACCAATCGATATTTCTTCATCCACCAATTCCGATATTCTTTCATCAAACCCTTCATAATGACCACAAATAATTATTAAATTATCATACTTTCCCAGTCTTTCTGCATCACGTTGAGTAAATTTCTTCCCCCGTGCACTCGTCAAAACAATTCTTGTTTTTTCTCTTTGTAAATTGTTATTTATAATTTGTGATTTGTTTGGAAATTGTAGATTTGTTTTTTGGAAATTAGTTATGTCAGTAATCGCCTTGGCGATTACGTCAACTCTTATCAACATTCCCACTCCACCACCATAGGGTTTATCATCCACTGCTCCATAGTTATTCCACGCCCATTGGCGCATATCATGAGTTTTTATTTCAATCAATTTTTTATCCACCGCCCTTTTGATCATCGATTCCCCAAACACCCCCTCAAACATTTTAGGAAACAAGGTCAGAATATCAAATTTCATAATATATTTTATCAAAAATAGTGCTAATATAAGTCAACTTATATTATTGTATATAAACAAAATAATGTCTGAAGCAAAGGGAAAATTAATTGTAATAGAAGGCATCGATGGATCAGGAAAAAAAACACAACAGGATTTATTGGTTGAAAGATTTTTACAAAACGGAATTTCAGTAGTTACTGACGATTATCCTCACTATGAATCGAGTTTTTGGGGAAAACATGTTGGTCGAATGCTCGCAAAGGAATGGGGGAATCCAATGCAAACTACTCCATATTTAACCGCTTTGCCATATATGCTAGATGAGGCTGATGGAAGTAAGAAAATAATCAAACCTGCCTTAGATAACGGCAAAATTATAGTTTCTAATCGATATTTTACATCAACTGTTCATCAAATTGCCAAAATGCCAGAAGGGGAACAAAGAGATAATTTTGCAAATTGGATTTGGCATGCAGGGTATGATGAGTTGAATATTGTTCGTCCAGACTTGGTAATTGTGTTGCTAGTTGATCCTCTAATTTGTCGAGAAAATATATTGCAAAAAGCAAAAAGAAATTACACTCAAGGACATTTAATGGATGCGGCCGAAGAAGATTTTAATCATCAAATGGAATCGGCAAGTGAATATAGAAAAATGATTGCAAAAGAACCTGAAAGATGGACGCTAATTGACTGCTGTAATGAAGGCAATCTAAAAAGTAAGGAAGAAATTCATGAATTAGTTTGGAATGAAATAAAAAGAAGAAAACTAATTTAGTTGTTATATACTCTTCCTATGACATCAAACAAACAAATTGCCGTGATTGTTATTCCTACCTATAACGAAGCGGGGAGTATTGGGGAGATGATTGAATATCTCAATACTAAAACCTTCCCATCTTTAGATCAAAAATGGAATATGAAAATATTGGTCGTCGATAGTAATTCCCCCGATGGCACTGGTAAAATTGTCTCCGAAAAATCAAAAAAATATAGTAATACTTTTCTATTTGCTGAAACTTCAAAAGATGGCATCGGTGCTGCCTATCTTAAGGGTTTTAAATATTCCATGGAAAAATTAAATGCCGATTTTATTTTTGAATTTGATAGTGATTTTCAACATCCGCCCGAATCAATCCCTGGAATGTTACAAGCTATGGATGAGGGTTATGACTACGTTATTGGTTCCCGTAAAATTAAAGGAGGTAGTAACCCCAAAGGTTGGGGATTTAAGCGAGTATTCTTGTCCGAAGTTGGTAGTATGATCGCCCGTCTAGTTATGTTTTTCCCTTTCAAAAATTTTTTCAAAGTTACCGACCCCACCACTGGTCTAAAAATTACCCGTGTCAAAGGCTTTACCGATCATTTAAATTTAGACTTTTCCCATTTATATACCAAAAGTTTTGGGTATAAATTTCAACTATTATTTGAAACTTTAAAGTTGGGAGCTAAATTTAAAGAAGTTCCTTTGCAATTTGGTCTCCGTGAAACGGGTGAATCAAAAATTGAAAAACAAGCCACTATCGAAATGCTGATGGTTGTATTTAAAATTCGTTGGTATGATGATTTTACTCAAAAATTCCTAAAGTTTGGCATAATCGGTGGTTTTGGTTTTGTTGTCAATGTCGTTGGTGCCAAAGTTTTTAAATCTATCATGATTACCCCTACTTCAAATTTAAGTTATTTAAACGGTATCGCCAACGCTATGGCCTCAGAACTAGCCATTATTTCTAATTTTGTTTTTAACAATCTTTGGACTTTTGCTGCCAATAAAATCACCAGTCCCAAAATTTTCATTTCCAAATTTATTACTTTTAATTTATCATCAATCGTCACTGGCATTGTTATTCCCTCGGTGGTTATCGCTATTTTAACCTCTATCTTTGGTGATTATCTATTCCTTTACCAAATTATCGTCATTTTTGGTCTAACCATTCCCTTAAACTGGTTTGTCTACAACAAGTTTATTTGGAAAAAGAAATAATACAAACACGTCATTGCGAGGAGCAGATATTCAATTGCGACGTGGCAATCTCGTTTTGATTGGCACGGCACTTTCTAAATCCCATCGAGATTGCTTCGTCGTTAAGAAACTCCTCGCAATGATGAATTTTTCGTGTACATTAACTTAATATGAAAAACCAAACCAAACCCACTCCCGATGTTAAGACTATGTTTAGTCAATTAGAATCAACCCTCGATTTATATTTTGATAAAAAAGCCCCCGCCATGCCTGACAGTGTTAAAGAGGCCTTGGTCAAATATGGTCCCTACCTTACCGCTATATTAATGTTTATGGCCTTGCCCATTATTTTAGGTTTACTCGGTTTTGGTGCCATGATGTCACCTTTTGCCTATATGGGTGGTTTCCGCTATAGTCTTGGTTTTTCATTTGGATTATTATTTACCATTGCCATTTTAATCATGCAGGGTTTGTCTCTCCCTGCCTTATTTAAACGTCAAAAATCTGGTTGGAATCTAATGTTTTATGTTGCTCTTCTTCAGGCAGTACAAAACCTACTTCGTTTTAATCTTGGTGGCTTAATCATCAGCTCAGCAATTTCTTTCTATATTCTTTTCCAAATCAAATCTTATTACAAATAAGTTTTTTGGCAGTTTTGCTAGCATCTAAAAATATATCTTTGTATTTTACGTCGGGCGGGTAGGTAGCAATTTTGGCATAACCATTTTTTATTAAATTCAAATTTACCATCTGGCCGTTAACCCAAATATAGCGTAATAACCGACCATATTTATCTTTATCACTCACATCTTTTTCCAGTTCAATTGTTTTATTTAAAACCATTTTTTCGTTTTTAGCTTTTGCCATTTTGGCAAAACACAAAACTTCTGCTCTTTTATCAGTCATTTCAGGACTATTAATTCCAATGTATCTCACCTTTCGCTTATCACTTAGTTCGACAGTATCTCCATCTATTACGCGTGATACCAAGACTCGTTCTTTATCACTTTTAACAATTACATCTTCAACAACGACTTTTTTGATATTAACATTTTCTTTTATTTTCTTTTCCAAAAATATCCCCAAAGCAAAGAGAATAATTACAAAAACAAACAGACTAAATAGTTTAATTAATTTAGAATTCGTAATTTGTAATTTTAAATTATTAATTGAATTTGAGACCCGGGTGGGAGTTGGACCCACCTGAACAGTTTTGCAGACTGCTGTATAACCGCTTTACTACCGGGTCATATGTATGGATTACAGTCTATTTTATCAAAAACTAACCTCTTTTAAACATAGTTCTTTCGGGTACAAAAATCTGACTTGGGACAAACTAATTTTGGATTCTTTTTAACAACAAAATTATCCGATATCAAATCAAAATATATTTTTTCAATCGCTCCGTTACCATTCGCTTACTAAAACTTCCCCTGCCTTTAGTATATTTATCACTAGTAAATATTTTTTTTACCATCTAGTACCTAACCTTGTATTTTTTAGTTATGGTTTGACCATTAGCCGTTTTATATGTAATCGTTAGTCTCATGTTGCTGATATTTTTGTGCGACAAACAAGCACCATGTAAACAAGTCCCCAAAAAGATTGACCGAGACACATTGCCTTCACGGGGCTTTACTGTCCTGTAATCGCCCAAAAGAATAAAGCCCATCCAAGCTTGTATAAAGAATTCGATAATAAGAAAAATAAATCTGTGATGGCAGAATACGAATTTTACCGAATTATCTGTCAAAATTTATTACAATATATTTGTCATCGATTTCAAAAGACAAAAGTTGACCAGATTGTAATTGTGTTATCTTCAATCTTTACTAATAACAAGCGTCAAATAATTACCAAATCATTAAAAAAGTATTTGATTAATGAATCGTCTATTCCATTCAACATTTATTTTCATAGTTCACAGGCTGATATAAACAATCAAATATCAGATTATTGTTGTTGGGCAATAGCCATCAAACATGAACGAAACGAATTAAGACCTTATCAGGTTATTAAAAGTAAAATAAAAAGTGAATTTGATATTTTTCGAATGGGGAAACAGTTGTATTACTAGTCTTAAAAAAAATGACTTCCCCAACTATCTTTTTACAGAAGAGCCCGGGGGCTCTTGTCGTTGAGGGAGAACCTTTAATACAATATATCATAGCTGTTTCAACAATACAATATATTTAACCGTATATATGGTCATAATTTGCTATTGACAAAAAGCTACACACATTCTCATGTTTATAACCATACAAGCTGAAATTCTATGGAGTATAAATCGAAAGATAAATTCTATGTTTTA